>Ga0209013_10001420_pt1 | contig 22089 bp, 12 predicted proteins | sample Cruoilmetagenom2_FD_187291 | JGI IMG/M metagenome (GOLD analysis project Ga0209013, IMG submission 187291) | Oil polluted marine microbial communities from Coal Oil Point, Santa Barbara, California, USA - Sample 2 (SPAdes) (version 2) | ecosystem: Environmental > Aquatic > Marine > Oil seeps ... | reverse complement strand
GGCGCCAAGACCCCGTTTGCGCAGACCCATGACGACGACTTCACGCGGGACATCCAGCCGGTAGGCATCGCGCTCAGCCGAGATGGTCAGACCTGCTACATCGCGGACGCATCGAGCGGCAAGGTAGTGAAGATCCCTGCGGGCGCAGGGCCGGGTTCGGCGACCATCAAGGATGCGTGGGGCGGTAAGAGCGACTTCGATTTTGCAGGCGCGGCGGCCATCGACGTCAGCGTGGGCGGGCAGGTGCTGGTGGTCGACGGTGGTGACGGCGTTGTGTGGCGGCTCATGGACGAGGACACGGCGGAGGACACCGGCGACCAATTCGGGCCGGGGGTCCACGTGCTGGCGGTCGACCGGGAGCTGAGCGAGCCGGGCTTGGCGCGATACTTCGTCACCCAAGCGCCGGCGGCGGCCGAGGCATTCAACCTGAACGTTCTCGGTCTCGACCCGCCGGCCTACCATGGGTCGATCGTGTACGGCGGCGATGGCCGCCTGGATCTGTACCCCGAGGACGGTGGGGGACAGATCTACACGGTCTGGCCCCGCGACCCGCAACGGGTGATCATCTCGAGCTCGGGGAAGATCGTCCCGTACACCTCGCCGTGGCAAGAAGAGGATCGAGTCATCAAGTTCACGGTGAAGGGGTGGGAGGGGCTGGAGTTTCACCTCGAGCTGATCGACCCGCCCGACACGGCGGCGTACGCTCCCGACGGCGGGTGGGACGGGCGGCCCAAGCAGCTCCCGTACGAGGGCAACGACAACGTCGAGGATCTCGGTTCTGGGAACGTCGGCCTGGCCCTCGACCCCGACGCGACGACCTGGGCGGAGGCCCTCAACGTCACGCCCGCCACCGGGAGCGACGGGTGGGCCACCGTCTACCTCCAGGTCACCGACCGCTACGCCGGCGACAACTACCAGGTGCAGGTCAAGAAGTGCGACCCCAACGACGGGTGCGGCGCCGAGTCCGCCGGCTTCCCCGGCGTGCTCCACCAGCGCGTGGTCGCCCTCTCGCCGATCTTCACCGCCTGGAAGCGCATCCACATCGAGCGCGACAAGATGTTCCGCAGGGGTGGGGTGCTGTACCGAAGTTACGGCCCGAAAGAGCCGGGATGCGGAGGTCTCGGGGAACCTCAGTGCCCTTTCTGTGGCCATGGTGATTATCCCCCATGTTGTGGAACCGGTACCGAGCTGCCCTGCGAACAGATTGAGGTCTACGACTGGCACAACGTATCGATTGGAGATGCCATAGCGGTTTTCGACGAGGTGAATTTTTATCCACTTCTTGACGAAGAGCGTGAGGTCATGGATGTCGAGGCGGGGTCTCAGTTATTCACGAAGAGGATTACCATGGACACCCGGTTGACCCAGCCCTATCTCGCATCCGAGCTTGACCCGGGCACCGATCAGCCTGATTTCTCCAACCACCGCTCCGCCGGAGTCGGGGTCATCTCCGGCTGCGACGCTTCCTCCAACCAGATCAACGCCACGGACTCGTGCTTTTTCCAGGCGGATCTGCGCGGTGTGGAGGCTGCCTTCAACGACGCCTTTATGGAGGTCTTTGCGCCGAGGGATGGGATGAGCGCGGTGCCGTTGCTCCCGGAGTCATTTTTTAGTATTGGGACGGAGTCCTTTGCAGCTCAGGACGATTTCAGCAGGACTTGGTTTCCGCATTGGACAGATGACCCGGGAGATCCCCGCCATTGCATACCAAACAACTACTTTCACGTGGTGGGAGCGAAGTCAGGGTCCCGTGCGGGGCTCACACGTGCTACGTCGAATACTACCTTTGCATTCATCGAGACAATCGCTGGTGTCAGTCCGCCCGGCGACCCGTTCGTGAACTATGTGCGGCATGTAGCCAACCACGAGCTCGGCCATCAGTTCTCTGTGAATCCCTGTGAGTGTGATCTCCACGATCGGCGAAACGCGTGGTGCGAAACGCTGGGTAGCTGTGCCCACCCTGGGCTCACGTACCCGATCGCTTGCATCATGAACGTCGTGGATGACGCCCTCGAAAACCGCACGGACGGCATCGATTACTTCGGGATCCAAGACCTTTTCGAGGGAACCCCAGGGTGTACGAACAAAAATTGCGGGCCCGGTGACACGCGGAGCTTTCCGAAGGGGTACGGGGCGATACGCACCGTGCCCGACCCGAGATAGGAGGGTATATGAAAGGCATTTACCGTAGCCTTTTGATTGTGTTGGCAGCACTGACAGTGCGTTCAGGGCTGATTCATGCGCAGGCACCTTACTGGCGAGCCGAGCTCGAAGGACGGCCGGCGCAGGCCCTGCTGGGCGCCGAGGTGTACCTGACGCTGGAGCTTGAGAACACTTCCGGCCGCGACCTCTGGATGGCGCAGCCGTTTGGTTGGACGAACAGTTACTGCAGGGTCGGGATCGAGGGTCCCGATGGCGAGTCCGATGCGAGTGAGTGTATCTCCGGCTACGATCGGACCGCAGACCTACCACTCCCCACGTTCAGGACGAAACGTCTCTACCGGGCGGAGGAAACAGTGAGCCTCGCCAACTTCTCGTTCATGCCCCGTTGTCCTGGAAATTACAGTGCCAGCTACTGGTGTCACGTGCCGGCTGAGGCATTGAATCCGGAACGGAACGGAAAGACGGGGAAGATCGAGACTAACGACGAAGTCTGGCAGGGAAGCTTTCAATCGAATGTTGTGACGGTCACTGTGGTCGAGCCACAGGGCATCGACGAGGAGGCGTACGAGGCGTTCGGCCGCAACCCCCTAGGCGACTCCGAACGCTTCGCCGAGCTCCTCCGGCGGTTCCCCACCTCCACCTATGCGGCGTATGTGGTGCGGAAGAAGACGCACCCCGGTACGCGGCCGCCGAAGATCGACAATAACCTCTACGCCATGGCACGAGGAATCGGGAGCTTTGGCCCCACCTCGCTTCCATGCGTGGATCCCACCTCGTCGAAGTGCATCGACGTCGGAATCTCTCCCGGCGGTCACGAAGGGGCACGCCGAGCGGCAGCGTGGCTGGATCTGGTCCTCCGGCACTACCCGGACATCTGGTTTGCAGATGAGCTTCGCTACAAGAGCGCCTACACCGCCTTCTTCCTCGGCGACAAGGACGCATGCGCCACCGGGCTTGAGGACCTCGCGGAGCACGGGAAGCCATACGTCGCCTCGAAGGCGGCAGAACTGCTTTCCGCCATGAAGGCCAAGGGGATGCTGGAGGAGAAGGAGAAATGAGAGCGATCAGGGTTGTCGCGTTCGTTGCCGTGGTCGGGCTCTGTGCCGCGACCGCCTCCGCCTCGAACATGGCCTTCGCCTTGCGCCTGCAGGTGGGCGGGAGCGGGCAGGAGCTGCGCTTCGTCTCCCTTCCCTACAAGGACGGCCCATCGACGGCCGAGGGGTTGTGCGCGGACCTGGGCGGGACGACGTCGGCGGTGGCCGAGGTGCTGCGCTGGAACGAGCCGGCATCGCAATTCGTCGTCTATCAGTGTGGTTCGACAGTCGACGACTTCCAGCTGGAAAAGGGGCACGCGTACGGCGTCCGCACTGCGGTGGACGAGGCGATCGATGCGCTCCTGGTTGGATCTCACGACGCCACGTTCTTGTACACCTTGGCGTCGGGGGCCGGCAGCAACCTGAGCTGGGTGTCCGTGCCCTACCACGCGGCCATTCCCGACCGTGCGGGGGCCCCTGGGGTGGTGGACGCTGAGGACCTGTGCCTGGCGATCGGGGCCGATACCGTGTTTGCGATCGTGCGCTGGGACGAGGGCTCGGGGGCATACACGGCGCACGTGTGCGGCAGCGTCTTCGACGAGGGGTTCGAGCTGATGGTGGGTGAGGGCTACGGCCTGGTCAACGCCGAGGGGCAGGACATCTCCTGGCAGCCGGAGCACTACTGAGCGAGGAAGTGAGGACGACATGCGGGCATGGAAGGTGATGGTCGTCGTCGTTGCCGCCGGGCTGGTGGTGGTGAGCCCGGCGCGCCGGGCCGGCGCCCAGTGTGGCTCGGCGGTGCTGGGCGAGAAGGCACAGCCGGCGGTGTTTCAGGGGATCACCCTCGGTTCCCCAGCGATCACGCGGATGTGGGAGCTGAAGAAATTCAACATCGTCAATCTGACGGACGCGTGCGGGTCCGGTTGTCAATCTCTCACCAGCTCGCCGCTGTGCGAGTGGGGCGGGGACTGCACGGCGGTGACGGGGATCGAGTGGCTCAACGGGACCTGCTCCACGCCGGGGTACCTGCCCCAGACGTCGGTGCTGCTCCTGGAGGCGCCCACCGCGGCGGACGGCGGGCGGTGGGCGGCGATCAAGGTGGACCACAACTCCGGCGACGCCAACTTCGACCTCGACGCCGCCGCTACGGCTATCTGCGGGCCGTCGTGCGCGGCGCTGGCCTCACCTTACGCGGGCGGTTTCGGGCAGGGGATCGACGTGCTGGCCGCGGAGGAGGCTGGCGGGGTGCTGACGCTGAAGCTCGGGTGGGAGGGGCCGAGCCCGGCCGGCCAGGCGCTCAACCAGACGGGGGAGGAGCTGATCACCAGCTATGCCGTGTACGTGGCGCGGTCGGCGGCGGGCGTGCCGCCGGTGACGAGCGGGGAAAAGACCGGCTGGATCCGGGTCGACGACGCTGACGGGAAGCAGATCGCCGGCTACTCCACAGACACCAAGGCGACGGTGAGCGTGAGCCTGGGCGGCTCGAGCGAGGGCGTGTACGTGGCGCTCGGCTTCAACCTCGACGGTACGGGCGACCCCGGGGCGGACGTGAACACGGTGGCTTCGAGCTACATCTCCCGCGGCACGCTGGTCTATCGGCCGGGGAGCGCTGCGCCGATCGCCACATCGGTGAGCCCGCCCGAGGGCTCGATTGCAGGCGGAGGGAAGATCGTGATCACGGGGACGGGGTTGGCTGACGACGCGAGTGTGACGGTCGGTGGGAACCCGGCCACCGAGGTCGTGGTCGACTCCACCGAACGTCTGGGCGCCGTCGTCCCGGCCGGGGTCGCAGGGCCGGCGGACGTCGTCGTGACGACCTCAGAGGGCAGCTCGATGTTCGCCGAGGGCTACCGGTACCTCGATCTCCCGCCGGCGGCGCTGGCGGTCGATGCCGAGGCGGGCACGGGGAACGGCGTCCTCGAGCCCGGCGAGGCGGTCACCCTGGCGCCTACCTGGGAGAACCTGACCGGTGGAGTACAGACGCTCGCAGGGCATGCCGGCGGGTTCATCGGGCCGGCCGGTGCGACCTATTCGACGACCGACACCGAGGCGGACTACGGCACTATCGGGACCGCCGGCGCCTCGAGCTGCAGCGACGCCCCGGAAGACTGTTACTCCGTGGCGGTCACCGACCCGCCGACCCGGCCGGGCCTGCATTGGGATGCGCGGTTCGTGGAGGTTCTCTCCACCGGCGAGGCCAAGACCTGGACCGTGCACATCGGGGGGAGCTTCGGCGATGTGGCGCCCGGTGAGTTCGGCTACCGCTTTGTCGAGACGATGTTACACACGGGAGTGACCGCCGGTTGCTGGGGCGGCAACTACTGTCCGGGCGACCTCGTGACCCGTGCCCAGATGGCGGTATTCCTGCTCAAGGCAAAGCACGGCCGCGGGTATCACCCCCCGCCGTGCACGGGGGTGTTCAATGACGTTTCCTGTCCCGGCGGTTTCGCCGTGGACTGGATCGAGGAGCTTGCGGCCGAGGGCGTCACTGCAGGCTGTGGAGGCGATAACTTCTGCCCGAACAATGACGTAAGCCGCGCCGAGATGGCGGTGTTCTTGCTCAAGGCAAAATACGGGGGAGACCATAGCCCGCCGCTGTGCAAGGGAGTGTTCAACGACGTTCCCTGTCCGGGTGGCTTCGCCGTGAAATGGATCGAGGAGCTCTACAACGAGGGTGTGACTTCGGGATGCGGCGGGAATAACTACTGCCCGGACAATCCGGTGTCAAGAGCGTCAATGGCCGTCTTTCTGACCAAGAACTTCGATCTTCTCCTCTACGGGCCCTGATCCTATTCTCGCGCCGGCGGCCTGATTTGGAGCGCCGCTGCGGCGCCGAGTAGAGCCAGTGCCGCGAGGATGGCCCACACCAGGGTCCACCCGCCGATGTGATCGCGGATGGCGCCGGCCGCCGCCGGCCCGACGATGTTGCCGAGGTTGGAAAATGCCGTGATGAAGCCGAAGGCGAAACCGACCCTGACGGGCGCCACGAGAGCCGCCGGCAGAGAGTAGGTGGCCGTGGCCACGGCCGCGAATGTCACCCCGACGAGGAGCATCGCGGGGACCGGAGGCATGATCGCCGCGGCCATTGCCGCCAGCACCGCAGCCAACAATAGGTGGCCGCCGAGAACCCATCGCGCGGCTCGCCCCGTGCGGTCGATCAGGGTCCCCGCCAGCGGACTCAGAACGAGCGCGACCCAGGCGATGAGACTGCCGATGAGCAACGCCGAGGCACCGCCACCCGCCCACTCGGGGGCGAACGTGAAGATCGACGCATAGGCGGCGAAGAAGAGCATCCAGGAGACCGCCAGCGCCACCAGCGGCGTGGTGATCCACGGCTCCCGGCTGTGATTCTCGGTGGCGGCTTCGCCGCGCAGATTTCTCGGGACCGCGATGTTGTGGAGAGGAATCGCGATGAGCACCGCAACCGCCAGCGCCATCAGCTCGCCGCGCCAGCCGAAGGAGGCGAGGAGTCGTGGGTGGAAGGTGAACATGACGATCATGCTCGCGGGATAGACCGCGTTGAAGATGCCCATCGCCAACGACAGCTCGTGTCCGGCAAAGGCGGCGGTGACGAGGCGGGCGAGCAGGAGGTTGATGATGAGGCCGCCGACGCCAAACAGGAGTCGGCCGATGAAGAGGACCATGTAGCTTGGGGCGATGGCGAAGAGAGTAGCGCCCAGGGCCATGATCAACAGGGCGGCGTTGCCGGCGGCGCGCGCCGGCCAGCGATCGACGGCGGCGCCGAGGGGGATCGAAAGCAAGACGGCCGGGACCGAGATCGCGCCCATCAGCACGCCGATGGCAAGGTGGCTGAGCCCGAAGCGGGATACCAGCTCGGGAACCAGCGGCGGTACCGCGAAGAAGGTCACGCCGACGGCAAAGAAGCTGACGACAGTCGATGCGAGGATGAGCCATCGGCGGGAGGCAAGATCATGTTCCATGGCGGGCATCATACCTGTCTTCTTATCGGAGGCCGCCGTCGGACGAAACAGGATCAAGGCGTGCGGGCGTCCCGCCCGCACCACAAGAACATTCATGCTGGATTTGTGGTGCGGGCGTCCCGCCCGCACATCGCCGCAGCCGGCCAGGTGTCGTATCGAATCTCGAATTCTGAATGTTGCAAGAGGCTCACCTATTACCTTCCTCACGACGAGACCTTCCGCAGCAGCGTCGGGTTGACTGGGGCGTCCTTGGTCAGGATGGATGCGTGGGGACGTCAAATCCGAAATCCGAAATCCGAAATCCGAAATTCCGAATTGTCACTTGATTGTCTGAAACATTTGTTTTATATTTTCGTTTGAAACAGTGTTTGGAGGTTCGATGGCGCCCTCGACAGCCGAAATCAACAGCTCGCACGACGGAAACGAGACCTGTGAGCGGCTCCTCGCAGCAGCGGAGCGGTTATTTGCCGAACGCGGATTCGAGGCCACTTCGGTGCGCGATATCACCACCGAGGCGGGCTGCAACGTCGCGGCCGTCAACTATCATTTCGGAGGCAAGGAAAACCTCTATCGCGAGAGCTTTCGCGCGTTGCTCGCCGAGCTGCGGAGCCGGCGCATTGAGCGCATCCGCCGTGACCTGGAGGCAACTCCTGAGATGGGGCTGGAGGGATTCCTCGAGTCGTTCGCAAACGCCTTTGTGGAGCCGTTGGCCGATGAGAGCCGGGGTCGTCTCGCGATGGCCTTTTTCGCGCGGGAGATGGTTGATCGCCATCTCCCGGGAGAGCTCTTTGTCGAGGAGTTCGTGAGGCCCCTGCTCGAGGTGTCGGCGGTGGCCCTCGACCGGGTCGGCCCGCCGATGGATAGCATGACCCAACGCCTGTGCCTGATGTCCGTGGTCGGCCAGCTCATCCATGCCCTGCGCGCGCACCAACACTTCGTGCCCTCGGGGAGTTCGTCGGTCGTTCCCCCGGATCTTCGCGAGCAGGTACGTCACATCGTCCGCTTCTCGGCCGGTGGCATCCGCGCCTGCGCGGCGGCGCCGGTTGCCGACGGGGACAATACGGTTGTACGGGAGACCACATCATGAGTCACTTGAAGACCCCCGTTGTCGCTCTGATCGCCGGTCTCGTGGCGGTCGGTGGCTGCACCCTCGGCCCCGAGCCGGAAAGGCCGGTGACTGCGGCCGATGTGTCCGACACCTACGCTCATGCCGCTGCTCAGGACGCCACAGAGCTTCCTGATGTCTCACCCTGGTGGCAGACTTTTGGTGACGAGACGACCACCAAGCTGGTGGACCTGGCGCTGGCGAACAACACCGATCTGCAGGCGGCGGTGGCGCGCGTCCTGGAAGCGGAGGCGGGTCTCAAGAAGGCCGGAGGCGCACGGCTGCCCCAGGTTGGCTACGGCGCCGGCGCGCAACGGCAGAAGATGTCCTTCGTGCTGCCCGGAGCGGGGCGGCGGGAGATCTACTCCACCACCTACTCCTATGATTTCAATATCGCCTGGCAGGCGGATCTCTTTGGGCGCCTCAAACGCACCCAGCAGGCGAGTTGGGCGACCCTTCTGTCTGAGGAGGCCGCACGGGAGGCGGTGGTTCACACGGTGGTGGCGCTGGTCGTAAGGTCGCGGGTGCAGATCGCGATCCTCGAGCGCGCGGTGGCGATCACTGAAGAGATCACCACGAGCTGGAGTTCAACCCTGAAAACGGTTGAGCGCCGCTATCGCAGCGGTCTTGCCGATGCGGTCGATCTCCACCTCGCGCGCGAAAACCTGGCCTCGGCGCAGGCGGCGGGGGTGGTGATCGAGGGCCAGCTCGAGCAGGCCCGGCTCGCGCTGGATGTGCTCGTGGGCCGCCGGCCGGGGAGCGGGACCAAGCTCCCGGATACCCTGGCCGAGCTGCCGTCGTTGGATCCGGTCCCCCTCGGTCTACCAGCCGAGTTGCTCGACCGGCGGCCCGATCTCCGGCAGGCGGAGATGCGGCTGGCGGCGGCGACCTACGGCGTCGGCGCCGCTATCGCTAACCTCTACCCGGATCTCAGCCTCACGGGTTCGGCCGGCGTCAGATCGGACACGGTGTCGGATATCATCTCGATCGACGGGCTGGTTTACAACGCGGTGGCGAATTTGGTCGGTCCGATCTTCACGGGCGGCCAGCGGCGCGCCGACGTCGACGCGGCACGGGCGCGCAGCGACCAGGCGATCGCGAATTATGCCGGAGCGGTGCTGCAGGCCCTGCGCGAGGTCGAGGACGCGCTGGTGCTGGGCGACAGCTCGGAGCGCAACCTCGATTTCACACGCGAGCGTGTGTCGGAGGCGCGGGCGGCCGATCGTCTGGCCAAGGAGCGCTATCAGCGAGGTGTGGCGTCAATGCTGACGGTGCTCGAGACCGAGCGCCGGTTGCGCCTCGCGGAGCAAGCGATCATCACCGCCACCGCCGACGTCTGGAACGCCCGCATCGACCTCTTCCTGGCCCTAGGAGGCGACTGGAACACCGAACCCACCGAGTCCGAACCCGGTCCAGCCAAAGAAACCAAGACCCAGGCAAAATCGGAAATTCCGACTTCCGAACTCCGAAACTCAAAACTCAAAACTCAAAACTCAAAACTTGCCGAGGTGCTCTGATGTCCTCCAAAACACTCAAGATCGTCCTTCCCATCGCCGTTCTCATTGCCGGAATCGCCGGGGCGGTGCTATTGGCCTCGTCCCGCAAGGCGCCGCCGCGCGTCGAGCACGTTTCGCCGGGACCATTGGTCGAGACGGAAACCGCCCACCTGAGAGATGTCCCGGTGGTCGTCGAGGGCCATGGCGAGGTCGTGGCCAAGGTTGCGGTCGAGATCGTGCCACAGGTGGCCGGCCGGGTGGTCGAGGTCAGCCCATCGATGGTTGCCGGGGGCTTCTTCAAGGCCGGCGAGGTACTCCTCGTGATCGATCCACGCGACTACGAGCTTGGTGTCGAACGCGCCCAGGCGGCGGTGGCCCGGGCCGAGGTCAAGCTGGAGCAGGAGGAGGCCGAGGCGGAGGTCGCGCGGCAGGAGTGGGCCGAGCTCCACCCTGACGAGGCGCCACCCTCGGGGCTGGTGGTGCGTGAGCCGCAGGTGCGGCAGGCGCGGGCCGAGCTCGATGCGGCCAGGGCCGATCTCGATGCTGCGAAGCTCAACCTCGAGCGCACCCGGGTGTCGCTTCCCTTTGACGGCGTCGTGGTCACCAAGAGCGTAGATCTCGGCCAGTTCGTGACCACCGGCCGGGCGCTGGCGATGGTCTATGGCACCGATCAGGTCGAGGTGCGGGTGCCTCTCGAGAGCCGCGAGCTGTCCTGGTTTGAGATTCCGAGGCGACCCGGGGACACGGGCCCGCGGGCGGAGGTGAGCACCTCCTATTCGGGCACGACGTACACCTGGGAAGGCCGGGTCACCCGCATGGAGGCGGAGCTGGACGCGGCCTCGCGGATGGCCCACGTGGTGGTGGAGGTGGCGCACCCGTTTGCCAGTAAGGACGGACATCCACCGTTGATGCCAAACACCTTTGCCGATGTGAAGATCTTCGGTAGGACCCTCGACGGCGTCGTGCCCATTCCGCGCCATGCGCTGCGTGAGGGAAGTACGGTGTGGGTCTTCACCGATGGCGTTCTGCGCCTCGTGCCGGTCGAGGTCGCACGGGCCGACCGCGAGAGGGCCTACATCTCGAGCGGGCTCGAGGACGGGGACCAGGTGATCGTCAGCTCTCTCGACGCGATCACCGACGGGATGAAGGTGCGGGCGACGGATATCGGTGAGCAAAAGGCCGCGGGAGGCGCGGCATGAAGGACAGTCGCAGCGGTTTCCTGGCCTGGTTTGCCGGCCATCACGTTGCCGGCAACCTCTTGATGATCTTCATCCTCGCCGCCGGGGCGATGTCCCTGATGAGCATCACGATCGAGGTCCTCCCGGAGATGGATACCGACATGGTGACCGTGGCCGTGCCGTATCTCGGGGCCTCGCCGGCCGAGGTCGAGGAGGGGGTCTGTATTCGGGTCGAGGAGGCCATCGCCCCCATCGAGGGCATCAAGCGTCTCCGCTCGGTGGCGAGCGAGGGCGTTGGCACCGTTATCGCCGAACTCGAGGAAGACGCCGACGATCAAAAGGTTCTCGACGACATCAAGGCGGCGGTGGACCGCATCGAGACCTTCCCCGCCGAGACCGAGAAGCCGGTGGTCGCGGAGGGCGACACCCGGCGGCGGGTGATCACGGTGGTGCTCTCCGGCGACGCGTCGGAAAAGACCCTGAAGGCGCTCGCCGAGAGGGTGCGCGACGAGCTCACAACGTTGCCCGACATCTCCCAAGTCGAGGTCTCGGGCATCCGCCGCTACGAGATCTCGATCGAGGTGTCTGAAGAGATGCTGCGCCGCTATGGGCTGAGCTTCCGACAGGTCGCCGATGCGGTGCGTGGATCGTCGCTCGACCTTCCGGGCGGCTCGGTCAAGACCGAGGGGGGTGAGATCCTGCTCCGCACCAAGGGCCAGCGCTACCACGGGCGGGAGTTCGAGGACATCGTGGTCGTGACCCGCGGCGACGGCACCCAGGTCAGGCTGTCGGATGTAGCGACGGTGATTGATGGATTCGAGGATTCGGACACCGCCTCCCGCTTCGACGGCAAGCCGGCGGCCCTGGTCCAGGTCTTCCGGGTCGGTAACGAGGGCGCCCTCGATGTTGCCGATGCGGTCAAAACCTATGTCGAGGAGCTGCGACCGGTGCTGCCGGCAGGCGTGACGGTGGCGACCTGGGACGACGACTCGATCATCCTGCGGCAGCGCATCGGCCTCCTCCTGCGCAACGGACGACTGGGTTTGATCCTGGTCTTTCTGTCTCTCGCTCTCTTCCTCGATCTGCGGCTCGCGTTCTGGACCACCATGGGCATCCCGATCTCCTTCCTCGGCGCCCTGTGGTTGGTTCCACAGTTCGACATCACGATCAATATGATCTCGCTCTTTGCCTTCATCATCTCGCTCGGGATTGTGGTCGACGACGCCATCGTCGTCGGCGAGAACGTCCACGATTACCTGGAGAAGGGGATGAAACCGCTCGACGCCGCCGTTCGAGGAGTGCGCGAGATGGCGATGCCGGTGACCTTTGCCGTGCTGACGACCGTTGCCGCCTTCATGCCGCTGCTCTTCGTCGCCGGTTTGATGGGCAAGATCATGCGCCAGATCCCGCTGGTCGTGATCTCGGTGCTGACCATCTCCCTGGTCGAGGCCCTCCTCATCCTTCCCTCCCACCTCGCCGGATCGGAGGGCGGTCTGCGGGCGCGGATGGCGCGCTGGTTCCGGCCGTTTCTGGATGCCGTCGAGCGGGTGCAGGCGGTTGTTCAGCGAGGACTCGAGTGGGTCATCAGCGTACCCTACCGCCGAACCCTCGAGATGGCACTTCAGTGGCGGTACGTCACGGTCGCTGCGGCCATCGGTCTGCTCTTCCTTATTTTCGGTCTCATCAGTGGTGGGTGGATCAAGTTCAGCCTGATGCCCAAGGTTGACGCCGACAACATGGTGGCCAAGCTGGATATGCCCCAGGGCACCCCGGTTCGCCAGACCAAGGCCATCCTCGCGCGCATCGAACAGGCAGCCGTCGAAGCCGGGCTGGAGGTCGACGAGAAGGCCCCCACCGGCACGCCGCCCGTGATTGTCCACATCGCGACGACCGTCGGCGAGCACCCGAGCAACAAGGGGCACGGACCTACCGCCAACAATGTCCGGACCTCCGGCGCCGCCTCCAATATCGGAGAGGTCAACGTCGAGCTCCTGGGGGCGGAGAATCGGACTGTCGGCTCCATCGCCCTCGCCAACCGCTGGCGCGAGTTGGTCGGTGAGATCCCAGGCGCAGTCTCCCTCACCTTCACCGCCTCGATTTTCACAGCCGGCGACGCGGTCAGCGTACAGCTCGCCCATCAGGACTTTCCGACCCTGCTCAAGGCGGTAGACAGGCTCGAGTCGATCCTCACGGAGTATCCCGGAGTCGAGGACATCGCCAACTCCTTCCAACCGGGTAAGAAGGAGCTCAAGCTGGGCCTCACCCCGGAGGGACGGACCCTCGGTCTCGAGCTGGCCGACCTCGCACGACAGGTTCGGCGCGGCTTCTACGGTGAGGAGGTTCAGAGAATCCAGCGCGGGCGCGACGACATCCGGGTCATGGTTCGTTACCCGGCGGGCGAGCGGCGCAGCATCGGCGATATCGAGGCCATGCGCATCCGCCTGAAAGACGGCGCCGAGGTCCCCTTTACGACCGTCGCGACGGTCGATGCCGGGCGCGGCTATGCGGTCATCAACCGCACCGACCGTCGCCGGGTGGTGACCGTTACCGCCGACGTCGACGATGCGGTCGCAAACGCCAACGAGATCAACATGGATCTGCGAAACAGCATTCTGCCGAAGATGGCGCATGACTTCCCGGGGCTGACCTTCGACTTCGAGGGTGAGCAGCGTGCCCAGCGCGAGTCGCTCGACAGCCTGTGGAAGAATTTCCTGATCGCCCAGCTCGCGATCTTCACCCTGTTGGCGATCCCCTTCCGCAGCTACAGCCAGCCGCTGATCGTGATGTCGGCGATCCCCTTCGGGCTCATCGGGGCGGTTACGGGCCACGTGGTCATGGGCCTCGATCTGTCGATGCTTTCGCTCTTCGGGATGGTGGCCCTGACCGGAGTCGTGGTCAACGACTCGCTGATCATGATCGATCTCATCAACCGCGAGCGGGCCGCGGGGATCTCCGTGGACCAGGCCATCCGTGACTCGGGCGCCCGGCGTTTCCGACCGATCCTGCTCACAACCTTGACCACCTTCCTCGGTCTGACGCCGATGATCTTCGAGACCAGCCGTCAGGCCCAGTTCCTGATCCCGATGGCGGTGAGTCTCGGCTTTGGGGTGCTCTTCGCGACCGCGATCACCCTGATCCTGATCCCGACCGAATACCGGATTCTGGAGGACCTCAAGGGGTTGTTCAGCGGCGAGGCCGAGGCAGTTCGGGTGAGCCGGCAGGTGAAAGAGGCAGGATAGAATTCGGAATTCGGAATTCGGAATTCGGAATTGGGAATTTTCCGGACCTCTGCACGCGGGACGCGTGCGCTACAAGCTGCCATGAAGTTCCATGCCAGGATTTGTAGCGCACGCGTCCCGCGTGCACGTGTTTCATCGCAACCCGAGGACTGTTTTTTCGTTCATAGGTAATATATGTGGCTGTAGACGAGGTGACGGTCTTTGGGAGGATGGATGCGAACCGACATGAGAATCCTCGGTGTTGTGGTGGCGGTTTCTCTCGCCCTACCCGCGGCGACTACGGCGGCCGACGATCTGGATATTCTCACCTGGCCGACGCAATTGGCGGCCGGCACGATGGAGGTCGAGGTCGATCTCGGTGCGAGCGGCCAACCGGCCGAGCTTTACCTTGACGGCGACTTGGCGTGCACCGCGACAACGGCGGATTCCCAGTGCACCGTCGATCTCGGCCCGAACCTCCGCGTCCACTTGCTCGAGCTGATCCGACACCCGGCCGACGGCCCCGTGGAACGGGTCGAACGCTGGGTCAACCGACCGGGTTTTGAAGCCGAGCTCAGGATCCAGCTCGCCGCCCATCCGGTCGGCGGCACCTGCGGCGCCCGCGTCAAATGGGCCGATCCAAACCACAGCGATCCGGAAGCGCTCGAGATCATGACGGCCGGACAGCGGTGGCCGGTCTCCACAGAAGGCCGGACCTTCGCCTATCCGTGCGCGGATCCCGGTCACGCTCGAGTCGTGGCGGTGTCGGCCGTCTTCCCGGACGGCCGCCGCGCCGAAGCCGCCGTCGAGACCGATTCAATCGGTCATGTCGCGGCGCCGGCGCCGTGGCCGCTCGCGCTCGAAGCGACCTCGGCGGCCCTCGATCCCTGCGGCGCCGTCGAGGCGAGGCTCCCCGGTGTACGACCGGTCGTCGGCGATGAATTCGAAATCGTCTTCGTTCTCGATCCGAGGGTCGATTACCGGGCACTGGCCGGTCTCGGAACAGATAGCTCCGATGCCGCCAACGTCAAGCGCTCGTGGCAGAAGGCGAGCGACAGCCTCGCCGATGCCGACGGTCTCTGGTACGTGATTCCGAATGATCCGCCGGAGCGGGTCAACGGTTTCTCCGAGGGGCGGGAGACCTGGTTGGGTGGGTTTTTCGCGCGCGGGGTCGAGGCCGATTCAGAACGGTCGTTCCTCGCCGATGCGGTGGCCGCTGCCGGTCTGACGGCCGGCGCGGGACCGCGCCGCCGGATCGTGGTGCTGGTGCTGGGCGTCGGCTCGGGGGATGACGGCAGCCGGTTCAACCCGACCCAGGTGCGCTCCTACCTGGCCGAGATCGGCGTGCCGCTCATAGTGCTCGAAAGCGGCGCCGCAGCCGGCGGCGACTGGCCCGACGGCGTGCAGGTTGGATCGGTCGACGACCTTGCGGGAGCGTTCGAAGCCGTGAGAGCTCGCCTCGACGAGCAGTGCGTCGAATGGCTCCCCGCCGACATGCATCCGCGCGCGGTCGTGGCGTCGCTGCCGGCGGGCATCGCGGTTGCCGGCCGGCTTGGCGAGGGCGCCGGTGAGGGCGCTGAGGTGTGGAGGCGGGCGGCTGTGGCACAGAGTGAAACGACGCCCATCTCGGATGAACCGGTGGCCTCCGAGCTTGTCGAGGTCACTGCGGTGACGGTGCTGGTCAGCGCTCGGGACGCCAAGGGCCGCCCGGTCACCGATCTCGGCGCCGACGATCTCACAGTGACCGAAGATGGCAAGGCCGAACCGGTTCTCGGGTTGGAGCCTGTGCAGTCCGTGCAGCCTGCGGTCGAGAGGCCCACGGCGCCGACAGCGCCGACGCCGATCGCCTCGCTGCCCGTGAAGAAAATCGTGCCGGTAGCGGTCTACGTCGAGCGGGACCTTGCGGGCCCGGCGGATATCGCTCCGGCACTGGCCGCGGTCGCGGAACGGGCGGACTGGTTGACCGGGCTCGGTCCGGTGGATGTGGTGGTCGCCGACAAGGATGTGGAAACGGTGCTGAAGGGCGCCGTCCATCCCGCGCAGGTCCGGGAGACGCTCGAAAACCTGGCCGCCGAGGGCGTGCGTGCGCACGGCATCGAACGCATCCGTACCGAGTATCTCCGTGAGAACAGGAAATACCCGGATCGTCCCTCCAGACGAGAGGGCGGCGAAGCGGAGGCGCAATACGCCGGTGAAAACTCCAACGTCACTCGGGCGAAGGCCATGTCGTCCGCGAGACAGGCGATCTTCCAGGAGGATGCCCTGCTCCGGAGAACGATGGAGAGGATGAACGACTGGGCCTTGAGCCTTCCGGCGACCGGTCCGCGGGTGCTGGTGACGATCGGGTTGGGTTTTGACGAGGATCCGAGCGATTTCTACATTCCGTTTCTCGAGCAAAAAGATCCAACACTTGCGGCGCCGGCGCGGGCCGAGTTCATGAACTACAACCAGGCGACGAGGGTCGACAATGTTGGACGCGAGTTGGCTGCGGCGGGCTGGCTCGTGGTGCCGGTGGCGACCCGGACCCTGGGGAGCCCGCGGACCGGCGCGGAGTACGGGGGAGGCGACCGTTTTCAGGCGTTTCTCACCGACAGCCAGGGCGGCTCGTATAACAGGGATGTCGACTACATGCTGATGGACCCGTTGGGCTCGCAGGCCCATCTCGCCGCACCCAGTGGTGGCAGGGTCGTGATGGGCGGCAAGGGTCTCGACAAGCTCATCGCCGAGGCCAGCGGCTGGTACCGGCTCACATATCAGGTCGCCCGGGCCCCTGACGGCGCCTACCACGATGTTGCGGTGATCAGCGAACGCCCCGGTGTCGAGGTGCGCGGCACCGGCGTGGTCGTTTCGGGAACCTCCGAGGGCAGGGCGGCGATGCGGTTGCGGCAGCTCCTTGAAGGTTCGCTTGGTCGGGGCGAGCTGCCGGTGAAGCTGGTGCTCGGAACGCCGCGGCATGGAGACGGCAAGACGAGCACCGTCGATTTGAGCGTCACGGTCGACCTCGGGCCGATCGCCCCCCTGTTCAGGGAGAGCGGCAGGCGCGCATTGCGGTTTTCAGTGGTGGTGCGGTCCGGAGAAACGGAGTCGGAGGTCGTTCACCGGTTGGCGACCGTGGACGGCGCGGTTGCTGGATTCCGCTATGACGTTCCACTCGAGTGGTCGAAGCACGAGCCCTCTGAGGTGGCGGTGGTGGTCGAGGATCTCAGCTCCGGAGCGTGGGGCGGGGACGTCGAGAAGCTGCAGAACTGACCCGAGATATTGGGGAATTTCGGATTTCGGATTTCGGATTTCGGATTTGCCACCCAACCCCCTCGCGGAATTTCGGATTTCGGATTTCGAATCGTGCGTAGTCGGTTCGCTCAGGTTGCGCCGCCCCGGTTCCGAATTGTCGTGGTGGCGGCCCTAAAGGACCCGCCTACAAAGGCTGACGGGAGACCTGTAGGCGGGTCCTTTAGGGCCCGCCACCACTCGGTGACAAAATCGGCCGGCTGTTCGGCCAACCTGAAGGAACCGAATACGTAGGTTTCGGATTTCAAGTTTTCACCCGCCACCGTGGGCCGTTGGGGCGGAAACTCAAAACTAAAAACTCAAAACTAAAAACTCAAAACTCCCGTCCTCTGTTTGGCTGGAAGGCGTCGCGGTAGTGGCGGATCCGCCAACGGAGGATTCCGCCTCGGTGTTGGACGGTGATGAGGTCGTATCGGCACGGCTTCTCCCACAGTCCGTAGCGGCTGAGATAGGCGGCCGAGACGCGGACGAGCACCTGCTGCTTTTTTCGGTTGAACGCGCCGGCGGCGCCGCCGTAGATCTCATCGGAGCGGGCCTTGACCTCGACAAAGACGATCTCCCCGCGGCGTTGCATCACCAGGTCGAGCTCGCCGCCGGCGCCACGCCAGTTGCGGTGACGAAGGCGATAGCCCTTTGCAAGCAGCAACAGCAGCGCGACCCACTCGGCGCGGCGGCCGAGTTTGTGTCCGGGAGGGCGTTTCATGTCGGTGACCTTAACACCACATGCTGAAGTCCTGGGGCTCTTCCGGAGCAAGTCATCAGTGATCAGTCATCAGTGATCAGTACCCGTCCATTCGAACTGATCACTGATCACCGATCACTGATCACTGGGTGGGCGGAGGGTTAGAATGCGCGGGTGAAGACCGACGATTTCGATTTTGATCTCCCCGGAGAATTGATCGCGCACCAGCCGGCGGCCAGAGGCGCGTCGCGGCTGATGGTGCTCGACCGCAGCAGCGGCGCCGTGGTCCACCGAACGGTATCCGATCTCCCCGCCCTCCTGCGATCCGGCGATCTTCTGCTGCTCAACGACACCAGGGTGATCCCGGCCCGGCTGCACGCTCGTCGTCCAACCGGAAGACTCTTCGAGCTGCTCCTCCTGCGCCGAGTAACGGACGATCGCTGGGAGAGCCTCCTCCGGCCATCGGCGCGGGCGCGGATGGGAGAGCGGCTGCTACTGCCGGACGGCGGCAGCGCATACCCTGCCGACTCGCTGGGCGAGGGCCGATGGATGGTCCGCTTCGATCCGCCGCTCGATCTTGCGCGCCTCGACCGCATTGGCGAGATGCCGCTGCCGCCATATGTCGATCGGCCGCATGGTGCGGTTGACTCGGACCGGTCGGACTATCAGACCGTGTATGCCTCCAATCCCGGCGCGGTCGCGGCGCCAACGGCGGGGCTGCACTTCACCGACGATCTGCTCGCGGAAGTTCGTGATGCCGGAGTCGAGCTCGAGTTCCTGACCCTGCATGTCGGGCTCGGCACCTTCCGTCCGGTTCAGGTCGAGGAGATCGAGGATCACGAGATGCACGAGGAGTGGTATCACTTCTCCGAGGATGCCGCCGCGGCCGTCAACAGCGCCCTAAAGGCCGGGCGCCGCATCGTCTGCGTCGGCACGACCTCGGTGCGGGCGCTTGAAGGGGCGCTCGAGGTGGGGGAGGGGCGGGTTCGGCCGGGGCACGGTTGGACCCGGATCTTCATTACCCCGGGCTTCGCCTTCCGCGGGGTCGGCGCCATGCTGACCAACTTCCACCTCCCACGCTCGACTCTGCTGATGCTGGTCAGCGCGTTCGCCGGCCGTGAGAGGATTCTCGCGGCGTACACGGAAGCGATCGGGAAGCGCTACCGGTTCTTCTCGTACGGCGACGCCATGCTGATTGTTTAAACGTTAGAACGTTAAACGTTACGACCCAACCCCGTGTGGTCCGAGAGCTGCTCCGGGTACAGGGGGTGTTGGTGGACGGAACGTTCAACGTTCAAACGTTCAACGTGCTAACGATGCGATGGGAGGGACCGCTCCGGCGCCCGGACGCCGTCACGGCCGTGGGGGGTGGGGGTTGTCAGGGGTTAATATTGGTGTCTGGGGTTGTTGATGGTGGGTCGTGCTCCGTGCCCCGTGATCGTCGGGGTGACGGCGATCTGTTTGCCGGGAACCGGGGTCATGGAGCATCATCTGATCGTTCTCCTTGCATATCTCTTTGCTTTCACCGGGGGTACCAGTTACATCGACGTACGGATAGCCGGGTCGAATGTTCGCGGGTCAGGCCCGATACTCTTCGAAAAATATGCAGCCGAGACGGCTGCACCACAAAACCAACCTGGAGTCTTTGTGGTGCAGGCGTCCCGCCTGCACATGTTGACGCTCATGTCACAGTATTGGGGTCAGGCCTCGTCGTCGTCCTTTGGTTTGGATGTGCGCTCGTCCTCCTCGCCGAGGATTCGCAGCGCCGGCGTCTCGAGATCGTCCATCTGTCCCGATCGCACCGACCAGATGAAGGCAATAACCCCGGCAAGCGCGAGGAGCAGGGCGAGCGGAAGAGCAATGTACAGGGCAGACATACGGGTATTCTAACCGCCTACCCAAATCAGTTTTTAGTTTTTAGTTTTTAGTTTTGAGTTACTCCCCGTCCACCCGCTGATTTCAGGGGAGTGTGGCTGGGAACTAAAAACTCAAAACTAAGAACTCAAAACTTTTCTAGAAGGTTTTTGCACGGTAGGAGCTCAACACCACCGTCATCGAGCTCAGCGGCATGAGGACGGCTGCGAGGAGCGGGCTCATGTGGCCGGTCATGGCGAGGCTCACCGCGATCACGTTGTAGGTGAGCGAAAAGACGAGGTTGCGGCGGATCACTCCGAGGGTGCGGCGCGCGCCGTCGAGGAGCTCGACGAGCGGCGTGAGACCGGGCCGGGCGAGGTAGACGTCGGCGGCGGCAAGGGCGGCCTCGGCGCCGCCGTGAACGCCGATTCCCACTGTCGCCGCGGAGAGCGCGGCGGCGTCGTTGACGCCATCGCCGACCATCGCCACGGTTTCCGCTCCCGATGCCGCTTTCACAACCTCCAGCTTGGCCTCCGGCGTCATGCCGCCGCGCACCTGTTCCGGCGTCAACCCAACCTCGCGGCCGATCGATTCCACGACTGTGGGGTGGTCGCCGGAGAGGATCTCCACCCGCCATCCGCGTCCCTCGATCGCGGATAGGGCGGGGGTGGTGTCCGGCCGCAGGCCATCACCGATTCCGGCCACCGCCGCCACCGCGCCGTCCACCGCGATCACCACCGGGCTCAGACCGTCCGCGGCAAAGCGCACCACCGCATCGTTCGCCCCAGGCGGCAGCGGTCCGAGCTCGGAGACGGCGTGCCCGGGCGATGCGGCCAGCACCCGCCGGCCTCCACAGTACCCACCGATGCCGGCCCCCGGAACCTCCCGCGCCTCGGCGATGGCCGGCGCCTCGCGGTCCCCGTAAGCTTCGCAGAGCGCGCGGGCGACGGGGTGGGAGGAGTGGAACTCGAGGGCGCCGACCATCGGCTGAACCGCTTCGTCACCCCACCACCGGACCACCGCCAGCCGTCCCTCGGTGAGGGTCCCGGTCTTGTCGAGGAGCATGAGGCCCTGGTGGGCGAGGTTCTCGAGGGCGTCGCCCCCCTTGATGAGGATCTTCCTGCGGGCCGCCCGTCCGATGGCGGCGCTCACCGCCAGCGGGGTCGCGAGACCGAGGGCGCAGGGGCAGCTGACGATGAGGAGCGCGACCGCGTGCTCGATGGCGTGCGCCGGGTCGAGCCGCAACCACACCGCAAGGGTGAGCGCGGCGAGCACCAGCACGATGGCGACGAACCAGCCCGAGATGCGATCGGCGAGCAGGACAACCGGCGCGCGGCGCTGCGCGCCTTCCTCGACCAGCCGCATGAGGCGGCCGATGCGGGTGTCCTCGCCGGCGGTGTGGACCTCGACCACGATCCGGTTGCTCATGTTGAGAGTCCCGGCATGGACCGGATCGCCGGTCGCCGCCGCCTCCGGCCGCGACTCGCCGGTGAGGAGCGAGCGATCGAGCATCGACGATCCCTCGACGACCACGCCGTCGGCTGGGATTGAATCGCCGGCCCGGATCTCGACCAGACAACCCGGAGTGAGGGCTTCGAGTGGGACCTCGCGCACCCCCTCCGTCGTCATCAACCGGGCGGTCGACGGAGCGAGAGAGAACAGGAGTTCGGTCGAGCTTGCGGCTGTCCGCTGCTGGCGGCGCTGGAGAAACCGTCCCACGAGGAGGAAGAAGATGAGGGCGGTCACCGAGTCGAAGTAGATCTCGCCCGACCCACGAATCGTGTTGAAGGCGCCCTGGAGGAAGCCGGCGAGGATGCCAATGGCGATCGGCAGGTCCATATGCAGGGTACGGGTTTTCAACGCCCCCCAGGCGCCGCGGTAAAAGACCGACGCGCACCACAGGACCGATGGCAGCGCGAGGCCTAGGCTGACCCACCGGAAGAGCTGCCGGTACTCATCGGTGATGCCGTGGAATCGGCCGCCGTAGAGCGCGAATGCTATGAGCATGACGTTGCCCGCGATGGCGCCGGCGACCGCGATCCGGATCAGCAGCGAGCGCTCCTCGCGGCGCGCCATGTCTCGCGCCTCGACGCCGCGGAAGGGATGCGGCGTATAGCCGATCGAGTCGAG
>Ga0209013_10001419_pt1 | contig 22112 bp, 18 predicted proteins | sample Cruoilmetagenom2_FD_187291 | JGI IMG/M metagenome (GOLD analysis project Ga0209013, IMG submission 187291) | Oil polluted marine microbial communities from Coal Oil Point, Santa Barbara, California, USA - Sample 2 (SPAdes) (version 2) | ecosystem: Environmental > Aquatic > Marine > Oil seeps ... | reverse complement strand
TTTGCGTAACAAAGACCCTTTCTTCACTTCAACAAAATGAGAGCCATGCCAATTTGGAGCCTGCTGATCATGCTGTAGTAATGGACCATCCTTTTGCGAATAGATATCCTGATACATATCCCCGCCCATCGCAATACTCATAATCTGGGCACCACGACAAATTCCCAAAATTGGCTTATTCAACTCTAACATCCTTTTAACAAGTGCCACTTCAAACAAATCTCGCTCCGGTACAATATTACCCAATCCAGGCAGGGGCTCTTCTCCAAACAAGGTCGGGTCAATATCTCCACCACCAGTTAATAAAAGACCATCAATTGTCTCTGCAATTTTTTCAATTTCATCTCCAACTAAATTTGGAAGCACAATCGGAACTCCTCCGAACTGTGTGATTGCACGTATATTACTCATCGGAACTGACAGCAAATCCTCTTTTAAATTGGACGAAACTCCAATAATAGTTCTCATTACAAACCCCCTCTTATACTCTCATTAAGTTTTATATTCTCTTATTATAATACATATGCTAAATCCTCGTTCTTACTGTAAGAATGAATTTATGAAACAATAAGTTTTATGCCTATTTTCTAAAAAAAGTAGCTAATTACTTATAATTTATAAGTAACAAGCTACCTTTTTGGAATTTATTTAGTTTAGAACTTTAAGAATCTATTATTATTTCTTCAATTATCTACTGGGCTTTTCAACAATTCTTACTTCATACTTGCGCAACACTACTTCTCCAACCAACTCTTCACCTGTAACCATATCTGTTACTAATGATTCAAATAGGACGGGTTGGTTTTTTTCTGTAAAATTCATCACAAATATATAGTCACTTTCAGAAGAACTTCTGACCTGTACAGAAACGCCTTTTTCGTGTTTGACATTAGAAATTGGTGTAAGACTTAATTCTTCGATTAACGTTTCATAGAAGTCCTTTTGGAAGGCATCCTCTAATCGTCCGCCAATAAAGTAGGTCTTTCCACTTTGATATTGATGGCTAGTAATTGCCGGTGTGTTAGCATAAAAGTCTTCCGCGTAAAGACCTTCTATGTTCGCGTTTGTAAGTTCAATAACTGTCGCATAATCCTTTAATGAATAAGTTTTATTATGATACGTTACAGTATTTTGATCCTTCGGATATAATGTATCCGTTTCAACAGGCTTGATACCAAATATCTCTTGAAGATCTTTGTGCCAACCACCTAAATATGCTAAATCATGCTCATTTACCAAGCCGCTAATATAGGTCATCACTAATGTACCACCGTTTGAAACAAACGTTTTCAAGCGAGAAATCGTTTCTTCGCTTATTAAATATAGCATAGGCACAACTAATAATTTATACGCAGAGAAGTCCTGCTCTTTAGTAATAACATCTACAGGAATATCCTTTTCCCAAAACGTGCGATAATGATCCTGCAAAGTTTGGGGATAGCGTTTGGTCTCTAATCCAAACCCTTGCGCATCATTTAGAGCCCAGTTGCTCTCCCAATCGTATAGTAGTCCAACATCCGCTGAACGATTGGTACCTACGATATTGGAAAGTTTTTCTAGTGTTTGACCAACTTCTGCAACATCTTTAAACACTCGATTTTCTGTACTATTATCATGATCTACTACGGCACCATGGAATTTTTCAGATGATCCACGTGATTTTCTCCATTGAAAGTACAGAATACTATCCGATCCATGAGCAACCATTTGCATCGCTGACAATAAGTGCATTCCAGGACGCTTCGTCTTATTGACCTGATGCCAGTTAACTCCACTTGGGGTGGATTCCATCAATAAGAACGGTTGCTGTTTAAGACTACGGTAAAGGTCATCTATAAATGCTACCTTCATCGCTAAATCAGCGGTACTTTCCCAATCATTATGCCAAGCTGGGTATGCATCCCAACTTATTACGTCTAGATGCTTAGCAAATTTGCTATAGTCTAGTGACTGAAAAGGAATTAGGTCGTTGGTATCAGCCATAAAGTTAGTTGTAATTGGAATAGTTGGTGTTAATTCTCTTAATGGAATAATTTCATTTTTATAAAAAGAGATAGTCTGATCGGTTATAAATCTTCGCCAATCTAAATTTAACCCATGAACCATACTTTCTCCGATGGAAGAAGGAGATTCAATTTGTGACCATTCAGTAATTGTATGGCTCCAAAACGGTCCCCACCAAGCATCGTTTAAAGCTTTTAGCTCACCATTATACTTGTTCATCAGCCAACTTCTAAAGGCATTCTGACACTGATCACAATGGCATTCGCCACCATATTCATTGGAAATATGCCACATAAGCAAGGCAGGATGATTTCCGTATCTTTCTGCTAATAGTCTGTTTATCTGCTGTGTTTTTTCACGGTAAACTTTAGAAGTGAAACAGTGATTATGTCTACCCCCATGAAGTTGGTTTTCTCTTGAGCCATTAACCCTTAATACTTCGGAATACTTTTGAGACATCCAAGCAGGACGGGCTCCGCTAGGTGTAGCTAAAATTACTTTACCACCTATACTATGGATATTAGAGAAAATTTCATCCAGCCATTCAAATTGGTACACACCCTCCTCTGGTTCAAGTGTACTCCAAGCAAAGATACCTACTGAGAAGGTATTTGTATGTGCTAACTGCATTAGCTTTATATCATCTGCCAAAATATCTGGTCGGTCTAACCATTGATCAGGATTATAGTCTCCTCCATGAAGCATAAATTTCGCTTGACTAGTGTAAGACTTCTCATGTTTTGACATTTTAATCTCCTTTATATAACATTTTTTTAATTTGAGTGATTCTTGGAACTTATTATCATAGTTTCATATTTTCATAGCTACTTTAATATGCTTAACCCTTTGTTCCACCCGCTGTTAAGCCAGAAACGAAGTATTTTTGTAGCATTAGGAATATGATTGCTACCGGTATACTTATAAGAATTGCTCCAGCAGCAAATGTCGTATAGCTTGCTCCCATTACATCGTTAACTAATTTATATAGTCCTATCGGCAAAGTGTAGTATTCAGGTGATCTTAAGATTACAGATGATAATACGAAATCACCAAGAGGACCAGTAAAGCCATTCATAGCTACAACCGCTACCATCGGAGTAGAGAGTGGCATAATAATTTGTAAAAATATTCTTGTGTTGCTAGCACCATCAATCTTAGCGCTCTCGTCTAAATCCATCGGAATCGAATCCATATAACCTTTCATTAAGTACGTGTTCATTGGGATTTGCCCACCAATATATAATAAAATTAGTAACCAATGGCTATTCATCATCCCTAAAAGTTGCGCTAATACGAATAGGGCTATCAAAGCAGAAAATTGTGGAATCATCTGTAGTAATAGGAATAATGTTAATGCATTTTGTCTTCCTTTAAAGCGAAATCGTGAAAATGCATAAGCAGTGAAGGAGACACTTACAATAGTCCCAACCATCGTAAAGAAACTAATCTTTAATGAGTTTAGGTACCACTTGCCATATTGTAAGCTATCCTTGCCAGCAAATAAGTCCTTGTAATGATCCAATGTTGGATTCTCTGGAATAATGGAAGTACTGATTAAACTATTTCCAGGGTTAAAACTTGCTCCAACAGTCCAAAGTAATGGGTAAATAATAATTACTGTCATAAAGCTTAAAAATAAGTAAGTTGCAAGGCGGCGTAAAAAAACTTTTCCTTTCATGTTGTTTAAGCCCCCTCTTTAAACGAATTTGTTCGTCTGAACTGCCAAAGTGCAATTGCAATAACGAATACAGATAGTAAGATCGTTAATGCAGCTGCTAGTGAGTATTGACTTGATTGCATTGTCAATTTGTAAATCCAGGAAACTAATATGTCCGTTCCACCAGCTGTTGAACCAGGTACAGCTGGACCACCGCCATTGAACAGATAAATAATATTAAAGTTATTAAAGTTAAAGGTAAACTGAGTAATAATGATCGGAGACATTGCGATTAAAATCATTGGCAAAGTAATATTTTTAAATTTCGCTAAAATAGAAGCTCCGTCAATCGTCGCTGCTTCATAAAGATCTTCTGGAATAGATTGCAGGACACCCGTCGTAACGATGAATATATATGGAAAACCAAGCCAACCTTGCATAAGTATTAATGCAACTCGCGTCCAGTTTTCATCAGTCAGCCAAGGAATCGGATCGATACCAAACATCGCTAAAATATCTAGATTGATAGCACCAAAAGTATCATTAAATAATCCAGCAAATATTAAAATTGTTACAAATCCAGGAACTGCCCATGGTAATACAAGTACCGTACGGAAAAATTTCTTAAAACGAATATCTTTTTGATTGACGACTACTGCCAAGAATATTCCAAGGCTAACCTGGAGCGTAGATGCAACAATCGTCCAGACCACCGTCCAACCTAATACATCAAAAAATGTAGAGCGCCAAATATCTACAGTGAAAATATCTCGAAACGTATTTAATCCAACCCAATCTGCTAAATTTGCTGGTGGAGAATGGTACAAATCATAATTTGTAAACGCTAATGCAAAACTAAATAAGATTGGAAAGATGACAGCAAAAATTAGTATAAATAGAGATGGACCACTCACAACATATGGATAACCCTGCGAGATTAAATTCTGATATTCCGCTCTAAGTGTATTTATTGGTTGATTGTTATCTCGAGATTTCCCATTGTTATATGCATCTCTAAGATTTAAATAATAAAAAGCAAGTCCGAAACACGTCACAATAATTGCAATTATCCCTTCTGCTAAAAGGAATATAGAGTTATCTCGTGGGACCTCAGTTCCTAGCGTAAATAGACCCCAAAATCCCATATTCAATAGATCTGCGAACACTGCAATAAATGACACACCAAAAACTAAGAATAAAAGACCTTTTATCCACTGCTTGTTGTACATTTGTCCAAGGCCAGGTATAACAGATAAGAATAACGCTATCTTTCGATGTTGCATCTAATTCACCTCTTTATATTACGACCAGTATTTGCTGGCCCATTTTGTCGTAATTATAATAAATGGCGTCAAACCATAATACTGTTTGACACCACTTATTTTGGCTCTAAATATTATTTATGTTTAGCTTCAATTTGACCTGAAATTGTTTCAACTGCTTGATCTAAAGCAGCTTTTGGTTCTGCTTTGCCTGTAGCAATTGTTTGTAATGCAGAATCCGTTGGTACCCAAACTTCATTCATTTGCGGAATATTTGGCATCAATACAGAAAATTTTGATTGCTCCGCAACTGCTTTAGCTGCTTCACTTTCTGTAACAACTGGATCACTAGCTAAAGCAGATACAGCTGGAACCTCTTGTGTAATTTCATATCTCTTTTTAGAGTTTTCTTCGTTTGCAATGAATTTAACAAATTCTTCTGCAAGCTCTGGGTTTTTAGAATATGAACTTACGTTATAGCTCTTTACTCCAATGAATGCAGTCATATTTTCACCATTTGCAAGCTCCGGTAATTTTTGAATACCATAATTTACGCCAGCTTTTGTAAATGGCTCAACATTCCAAGGCCCTGAAATGATTGCAGCTGCTTTGCCTTCTGTAAATAGGGATTCAATTACACTAATTCCTTGCTCACCAATAATTCCTGATGGGAATAATCCCTCTTTATAAAACTTCTGAATATATTCTGCACCTTCAACAGCACCTGCATTGTTGAGACCGATATCAGATGGATCATAGTTTCCATTTTCGTCTTGTGCAAAAATATAACCACCATAACCACTTATTACGCTATTTGCATAATAGACTTGGTCAAATAGAGCTAGGAAACCAAACTTTTCTCCATCTGCAACGCCTTTAGAATATTCATACCAACCTTCTAAAGAAGTTGGTAGATCTGCTTCTGAAATAAGGTCTTTATTGTAATAAAGCATTGTAGTTTCAACTGCTTTTGGCAAACCGTATACTTTGCCATCTACTTTTTGAGCCGCCATTGCAGCTTCTGTATAGATACCTTGAGTAGCTTCATCGACATTTAGTTCTTTTACTAAACCTTCTGTAACAGCTGTCCCAGTCTGATCACTTGGCATAGTTAGAACGTCTGGGCCAGTACCAGCTGGCCCATCTAAACGTAAATCCTCAATTTGTTTCGTATATTGTTTTTCAACCATCGTAACTTTTACATCATGTTCTTCTTCAAACGTGGCAATGGCATCTTTAATGCCTTCACCTTTTAGAATATCCTCCCATACAACTAACTCTTTTGGTTTTTCTTCTTTACTTGTATCTCCACTATCTTTTGCATCGTCATCCTGTGGTCCACAAGCAACCAAAGATAAACTTAAAGCAATACCGCTCATAATGCCCAAATATTTTTTATACATCTTCATTGATGCTCACCCTCTCAAAATATAAGTCAAATCGCATTCGAACCAATGAAAGCGTTTTACAAATATTAGTTTAACACCACAAGAAAAATGTGTAAACAAAATTTTCTATATTTTTAGTAAAAAGATTTACAAAAATAAGTTTAACTATTACTAAATTAATTTGTACTCTTTCTAATGACCAATTCTGCTCCAAGGTATAGGGTTTTGACAATCTTCCTCTTATCTAATACTTGCTCTAATAGAAGTTTAACTGCATTTTCGCATATTTCTTCCATATCAATATGGAAGGTTGTTAGCGGTGGAGATACATACTTTGCAACACTTACATTATTAATACTAATTACACTGACTCTATTCGGAATCGCTATCCCGAACTCATTTAATGCTTGTAGACAACCGACTGCAATGGGATCCGCTGCTATAAAAAATGCAGTTGGCAGCTGATCGCCTAATGTTTCTATTGCTTCGGTCATCAAATTATATCCATTTTCCACCGAGAATCCTCTACGGGTAAAAACATTTTTTTCCTCCAATAACTTTTTTTCTTTCATATATGTTCTAAAGGTTTGTTCTCGAATATCCATTTCATCTTCATTGGTGTTGGGATTATGGTATGTCCCTCCGATAAACCCAATGTTGTTATGTCCTTTATCGATTAAAAAGTCTACTGTTTTCTTTGTCATCTGCACTAAATCAGGTTTGACTGAATCATAAAAATCGGAGTCAGGTGTAGAATCGATAAAGACTCCGTTAACTGTTATTTTTCTAAGATACTCTAACTCCTTTTCTGAAAAAGTGCCTACTGCAATGAAGCCATCAATAGTATCTGGAATTTGGTTAATCCCATCTGTTTTTTTATAAATTGTTAGATCTACATTGAGTTTTTTCGCTATACTTTCTATTTCTAGCCTCATTGATTTAAAATATTCATCTTCCAATTCCTCTTTATCAGTTAACCAATACAAAAATGCGATATCTTTCACTAAAAGTCTCACTTTTTTCTTTTGGTACTCTAATTTTTCTGCTACTTTATAAATTTTTTCACGTGTCTCTTCAGGAACAGATAAACTTTGATCATTATTTAGTACCCGAGAGACGGTTGATATAGAGTATCCACTCTCTTTAGCAATATCTTTTATTGTTGCCATGTTGCCTACCCCCATATTCTTGATGACTAATGACATCTTTAAGTTTTCATTCATCAATTAAGTAAAATATTTTACTTAATTTTACTTCTTATTTTCTTTTTAAGCAAGAACCTATATATTGCTTGAAATATTACTTCCTTTCCTGATTCTTGAAACATATTTAATATTGCGTCTTCTTAAAAATCGTAGTAAACTAGTTTCTAACTTAGTTAATTTAATTTATTAAGTTTTTCCACTTTAAATCAAATTTATACTTATCCATACTTTCAGGAGGTATTATGAATACTACAACAAATCTTCTAAGTGAATTTCAATCCATTTTCAGTACAACTAGAGAGCCTAGAATATTTTTTGCTCCCGGTAGGATTAACTTAATCGGAGAACATACAGATTATAACGGTGGGCATGTATTCCCTGCTTCTCTCTCCTTTGGAACATATGCACTTGGAGTAAAGCGAAATGATCAAAAGATACGTTTCTTTTCCTTGAACTTTCCAGAAGCAGGAATTATAGAGTGTGATTTAACAAATCTAGTATTCAATGAAACACATAATTGGGCCAATTACCCAAAAGGAATGCTTCTCTATATGCAAGAAGTGGAAAACAAGATTATTCAAGGTGCGGACATTTTATTCTACGGTAATATACCAAATGGTGCAGGTCTTTCCTCATCTGCATCTATTGAGATGGCAACTGGTGTTTTACTGAACGGACTGTTTGATTTACAAATGGAACGTATCCCTATGGTTCAGATTGGACAAAAGGTAGAGAATAATTATATCGGGGTCAACAGTGGTATCATGGATCAATTTGCGATTGGTATGGGGAAAAAAGATCATGCTATTCTTTTAAACTGCCAAACATTAGAATATGATTACGCACCCTTTGTTTTAGAAGAACATGTCATCATGATTATTAATACAAACAAACAACGGACATTAGCTGGTTCAAAATACAATGAACGTCGTGCTCAATGCGAGAAAGCATTAATGGACTTGCAGGAAGAGCTATCAGTTAGTAGCTTAGGTCAATTAACAAAAGCTGATTTTGAACAGAAAAAACATTTAATTACAGACACAGTTAACCAAAAAAGAGCAAAGCACGCTGTCTACGAAAATGCCCGAACACTAGAAGCACTAGAGAAATTGCGAAAAGGAGACCTACCAGGTTTCGGTACCTTGATGAATGAGTCCCATCTTTCCCTAAGGGATGATTATGAAGTAACAGGCTTGGAACTGGATACTATAGTTCAAGCAGCTTGGGAACAAAAAGGCGTGGTAGGTGCTAGGATGACTGGTGCAGGATTTGGCGGCTGTGCGATTGCGATGGTGGAAAAAGACCAAGTGGAAGAAGTAAAGAAAAATATTAACACTATTTATCATGAAACTGTTGGGTATGATGCAACTTTTTATATAGCTACAATAGGCGATGGAGCAAAAGAAATTTCAAAGGGAGAGATTATATGAGTATTTTAGTATTAGGAGGAGCAGGTTATATTGGTTCCCATGCAGTTTACCAATTAATCGACCAAGGGGAAAGTGTTGTAATCGTAGATAATTTAGAAACTGGTCATTACGAAGCTGTCCATCCACAGGCTACTTTTTACGAGGGAGATATTCGTAGTTTCGAATTCCTAAACTCCGTATTTGAAAAGGAATCAATAGAGGCAGTTATTCACTTTGCTGCAAATTCTTTAGTTGGAGAATCGATGGAAAAACCTCTTAAGTATTTTGATAATAATGTCTATGGAACACAGGTCCTACTGCAAGTCATGGTAGAACATGATGTGAAGAAAATTGTTTTCTCGTCCTCAGCAGCTACTTACGGTGAATCTGAATCTTTACCTATTATCGAAACTATGCCAACTAACCCCACAAGTACCTACGGGGAAACAAAGCTTATAATGGAAAGATTAATGAAGTGGTCAGAGCAAGCCCATGGTATTAACTATGTTTCTCTGCGCTATTTTAATGTGGCTGGAGCAAGAGAAACCTCAGAAATTGGCGAGGACCATACTCCTGAATCACATCTAGTTCCAATCATATTACAAACTGCACTTGGTCAAAGACCCTATATCACTATTTTTGGTGAGGATTATGAGACTGCAGACGGAACTTGTGTTCGTGACTATGTCCATGTGGAAGATCTAATTGTTGCTCACCGATTGGCTTTAGACTATTTAAGAGATGGCGGTCAAAGTAATATATTTAACCTTGGAAGCAACCAAGGCTTTTCTGTGAAGGAAATGATTGAAACAGCCCGAACTGTAACGGGCAAAGAAATCCCTGTTAAAATAGGTTCAAGAAGAGCAGGTGATCCAAGTATTTTAATCGCTAGTTCTGCAAAGGCACAAGATATATTAAGTTGGACTCCAACACGTACTTCAGTAACGAAAATTATTTCGGACGCATGGAACTGGCACTCCTCGCATCCTACCGGCTATAAAAAGGAAGTGTGAGAAATGATTTTTCGGAATCTAGCGGGACTGATTCAAAAAGCTTTGGAAGCAAAGTTAATAGAAACTGCCGATTTTAACTATGTTCGTAATAAGGTGATCCAGTTACTAGGAATAGATTCATTTCCTGAAGAGGCAATCGTACCTATAGAAGATACCATTCCAAACCTATTAGAAAAAATAATTGCTTATGCTGTCGAACAAGGCGTAATAGCGGATATCTTGGATGATAAAGAAATTCTATCAGCAAAAATAATGGACTGCTTTGTTGCAAGACCTTCCGTTGTTAATGCAATTTTTAATGAAAAGTACAACGAATCACCAGCGGAAGCAACCGATTATTACTATAACTTAAGTATAAATAGCAATTATATTCAGATGAATCAAATCAAAAAAAATATTTCTTATAAAGTAGATACTCCATATGGTGAAATGGATATTACGATTAATTTATCCAAGCCAGAAAAAGACCCTGAACAAATACAGCGTGAACGTATGATGAAACAAACATCCAACTATCCTAAATGTCTTCTTTGTAAGGAAAGCGAAGGCTATACAGGGAGAACTGGATACCCAGCCAGAGCAAACCATCGAATTATAAATGTCCCTTTAAAGGGTGAGGATTGGTATTTACAATATTCTCCCTATGTGTATTATAACGAGCACAGCATTTTGCTTTCAAAAGAACATCGAGATATGAAAATTGATAAAAACACCTTTGAAAGATTGCTTCAGTTTACAAATAAATTCCCTCATTACTTTATCGGATCAAACGCCGATTTACCAATTGTCGGTGGTTCCATTCTAAGTCATGATCACTATCAAGCTGGGTGTTATGATTTTGCAATGACTCTCGCAGAAGATGCTTTTACCTTTACATTGAATGCCTTTCCGGAAGTTAATGCATCTGTTGTCAAGTGGCCAATGTCTGTTATTCGTTTAAAAGGAACCAAACAAGAAACTCTTGTTTTAGCAGCAGATCATATACTTCAGAACTGGAAGAATTACTCAGATGAGCTAGCAGATATCATTGCTTTCACTGATGGTACTCCACATAACACAATTACACCGATTGCAAGAAACCGTGATGGTGTCTTTGAAATCGATCTTGTGTTGCGGAATAATCGCACGACCGATGAACATCCCCTTGGAATTTTCCATCCACATGCGGATGTACATCATATTAAGAAAGAAAATATTGGACTAATCGAAGTAATGGGCCTTGCCGTTTTACCCCCCCGCTTGAAGGATGAACTGAATGAAATCAATGCTTACCTGCTCGATGAAACTAGTAGTGTCGCAATGTATCATCAGGAATGGGCAGACCAGTTAAAATTAAAATATGGTTCTATAACTGATTTCAAACAGGCAGAAAAAATCTTACATCAGGAGTTAGGAAAAAAATTTGTAAGGGTGTTGGAAGATGCAGGCGTATTAAAGAACCTAGAGGCATTTGAACGATTCATTAACAAACTAAATAATAAATAGGCGGATAAATATATGCATATAGAAACAAAAGAAATTCTGGGAAAATGGAAAGAATATACACTTACTAATAACCATGATATGACAGTCAGCGTACTAGATTACGGTGGAATAATAACGAAAATTCTTGTCCCAGATCGGAACGGCACCATTGAAAATGTAGTACTCGGCTATAAGGAATACAAAGATTATGAGGAAAACCCTAATTTTTTTGGAGCAATCATAGGGCCAGTTGCTGGAAGGATCAAAGCCGCTTCATTTGAGCTTGATAACAAAACTTATAACTTAGCAGCAAATGATGGCCCTAACCACCTCCATGGGGGACCAGAAGGATATCATCAGGTTATCTGGAATGTCAGCTCTTTTAAAACTGATGATACCGTTGGTTTAGTACTTACTTATAAAAGTACTGCTGGTGAGGCGGGATATCCCGGTAATGTAGACATAAGAGCTACCTATACATTAACAGATAATAATCAGTTATTTTTAGACTATATGGCAAGCAGCAACGAGAAAACTCTTTTAACTTTAACTAACCACACGTACTTTAACTTAAGTGGAAATTTAAAAACTACTGTGCATGAACATACCCTGTCTCTGGATAGTAGCGAGTTCGTTGAATTAGATGAGCAGTTAATTCCTACAGGTAGAATAGTAAATGTGAATGGGACACCTTTTGACTTTCATGATGAACGTGCAATAGGAGTTGGCTTTAATGACGACTATGAGCAAAATAAAATAGTTGGAAACGGCTATGATCATTATTTTTTATTCGATAAAAACAGTGATCATCAAGTTGTTTTGAAAGAACCTATACAAGGCCGCATGATGACTGTAAAAACCACCCAACCAGGAATGGTTTTATATACAGCAAATGGGTTGAGTGAGGGATTGCCATTAGCAGAAGGATTATCTAAGAAATACCAAGGAGTATGTTTTGAAACACAGGCATCTCCAGCCTCCTTACACTATGCTGAATTGCCTAGAATCATATTGAATACTTCGGAAATTTATCATCAGCAGACTGTTTTTACTTTTAGCCTGATAGATTCATGAAATAATAAGCATCGTAAACGAAAAAATAGGCTAACTCTTCATGGGAAGGATTAGCCTATTTTTAAAAACGGATCAAATAATTCAACTAATAGAAGGGATACTGCACCTAATAATGTTGCATCATTACCTAGATTAGTAACAATTACTGTTGTATCCTTTGCCCCGGGAGTTATTGCTCTTTCTTGGATAGTTTCAAGAATTGCGGGTAAAATGAACTCTTCACTTTTCATGACCCCACCCCCTAATACAATTTTACTGGGATTTACTAAATGTATTAAGTTGATAAGTCCGACCCCAATAACAGTCCCTGTTTCATATAAAAGTTCTATGCAGCCTTGATGACCACGTTGAGCGAGCTCAAATATTTCCTTACCCGTTATATTCCTTTCAACTTCCTGTATGCGTTTTGTTGCACGCTCAGCTATTGCTGATCCACTTACGAATGTTTGCAAACATCCTCGATTTCCACATTCACATAATCTACCGTTAATATCAATAGTCATGTGACCAATCTCCCCTGCAATTCCAAGTGCTCCTTGATATAATTTCCCATCAATTACTATCCCTGCTCCAACGCCACGTCCAATATTAACAGCAACCATACTATCAACATTTCCGTGTCCTCCAAACCAAGATTCACCTAAAGCCATTGCTCTTGCATCATTTTCAACTTTAATAGTTAAATTAAATTCCTTCTCTAGCTCTGCTTTAATCGGAATATTATTCAAGTTTAAAATAGGTGCAACTAGTGATGTTCCTGTACTTATATCCACTACTCCGTGCATAGCTATCCCAATCCCAATAATTTTATCCTGATCGATTTTTGATAGCTGGAAAATTGTATATATTGTTTCCTTTAATATTGCTAGGAATTGATCATTTGTTATAGGCTGTTTAAGTAAACTAGTTGTTCTATACAAAGTTTTACCTGCTAAATCTGTAATAACACCCTCTACCGTTTCAGGTCCAGCATCGATACCAATAACATAGTAGTTATCAGTATTGATATGTAGCATAGTCGGTTTACGACCACCGCTTGAGTGTCCCAATGTACTCTCTCTTACTAATCCCTGCTCCATAAGTTCCTTTACAATACTGCTGACAGTCGGTGGAGTAAGACTTGTGTCCTTAGCAATTTGCGCTCTAGATATAGGTTCCGATGTACGAATTTTATTTAAAATAATTGATTTATTAACGGATTTCATTAACTGAAATGTACCTCGTTGCATAGAAAGTCCTCCATATGACTGTATCATGAATTTATTGTAGCATATTCAGTTAATTACATTAATAAAATAAGAGGATACTTACCAAGCTCCATGCACACTAAGCATTGTGAAGCGGTCGCTTGGTTGGAGTTAGTATAATGAAAGAAGAACGAATTTCCGTTGTATGGAATTCGTTCTTTTTTCTTGTTGTTCTAAAAAGGATTAAATAATTTTTAGAAGGTAAGTCCTTGAATACAACCTTTGACTATTAATCAAAGGGTATAAGAGGAAAACATCACTAGTTGTAACTTTTGTGTGGAAAACTTCTGATTGCCCTCTACAATGATCTGTCCTCATACTCACACTTTATTAATGAATGTCTTGAATTACTTTTTCTAGGAATTCCCCCATTCGTTTAACAGCTGGCTCTGAAAAGTCAAAATTGACCCCACTTTCTTTATAAATAGTTGCGATGGATTGATTGTAGTCCGCACTTGCACCTTTTTTAAAGTATTCAACAGCTTTCTCTGGGTTGTTCTGGTAATTCTCCAGTATTTGTAGAGCACCAAGCATCGAGATGGAGTATTCAATAAGATAGAAAGGAACTTGGAAATAATGAAGGGTACCTGCCCAGTTCATCCCAATTTCTTCCTCCAGACCAGAAGTATCAACAGGGTTTAAGGCATAAAGTTTTGAGATTTCAAAATATTTTTCATCTCGTTCTTTGGAAGTGTGTTTAGGATTTGTATACATCCAATGCTGGAAGAGATCTCCTGATAATGGTCCGAATAACATTGTAAATGCTCGTCTCAGCTCTTCACGCTGTGCGTTCTTAAAGTCCTCCTCTTCTGGATAAAAACGGTCAAGCTTATCCAATAAGAGCAATTCCATCCCATGAGAATAAAGCTCAGCAACTTCACTTCGTCCTTTGTAGTCTTCAATAGGGCCGTGTTCGGTTAACTGAAGATATCCATTCACTGCATGGCCCATTTCATGAATTAGTGCGATAAGAGAGAAAAAGGATGGACTAAAGTTCGCAAAAACAAAAGTATCCCCTGAAACAGGTAAAGAAGTACAGAAACCACCTGGGACTTTACCTTTCCGGTCATCGAGGTCTAGTAACCCATGCTCTCTCATGTAATCGAAACGGTCTGCAAAAAATGGGTCAGTTTTGCCTAACATTTCAGAAACGCCATCCATAAGAGTAGACACCTCAGAGTATGGTGGGTTTTTCATGAATTTAGCAGTGCTATCCCAAGGGCGATACTTATCGACACCAAGCTTTGTTTTAAAAACATTTGAGAGTCGATTCCAAGCGGGGATAATATATTTCGCTACATTTTCATGAAAGTCATAACAATCCTGGATGCTATACTCACGATTTTTCGCTACAAACATATAATCACGGTAATTTTCAAAACCTGCATTTAAAGCTATTTGATGGCGCAGTTGAATAAGCTCGTTCATGATGGCATCCATATCGGGCTTAATTTGACGACGGGCTGACATTATTGTGTGATAAGCCTTTTTTCGCACGGCTCTGTCTAGATGATCTAGAAGGGATTCGATAAATGGAAAAGGCTTTTCCTCTCCCCCCCATTCAACTGTTAGGCTACCCATAATTTCATCGTACTTAGTGCAAAGCTCTTGTTCCTTTACAAATAGTGGAATATTCTCTTCTCTGAACAGTTTAACTTTCGACTCACGAACACGTCGCATCAAGCCGTAACGATTTTCATCTAATTGAGTGAAATAAGTAGACTCACAGCATTTATCATTTAACTTTGCTACGTATTTCATTAAAAGTGGTTGAATGGCTTGCTGATCGTGAAGAAAAGTTGACTTGATGTCCGCATCTTCTGTGTTTCGGTAGAAGTCGACTTGGTGACCTGTCATCGCCTCATCAATTATAAATAGTAAATCTTTTTCATCTTCTAACCACTTTTCTAAATCAGAAATGGATTCAATCGGAACATCAAGTAAACTTTGAAACTGAGCTTCAATCCCTTCGACATCTTGTAAATCAATTAATTCTTTATAATAATTAAGACTTATATTTTGTGACATGGATAACTCTCCTTCTATCTTAGGATTATTTTAATTATTATATTGTAGATTGCTAATTATTAACCCTTTTTTAAAAAATAACTAACAAAGGATGCCTTAAGGGAAGATGTTAGAATTTGCTTTCTTAACGAGTAAAAGTTTATAAAACGAATGTAAACCCACCAACACCCTTGTGTTGCCGCATACACTCCACACAGGCTATATTTATTGATTATTTATTCAAGCTTTCTAATGCCTCCCCTATGAGGCTAGGTAGATATTCATTGAGCTCCCTAAATTTATATCCTTGTTGTTTAGCTTTTTCATTACTGATCAACCAAGTTTCTGAAATATTATAAGGAGAATCACTCTCTTCTTTCGTATCTGCAACCACTATCGCAGACTTCCCAACTTTTTCTTCTATATAATTTAGTAGTGCTTCCATTTTCACCTGACCGTTAGAAGTCGCATTAATCGGACCTTCAAAATCAGATTGCCCAACCCATGCTAAGAAATCACCGGCCTCTCCCTCTGAAATAAAATCCATCGCAGCTTCTAAGTTTACTAAATGGATGCCCTCTTCATCTCTGACTTTTCTAATATAATAATTGAGTCTATCTGTATAGTCGTTCATACCAATTACGATTGGAAACCTTACAGCCACTACTGGAAAAGATGAACGTCCAAAAAATGCAGCTTCTGCTTGTCTTTTTCCTTCACCATACGAAAATTCTTCTTTTGGTCCAATATTTAATTTGTATTCATATGGATTAAAATCCTCTTCTATAAATCCTTTTTCTCCACCGCCTTGTTCATAGACGGATTTAGAAGATGTAAATACATACTTTTTCGTTTTTCCAGCAAATACGTCTATAGTATCTATCGCTTCCTGGGAAGAATAACATATTTGATCGAATACAATATCCCAATCTGTATTCACAAAATTCTTCTGCATATCTCCCACATCGAGGCGATCTACTTTGATACGACTTACTTTTTCCCCAAACGAATCTTTCACATTACCACGTGAAGCAATAGTTACATCAAATCCCTGTCTCAATAAAGACTCAACTAGCTGTACACCAAAAAATCTCGTTCCACCAAATACTAATGCTTTTCCCAATTTTATATCCCCCTTGTTTATCAACTTCTTTAACTATCCCATTTCTATTACTATGTCGTCAATCAAATAACGAAATTTTCAATATATATCAAATTTTAATGTTAGTTTAGTAGGTCATAAGGGGAATTTATTCTACCTAATGTTATATGAAAGTGTCGGTCAATGCTTTACTCGCGGTCTATGATCCTTTACTGGCGGTCGCGGATTATTTACAGGCGGTCTAAAGGGAAACACTCGCTTTCCACAGATGGTTACTAGCGGTCAAAGAGCATTTACTTGCGAAACGGATAATACTTCCAAATACGTCTTAATTATTTTGTAAGAACAAAACAAAAAAGCCACTCAAAAGAGCAGCTTTCTTGTTAAATGTAATTTCCAAATACGCCATATCCGAAGTAAACCGTTAATAGAGATAATACCGCAAATACAACATTTTCTACAGTACCACCAGTTCTCGTTGTAACGGGAAATCGGACAGTAATCTTGAGAGGATACAATAGTTTGATGCCATTTTTTGTTGCCATATCTAATATGTAGTGACTTGCCATACCGACTAGAATACCTAAAACGATTGATTCATTATCGATAAAAATATTTAAAAGAAAAGCCATGATTACTAGAAATAGTAAACTATGAGTAAATGATCGATGCCCAAAAAGAGTGTTAATCACTTTAGATAGCACTTTAAATCTGCGACCAATTTTACTGCCTCCATGACAAATATCGGGGATGATTGCCCCAACAACACCTGCCCCAACTAAAAGGACGGGATCATAATTTGAAACTTGTGCGAAAGCAAGACTTGCTGCAAGACCGCCGATGATGTGTGTGTTTCCTGTCATGCCTTTATTCTCCTTTTTAATGTATGTAGACAATTATTCTACACTACTTTTAGTATGAAAGTTATCGGGCATTTGTACTGCCCCTTGAATAATAAAACATTCAAAAGCAATGATAAAAAGGATTGAGCGTGAAAGTATTTGGGTATATATAAAGAAAGGGAGTGATGATTAATGGCAAACGGAAACAAAAGATCATTAATAATAGGGGCAGCTACCGCGCTCGCAGCAGTATATTTCACAAATAAAAACAATAAAGCACAATTAAAAACAGCTGTAAAAAACTCGAAAACAAAGATTGATTCGATGGTGTCTTCCAAAAACACTAAACCGAGTCAAATGACTAAAACAGGCTACTCTGATCCGAACGATCCAGATGATAACCGCATGGTCGAAGAGGGTGCCATGACAAGCGTTCAATATTATAATGAAAACGTGCAGGATGCTAATTCAAAAGCAGAAGCAAAACAAGCGTTTCCTAAATCACAACAAAAGAAATTAGCTAAAAAAGAAGAATCATTACCAGAAGATAACAATGATTCTCCAGCAAAACAGGAAAATGCAGCACACTTATAAAATATTATTAGAAATATAAATAAACACCAGTGTCTCTCATAGACCCTGGTGTTTTCTACGTATGTATCTGATTAATAAGCAATCTTTACTTAATCCTTCAATAATTCAATCACTGCTTGAATCTCAATACCATTTAAGCCCTGAGTCGCTAAGCGGTCTGCTTCTCCATTCATCTTCCTTGGAACCAATTCATATTCCGCTTGAATTCCAAGCTTTGATAGCTTTCCTTCAATACGATCTGCCCACCCAGTTAAATCCTGTTCAATTACCGGCCACTCACCATTTAAATGATTAACAACCACCTGGGAATCCCCTATAAATCGAACAGGTAAATGATGGACTCCTAGCAAATCCAATTCCTGCAACCCTAAATGCATGGCAGCATATTCAGCCTCATTATTCGATTCTAAACCTGTCGTAGCAGCATTCCTTCTTAATCTATAAGCCTTGCCATTCTGCTCGTAATAAATAACACATCCAAGTCCTGAGCTTTTCGTTTCACGATCGTATCCTCCATCAAAATATACCGTCACATTATGCGGCTCCGTCTCAATACCTTTTAAATACCCTTTCAATTCCTTCACTGTCCATGAACTATCGAAGCGATCAACAAACGTCACCTGTTTTAGACGACCTGTGCGCTCCATGTCTTCCGCAAACAATAACGCTTGGGCTGCGGGCACTTCCTCCGAAAAGAAATCCATCTCTGCTCCTCGCGCCGTTTTGTAGATCCACTCTATTCTCACCTTCATATCGCATTCCTCCTAATAGTATTAGTATCACCATTTTATATCACTTTATGATGATTATTAGACAGTATGAAGTTTTAAAGGAAATACGTGATATTCTCGTCATGAAATGCTTTTAAATAAAAAATAGCAGTCGAAACTAAATCCGACCACTTAAGAAAATATCCATTTATGCATATCCTACAGATTTTTTCCATTATATCTAGTATATTTGAAATGCAAAAAGTATTTAAAATCCGTTTAATTAAGTAATTATACTCCTTTATAAAATGAGCTTTAAGTAACAAATGAGTAAATTACTTAGTTACAGAAATGGAGGAAGACGTTCTACCAATAGAAGCTTGCTGAAAATCGAAACTAGACTCCCAGTCTAATGTAAAAATTGCTTTTTATTTTGATTTATTGCTTGAATATAGAAAGGCAATTCCTGAAACTCAAAGAAAAACAATGCTTGCTTATACGCTTCTTTAATTTCTACTATTGGAGCAGCTTTCTTTTCTAAACATTGTCCTTTGTAATACAAGAATTGACCATTTAAGAACATAAAAGAGCTTTCCTTAGACTTTTGAATTCCTTGGTTAGCAGCTTCTAGAGCTGCGTCGTAATCCGTAATATCGTATAGGGTTTTACACTTATTAAATAGAACTGTAATTAGAGTCTCATATATTTTATGGTCATTATAATTTTTATGGATATGCTCCTTAAGGATTTTATTATAATAAAATAAACTTTTACTTTTTTCATTATTTTCACCATATACATTAGCTATAGTGTTGTTAATTTTTATATGTAGAAAACGAAACTGAATCGTCGTTTGATTAGAATAATTTAATATTTTTTTTAAACTTGTTATGCATTCTTCTGGACTGATTAGTTTCAAATAATAATTAGCTGTATGTAAAATAAAATCTAAATAAAAATTTAGCCAAATATTATCCTTATCTATTTTATTATTATTTATGATTGAGATAGTTTTATTATAATTATGTTCCTTTAAATGATAATCAATATCCTTAATTATTCTTTCACTTTCTAAAACATTTTTGTGAAACAGCATTTCAATAAAATACTCAACTGGGACTTGCAATTTAAGCGCGATTTTCAACAATGTATCTATGGCTGGATAGACTTCTCCAGATTCAATTCTACTTATTGTCGACTGTGTACAAATATCTTTTGCGAGCTCTTTTTGGGACATTCCCAATTCCGCTCTAAGTTTACTTATTTCTAAGCCTAAATATTTCATTTCCAACAGAATCACCCCATCTTATATAAAAGGACGGTAAAAAAATTATGAAAAAATTATCTATTATTCTACTAATCGTATTAGCAGTAGCTCTATATCCAAATGGTACTAATGAAACTGCAAAATCATTTGGTAATCCCGTAACTACTTTAGACCTGCCATACATCAATTAATTGTAACAAAGTCCAATAAAATTCTTTAGTTTTATTGGACTTCTCTAAACAAAACTACACTTTATATAAGGAGTAAACCAATGCAGCCTAAAGCGAATCTTGAACCGAATCTTTCATCTATTAAGCATAGCGCAGTTAATGAAAATAATCATCAAAAAATTAGCAAATTTGAATTAAACAGCATAGATGGAATGGATAGCGACCAAGTAATTTTTTCTTCCTTCTCCGAGCTGGAATTGGACCTTATATATGCAATACATAGAAACGAGTTTGAATTGTATTACCAACCTAAAGTGGATACGAAGGAGAGTATGATCATAGGTGCCGAGGCACTTATTAGGTGGAATCATCCTAAATTAGGTTTATTATCGCCAAATGATTTTATACCGTTGGCAGAAAAAATAGGTTTTATTAATAATATTGGAAAATGGGTTAAGAAGACAGCATGTGCTCAAAACAAAGCTTGGCAAGACGCGAATCTACCTGCTATTCCAGTTTCTATAAACCTATCTGCTTCTCGCTTTATGGAGACAGATTTAGTCAGCAGTACACGAGAAACTCTGGAGCAAACTAAGCTAGAAGCTCAATATTTAGAGATTGAAATTACGGAAACTTCTATTATGAAGAACGAGGAGATTGTGTTCTACCAATTAGATGAGTTAAAAAAGTTGGGAATCAAAATAGCTCTAGACGATTTCGGGACTGGCTATTCTTCTTTGTCTCATCTTCATCATTTTAATGGGAAAATTGACATACTGAAAATTGATCGTTCGTTTATTAAGGATCTAAGTATTACTAAGCAAGAGGATGCAAATTTCATCGTACATATGATCCTTCAATTATCTAACCATTTAAAAATGGATGTAATCGCAGAAGGCGTCGAAACTATGGAGCAATTGAAGGTTCTTCAAAACTACAATTGCAATACGGTACAAGGATTCCTGTACTCTAAACCATTGCCAGCAAAACAGTTTGCCGAGATATTGAATAAACAGAGGATAGAACCCATTCGTTGAAAAATCTATAAAAGGTTAACTAACGGAAATTCCTCTGTTTTCATCTTGTATAAAATCTATCATCGGAGAAAAGACTTTTCCGGAATAAAAAGTCATTATTAATTTTCAATTTACGATACCTCTAATTATCCTCTATTAATCTACTAATATACGTTACTCTAGCAATTGGACTTAATATTTGCTATTTAAACGTCACTCACACATCTAAATCCAATATTCCCTGTTGAACTATCTGGTGTGTTAGAACTTCGTGCAGCAACTCGGTAACGATTACAATAAGACTCGTGACATAGATAAGAACCACCTCGCATCACTTTTGAAGCATGGCTATTAGATTCCATTAAATCTGTTTGTCTTGCTGGATTAGTGAACCAGTCTGAGCACCATTCCCAAACATTTCCGGCTACATTATATAGACCAAATCCATTAGTTGGGAAAGACTGTGCTGGCGCAGTTCCTAGATAACCATCATCATTCGTATTTTCATATGGAAATGTACCTTGCCAAATATTACAGTAATGCTTACCATTTGGAGTTAATTCATCTCCCCAGGCGTATTTCTTCTGTTCCAGCCCCCCACGTGCCGCAAATTCCCATTCTGCTTCTGTTGGTAAACGTTTGCCAGCCCAATCACAGAAAGCCATTGCATCATTCCAGGAT
>Ga0209013_10001418_pt1 | contig 22114 bp, 23 predicted proteins | sample Cruoilmetagenom2_FD_187291 | JGI IMG/M metagenome (GOLD analysis project Ga0209013, IMG submission 187291) | Oil polluted marine microbial communities from Coal Oil Point, Santa Barbara, California, USA - Sample 2 (SPAdes) (version 2) | ecosystem: Environmental > Aquatic > Marine > Oil seeps ... | reverse complement strand
ATTGGTTTCTGTGTATTTCAATTTTAATGTAGCTCCGATATCTCCTGCTGTTAATTTTTCAACAGAATGTCTTTTCTTCCCATCCATGATAAAAAGTTGATTCAAACTTTCTATTTCATCATTTCGTGAATTTTTTAATCGATCATTCTGTTTTACTTCACCCGATTTAACTTTAAAAAATGTGATTTGCCCTAAATTTGGTTCATGAAAAGTTTTAAAGATAAATAAAGCTGTTGGCTCACTTGCTTTACAAATAATTTCATTGCCTTCTAAACTTTGTTCAGGTTTTAGATCGGCTGCTGCCGGAGCAACATTATCAATAAATCCCATCAATCTGCCGGTTCCCATATCATTTAATGCAGAAACACAAAAAACCGGAAACAACTCATGATTTAACATGCCCTTTTGAATTCCTAATCGCATTTCATCCTCATTTAACGTGCCTTTGTCAAAATAAAGTTCCATTAACTCTTCATCATTCTCAGCCGCTTTTTCAACCAATTCATTATGTAAATGATCAGCAATTTCTTTTTGATCTTCCGGGATTTCTAACTTTTCAGGTTTGCCACCTTCGGGTTTGAATTTATAAACCTTCATTTTTAAAACATCAACAATACATTGAGCTCCATCGATCATTATAGGATATTGAACTTTAACCGCATTGTTTCCCACTAAGTCAACAATACTTTGGAAACTAAGATCAAAATTTGCTTGTGGATGGTCAATTTGATTTACAACAAAAAGAGTAGGACGACTGAATCGATTGATATACTGCCAAATTATTTCAGTTCCAACTTCAACTCCGTGCTGTGCGTTTATCACAGTTACTAATGAATCAGCCACTCGCATTGTTGAAGCAATTTCACCAATAAAATCATCAAGACCCGGAGTGTCAATGATGTTAATTTTGTAGTTTCTCCACTCTGTGTGAAGTGGTGTTGCGAAAATTGTAGTTTCTCTTTCCTGTTCGATTTGATGATAGTCGGCGACGGTATTCTTATCCTCTATAGAACCACGACGGTTTAATAAGCCGGCTTCAAACAACATGGTTTCGGCAAGTGTAGTCTTGCCGCTGCTATGGGCTCCAACAAATGCAATGTTTTTGATGTGTTTTTCGTCGTATATTTTCATGATAAATTATTTTTTGGATTACCCCATAAAGTTATGAAAATAAATGGAATTAATTTTATGATTTATGTTAGGAAAGAAATAAAAGTCGCAAGTGTAAGGTCAGATGAAAAAATATTCTTGTAATGAATTTAAATCTATCAGATTTTTTTGAATGGAGCAAAAATTTAGAGTTCGAAAACAGGAGTGTTTATTTGATCAAATACAGATTGATGAATTACAGCTGATTTTAATCCTGGATCTTTTTAATTTGTGATAAGCCAGCCCCAAGTGCAACACCAACTCCAACACCAATGGCAGCATTTTTTAATGCAAAACCGACTGCCAAACCAATAATAATACCAATTATAAACCCTTTGGGATTTATTTTTTTAGGGTTTTCTTTTGAGTTCATTAATGGAAACTTATAATTTTTAAGTAAATTCTTGGACTTCTACTTCTTTTTTTTGTGTACCTGCAGGTTAAACCATGGTTAAAAGTTAAAAATGAGATCTATCATTTTTCAAATCACATTTACCTCCATTACCAGCTCAATACCAAATTCATCCAAAACTGTTCGTTGGATATTTTTTGCCAGGTCTAAAATTTCTTTTCCAGTCGAGTTGCCATGATTTACCAGAACAAGAGCCTGATTTTTATGAACTCCAGCATCACCAAAACGTTTACCTTTAAATCCACATTGTTCTACCAACCAACCGGCAGGAACTTTTACTGATTTTTCAGAAACAGGGTAATGGGGAATATTTGAATACTCTCTTTTTAAGTCGTTAAATTGAGCTGCTGAGATCACCGGGTTCTTAAAAAAACTTCCGCTGTTTCCAATTTCTTCCGGGTTGGGTAATTTACTTTGCCGTATTCTGATTACAGCATCAGAAACATCTTTGATTGTTGGATTTTTAATATCATATTTTTCCAATTCAGATTTAATTGCACCATAAGATGTGTTGAGTTCGTGTTTGAACTTCGTCAGTTTAAAAGTTACATTAATAATGACGAACTTTCCTTTTTCTATATTTTTAAATACAGATTCGCGATATCCGAAATTACAATCTTTATTCTTAAAAACTTTTATTTTTCCTGAGGCAATTTCAAGAGCTTCTAATTCGTAAAAGCTATCTTTGATTTCTGTACCATATGCACCAATATTCTGCATTGGTGAAGTACCAACCTTCCCGGGGATCAAGGATAAATTTTCTAATCCGCCTAAGTCTTTTTCAATACACCAAAGTACAAATTCATGCCAATTTTCGCCTGCCTGTACTTTTATCAGAACATTATTATCATCTTTAGAAGTATATATTATTTCTTTTCCTTTGGTATTGATGTGAATTACAGCCTTAGTAATATTTTCTGTAAATAAAATATTACTTCCTCCGCTAAGGATAAAAACATCTTTTTGATTGGGAATTAATTGTTTAAGTTGAGCAATGGAATCAACGGAAACAAAACGTTTGGCAAAAACTTCTATGCCAAAAGTATTGTAGGATTTTAGTGATTTATTTCTTTGAAACATTAATTGTTGTATTGCTCTAAAGCAAGTTTAATCAATTCGACCGAACGAATTAAACTTTCCTTGTTTAACACATATGCTATTCTTATTTGGTTTTTGCCAGAACCTTCTGTTGAATAAAAACCACTTGCAGGGGCAACCATAACAGTTTCCTTATTATCGTCGAATTTTTCCAGCATCCATTGTGCAAAATCATCGGCATCCTCCACAGGTAATTCGGCAATGCAATAAAAAGCACCTTGTGGCGTAGAAACCTTTAAATTATCAATTTTGTTTAATTCAGCGATCAAAACATCTCTTCTTTCAACATATTCATCAATAACATCTTCAAAATAACTCATTGGTGTATCCAAGGCTGCTTCACTGGCAAGCAGGGCATAGGTTGGTGAACTTAAACGAGCTTGTGCATATTTCAATGTGGTTTGAATAAGCGATTTATTTTTTGAGACTATACAACCAATACGGGCACCACACATGCTATAACGTTTTGAAACAGAGTCGATCATGATTGCATTATCCTCTACTCCTGTTTCACTCATAACAGAGTGATGCTGCATTCCGTCATAAACAAATTCTCGGTAAACCTCATCTGCAATTAGAAACAAATCATATTTTAAAACTAATATTTTTAATTTTTCTATTTCATTTTTTGCATATAAATAACCAGTTGGATTACCCGGATTGCAAATTAAGATCGCCTTTGTTTTAGGGGTGATCAGTTTTTCAAATTCTTCAATATCAGGCAAGGCAAAACCATCATCAATAGATGAGACTATTGGTACAACATTTATACCATTAGCTGTAGCAAAACCATTGTAATTTGCATAAAAAGGCTCTGGAATAATGATCTCATCACCAAAATCAGTTATACTTCCTATAGTAAATAACAAGGCTTCAGAGCCCCCAGTTGTAACAATGATATCATTTGGGGTAACATCAATATTATTTTTTTTGTAATACTCAGTTAATTTTTCACGGTATGTTTCAGAACCTTCACTGCGTGCGTATGATAATACTTCTATATCATTATTTTTAACGGCATCCAAGGCAACTTGCGGAGTTCTTATATCCGGCTGACCAATGTTTAAATGAAAAACAGTATTTCCTCTTTTCTTAGCTTCTTCAGCGAATGGAACTAATTTTCTTATGGGTGATTCGGGCATGTTTTGCCCTTTTGATGATATTTTTGGCATGATTTTAATCAATTAAATATATATGCAAAATTGCGAAATATTATTTACTTTCATTTATGAATTATCTCTTTTTTTTAGTTAAAATGTTTTTAATTGTTTTTATAATTTTGTATCTTTATTTAAATTAATATTAACTATAAACCAATGTTATGTCTAGTGATTCAAAACTTTTAGTAGGACTTATAGTCGGAGCTGCAGCCGGGGCAGTGGCAGGTTTAATGTTAGCACCTGCATCAGGAAAAGAAACTCGGGAGAAAATTGTCGATAAGGCAAGTGAATTAAAAAGCGATTTTGATAAAAAATTTAGTGATTTATCAGATAAAATCAAAGATCTGGAAAAAGATTCAGTAGAGGATTTTAAAGCTAAATTTTATGATGTTAAAGGAGCTGTTAAAGTAAAATATGCGCACATTGCTGCCAAAGTAAAACAATTGGAAAAAGAGCTTGCTGAAAAAATGGAAGCCTTAAAAAAAGAAGCAAAGGAAGTGGAAGTTAAATCAAATTCCATTTAATATTTTCCATTTGATTTTTTATTATGGTAGATCTGATTAAAAAATATGTTGAAAATAGAATTCAACTTGTTAAATTGGAGCTGGTTAGTACTTTGGCCAATGTTGGTGCAGGTTTGGTTAGCTCTTTTTTAATATTCATCATGGTAATGCTAATTTTATTTATGTTTAGTTTGGCATTCGCGTTTTGGTTATCTGCATTTTTTGAAAGTGAAGTTATTGGTTTTGCTATTGTTGGAGGTGTTTACACTTTAATTTTTATTATGTATATGGTATTTGGCAGAAATGCTATTGATACAAAAGTTAAAGATGAAATTGTAAAAGCAGCTTTGGCCGGTGAAAAAGAATTAAATGATTTTAATGAAAGCAGTGAATTATGAGTAAGGCAATTAATTTCAAAATAAATTCTTATAAAGATTTAAAAAACACTAAAACACTTTTAAGATCTGAAATTGAGGAGCAAGAAATATCTTTTAAAAACAACCCTATTTTTAAAATTTCTTCTTCCTTTTTTAAAGGTGGTTCATTTAAAGGCACCTTTCAAAATTCATTCGACTCCGTATCTTTTGATGAATTGAGAAAAATGGGACAAAATTTGTTAAGTACGGTTTTAATGGCCAATAAAAAAACACGTAAATTCTTTATTGCATTTATCATTGCCAAAGAGATGGTTCCATTTACTCTTCAAAAAATAAATGATCTATTAAAAAAACAAGAATTGAACTAAAATATGGTTCACAAAAGCTAAAGTTTTCTTAAAATTATTGATTTATCTCTTTTTTGTATTAACTTCAATTAGCGATACAAATATCATGAGATTTAAAAATATTGTTTTCCTCTTTTTTATTTGCTTTTTTACATTTTCAGGAATTGCCCAGAGTCAATTTCAAATTATGGATACGAAAAAGGAAAGTATCACCATTCCGTTTTCATTGATTAATAACATGATGGTAATATCTGCAGATGTGAACGGCAAAGAATTATCTTTTTTGCTTGATACAGGCATCGAAAAAACCATTTTATTTAATTTAAAGTTTAGTGATTCTTTAATACTCAATGATGTGGAAAAACTACAATTGAGAGGACTTGGAGTTGGAAAACCTATCAATGCTTTAAAATCAAAGAACAATGTATTTAAAATAAAAGGAATATTCAATCCGAATCATTTAATCTACATAATAATTGATGATATGTTTGATTTGTCGGCAAAAATGGGAGTTGATATCAATGGGATTGTAGGCGGAGATCTATTGAAGGATTTTATAGTCAAAATTAATTATGCAACTGAAAGAATTACCTTTTATAATCCTGAAACATATGTTTATAATAATTGTAATAAGTGTGAAGTCTTTCCATTGGATTTTTACAACAAGAAACCCTTTATAAATGTCAATGTTGAAAACTATTTAGGCGATTTGGTCAAAGTGAAATTACTGATTGATTCAGGCGGAGGAGATGCCCTTTGGCTTTTTGAGCATTCGCATCCAAAAATTATTATTTCCAAAAACTATTTTAAGGATTACTTAGGTAAAGGTTTGAATGGCAATATATATGGTAAAAGAAGTAAAATTGATAAATTAATAATCGGAAGTTTTGTTTTTGACAATGCCTCAGTTTCCTATCCCGATTCAACTTCTATTGTAGCTGTACATAAAAATAAAGATAGAAATGGAACTCTGGGAGCCGGTATATTAAAACGTTTTCATGTTATCATTGACTATCCAAATCGGAAAATAACACTAAAGAAAAACAGTAGATTTTTTAAGGAGCCTTTTTTATATAATAAAAGTGGAATTGAATTGGTTTATGGTGGAGAAAGATTAGTAAAAGAAAAGAGAGCTCGCTTTCCGGATAACAGTCAAAATAATAATAATTCAATAACACAAATTATTTACAGTTATGCTTTAGCGTATAAACCCAGTTATCAAATTTCATATGTTAGAGATGGGTCACCAGCTAAAATTGCGGGTTTATTAGTTGGAGATATTATTTTAGAAATCAATAGAAAACTAGCATATAATATTGAAATGCAAGAAATTATACAAATGTTGTCCCAAAAGGAAGATAAAAAGATTAAGCTTTTGATAGATAGAGATGGGAAACATTTAAATTATGAATTCAATCTTAAAAGTATGCTATAAAAAAAAGCCTTTATTAAAGGCTTTTTTAATTTAGTTATTATCTGAAACTATACTTTTCTTTTTTTGTAATTCATCTGCCGGCTTCTCTATAACTCTACCTTTAACTCTTAATACTTTTGTTGGTTCAAAAGCATTTGAGGTTATGGTAACCGTTTTTGAAAATGGACCAATTCGGTTTGTTGCATATTTTACGTTTATTTCACCGGTTTCTCCAGGCATAATTGGTTCTTCAGGTTTTGTAGGTACAGTACAACCACAACTACCTTTAACCTGACTTATAATTATTGGAGATTTTCCAATATTTTTAAATTTAAAAACACGATTTCCATCCGAATTTTGAGCAATTTCTCCATAATCAATTACTTCATTTTCAAATTCAAATACCGGTCCGGTATAATCTTTTTTGATTTCTTCTTTGGTTTGGGCATTTACTGAAAATGATATAATTCCAATAAATAAAAATAACAGTATTTTTTTCATGATGTAAATTTTGTGTAAAATTAATACTTTTTATGATAAAATAGTAACTTAATTCAAGTGAATATATTGCTTAAAATTGTAATTTTGCTCACAATTTTACAAAAAATTAACAAATGAGCATCCCAACCAAATATAATGCAGTAACTGTTGAAGAGAAATGGTATCAATACTGGATGGAAAATAATTATTTTCATTCAACTCCCGATGATAGAGAAGCCTATACTATTGTGATACCACCTCCAAACGTAACAGGTGTGCTTCATATGGGGCACATGCTAAACAATACCATTCAAGACGTTTTGATTCGCAGGAAAAGAATGCAGGGCTACAATGCATGTTGGGTGCCTGGTACAGATCATGCTTCTATTGCTACAGAGGCCAAAGTTGTTGCAAAATTAAAGGAAGAAGGTATTCAAAAATCAGATCTTACTCGTGCAGAGTTTTTGGAACATGCATGGGATTGGACTCATAAGCATGGTGGTTTGATCTTAGAGCAATTAAAAAAGCTGGGAGCCTCTTGTGATTGGGAAAGAACTAAATTTACGATGGATGATGATTTGAATAAAGCCGTTACGAAGGTTTTTGTTGATTTGTACAAAAAAGGATTGATCTATAAAGGTTATCGGATGGTAAACTGGGATCCTGAAGCAAAGACCACCCTAAGTGATGAAGAAGTGATTTATGTTGAGCAACCAGGAAAATTATACTATTTAAAATATCAGATTGACGGTTCAGAAGATTTTGTTCAAATCGCAACAACTCGTCCGGAAACTATTTTAGGTGATACCGCAATTTGTATAAACCCAAATGATGATCGCTTTAAACATTTGAAAGGTAAAAAAGCTATTGTTCCATTGGTTAACCGAGTAATTCCAATTATTGAAGATGATTATGTGGATATGGAATTTGGTACCGGCAGTTTAAAAATTACACCAGCTCACGATCCGAATGATAAAATAATAGGTGAAAAACACCATTTAGAAATTATTGATATTTTTAATGATGATGCTACTTTAAATTCTTATGGATTACATTATGAGGGTAAGGATAGGTTTGTTGTTAGAAAAAAAATTGTTCAAGAATTAACTGAAAAAGGATATTTGGTTAAAACAGAGGATTATATGCACAAAGTAGGTACTTCTGAAAGAACCAAGGTGGTAATTGAGCCAAAGATTTCTGAACAGTGGTTTTTAAAAATGGAAGAGCTGGTAAAACCAGCGATCAAAGCTGTTTTAGAAACCAAAGAAGTTAAATTAGTACCTGATAAATTTGAAAATACGTATCGCCATTGGGTGGAAAATATTCGTGATTGGAATATTTCTCGCCAGTTATTATGGGGTCACCAAATTCCGGCATATTATTATGGAAATGCCGCTAATGATTTTGTAGTTGCACATAATATAGATGAAGCATTAGGATTAGCTAAAGAAAAAACTAATAATGTCGGTTTAACCGTTGATGATTTAAGACAGGATAAAGATGCTTTAGATACCTGGTTCTCATCCTGGCTATGGCCGATGAGCGTTTTTGATGGAATTAATAATCCCGATAATAAAGAATACCAATATTATTATCCAACGAATGATTTGGTAACGGCTCCGGATATCTTATTCTTTTGGGTAATTAGAATGATTATAGCCGGATATGAATTTGATGGAAGACGACCATTTAATAATGTGTATCTAACAGGAATAGTTAGAGATCAACAACGTAGAAAAATGTCTAAATCACTGGGTAACTCACCTGACCCTATTGAATTGATAGAGCAATATGGAGCCGATGGTGTTAGAGCAGGAATCTTGATGAGCTCAGCTGCAGGTAATGATCTACTTTTTGATGAAAATTTGATGTTGCAGGGACGTAATTTTGCCAATAAAATTTGGAACGGTTTCCGTTTGGTGAAAGGGTGGGAGGTTTCTAGTGAAATTGATCAACCTCAATCGGCAATGATAGCCATTGATTGGTATCATTCTAAATTTCAAAAAACTTTACAATTTGTTGAAGATCAGTTTGATCAGTATCGTTTGTCTGATGCTCTAACAGCTATATACAAATTGATTTGGGATGATTTTTCTTCTTGGTATTTAGAAATGGTTAAACCTGAATTTGGCAAGCCAATTGATATAAAAACATTAAAAGCAACTATTGCTTTTTTTGAAGACAATATTAAAATATTGCATCCTTTTATGCCCTTTATTACCGAAGAGATATGGCAATACCTGGGAGAAAGAACAACAAAAGAAGCATTGATCGTTTCAGAATATCCAGAGCCGGAAAATTTTGATAAATTAGTTTTATTTGATTTTGAAATCATACAAGAAATAGTATCAGCTATTAGAAATATCCGAAAAGAAAAAAATATTTCGTTTAAAGAAAAAATTGAACTTTTTATAGTAGAAAAAGAAAAATTAAATTCTGATTTTAATGATGTTTTTAAAAAGCTATGTAATATTTCTAATATTTCGAAAGTGGATAAAAAAGTTGAAAGAGCCATTGCCTTCAGAGTAAGGTCTAACGAGTTTTTTATTCCCGTATTAGAAAATATTGATGTTGAAGAAGAATTTAAAAAACTATCTGAAGAAATAAAATATGCAAAAGGTTTTTTAATATCAGTTCAAAAGAAATTAAGTAATGAACGCTTTGTAAGTAATGCGCCGGAACAAGTAATTAATAATGAACGAAAAAAAGAAGCTGATGCTATTGCTAAAATTACAATGTTAGAAGAAAGTTTAAAAAACTTAAAAGGATAAATTCAAGGTTCATGTTGAACTAAATTACCTCACTATGTTTATTTTGTGGTATTTCCTTTTAGAAAATCAGTAAAAACTTTATCTACCGGTTCCCAAAGCTCAATTTTGTTTCCATCAGGATCAAGAATGTGAATAAATTTCCCATAATCAAAAGATTCAATTTCATCACAAATGGTAACTTCATTTTTTTTAAGTTCTTCAACTAAAAGATCTAAATTATCAACTCGATAATTAATCATAAAATCTTTCTTTGATGGTTCAAAATATTTGGTATCATTTTTAAAGGGACTCCATTGCAAATAGTTGATTTTTTCAGGATTATTAGCATTTCTAAATTCAAATGGAGAACCATAGGCATCAATTACTAAACCAAGATTTTCATGGTACCATTCTTTTATTTTTTCCGGATCTTCACTTTTAAAGAAGATGCCACCAATTCCTGTAACCTTTTTCACTATTCAGTTAAAGTTTTAACTTCTATTTGTAATGCTACTTCGTTCCATGTTTTACTGATGCCATCTGCAGCTTTATGTTTTTCATTGCATACTTCATTTAAAGCAGCTATTGCAGCTTGAGCCTGCCAATTATCAAGATCCATCGATGCCTTCATTTCAATGATTTCACCTTTAACTTCATATGTGAAAGGTAGTTCTTTAGTGAGCTCATTCATAGTTAGACTAATATCGCCTTTTCCGTTTTCTTGTATATTTATTTTGCCTGAAAGATTAAGGGTATTATCCATAACACCAAAAAAGTAAGTAACTAATTTATAGTCTCTAATGCTATCCTTACTAAAAATACCGGAGACAGGAACTTCAAATTCCAGGTCCTGTAAAACTTCTATTGGGTTCGCTGCAGGTTTCGATTTTTTAATATCAACAGTTTTAAAAACACCTTTGACAGGAATTTTTTCGGTTGTTTTGTATGCAGTCCAATTTATAACTGAATTCTGCGTATCAATTATATAATTTTTAACGACCACATCATTGTCTGTTGTGTTTTGCTTTTCTTTTTTACAGGAGGTTACAGTCAAAAATACAGTCAATATCAATGACAAGAATAATAACTTTTTCATTTCTTCAGTAGTAAAATTTAAATTTAAATAATTTTTTTATTTGTATATTTTTCAACCAGATCGATATATTTTTGTTTGGCCTCATCAACGCTTATATCATTTAGTTGAAAGTAGGCATTCAATTTAAAGGCATTTCTTACGATATTATTCCCGGAAGGTACAACCAATGCATTGTTACTGGTCGCACGTTTATAATACGCGTAAAACTGTAGCATTATATCAGGAGGTAACTTCTTCGTCATCGCAGAAGCTATTTCGAACGCTTTTTCAAATTTTATATCTAGATCAGTCATTAAATTGAGGCAATTACAGTTTCTCCTCCTCTGGTTTTTTGATGAAGTTTTACATCAATCTTCATATCCAAAGGTACAAAAATATCTATTCTAGAACCAAATTTAATAAAACCTGCATCAGCACCTTGAACAACATTTTGATCAACTTTAGCGTAATTTACTATACGACGAGCAACTGCTCCGGCAATTTGTCGATATAATATTTCACCTACATTTTTGTTTTCAACAACAATAGAGGTACGTTCATTTTCTTCAGATGATTTAGGATGCCAGGCCACTAAATATTTCCCCGGATGGTATTTGCTGAATTTCACTTTCCCACTGAGAGGATATCTGGTAACATGAACATTTAAAGGAGACATAAAAATGGATATTTGCCTTCTTTTGTCTTTAAAATATTCATTTTCCTGAACATCTTCAATAACAACTATTTTTCCATCAGCAGGTGCAATGATCTGATTATTATTAATTAGTGTATTCCTCTTGGGATTTCTAAAAAAATGAAGAATTAGCAGAAAAAAAATAAGAAAAATTATCATCAATAGTTTTTGTAACCAAAAAACACCAATAAAATTATCAATTAATAATATGGTTAAAACTAAAATTAACGCAGAAAATAAAATGATTTTATAACCTTCTTTATGAAACATTATGTAGTTAAGAATAAGTAAATATAAATAAATGGTGTAGCAAAGATAATACTATCTAATCTATCTAAAAAACCTCCATGTCCCGGAATAAAATTACTACTGTCCTTTAATTTTGCCTGACGTTTGAACATTGATTCAATTAAATCCCCTAGAACACCAAAGACACTAACAATAATAGCAATAGTGAACCAGTGAATAGGGTTTATGCTCATGCAATATTTTGAGACAAAATAACCACCTATGAAGGTAAAAATAAAGCCACCTAAAAACCCTTCAATTGTTTTATTGGGTGAAACTCTTTCTATCAATTTATTTTTGCCAAAATTTTTTCCAATCAAGAAAGCAAAAACATCATTGCACCATATTAGTATAAAAATTCCCAAAATAATGGATATATCGAAGGTGCCTTCGTAATTTAAATAAGGTATTTTAATGAGTAAAGAAAATGGAACAATGATATAAATTAGCGATAAAAAGATTCGTCCTATATATTGAATTGCGATTTTTCTTGAGGATACCAGAGCGGTGATAAAGGTAAAAAATAACAATAAGGTAAATATGGAAAATATTATTTTTTCAGAGAAATTATCTTTGAATACAATTAGATTATTATTAGATATTACCGAAAGTGAGAAAGAAGTAACAGCCAATATGTATGGGTAAACACTTTTTAATTGAATTATTTTTATGAATTCATATACGCAAAAGATCATAAAAACGAAAAATAACGCATAAAAATATACAGGCCCTAAAATTGACGAAGAAACGACTAATGCAACATAAATTAAACCGAATACTATTCGTTTGGTAAAGTTGTTCATGAATTTATAGATCTTCTAATAAAAGCAAATATAAGGTTTTGGCATTAGTATTACCATAACTCATAAAATCAGTTTCCGTTTTATTTATAGTATAATCTTTTATAGAACTAATAATGGTAGGAGCATTTTTTTCTGATCTGTTTCTAATTCCCGATATTCCTTCACGTGTATCATTGGAAATCTGACTTGTTTTAGCAAAAACGATAAAATTATTTGGCAGATCTTTTAATTTTTTATCTCTTAACTGTTTTGATGAAAACATAATGCTTCCATCTTGTGCAATTAAAGATTCACAAAAAGTAAAAAACGGTAAATTTGAAATCACTTTTTCAGTTTTAGCGCTTTTAATCTTTGTCAAGAATTCTTGTAATTTATCATTGAAACTGATAACGTTGTTCCATTTATTTTCTTGAAGAATTTGAATTAAATTAGTTTCAGCTTCTTCTAAATCAGAGCAATATAAAAATTTACCTCCTTTATGAATGAATTTTTTAACAAAATTTTCATCTATAGACGAATGGTCCACATTTTCAGTTACAATCTCCTCTTCTTTTTGAGAAGCTTTAACTATATTTTTAAGAAGTTTATTAAAAAAATTCATAAGCAAAAATGTATGTTTTCAAAAATACAAAAACGCTTTGATTATTTTGATATTTCTTCAGAAATTTCGTTGTCAGAATCTTTGCTTTCTTTTACACCTTTCTTCTTAACTTCAATTGGTTCTTCAACTATAAAAGGACGTGGGCCAAATATTTTCTTTAAATCTGTTTCAAAAATAACCTCTTTTTCCGTTAATATTTCGGCTAATTGAATCAATTTGCTCTTATTTTTTTCAAGAATAGTTATAGCTCTTTGGTATTGTTTTTCAATTATTTTAGAGATCTCCTTATCAATGGTTTGAGCAGTTAATTCGCTATAAGGCTTTGTAAAATTATAATCGCTTTGACCACTTGAATCGTAATAAGTAATATTGCCTATTTTATCATTAAGGCCGTAAACACTTACAATTGCTCTAGCTTGACGCGTTACTTTCTCTAAATCGTTCAAGGCCCCTGTAGAGATTCTATCGAACATCACTTTCTCAGCAGCTCTACCACCTAATGTAGCACACATCTCATCCAACATTTGATCGGTTTCTACAATTTGTCTTTCTTCGGGTAAATACCATGCAGCTCCCAGAGATTTCCCTCTCGGAACAATAGTAACCTTTACCAATGGTGCAGCATGTTCCAACATCCAACTAACAGTTGCATGTCCAGATTCATGATAAGCAATGGTTTTTTTCTCTTTCTTAGTAATTATTTTGTTTTTCTTTTCTAAACCTCCTACAATTCTGTCTACAGCATCTAAGAAGTCAACATGATGAACATTCTTTTTACTTTTACGAGCAGCGACCAGCGCAGCTTCATTACAAACATTGGCAATATCAGCCCCTGAAAACCCAGGTGTTTGTTTGGATAAAAATTCTAAATCAACATCTTTTGCTAATTTCAATGGTTTAACATGGACTTCAAATATTTCTTTTCGTTCGTTTTTATCCGGTAGATCTACATAAATTTGACGATCAAATCTCCCTGCACGCACTAAAGCTTTATCCAGAACATCAGCCCTGTTTGTTGCCGCAATCACAATAACATTGGTATCAGTAGCAAAACCATCCATCTCTGTAAGTAGCTGATTTAGAGTATTTTCTCTTTCGTCATTTCCGCCAGTTATATTATTTTTCCCTCTTGCTCTACCAATGGCATCAATTTCATCAATAAAAATAATTGATGGTGATTTTGCCGCAGCTTGCTTAAATAAGTCTCGAACTCTTGAAGCTCCAACCCCTACAAACATCTCAACAAAATCTGACCCCGAAAGAGAGAAGAAAGGTACTTCAGCCTCTCCTGCTACCGCTTTTGCAAGTAATGTTTTACCTGTTCCCGGAGGTCCTACAAGTATGGCCCCTTTCGGAATTTTACCTCCCAAAGAAGTATATTTATCAGGATTTTTTAAGAAATCAACAATTTCTTGAACTTCTTCTTTTGCACCTTCCAAGCCAGCCACATCTTTAAATGAGGTTTTAACTTTGGTATTTTGATCGAATATTTTTGCTTTTGATTTACCAATATTGAATATTTGTCCACCAGCTCCGCCTCCGCCACCGGCTCCTGACATACGTCGCATAAAAAATATCCAAAGACCAATAATAAAAATAAAAGGCAACCAAACTAAAAATGAATCTAAGAAACTGGTTTTTGTTGTGTTATCTTTATCAAAATCAAGAGAAAATTCTTTTTTGGCATTGATTAAATTATTTTCAAAATTTTGTAAATCACCAAAGTCATATACATAAATCGGAGAGGTTTGACCTAAAAAAGAAGGGCTCTGTTTTCCTTTATATTTTTCTTTACTATTTAGTGCTTCTTTTTTAATGGTCAACTGCGCAATATCGCTGTTTACAATTACTATTTTTTGAATATCATTATCATTTAAAATAGTCATAAACTCATTTTGAGATAACTTGTTACTCGCTAAGTCTGAACTATTTAACAGCTGGTATCCAATCAATAGAGCAAATATAATTCCATAAATCCAATAGAAATTGAATTTAAAATTAAATTGCTTCAAAGGATTGTTATTATTTTCATTTCCCTTATTTGTATTTTCTTTTTTCATCAAATAATTTTAATTATTACTGCTTAATAAGCATTTTGAATATTTGTAATTTTAGCATCTCCCCACAAACTTTCTAAATCATAGAATTCACGAACCTGTTTCTGAAAAACATGTACTACAACGTTTACATAATCGATTAAAACCCATTCAGCATTATTTTCACCTTCAACATGCCATGGTTTATCTTTTATTGATTTGCTAACTTTTTTTTGGATCGAACCTGAAATTGCATTTACTTGTGTATTTGAATTAGCATCACATACAATAAAGTATTCACAAACGGTATTTTCAATGTCTCTTAAATCTAATATAGAAATGTTTTCCCCTTTTACATCTTCAATTCCTTTAATGATTTCTGTAATTAAAAGATCGGAGTTCACTATTTTTTTTGTCATTAATTTTTTTAAAAATTCCTTGCAAATGTATCACATTTTTATCAATTTAGATGTTCACAAATCACAATATTATACATGATATTAGTCAAACTTAATGCCATAAATTCTACCAACTCCTATTTGAAGAAATTATCAAAAGAAGCCGGTACAGCGAATTGGACCGTGGTTACTGCAGAACATCAAACACATGGAAGAGGGCAAATGGGAACAATATGGGTTTCTGAAAAAGGTAAGAACCTAATATGTAGTGTTTTAATTAAGGTCAATGATTTTAAGGTTGAGGATCATTTTTATTTGAATTGCGCAATATCCTTAGGCATTCATGATGCACTAAGTAATTATGATATCCTACAATTAATGATTAAATGGCCCAACGACATAATGTCAGTTAACAAGAAGTTGGGAGGAATACTCATTGAAAATACTTTGTCAGGTAATATGATAAATCAAACAGTTCTGGGGATAGGTTTGAATATTAATCAAGAGATCTTTCCTGATAATTTACCAAAAGCTGTTTCGATGAAGCAGTTATTAAATAAAGATTTTGATCGGAATATTATTCTTAATCAAATTGTTGCTTCAATCAAAAAGCAAATTGACATTTTAAATCAAAGAAAATTTGAAGATCTGCATCGAGCCTATGAACAAGTATTATTTAAAAAAAATATTCCTCAAATGTTTGAAAATAGTAATCAGCAGAAGTTTATTGGTAAAATATCAGGAATTTCAAAACAAGGAAAAATTATTATAGAACTTGAAAATGAAATAAAAAAAGAGTATGATTTTAAAGAAATTAAGTTATTATAAAATTTTTATCAAGGCTATTCAATAATAAATTTCACATTAATTTCACTTTGAACTTTTATTTTATCAAATTGAATATCAATAGGTTCTTCAAACTTATCGTTTTCAGAATATTTTTTCGATACCATAATTCTTTCATCCAAGGCTCTATGAATTGGACGATTATAATCAACCAAATGAATTATTTGTCCAAGTTTTTGACTACCAGGTATTAACAAGGCTTCTCCTTGCATTTTAGCCTTTAAAATGGCCTTAGATCTTAAAATTAATTTTAGGTCTTCTAATTTTGAATATTCTAATTTCTCCAAATGAACATTAGAAATTCCTATTTTTTCCAAACCAATGATAACTTTTCCAGTTATTATTGCATCATGTACCAACAAAGAATAACTCTTGCTTTTTAAAATGTCTTGTTGCTTCAAAAAGTACTTTTTAAAATTACTAGCAAGGTCACTTAGTTTTAATTGCTCCTGCAGATCTATTCCAAGAGATTTTAATTGAAGTGCCATCTTATTTTCAAGTTCTTCCACCGATATTTTTCCTTTGGTGTCTTTTTCCGTAAGTAAAATCGTTAAATAAATATTGTCTGGAGTAACCAGTGTATCTGCTTTAGCATTAGTTTCCAAATAAGGTTGATCTATAAAGTTTTTTATTTGTGAAAATCCATTTGTAAAGTACAAGCCAAATAATATAAGAATGGATATTTTTTTCATTGATTTAAATTTGTGCAAGCATTTGTATTTGAATTTTCAGCTATGTTGTTTCAATATTGCTGATCAATGTATCAATAAATTTTTGAAGAGGTTTTTTAACCATCATAGCAACCATGGGGTTGAATTTTCCATCAAATAACAATTGAACATCACTTGAAGATTCTGAATTGTCAACAATATTTGCTGTTAGGGTAAATGGAAACTTATCACTTGCCGAACCTAAAACAATTTTTTTTGGCGCTTCTAATTCTTGCAATTTAAGTTTAATTTCAGGCATTCCTTTTAAAGCAAATAGAAAGGAGTTTTCGTCAGCTTCAAATTTCTCTGTATTTTCCGGCATGATGTGTTCAAAGTTTTCAATTTTTGAAAGATAATCAAACAGTTCATTACTGGATTTTTGTATGGTAACTTTAGGACTTTCTAAGTTCATAATAATTAAGATAATTGTAATAATAAAACACCTGATTATAATTTGGTGATGGATATTTAATTTTGTTATTTGTTATTTTTTACTTTCCATTCACCTGGGTTCTTTCTCCAGGTTTTCAATGTTTTTAATTGTTTTTCAGTGATAAAATTGGTTTCTAATGCCTGCTCTAAAAGATTTTCATAGTCACCTAATGTTGTTAGATCGATATTGGCTTTTTTAAAATTTTCATGGGAGATATCAAATCCATAGTTAAAAATAGCAACCATACCTTTTACATTGACATCAGCATCTTTTAATGCTTTTACAGCATTTAAACTACTTTTGCCAGTACTGATCAAATCTTCTACTACAACTACATTTTGACTGCGATCCAAATGTCCTTCAATTTGATTTTTTCTACCATGTTTTTTAGCTTCAGGTCTTACATAGATAAATGGTACACCAAGTTCTTGTGCAACAAGAACACCAATAGCAATAGCACCGGTTGCTACTCCAGCGATCACATCGGGTTTGCCGTGTTTTTCATTTATTATTTTTACTAAATTCTCACGAATAAAATTTCTGATAGGAACATAAGACAAGGTTACTCTATTGTCACAATATATTGGCGAATTCCATCCTGAAGCCCAGGTAAATGGATCATTTGGTTGTAACTTTATTGCTTTTATCGATAAAAGTAATTCAGCTGTTTTTTTTGCCGTATTTTTGTCTAAAATCATTGTACAAATGTATACAATTTTTAAGAATGAATCTTCAATTATTTTAACAGATAATGTAATATTTAGTACCAATAGAAATTTCTTTTATCTGGATAAAATCAATGTGAAAGAAAAATTATTACAAATTGAAAATGGGGAGAAAACTGAATTGACAATATATCATCCTAATATAGAATTTCTTTGGAATGAATTTTCAAATCTTTTTACGATAATTGAAGCAGCAGGAGGTTTAGTCCAAAATCCAGCCAAAGAGATTTTGTTTATTTTTCGATTGGATAAGTGGGATTTACCCAAAGGAAAAATTGAAATCGGAGAGAAAATTGAAGAGGCAGCATTGCGTGAAGTTGAGGAAGAGTGTGGGATCAAAAAAGTAGAAATCGGAAAATTTTGCTCTACTACATATCATATTTATAAGGATGAAGAAAAAGCAGATATATTAAAAATTACGCATTGGTTTCATATGAAAAGTAATGCTTTGAACTTGAAACCGCAATTAGATGAAGCAATTACCAAAGCAGAATGGAAGAACGAAGAACAGGTTGAAATTGCTTTACAGAACACCTATCCAAATGTTAAAATATTGATTGAAAAATTTTGTTGATATTCATTTCACTTCATAAATCAATTAAATCTAAATTATTTCCACAGTAATATAGTATCTTTGCCGCTTTTCAAAATTGGGCAAGATGACAGAATTTATTACAAAGAGTTTACCTAATGTTAAGAATGATATATTATCAGGTATAACGGTAGCCTTGGCTTTAGTTCCGGAAGCAGTGGCTTTTGCGTTCGTAGCAGGTGTGGACCCATTAGTTGGTTTATATGCTGCCTTTATGGTTGGTTTGATAACCTCTATCTTTGGAGGAAGGCCAGGTATGATCTCCGGAGCAACCGGTGCCTTGGCGGTTGTAATGGTGAGTTTAGTTGCAAGAGGAAATGACATGGGGAGTCCAGGAGAAAATCTGGGTTTGTATTATCTGTTTGCTACCGTGATTTTTATGGGCTTTATTCAAATTCTTGCCGGAGTTTTTAAATTGGGAAAATTTGTAAGGTTGATTCCACATTCGGTAATGATGGGATTTGTTAACGGTTTGGCCATAGTTATTTTCTTATCCCAATTAGGGATGTTTAAAGAAACTATTGGAGGTGAAAAAATTTGGTTACAAGGAATGGATCTTTATTTAATGATCGGTTTAGTCGCTTTTACTATGTTGATGATGTTGGGATTACCGAAGCTCAAGATAACAAAGAAACTTCCAGAAGCATTAATTGCCATTGTAGCTGTATCAACAATTGTCATTTTATTTAAAATGGATGTAGCCACTGTAGGTTCGTTTATTAGAGATGGTGGAGGAGAAGGGTTAAAAGGCGGACTGCCAACTTTACATTTGGAAACTTTTAATAAGATCCCATTTAACTGGCAAACCATAAAATTTATTTTCCCTTATGCTTTAATCTTAGCTGCTATCGGTTTAATTGAATCATTGATGACCTTAAACTTAATTGATGATTTAACAGAATCCCGTGGTAATGGAAACAAAGAATGTATTGCACAGGGTGGGGCGAATATAGTTACCGGTTTATTTGGTGGAATGGGTGGTTGTGCCATGATCGGTCAATCCATTATCAATATTAAATCTGGGGGTAGAGGTCGTTTATCCGGAATTGTTGCTGCGTTGATGTTATTGGCATTTATTGTATTCGGATCCAGTTATATCGAGCGGGTACCAATTGCCGCACTGGTAGGAGTAATGTTTATGGTTGTAATTGGCACCTTTGCCTGGAGTAGTTTTAGAGTTTTAAATAAAATACCACGAACAGATGTCTTTGTTTTGATATTGGTATCAGCATTAACAGTAATATTTGATCTTGCAATAGCCGTATTTGCGGGGGTAATTGTTAGCGCATTAGTGTTTTCATGGGAAAATGCCAAAAGAATTAGGGCTCGTAAGAGAATGAAAGAGGATGGTACAAAGGTATATGAGATTTGGGGACCATTATTTTTTGGTTCAATAAGTGCTTTCAATGACAAGTTCGATATAAAAAATGATCCTGAAAAAGTAGAAATTGATTTCGTAGAATCAAGAATTAGCGACCATTCGGCCTTAGAAGCAATTTTAAACTTAGTAAAAAAATATGAGGCTGAAGGAAAAATCATACATTTAAAGCATCTGAGTATTGAATGTAAAGAACTAATGTATAAATCAGATCCAAAATTTCATGAGGTAATTATTGATGATATCGATGATCCTCGATATCACTTAGCGGCTAATCCTGAAAATTTCCCAAAAAGTATTACTGAGTACCATATATAAGATCATGCTAATATTATTTTGCAATCCTGTAAACCGGATATTGCAAATAGGCTTTTTCAGCATATTTTGAATTGTTATAGATATAATTGAGTTGTCGGTACCAATTTTCAGAGAATTCCTTGTCCTCGTTTTTTAATTTTTCAAAATCTGATTTTAGTTGAGGATTTTTATTTAATATTTCAACTGCGAGATCTTCAAATACATAGGGCGAAAATCCTTCTTTTTTGCCTAAAATGACATCGAAAAAATTCCAATTGAAAAATGAATCTGAAGCTTCGGGCTCAAGTGTTTCTAAAAGATATCTTATGCCTTTTTGATTGGTAGGAATATAGTAATCACCTTTTTTGAAGGATTGTTTTTTTGAGTTTTTAGTTATTTGTGTATTATAATGTAAATAATGCCCTTCAAACGGTTTTTTAACGGATTTGTAATTCTTGATCTGATAAGACTCTACCTGGATGACGGTATCCCTGAACAGTTTGTGGTATTTAATATTATTCAGATCTAATCGATACATTATATTCCACCAACCTTGAGGAATTAGATATGCTTTTGGAATTGTTATTTCTTTAATAGGCTTAAAATAATTATAATAAGTTATCGGTTTGGTATATGGTTTCGATCGATCATATTTTAATCTGTTTAAGCCTGTTACCTTACTTTTTACAAAATTACCTTCATATCCTTTGAAATTAAGTGTAGTGCTATTTGTACTATCTATTTCCCATTGAATGGGATAAGTTCTTCTGGTCAAAATTTCATTAAGATTTGTTCTGCGCAATTCCTGAAGAACCAATCCGTACGTTGAAAGAAATTTTATGGTAGAAAGCATGAGTTCATATACTCCTTCAACGCGTTGTTTGTACGGTTTCAGCATATGTGTCTCTACCATTAAACCCAGAGTATTGAATAAAGTTGAATAACCGGTTGAATATCTTGGTGTATCAAAGAATTGAGCAAACCCACTTTCAGGAGTTCGATTAAATACATTGACATATGGTGTTATGACCATTTCCTTTTTTTGCAGATCCCTTTCAATTTCCGGGAGCATTTTACCATTAATAAAAGCTCCTAACTGCCCCCCAAGTTTATTGTGTTGTGTAAATAGATGTGTTAAGGTATATTGATAATCAGCACCATTACTTACATGATTGTCGATAAATATATCCGGATCAACCAAATGAAAAATCTCAGCAAATGTTTGAGCGTTCTTGGTGTCATTTTTAATAAAATCCCGGTTTAGATCGTAATTTCTTGCATTCCCTCTAAATCCATAGGATTCCGGCCCATTTTGATTAACTCTGCTCGTTGCATTGCGGTACAGACTTCCTCCGATATTATAAACAGGTATGACATAAATAATAATATTAGCCAACATATCTTTTAGCTGATCATTTTGAACTATATCTCTTAACAACATCATACTGGCATCAATACCATCGGATTCACCGGGATGGATGCCATTGTTGATCAAGATGGTACTTTTTGATGACCGATCCGAGTCATTTGTTGATTTTGAATTACCTG
>Ga0209013_10001417_pt1 | contig 22114 bp, 16 predicted proteins | sample Cruoilmetagenom2_FD_187291 | JGI IMG/M metagenome (GOLD analysis project Ga0209013, IMG submission 187291) | Oil polluted marine microbial communities from Coal Oil Point, Santa Barbara, California, USA - Sample 2 (SPAdes) (version 2) | ecosystem: Environmental > Aquatic > Marine > Oil seeps ... | reverse complement strand
CGCTCCAGGCGAAGAGACAGGTAATCTCCCCAGACCTCCCACACCTGCTCGAAGTCAATTTTTGGGATGACCTGGGAAGCCCACACCCGCGGGGGATCAATTGAAATACTTTCCGGGTTGGTTTTAATAATGGTTAACTTATCGCCAAGGTACCCATTATAAGGATTCCAATGTTTGATTTGAGCACCGGGTTTGAGGCTGGTTTGCAGATTATTCCAGATGGTATGAAACTCATCCATTGCAGGTCCTTGTTGATCAATGAAAAATCTTGGGTTACGACAACCCTGCTGACTGTTTTGATATCTCAGGATCAATGGTCCGTTAATAAGGGGCTTGGCTTATGGCTCTACAATCAGGGATTCGATCATCTCATCCAACAGCAGTATATCAGGATAAAAGTTATAAGGCGGTTCATCATCCAAGTGATTCTCCACATCTAGGATGTAATCCATGTAGTTGTCAGTGAAATCCCAGTAATCCCAGGTGTTTGGATAAATTGAACCGTCTGGTGGTAAGGACGAATGAGAAATCGGGAATGTTGCGGCGACATAGTACTGGCCATCATCGGTCAAGCCCTGAAATGTGTACAGCAGTTCCTCGTTGTTTATTACGACAGTATCTTGTGCAAATTGCGTGAGAAATCGCACGCCGCTGCCATTTTGGAATTCCAGGTAGCTGACGTATGCATGAACTACCTGAGCGGCATTCCAAACTGGCAGGAATGGAATATCGGTTTGGGGATCAAAAGATTTTTCCGCAATAAATGAACGTTGGTCTGCAATGATAGCCCTGGCTGTCGGATTCACTGCCTCGTATTCACTCACCGGGAAGATTTTGATGATTGGCGGTTGATAAGAATCCTGGAAAATAAAATCTTCGAACCAAAACTCACGATGCGTAGGATAAGCCCACAATTCAGCTGAGGTATCGCTTGGGATGGTCTCAGTGGTGACCCAAAAAGCAAGCGATGGATCATAGGAGAAGCTGATACCCTCGAATTCCACGACTGGTTTTGGGATTAGATCGGAACCAATGGCAGGGGTAGAGTCTGGTTCAAGGATTGGTTCCCCCATCACCTGGGTACTCTCAATTGAACTCAGGAGATCATCAACAAAAGGTTCATCAAAAAAGGTATCCAGGGGAACACTATTCGAAGAATCGATAAGATCTGGCCAAAACCATAAAGCACCAGCCACCCCCAAACATATAATAATCAACATCAAGCCGCCGCACCCCAATGTCAACCATAAACATGTGGGTCTTTTCTTAGCGGGTGGATCAACTGCTTCCGGTAAACTTGCTGGAGGAGACTCTTGGTAAGAGGGTGGAGGCCCGGAATCGATTTGTGTCTCACCAAAGGTTTCGATTGGCTCTTGCGATTGGATCGGCGGCGGTGGGGGAGTAGCAACCGCAGGCGGACGGGGCGCCCCGCACTGACCACAAAATTTTTCATCTTCGCTGATGGCGGAGCCGCAGCTGTTGCAGGCTATCATTATATGCTCCCTTGTTTATGACCGGATGACCTTGTCAATTTTATACTTAATCCAGAAGAATTTCACAATCGTGTACCGCAATTTGTGCAAAATATTTTCCCTTGGGGTATCTGTTTTCCACAGCTGGTGCAGAACAAATCCCGATGAGCGACTGGTGACTCAATATCATTTCCGCAATCTGTACAAAACTTCATCTGTGGCTTATTCTTAAAACCGCAATGGGGACAAGTTCTGTGTGTAATCCTTTCGTGTTGTACCTCATGGATGGGTGTTTTGCAATTTAGGCATACAACAAGCTCACCAAAATTTGAGGCGCCACATTGGTTGCAAACAAAGTGGTTTAGATTGCTGCGCTTCATATTGAACTCCTTAATTGAATATCCAGATTTGCTCTCACCTGAATAAGTGTGTTCTATAATGTTGCCGCGTTGAAGATTTGTTCGATTATTCCCTGTGTGATTTTCTTGACTATTGAGAAACATCTTTGTAAACCAATCCGAGGGACGTTTAGAGTTTGCCTGTTGGGCCTGGCGGAGCAGTTGAATTTCGGTTAGATCCTGTTCAAAGAGAGACAATGATTCGTTGTAATCTGGCTCATCACGCAAGAGATCGGCCATTATATTGAAATACTCGAGATCGAGGTGTATGTACCCGGTGCGTAATTTGTTGTAATTGGTATCCCGATAACTCATTAGGTAGGGTCGATCATTTCGGAATAGGTGACCAACCTTCACGGATGGCTCTACCAGGCACATGCCTCCTGATTGATAAATCTTTATGCATAGATCGATGAATTCACATCCCCATTGGCGAAGTCCGAGATCAAAACCGCCCACCTCGGAATACAAACTGCGAGGCATGAGAACACAGCATCCTCCAAAAATCGGAACTATACCAGTTGGATAGATAGGGTCTGTCCACACCATCTCAAACTTTTCGTCTAAAGACATGACGCACCCTGAACTCTCCAACGGAACCCAGTGTTCTGGTTCTATTGTGGTGATATCAGGTGAGACAGCTGTCTTGTTTCCCCAGGGTTCCATGGTGCTCCTCAAGGCTGTGAGCCAATTGGGAGATAAGGCCATGTGAGCATCCAGGAACACGATCAATTCGCCCTGGGCTAATTCAACACCTTGATGTCGTGCTTGAATACAGCCATGAAGTTGATCGAAGCGGAAGCTACGGATGAATTCATGATGTTTATACGGCTGACGGCTGAGAAAATCTAAACTTCCATCCGTTGATCCATCGTCGATCAGGATAATCTCGAAAGATCCGGGCTCAGTCTGCTCAAACACGGAAGCAACAGTTCGCTGCACGGAATAACCCTCGTTATGAGTTGGGATAATGATGCTGGTTAAATTCATCCGGTATGCAACAGTTTCACTTCATTAGTTTTTGATGGTCGTCAATTCAATTCGATCAGCCAACCGCGCAATAATTTCTTCCCCAGAACAACGCTGTTCTTTCTCCAACCTGTTCCGGAAACTTTCTACTTCTGGTCTCAGTTCGGTGAATAAATGTAAACCTTTTTGATAGCCGGGCTGTTTCTCTTTGCTGGAGCGCAAATTCTCAAATCCCCTTTCTCCCAGAATGATGTAAACCGTGATGAAATAATTGCAGACCAGATCAGCCCAAGAGACAGGATTTATGGTTTTACTTTTGTAAAGGTGGCCGATTAAAGCGGTTGGTTCCACGAAGCATTCGTAGCCGAACAGTTTTGCACGCAGGCACAATTCCACATCGTCGGTGCCATGACTGCGAAAGAGCGGGAAGAAGCCACCGATTCGTTTGTAGATTTCCCGGGGAATGAGAATCTGGTGGGCTGAAAACCAATCTACCCTTCTGCCAGGTGATACATCTTTTCTGCTCAGATGCCAGCAGTGGGAAAGGGTGCTGTCGATCGCCCAACCGTAAGAGACAGCTGCGGTGGTTTCCCAGGTCTCTGGATCCAGAACACTCACCACCGGGCCAATGATGGCTTGAAAGTTATGATTTCTTAGTCGATCGTATAAATTGGTCAACCAATACGGGCTGAAGTTATGGTGAGCATCGAGTAATTTGAAGATGGAACCCTTGGCAAGCTGGGGTGCATCAAGATAGCGTCCCAGAGTCCTTTTCTGTGCTTCTCCTGGGATCAACCTCAAGCGCTGATCAGTGGAGTAAGGCGGAACTGATAGGAAACCACATGATCGATCATCTGAAGCGTCATCCATGATGAGCACCTCGAAAAGGGGGTAATATGTATTCTCGAGCAGACTGTCTATCGTCTTGCGCAGGTTTTTCCCTTCGTTATGGGTTGGGATGATGATGGAGATGAGATCCAAGTTCCAATCCCTTCAATCTTATACAGTGAGTTTCTGACCGCACTGGTTGCAGAATACACTACCAGGAGGGTTATCTTTCCCACAGTTGGGGCAGCCCAAAGCCGAGCCGCACTGGTTGCAATAACGACTGCCCGGCGAGTTGGTGTGACCACAGTTCGCACAGGAAACGCCTGGCTCAATTAATGCCTCAGGCATCCCTTCTGGTGGGTCCCATTCAGCTGTAATCGGCTCGGGAAGAGAGCCAAAACCCGAGGTGAAGAATTCGAAGATAGAAGCATAAACTTCCTCCGTCGCACCCGCCAATTTAGATTCGATCTCTGTTCCGCAGTTTGGGCAGACAGTTTCGCCCTGCAAAGCTTGGTCGCAAGCCTCGCAATTCTCAAGCGACCACTCTTCCCGAACGAGCGAATCTTCGCTGGGGGGATCTGGCGATAGGTGCCATTGATTGGCTTCATAGTGATACCATTTACCGCTCTGATACCCGACCAACCAGATGCGACCACCCTGGTCAACAACGTACTGGTCTGCTAGCAGCTCGTAAGCCTCCAGTGAAGAAAGCTGTCCCTGATCGAAGGCTGTTTTTATTGTGTTTACGATGGATAGCATTACCTCGACCGCATCCAAGTTGCCTTCTTCTAAACCTACAAACTCCTCTTCGAATTCATCGTCCTCACTTTCTGTGGTGGGCGTTAGAATATCGAATAGTGAATCTGATCCCAGGAGTGAGTCTGGCGCCTCAGCAGCTTGCGCCCATTTCCCATTGTCATGGCGATGCCAGCTGGCATCATTGACATCCATGAACCAATAATCGCCATTTGAATCCTGAAACAAGAATTCCAGGAGTATCAAGCGGACCTCGCGCAGGCTGAGCAATCCCCCCTGATAGGATTCTTGAAAAGAATTTGCGGCCCGAATTACATCTTGAGGTTTATATTTTCGCAGGTCAACCATTTATTTTCTCCTTCAAATCTGTCCAATCGTTTCAAAAGTGTTATCTCTTCTCCACGTAGCAATCTACGGCTTGACTTTTTTCAATCCAAGTGCAGCCTGGGCTTCACCTAGTTTCATATCCCAATCACGAATTTCTCTCCTCAGGGCATTTTGTTGGATCAAATTCTGCTTCAATTGATTCCTGAGATTCTCGCATTCCCGACCTCTAACTTTTCTTACATTCCCAAGGGAGCTGAAGCCTTCGATGACATCATATACCTTGCCAAAACCTTTGCCCACCAGCGGTATTTTATTCAAGTATTTCATAATGAAATACTTTGGTACTCCACCAGGAACTCCTTGATCTTTTAGCTTCTCCTCTTTACCGGTTGGGCCCCTAATCAAATCCTTAACCAGTTTCCATGTCTTAGGTGGAGGGCGGTGTGGAGTGGTTGAGCGGTAATACTGCTCATGCGTTTTCTTAACCAGGGTTTTCATAAAGGCTTTTTTTAGAGCATCTTTCCAGGTTTTCGGGGGCGAGATATTAAGCAGGGAAAGAAATAGATCTGCGCCTTCAATGATCGACTCAGCTGCGCCAGTTTTGTAGCAAATCTCATGCCTGGCTTTTAGTACGGCTCGTTCTTTCACCAAGCGTCGTACCCACTTACGGCGTTTTTCCAGCCCCCGCTGCGCTTCATCCAATTTCTTCTGCCATTTTCGGCGGTGGGTCTCCCAATCATCTGGTTGGGGTTCCTTTTTCTTTGGTGGGGGTGTTGGTGGCGGTTGGGTGGGTGGAGGTTGAGTGGGTGGGGGCGGTGTTGGGGGAGCCTGGGTGGGCGGAGGCTGCGTAGGTGGTGCAAGAGTAGCTGGAGCTTGCGTCGGAGGCGGCACCGTCGGTGGGGCTGATGTACCAGGTGAATAGGGACCGTATTCTGGCTCTTCAATTACAATCACCACTTCTTTATCATCTTCGACACCTTTTACTCTATTCTCATTTTTATCTTCCTTGTGCTTGATCGTGATCCCCTTCACCCGGCGGTTGCTGTCTTTGGCATGTTTCAATAAATCATCTACTTTATCCCAATAATCATCGCTGTTGGGATCAAGGTTCTTAACCGCCTCCCACACGGTTGAGCCATCTGGCATCTTAAACTGCTTCAGGATATCGACTGCTTTCTTACGGTCGTAGATCCGATCTTTAATTGGCCCAGCCCATCTTGGTGCTTGAGTCCCTGGAGCGGAGGAGGTGGTTGCGGGGCTCCCCTGCATCGTTTGTTTTACATTCGAGCTTTGGAGGGCATTTCTAACCTGGTTGGTTAACTTCACGCCGGATTTATTCAAGGCATCATTTAATGTGTTCCCTCCGCTTAGGGATTGCAGGATGCCGGCGATCACCACCGGGGCGATTCCAAGCGAGATTAAGATCAGGGTAATGGCCTCCCGGAAGCCGGGTGTACGCATACAGTCAGCTGCATTTAATGGATCTTCGATGCAGTTGTCTGCAAAGGCTGATCCTGGTAACAAAAGAGCTGCCAAAATCACCAGTAAAATTACAAATAGATATTTTGCTAATGAATATTTTGAGAGCTTGATCGCCGGTCTCATGATGCCACCTCCGGATTATGGACCAAGGCATGGGTGATCAGCATCCCAGCTACCAGTGTAAAGCGAACTGCTCCATAACCGGTCGAGGTCGACGATCCGATAATAAAACCCAGCACAATTGGTGTGGCGAAGGCCGCTCCCAGCAGAACAGGCCTGGTAATCCTCTGCCTGAAGGGCTGAATCGGGAGCAGCAGTTGATCAATTGGAGTTTTAAAGACCTGCAAGGCAATTGGCACGCTGGCAAGGATCAGCGGTGTCAGGCAATCCCAACCCTCGCTGCTTGATAGTAGAGATGAGTAGATAAACCACAAGCCAGCTGTCACCAAAGGCATAACGATGGCCACTATGCTGGCAAACCGGGCGAACTCCGGTGTTTTGAACCAGCTCTGCCTTCCTTTTGGGGTTGATGTGCTGCTTGATTTTTCAGCTGCGGGTGGCTGCCTGGAAGATGGGGTGGATGACGGTGTGCCAACCCGCCAGGATGAGCCGTCATAGCGCAGGTAATTCCCATTCCTGGCATCAACTGTCCACCAGAATCCAGTCTTATCTCGAACCTGGAGCTTGCCAACTTCTACCAGAAAATTTTCCTGGTTGAGCTGGCTAGATTCATATTGTTCCTGCAGAACCAGATATCGCTGTCGTAATTCATCAAATATGCTTTCAGTCATATGCCCTCCAGAGCTTGCAGAGAATTTGATTATTCTCCGGTCCTTGCCATACCAGCGAGAGCTCTCGCCGCGATGCGTGTCAGACCATCTTCCGTTCCCAGCCACAGGTCGCCGCGCGAGTCCCTCAGCATGCTCCTCACTTCCCAACCTGCTAAACCTTCCTTGGGCGTGAATATCTGCCAATCTGCGCCATCATTGCGCGCCAAGCCATCAAATTCGGAACCAAACCAAATGATCTGAGGCTGCTCGAAAAAAATTGAGCGAACTTTTTCCCCGGCCAATCCATCATCCCTGGTGAGAGAGGACCATGTTGTACCGTCGTAATGGGCTGCGCCTCCCCGTATGGTGAATCCCGTACCGAACCATAAGGATCCATCCGCAGATTCAGCAATATCATTCACCATATGATGGGGTAATCCATCCTGCACGGTGAAGGTCTGCCATTGTCCAGCTTCAAGCATTGATAGCCCACCATCTCTTCCCACACCATTTCCAATCCACAGTCTTTTTTGTCTATCTTCAAAAATCACTGAGACCGTGTTGCTTGCCAGCCCATCTTCCTGGGTGTAGGTCTTCCAATGACCTTGATCTAGATGCGCCAAACCAGCAGTTGTTCCCACCCATAATCCACTATCCTGGCTGTGGTAGACCCCGAGCACTTGATTCCCGTGTAAACCATCTGGCATTGTCATGGTCTTCCATTGCCCATTATTAAATACACTTATACCAGCCTCATGACCAACCCAAATGAGGTTAGCATCTGCGGCAAACCCTGAAACATAACGTAAGGGAACATCAGCTTCAATCCAGGATTGTAAATCTCCAGTCGCTCTATCAATAACTGCTATGCCATCCCGCCCCCCAACCCAGATGGTCTGCTCAACTTCAAGCAGTGCCATAATTTCTTCAGGAGGCCGGATGGTTTGCCAACCATCTGGTCCTTGCGGTTCTGGCAATAGATAAACAAGCAGTAATCCGAGGCCTGCAACAACTAGCACGCCTAGAAAAAATTGCAGAATGGAAACCCACAACTTTTTTGGTTTCTTCATTCCTCTATCCGCCCTTTATTCATCTTGACCAACCTGCCTGAGATGTCTTTCGCTTCATCTGGATCATGGGAAACGTAGAGGAGCGTGGCATCTTCCTCCCTCACATAATCTAAGATCAAGTCGAGGAGCTTCGTTTTCACACCTGGATCCTGGTTGGTGAGCGGTTCATCAAGCAGTAAACGTTTAGGTTTAGCCGCAATGGCGCGCGCCAGCGCGACTCGCCGGGTCTCACCACCAGAAAGCTGAGCCGGATAGCGGTGGCTGAGATCACATAAATCTGTCCGGCGGAGGGTTTCTTTCAATTGGAGAGTTTTCTCTTGAGGGTCGTTTCCGTTGATCCCAAAGCCGATATTCTGTGCTACGGTGAAGTGCGGCCAGAGGGCAGAACGCTGGAACACGATTCCAATCCCTCTTGCAGATGGGGAATTGCTCCAATCCGGTGTGCTGACCACCTCTCCCGCTATGCTGATCTGACCTTCGTCAGGGAGCTCTAGTCCTGCGATTAATCGCAGCAATGTGGATTTTCCACTGCCCGTAGGACCCTGGATAACAACAATCTCTCCGGGGAAGAAATCAATGCTCAGGTTTTCAACACCTAAAACTTGACCATAGCGTTTGGTTACATTGGATATGGCTATCACCGAATTATCTCCGAAGCAGCTGTCAAACGTGACCAGATCACCAGAATTATTCCCGCAGACAGTCCACCCAGAACGATACCCAGCATAAGGATCAATATTAATCCTGCAACAGTGTCGGAAGCTCCATAATGCAGGTAGTTATAGATGCGCATGGTTAGTGTAGCCCTGCCAGGTGGCAGCACCATCATGGTGGCGCCAAGCTCTCCCATGCTAAGAGCGAATACAATGCCTGACCCAGCCAGGACACCCGACGCGTTCAGCGGTGCTGCGATCTGAAGCTGCCTCCGCCACCAGCTTGCCTGGTAAACCCGAGCAGCATCCTGAAGTAATGGATCTGAGCGGCGTGTTTGTGCAATTACGAGCAGGACCGCAAGCGGTACGTAGCGGATGGACTGAACAATGGCAGGCATATGATCTTTGATCGCATCCGGCTGTTGGGAAAATCCGTTTGAGATCAGGATGAAACCAATCCCCAGCAATGAAGCGGGAATCGCAAGGGGCAATATTATCAACAGCCAACCAGCTTTGATCGATCTCCCGGAGGATTGCAGGAAGCGTTTTGCCAGCATTGCCAGGGGAATGCAAAGCAGGGCGGCTATCCCTGCCATCCAGACCGAATACAAAAAATCCTGGCGCGCTGATCCTGTTGTCAGTGCAATGCTGCTGAATCCACCGCTCTTGGCGATTGCCACGAGTAATGGACTGCAGGTCATCAAGATAAATAGGCCAACACCGATCCACAGCACTCCTGAAAACCACCCTGGAAACAGCATTCTGATCCCGTATGACGGGCGGGAGTTGACTGCTCTCATTGTCAAAGTACGAAGAGGTTCTAGTAGTTTTATGACAACAAACACAGCCAGAATCATGAGCGGCAGCGAAATCAGGAAGGCGCGTTGGGGGTTGCTGCTGGCACTGAATTCAGCAAATATCTCCATGGCATACACGTGCAATCCCAACAAAGATGGCACACTGTAATCCAGCAAGCTTAAAAGGAATACGATCCCACCACCGGTTAATAGTGCAGGCGCACATAGAGGTGTAACAATCTGCAGCAGGACCCTCAAATCAGAACGATAAGTACGCCCAATTTCGATCAAACCTGGGTCGATCATTCGCAATCCAAGCCATGTGCAACCCAGGGTGATCGGAGAATTAGCGGCCACCATAACTAAGAAGGAACCTGACCAGCGGTTGAGACTGAATAAAGTGATATCCAGTGAGCCTCCGGTCAAGTCCTGCAGGGCGAACCAGGATATGGCGTAAATATACGGGGGAATGGCTGCCAAGGGGAGCACTAACCAAATTAATAAACCTGGTATTCTACTCTGCCAGGTCCATAGCTTGACCGCCACCATCCCCCCGATGAGCATGGAGAAGAAGGATACAGCCAGAGCCAAAGCGAGGCTGTTGAGCAGCAATCCCAGACTTCGTCCAGAGGGAACAGCAAGGGATAACCAATCAATATGCTTTGGGAAAACTTCTTGGAGGGTTGAAATTACCAGGACAAGAATAGGACCCAAGACAACCAAGCCATATACTGCGAGAAGCAGCCAAGCGATTATTTGTTGTTCAAAGTGAATCTTTCTCGATCGAAAGAGAGACACTGATCACTTTCCTTATCAGCGAATAAATATCTCTCGCAGCTCTGATTGGACGAGGTCAAAATATTGGTATACGTTTGTGAAATTGACCTGCATCGGGCGGACATCTGCGATTGATAGACATTTATTGGGGAATTCCAAACTTTCATGCAATGGAATGTGGCTGTATTCGGCTTCAATCAGGGCGTGTTCGGTTTCCTGACTCAACAGATAATCGATCAGAATCTGCCCTTGCTCTGGATTCGGCCCTCCAGCGACCAAAGCTACTGTGCTGGGTATGACCAGGGTACCTATACCATCTTGGTCCGGTAAAATGACGGAAATCGGTTTACCTCTTGCTACTGCTCCACAAGCGTCATCGGTGTCTGTCAGACCAAATATGAGATCACCGCTTGCAACCAAATCTCTAACCACAGAATTGCCATCTACAACGCGCACGCCACGCGCTGCAATTTCATCAAAATAAGCCAGTGCCTGTTTCGGTCCCCAAACATCATACAGCGCAGCGGCGTGGGTGGCAGTCGTGCCGAATAACGGGTAAGGGAGCCCTAACGATTCTGGGGGCCATTGCGGGTCCAGAAAATCCTGAATGGAATCAATGTTCTCAGATCCTTGAGCGAGGTTTGTGTTAGTGATTATCACCCGGGCGCGGGCGGCATTGCCGGTCCAATAACCATCGGGCGCGCGGAACTCAGCCGGGATCCCCTCGGCTTCAGGTGAGAGGTAAGGCTGTAGAACTCCATTTTCCTGCAGACGGATGGTCTGGATGATCTCGCTGTTCCAGAACACATCTGCTTGGGGGCGCTCTTTTTCTGCTATTAAGCGGTTGACCAGTCCAGTTGTCTTGGCGGCCTCGATGTCATAGACAGCCTTGACCTGGATGCCTGTCGATTCTTCAAAAGCTGACAATATAGGTTCTGAATGGGGTTGGTCAACCGAGGTATAGATGACAACTTCAGCATCAGATTTTGGCGATAGGCTGCATCCCGCCAGGAACAGAACCACAGCTATAAATACCCCCAAGGATTTGAGAATACCTACACTTTTCGCCATCCGATTCATTATTAATGTTGTCCTGCCCCCAATGTACAGCAATGAAATCAGCAAATTCTAGCTTATTAAATTCACCCCTTGGGAATTGTTAAAAGTCACAAATGGAAAATAATTTTCTCATTAATTACCGGGTTTTTCAAGTATTTGGGATCGCTCAGGTCCTATATGATCGATAATTTCCTGACCAAATATTCGCAAGTTGAAATACAATTCCGGATATATTTAATAAGGGATACAAGAAGCATGCCACAACTTGACCGTAAGGCTTCGAAAGGGTAAAATCAGTGCGCACAAAGCGGGTGTGGCCAAGTGGTAAGGCATCAGCCTTCCAAGCTGACATTCACGGGTTCGAATCCCGTCACCCGCTCTGGTCCGCCAGCCTCCATATTCAGCGAAGAAGCAGATATTAATTAAGATTTGCCAGACGTGGGGGTTTCATTCTTGATAGAACTAGAATGCCTTCCTCTTATCCGAGTTAAATTGTGGTCCTTCGAGCTAGATGTCGATATATTTTCCTACTTGTATTCCTAGATTAAATCAGCATGATCGGAACAGATTTCTCTCGGTGACAACCACGTCAATGGTTGCCAGCTTTCCCTCAGGTATTTTTCCATCAAGATTTCCGTGAAAAAAGGAGAAATCGCCGTTTTGGGATTCAGCGTCTTAGAGGTGGTAATTTGAGACAGGTACAATTCAATCCTTTTCTTGCTCAAACTCCCAGTGTTGTGGTGGCTTTAATATCCCTTTTTTTTGATTGCCTTTCCCTATTTTGAGTGGATAGACCTGCCAGTGGTAGTCGTAAGCGTATGCCCAATCTTTCTGATAGGCACCGACGTCTACAAAATAGGATCCATTTTCCAGATCGAGACGTTCAAATCGCAATCGTACTTTACCCCTGCCAAATACCACTGGTGATCCCAGAGCGGGGGCAGGAGTGTTGGTGTCACAGCAAACGGTGCCGTCCTCTCGGGTGAGAGTGACACCGAATATTGGCGAGTCGATTGCTTGGGGAGCCGAGTACTCCATTTCGACAATTAAGGGATCACCGGAATCAAGATATTCAGTTGGTTTGCATCTATCATTAAATAATTTAACGTTGTGTATCTCCATTTCCAGCGAGCCGAAGCGGTTTTTATTGACCTGCAGCGCTGCTCCGTTGTCAAGGTTACTGTTGATTTGGTTAATTGGCGTTCGTCGCTGGGTTTCATTTTGCATTGCGTTGGAGTACTGCTTAACCACTATCTCCGCTGGCCCGTGGGCTGCCACCCGCCCTTCGTTTACCCATAGTGCTTCATCGCACAATTTGGCTACTAGATTTGTATCATGGGAGACCAGCAGAATGGTGCAGCCCTTTTCCTTGAACACATTTATTCGCTCCAGGCACTTGCGCTGGAAAGCCAAATCTCCCACAGCGAGTACCTCATCGATCAGCAGGATATCCGGATCGGTGTTCACTGCTAATGAGAAAGCTAACCGCATTCGCATACCCGTGCTATAGGTGCGGAAAGGACTATCGATAAACTCCTCAAGCTCAGCAAAATCGACGATGTCATCGAAGCGCAGGGCAACTTCCTGACGTAATAGACCAGAAATGACACCGTTGATGAAGATGTTCTCCCGACCAGTCAGGTCGGGATGGAAGCCCGCCCCCAGGTCGATCAGCGCTCCAATGCGTCCGTTTGTGAGGATACGACCCTCGCTGGGCTCTCCCACACCCCCAATTAGCCGCAGCAGGGTAGACTTACCGGCTCCATTTCGCCCAATCAGACCTAACATTTTTCCTGCAACCACCTCAAAATTGACCTCCTTCAATGCCCAGAAATAATCTTCTGATTGACGTCTGCCGAATCCACGCAGAACTGTCTCTTGCAGTGTCCAGGCCCGGTCTGTTGAATACCGACGGAATCGCTTGCTAAGTCCTTCAACAGCGACAGGGCTAGGCATTTAGAGTTCCTCCGCGAATTGAGATCTGGCGCGTCTGAAAACCGCATAACCAATCCACAGGAGAGCGATGGAAACCAGGCTGAGCAGCAGCAGGTTCAAAATTCCCGGGTATTTTCCCTGCATCAGGATAGATCGGTAAGCTTCGATCAGCGTAACCATTGGGTTCAACCTGTATAGTAATTGGTATTGCTGTGGAATCACTGATGCTTCGTAGAAAATTGGCGAGAGATAGAAACCTAGCAGCAGGATGATACCCAAAAGGTATTGGGTATCCCGGAATCTCACATGTAAAGGAGCGATAAAAAAAACCAGGCTGAGGGTGAAGAGGAACTGAACGGTAAATAAGAACGGGAGTGCCAGCATCGCATCGCTCCAGGGGATGCCGCTGATCAGCAAGAAGACTAGTAGTATAGGCAGAGCTAGTAAAAAGTGTATGAAATTGGTTGCTACCGTTACCACGGGCAGGATCGCTGCTGGGAAACCGGGACGGAGAATCAAATCGCGGTTGTCAACGATAGCCCCGGTTGCAGCAAATAACGAGGTCTGAAACCAGGTCCAGACTAGTAGCCCGGTGAAGAGAAAGGTGTTGTAATTGGGGATATCCAGCGGTAAAACAATTCGAAAAATCAGGCTGAGTACCAAAAGCTGCATCAGCGGATTCAGCAGCGACCAGACAATCCCCAACAGAGAGCGTTTGTACCGCAGCTTAATGTCGCGCCCGATAAGTTCGCGCAGCAGATCGCGCAGATAAATTAGGTTCCAACTTTGTGGCATAAGACTTAACTAAGAATTTTCTCGCTGTTCAAATTGAGGAGTTGAACCTTTACAGTTTGTTACGGAGTCAACTGATTCCAGCGCAGACGAGCAAGAGAATATTGCTCATCTTCGTATTCTACTTCATACCAGGATTTCAGGCTGGATTCTTGCGCCAGTGCCAGAGAATCCAGGGCGCCCGAATCTAGCTTTTGCCGGTCGAATAACACATGGCTGATTTCTAAATTCTGCATGGCTTGTAATGCTTGCTCTTTCTTGTCGCGACCGGCACCCCAGACGGCATAGTAGGCTGCTGTAGAATCGCTGGCAATACGCGCTCGGCTGCTGTAGAGATGATCTCCACCGCTGAAGGTAAGCACACGGGCATCTAAAGGCAAATTGTTGTTGATGTAATCCCAGGCTCTGAATGATGGTACTTTTCGAGCCAGGTAATCCCCCTCGAATTCGTAGCCCAATACGACTCCCAATGGTATATCATGGATCACATGAGTCAGCCATCCATTCCATTGCTCCCGGTCGGCCTCATGAAGTGAAGTGAAGGGTGGCAGGTTAAGTACCAGAAGCACCAGTAAAATCCAGCGGACGAGATGTAACCCTAGACGTCTACCTTCTAAGCGGGTGGTCAGTTCCTTAATAGCTGCTGCACCAAGTACAACTAAGAATGGAGTGATCGGCAACAGAAAGCGCATTTGAAAACTACTGAGAGGAGAAGCCCACAAAACCAGATAGCAAAAGCAGAAAATCCCCAGCCAACGCAATTCTTTTCCTGTGGGTTTTATAACGAAAAGGCCAGTGAGCAGTATAAGTAATATCGGTCCAAGAGAGCCACGAAACTGGGCAGCATGGATGGTCAGGTTCCAAGGAAGCAATGCTAGGTTCAAGGGAGTTCTTGGAAAACCGAAATGATCCTTAAAGTTGTTCAGACTTATCTCCGTAATTTGGCTCCACCGCTCAATGGGGAAAGCGCCAAATAGAGAGTACGAATCGGGGAAAAAAGGGTTTCCGGAGGCAGCCCAACTACGTAAGTACCAGGGTAGGGGGAATATCAGGCTGACCACTCCTAAAATAAGAACTGCTTGAAGCGTTTGACGCCAGCAGTGTTTCTCCTGCCAGAGCCAAAATCCCAATCCGCAAATGGCTAAAAGCCATACGATCAACGCCAGATGTTTAATTGCCAGCGCCAGACCAAGAAAAATGGCTGCCAACACTAAAAAAGACAAGCGATTCTTACGTGTATATTGCATTAAGGCGTATATTGCTATCCCTGTATAAAATGTCAGAGCCAAGTCAATGTAGGTGGTGGTTGCCTGCCAAATAACGGTGGGCAAAGTCACAAAAAGCGCTACTGCCACCCAGGGGGAGGCCTTCGGAGCTGCAAACCGTGTTGTTTTAAACACTAAGAGGGCGGTGAGAGGGAGCATGGAAAAATGCACCAATTTGGCTGCTATTGGACCGCCAAAAGTCATCGCGATACCATAGATCAATTCCCAAGTAAGCGGGTAGAGGGAAATGTATTCAGGGATAATATCGATCGGGGAGCCCTGTTGAAGCCATAGGTCCGGTAACCACAGGTGATACCAAAGGGCATCGTATTCAATTTCAGGGGCCAACGCACCCACAAGAGCTATCGCAAAAGCTAATAAAGTAACCAGCTTCCAGGGCTTTTCTTGTCTCAAGGAAGAACTCAGTCGAGCGAAATTATATGTTTTGGTATGCCGATGAGTCAATTGTTGGTAAATAGTGTAAGCAAGCCCTGCTCCTAAAAGGGAGAGAAGAACCATTTTTATTATTTCTGGTCGATAGAGCGAGAAGGCTGCCAAACCGAAAGCGATATAAGAAAGAGAACCCAGCCCTATGCCTATCCGGTACAGAAAACCGTCTATAGGATCTTCTGGTTCGACTCGCAACAACTTTAGAATGGCAAAGCCAAGGAAATAGGAACATAGTAGGATTACGGCTACCCCCCACAACGCCAATAACCCTCGTTGGGATGCTTCTGCCATATAGCTAGGTGGAAATTCCTTTCCACCGTTCTGGATCAACCGCCAGATCGGGAGCACTGCTGCCCTCAGAGAATAATTCTCCTGAATCCACCGCACAGGTCCCCAGGTGAACAGGTGCCAGATCTGTTGATAATATAATGCCAGCGTGACCAGCGCGAAGGTAAACCACAGGAAGAATCCAATCTTTCTGAGATTAATCTGCACTGAGGTGATTATTTTGATGACCACTTTTTCTTTAGTTTCAGTGATTCCTCGCATTTAGCCACTAATTCTGCAGAAATCTCTGGGTAAGGAAAAGATGGTTCTTCCGCTAGAGTTTTAATCAACTCCAAACTCAATTTGTTTACCAGGTGCGGTCGCAAGTGAGCACCACGTAATCTCTCTTTTCCAGGTCGAAATGGGATCCGACCTAGCTCGGCCTGATTGATGCTCAACCGAACCTCATCAGGGCGACATTCATCAATGATCAATTCCGATGTGGCGATCCCCTCTGCCAGGTTGATTTCAACAATTGATCTCGCTTCACTTTGAGCAGCTGGATCATTCAAAAAGTTTCTCACTTTTGTAAGGTTGGGTAGTTCGATTGCAACGCCACGCCAGTACCAGTATCCCATCAAACCATTCAGGAATCGCAGCCACATTTTATGCCACCGGATTCGCTCAAAAAAATCCATCCGCTTTCTAATAATATCTGCAATCAAATCTCCAAATGTTTGCCAGTGAAACGCAAATATCTTTAACACACGGCTTGGTGGCAGAGAGTGTTTTTGTAGTTTATCCATCAGCAATGTAGATCTCAAGAATGGGTAGAGCCTTCCAATCTGAACATCAGCAATTCCTTCGTCGTATTTTCGCTTAAGCGCCTGGGGTAATTTACTTCGTTCGTGGTGATATCCAAGGGCTTCGATCGAGTGAACAAACTCAGCCCCTGCTTGAAGCAAACGGATACCTAATTCATAATCTTCGTGGCAACGCAAGCCAGAATTGAACCCTCCAACTTTTTCAAAAAACTCCGCATGTAGAGAGAAGTTTCCACTCACCAAATCGGTATAGCTAAATCGATAACCTGGCTGGCGCATATTCTGAAAAATAATCTCCCACCAATCGAGTAGTTCTGTGCGAAAGTACCCGGTCTGGGTTATGAGCAATGGAGGGTAATAGCCAATTACTACTGTGGTCCCTCTTTCCGAATGAGAGCGGATGTGAGCTGCTAAGAATAAGGGTTGGGGTTCAATATCATCATCAAGGAACACCAGCAGTTTTCCAGTGGATTTCAGTGCGCCAACATTGCGAGCCATTGCTTGACCTTGAGCCGGTTGCTCAATCAAGTAGATTTGGAGAGTTCCCTTGAACGCCTCAACAATATCAGCAGTATTATCTGTGCAGCCATCAGCGACCACAACAACCTCAAAATCATCAGGTGAGATGGTTTGTTGTGTGAGAGCAGTGAGAACCTTTTCAAGAAGCTTGCTTCGGTTATGAGTTGGAATTACCACGCTCGCAATTGGTGAATTGGAGGATAACTGTGCTTTAATCAACGCTTGCTAACTCATTTTGTCTTTGTGACGCGTAATACGCGCGGGGACCAGCAAGACAACCGCGCAGTTCATTGACCAGCAAATCTACGGGTGTGCTGTTTGGAAAATGCATAATGGATTTTAATAGCGCTGGGAGCTGGTACCCCAAAAACCAATTCCCAGCAGTAAAGATTACACTCCACTCTTTTTCCTGGACGAGCTTGCCTGTCCAGTATGCATAAGTGCCGACCCCATAGCCATACAAAACTCGGCGTAATTCTTCCCAGGTTCTGCGATGGCGGTGCCAGGATAGAGCTGCTGGTTCATAAACGATCTGAAAGCCATTGGCGATTATGCGGTAAAACATCTCTGTATCCCCTCCAGATTGAGTTGGTGTGCCAGCATCAAGATTTTCATCGAATGGACCGATCAGGTCGAGTACGTTTCTCCGCAGGGCCATATTAACTCCTACACCCACGCGACCTGCGGCAAGATAGTGAAGATTGTTCTTGTCGTAGACTTTGCGGGTGAACCCACGATTGAAGGGAGAATGACGCTCGAACCATTGCTGGGCTGCTGTATCTAGCTCCAGGGGCATGGTTAATCCGGTCACACACAGAACCCGTGGATCGCTAAAATTGGGTAAAAGGGCTCTTAACCAATCTGGATCGGGAATGGCATCATCGTCAATGAATGCGATGATCTCATGGGAAGCTTCCTTTAACGCTCGATTGCGAGCTCTGTTTAAGCCTGGGTAATTCTCATATACGTAGCGTACCTCTGGGAAACTTTGGCTGACAACCTTCGTCAGTGGATTTTGGGAGCAGCTATCGACAACCAGTACTTCCTGTCCATCATCCTGCATACGAGTGATTTCTTCCAAACAGCGCTTTAAATCCTCCGAACGGTCACGGGTGCAGATGGCGATGGTTATTTTTTCTTTCCGTTGGTCGGTCTTGGGTCTGCTTTCCAATTCCAACTTATCTTCCAGCCAAGCCTGCCAGAAAGGGAATTCCACTGAATTCAGGATGTTTTTCTCCAGCCTATCCCTATTCATGCTTCTCCCATTTAAATTTAGCTGAACTTGACCGACCGGCTTGAGTTTGTAACGAATCAGGGCTAACGCGTGTTTTTGATCTTCGGAAACACTGATTTCATCAGGCAAATTGACGAAGTCTAGATCCAGTACGGCAACTGAATCAGCGGAATTTTTCTGGGTGCGATTGAATTCAAATGTCTCATTTGAATAAAGCCATCTGACCAAAAAGATCATCTGCAAGCTTCCCTGTAGGATGGCAAAAGCCAGCAAAATCGATAATGGGTGCCCTTTCACCAACACGGTATACGTTGTCCCCAGAGTCAGTAGGGTCAGCGCAACAGCTTGTGGCAGTAGCCAAATGGGGTTGAGTTTGCCGCCTTTGATCTTCGGTGTAGGTCGAAAGCGTAACGGTAAGCGCAGCAAAGCCATACCCCAGGAGAGTATATAAATTGGCCAGGTGCTGTACACCAGTGCCACGGCCCGTGCTAATGAAGTCTTCGGAGAGCTATGGTGACGGTAGAAGCGGAAAGCAAAGTGGCGGATCAGCACATCGGCCATGGCAAGTGGAGTGATATGGATCAGGTAATCATGGAAAGCAGACCAAATTTCAGGTCCAGCGAAGATCAATATAGCTATTGTGGCAAACAGGTGGATGCCCACTACAGGTCCAATCCAATATTTGGTCATCCGTACTGAGTAGGAAAGGCGCTGTCCCCAGGTAAGTTTCAGGAAGAGGCGCGGATATGCGGTCAACAACAATTCGAAGACACCGCGCGCCCACTTTAACTGCTGCACAAACCAAGCAGCAAAGCTCGGAGGAGCAATCCCTGGAGCTAGTGGTTCAGCGACGTAAGCACTTTTCCATCCGGCTGCGTGAAGGGTTATGGAGGTCGCCAGATCCTCCGCTAGGCCGAGTTGGTACCCGCCGATCTCTCTCAGGGCGGAGCGGCGGATTAAAGCATTGCTACCCATCAAGGTAGCACCACCGATGCCATCCGCACCAAGGGATGTGGGATTATAGAACTCCAGGCTGGTCTCGATCGCTCCTTCCGCTACCCAGCTATCCGTTCCGTTCTTGAAGGTTAACATGACCTGAACGAATCCCATTTTGGGATCGGAAAAATAACCCATACTTTGCTCAAGAAAATCCACTTGGGGAGCGTGATCGACATCGAATATCACTACGATATCGCCATCTGTCTGATCCAGCGCGGCGTTGATGTTGCCGGCTTTAGCATCTTCGTGCCCTTCACGGTTGATATAACCCGCGCCGAGGCGGGTAGCCATGGCTGCTAGCGCTGGCTCGTGCCCGTCGTCCAACAGCCAAGTGCGATGTTCGCCCTTCATGGTGCAAGCCGCCGAGAGTGATCGCTCTACAAGATCGTGAGGTTCATTGCAGACAGTAACGAAAACGTCAATTGTCTGCCTCTCAGACCAGGCCAAGGCTTTAATCGGCGGACGAACAAATAAATACAGCATCCAGTTGCCGACCAGTTGGGTTCCTGCATACAGAGCGGCAAAGGTAAACAGAATTACTATCCAAGACGATTGCAGACGATCGTCAATAAACCACCAACTAAAGTAGTAGAGCAAGGAGAGCAATCCAATAAAGATAAACACACGCAACAGCCATACCTTTATATCTGGGATCGCTCTAATCAGTTTGACCTGAATTGGGAGTTTCTCCTTGTGTGGTCGTCGATTCTGACTCATAGATTTTCCTCGATGTACATATTATTGGTTCACATTTAAAGGATCGAACAGGTAAACGCGCATTTTAAAGTTCCGAGCTTGGACATGTACATCAAATCTTGCTTGTTCTCGAGTATTTTCTTTAAGCCACGAAACCATTTGTGGCTGAAGTTCAGCCACATTCATATCTTCAATAATCCAAACCCGGCTCTGTTCGTTGAAATGAGCTGGGTCCCAACTGTCAAGGGATAAAGTTTGCTCATCTAAGTACAAATCGCTAATATCGGTGTTGGCGGAGACGACGATGTCTCCGTCCTGGCGTTGGGTTTCTACGTAATTCATGGCTGCCTTCCAGTTATCACGATTGCCATTCTGGTATTGAAAATACAAGATATCTTCGCTCAATGGGGCCAGAATCAGCAGCATCAGGGCTCCGAATGCAAGAATGTGTCCCAATCCTTCTGTCTTCCTGAATAGCTCACGAATAGCTAGCGCTGCCAGCAGCAGCCAACTGGTTAGGGTGATAAAAACATAGCGATTTGCGGCATAATGGAAAATGGATAATATTATAATCGCTGCCAACGGTAGGAAAGCGTTTAAACCGAACAAGAGAGCCCCACGATTTTTTCGACTAAGCCAATACAAGCAACCGAAAGCAGCGATAATCACAGTCGGTAGACCAATGTAGGACACTGTACCTGCCAGCATCCAGAAGGGATTGGTGTTGATGCGGCCAAATCCGCCAAACCATGCTCCCAGATTCGACAAGTAAGGACCCGCGAAAAAGATACCTGCAATGGCGGTTGGTGCAAGAATCAATATCAGGTTTCGTGGCCGGAAGCCTTTGGGTTTTTCGAGGGGTAGCAGCCATATTAGTATCAGGTACACTCCGATGACCGGGATAAAGAACAGGGCGATCAACCGCTCGCGAGCTGCGAATCCAAATAGGAGCAGGGACCCTATCAGCAGCCAGGGGCGATCCTCCTCCATGGCGATGTGAAAAGCCAGCAATCCCAAACTGTAGAACAAGAGTAATAAAATGTAAAACCGGGCGTTTTGCGACCAGTACAAATGCCAGGGGGAGATCGCAAGAAATATGGCTGCGAGGAGCGCTGTCCCAGTGCCGAACAGCCTGCGCGTTGGGATGTAAGTTAAGGGGATGGTGAGGATACCGATCAGGGCCGGGACCAAACGGGCGTTCCATTCACTGACCCCGAGATAAGCCGTTGTGAGACGGATTAGGTCGGATGCCAATGATCGACGCAAAAAACTGTAATTGAAACCGTCTTCCTTTGTGCTTAATGTAAACGCCTCATCACCCCAGAAGCTCCATTCTCCCAACTTATAAAAACGTAATACTGCAGCGATTACAATAATCATTACCAATATAATTATCTCAATTAACCATCTTGGTATTCGGAGACTAGATATTCTAGTTAACATTTTGGATCTGGTTAGCCTCTCGGACAATGCCTGTCAGATAATGCTTCTTCTCATTCAAATGAAAGGAACCGGTCTTAGAAAGGACCGGTTTGTTCCACCCACTATCCTGGGAGAACCTGCTGTGAAAATCGAATACAATCACGTTATCGCAAATGCGTGATTGATCACTCACTTGACCACTTCGAGGGACGGGCATTTCTGTATAAATAAACGTTTTTTTATCCGGATTGTTACAAACAAACTTTATGAAATTATTGCCTGGCAGCAGGCTTTCCTTGCTCGTAATCCATTTTTGGTATAAAATTAATGTGATTATTGCCCAAATCAGCTCA
>Ga0209013_10001416_pt1 | contig 22122 bp, 22 predicted proteins | sample Cruoilmetagenom2_FD_187291 | JGI IMG/M metagenome (GOLD analysis project Ga0209013, IMG submission 187291) | Oil polluted marine microbial communities from Coal Oil Point, Santa Barbara, California, USA - Sample 2 (SPAdes) (version 2) | ecosystem: Environmental > Aquatic > Marine > Oil seeps ... | reverse complement strand
AGGAGCAATACTAATACATTTGACAGCTCCTAAATTATTGAAAAAATCTTAAAAAATCATTGACCATATTAATATATTGGAATATAATAATATATAAATATATATTATATAAATATATATTATATTATATAAATATATATTATATTATATAAATATATATTATATTATAATAAAATAGGGTACGTTAAATAGAAATATTTATTTTTTCACGTGCCTAGAGGAGGAATAATAATGGCATTAGCATTTACAGATACAAATTTTAAAAATGAAGTTCTAGATTCAGAGGTACCAGTATTGGTTGATTTTTATGCAGACTGGTGTGGACCATGTAAAATGATGAGTCCTTTAGTTGAAGAGTTAGCTGCAGAATATGCAGGTAAAGCAAAGGTTGGTAAACTTAATGTAGACGAAAGTGGAAACACAGCTCAAAAATATAAAGTTATGAGCATACCTACACTATTAATTATTAAAAAAGGTCAAGTAGTTGATCAAATAGTAGGAGCAGTTCCAAAACAACAATTAATTAACAAATTAAACTCACATTTATAAAAAAAAAGCCTGTAAAGGCTTTTTTTTTATAAATTAACATTCTTTTGTTTAAGTTTATTATTTATAAATTTATTACATAAGTTATAGATAACAGCGAGGAAAGGAACGCCTAAGAACATACCTAGAAGCCCAAAAAGTCCTCCACCTAAAATAATTGCAAATATAATCCAAAAAGGTTTAAGTCCAACAGAACCACCGAGTATTTTTGGTCCAAGCCAGATACCATCAAATTGTTGGAGTACAATAACAAATATTATAAACCATAGGGCATGAAGTGGAGATATCATTAATATAATAAGTATACTAGGAATAGCCCCGATATATGGACCAAAATAAGGTATCATATTAGTTATACATATAATAATACTGATCAAAAAAGCAAATTGAATTTTGGTTATACTCATAAATACAAAACATATTAGCCCAATAATAAGAGAATCTAAAGCTTTACCAATAAAGAATTTTTTGAAAATAGTATTGGTTTCACTACATAAAATCATTAATTTATTAGCAGTTTCAGTTTTAAGTAAAGCAAAAGACAATTTTTTTAGTTGTAAAATAAAGTTTTCTTTATCACTAATTAAATATATTGAAATAACTATTCCAAGTATTACATCAAAAAATCCAGCAGTAAATGAAACGGATGCCTGTAATATTTGAGGAATAATATTTTTAAAAGTATTAAATATAGTTGGGTCAAGTGTTTTAAAGCTTTCAATAATGTTAAACATTGCATTTTTTTCGCTAAATTTATCTGCTATATCCGTAATTTGAGTCGTATAAGGTAAAAAAGCGTCAGGTAACTGAGAAGTATCAGTTAACTTGAAAAGATCAGTTAATTGAGAAACTAAAGTTGAAATATTAGTTATAAGTTGTGGAATTATATAAATAAGAATTAATAGAATTGCGCCTAGTACAAGTATATACATAATAAAAATTGACAAAAATCTTATTCTTTTTGGTTTATGTGGCTTCTTTTTATTCCTCACTTTATTTAATTGTCTTTCAAAAAACATAACGCCAGGATTAAGTAAGAAAGTAAATAAAAATCCTATAAAAAAAGGAGATAAAATATTAATGAATTTATTAACGTTACCAAATGTGCCTGAAAGATTATCTATGATTTTATAAAAAAGGATAGCTATAATCATTATAATTAATGCATAGATCGAAACAGTAAAATATTTTTTATTCCAGTTTATTTTGTCATTAAACATTGCGGCCTCCATTGTAAGAATTATATTTTAGAATAGGAAAGTTCGCGTTTTGTTCGCAAGGAACCGTACTTTCCTGTTCTACGTAAAGTGACGATAGTCACTTTATTATAGGGTTTTTATAACAGTCCATACACACAGGTATGAATTTTTCTAATCCACCTATTTCAATTGATTCTCCTTTGTAAATAGGAACATTGTCTACTAATTTCAAGTTTTGTGTAGCTTTACTGTTACAATACCAGCATACTGTTTTAATTTCTTCTAGTTTATCTGCAAGTTCAAATAATCTTTGACTTGCGGGAAATAGCTTAAGCGTATAACTAGCTCTAAGACCATAGCAAATCACAGGTGTAGCATATTCATGAGCGATTTCGCTTAGCTGATCAATGTGTATAGCATCTAACATATGAACTTCATCAACCAAAATACAATCTATATTTTCATGGTCAGTTAACTTGTTTTTAAATATTTGGATAATGTTAGTGGAACTATCAACTAACTCAGCTTTCATTTTAAGTCCAGCTCTTGTTGCAATGTAACCACCATTTCTAGTATCTAATTTTGAGGTTAATAGCAACACTTTTTTTCCTTGGGATTCATAATTATGGGCTATTGCAAGTAAATTCAATGATTTTGCTGAATATACAGTCCCATATCTAAAAAATAATTTTGGCATATAATTACTCCTTTTTTATTGTTATAGCAGCTTCATCTTTACTTTTTTCAATGTTATCTAATAAGTTGTCCAAATCATCAAATAAACTAACTATATCGTGGTTTTGGATAGCAACTAAGTAGTCTTGGACAAAAGCATTATATTTTTTTTGAAAAGCTTCAAGTTTAGATTTAGAGTTTAAAGTCTTTTCTTTAATAATATCTAGTTTTTTTAATGCATCATTTTCTATTTCTTTTGCTTTTAAAAGTGCATCATTTTCTATTTTATTTGCAGATTCTGAAGCGCTAACAAGTGCCGAAGATATTGAAGCTTCTTTCTTTTGGTATTTTCTTAAATCGCTTTCTAATTTGTTAACATATTCTTCTACTTCATCTGTATCAAAACCTTTTTTCATAGTACTAAATTGTTTATTCATAACTGATACTAAGCCCCCTCTGAATCATTAATTTTTTGCATCTAAATTTAATTTTTCCATATTGGAAAGGAAAATTCTTAAATTGGATTTTATTTTTACGAGTTTATTCATAATATCATCTAGTTGGTTATTATAATAATCAATAGATAAATCCATTTGGGATTCAGCCTGATTAATGATCTTATTATAATTCATCATTGAAAGTGTAGTTTTATTGTCAATTAAAGTCTCAAGATATTTAAAATATTCTATTTTTATATTAAGTTCGTTTAGGTATGAAGATACTTCGTCTATATCATAGCCATTATGTATTATGCTAAAAGATTTGTCCATAAATATGCTCCTTACATCTATATATGTAGATTGAAATAATATAGTTTAACTATAATAATTATAAGGTACATGAAAAAAATAAACAAGTCAGATTGGAAAGTAATATAAAAATAATATAGTTTATAAACTATTTGGGATTTATATAAAAAAATATAAATGTTGAATAATTTATATGATTCATATAAAATGTAGGGATGGGGGCGATTTTATGAAAAATTGTGAAAATAAGTCAAATAATAAAGGACAAATTATAAAAAAAAGAAAACCTTTAACTGCTAACGCAACAATTATGAAATTATTAGATAACGAACAACCCAAAGTAGATGTGAACTACAATAGAGAGAATCATAAGTTGAAATTTAATTTTAAATTTCCAAAACAAATATTTGAAAACCATACAAATGGAGTTGCAACAGGCGTAGTAGAACTTAATATTAAAAATAGAAAAAGACAAAATAGATGCATATATTCAGACAAAATAGAACATACCCTTGATAGTGAAAATGTTTGTATAATGTTAGCCATAGAAGATGATACTTTTAAAGAACAAAAAATAATATATGGAGATAAAGATGTTTTTTGTGAAAGTGATTTTGTAACTAAATATCCAGCAGTGTCATTAGGAGCACTAGTATACATAGAAGAGAAAAAATTTAGAATAGGATTAAAATTAAAAGAAGATACTAAATTAAATAAAATATTAATAAGATGGTGGGCTATTGAGCAGAATTCAAGTAGGGTTAAAGATGAATTAAGATGTATAGATAACGTTAAAGACGAGATAGCAGTGAGTATAGAAGATGTAAATATTAAGCTTAAGAGAAATCAGCAATATCAGTTTAAATCAAGTGTTAAAAACTGCGGAAATCAAGAAGTAACATGGAGAATAGTTGATGATCATGGTGGATATATTTCACAGTCAGGGATGTATACAGCACCAAATTCACAAGGCGTTTTTAAAGTTGAAGCAACAAGTATTGAAGATTTTAGTAAAATAGCAACAGTATTTGTTATCGTAAAAGATTGAAAATTTAATCATGACTAATTTAGAAATACAACTAGGAGGACAAGATGGAAAAAATATCAAAAGGAAAAATAGCAGACTTATGTTTAATATTAGTTGCTATAATATGGGGATCAGGTTTTATATTTGTAAAGGTAGCACTTGATACAGGTATAACACCATTAGTAACATTATCAGTTAGATTTACAGTAGCATCAGTAATATTAGCATTAGTATTTTATAAAAAGCTAAGAACGATTACAAAGAAAGATATTCTATATGGTTCTATAATTGGATTGTTTTTATTTGGAGGGTTTGCATTTCAAACAATTGCAATGCAGTATACTACACCATCAAAAAACGCTTTTTTAACATCTGTTAACGTAGTAATAGTACCATTTTTAGTAATAATAATAACAAAGGAAAAACCAAGAATAAATTCTTTTATTTCGGCAGGATTATGCCTTTGTGGGATAGCTTTAATAACTTTAAATAAATCTTTAGTATTGTCATATGGAGATTTACTAACATTAGTATGTGCATTTTTATTTGCAGCCCATATAGTTTCAGTTGGAATATTTATCAAAAAGTCAGATCCGATTAAATTGTCTGTGATACAAATGATAGTAGCAGCAGTATTATCGATAAGTGTATCAGCTATTTTTAGGGATTTTACATTTAGACCAGATGGTAAAGGTATATTTGCAGTATTATATCTTGGGTTAGCCTGTACGGCACTATGTTTTTTGATTCAAAATATTGCACAAAAATATACGTCATCATCAAAAGCATCAATAATACTGTCAACAGAAGCGGTATTTGGAACTATTTTTTCTATAATGATTTTCAAGGAAGAATTAACTATTAACATGATAATGGGATTTATAGTTATTTTTATAGCTATCATAATAGCAGAATCAAAAGTAACATTATTTAAAAGAAAAGTAATTAAGGTATCTGAAGTAAAGTAAAAAAATAGGGTGAATTATTATGATAAAACAAAAAACGGCCATTGGCCGTTTTTTTGTTAAAATTCTTTTTCTTCTAATTGTGAAACAACTTCTGGTTCTCTTGATTTTTTTAATTCATTATAGAAGTTTGCGTATGTAGTATTCATATATGGCATTAGCCATAATAAACCTATACCTAAAGTTAAAACACATAAAAGTCCCCAGCCTATAAAACTTAAGCCAAGTAAGAAAAATTTCCACTTATATCCCTTCATCATTTCAGAACTTTCACGTATAGATTGATGTATTCCGATTTCTGGGTTATCTCTTAATATATAAAAAGACATAGAGTATCTATACTGAGCAATCATGGCTGGTATATAGAAAATAATAAGACATAAATAAATGAATAGAAAACTAGATAAACTTTCCGTAAATATATAAGGATTAGTGAAAGCATTAAATACAAAAATACCAATTGGTATTAAAGCAAATAGCCCCCATAAAAAAACAAATAAGGCTTGTAAAAAATAGACGCCTAAAGATTTACCAAAGTTATCAAAACCTAAAAATAGTGAATCAAATTTAGGATTTTCATCCCGGGTTAAAGAAACAAAGTAATTAATAAGACCAAGAGTTAAAGGTGCAGCTAAGATTAAAATGGCAATAAAACCTACAAATGGAATAAACTGAAGTCCCACAATTATTATTGTGTATACTAAAGAAACTAGTATGGGTGTTCCCCAGTTGCCTTTTAATTGTTCTCGTGACATTCCACGTAATTCTGAACATGATTTCATAAAATATCCTCCTAATTAGTTATAGATATATCTTTGACAGTATAATATATAGTAGTTAATAAATCAAATATAGCCATATAATAGAATATATAGATAAGATATTTTACTATATGGCTATGTTAGGCACGTTAAAAAAATAAATAATTCAATTTAACGCGATCTTTTTCTCATTTACTGCGGCGACAAAACTCGTTATAGCCCGCTATTATCTCGATTTGTCGCCTTGTAAATAAACAAAATATCTTCGTTAAATTGGTTTATTATTTATTTTAACGTGCCTTATATTAATAACCTTTATTATAATATGTTATAATTAATGATAATAGAATTGTTATATTAATTTGAAAATGCCTTAAAAGGAGGTAGTATGAAAAGAGTATCTTTAATTAAATGTGAAGAATATAAATTGGAAGAAGTAAAGAAATCTATTTTAAAAAGTTTTGAAAATTTAGGTGGAATAGATAAGTATATTGCAAAAAATGATAAAGTCTTATTAAAGTTAAACTTACTTATGAATAAAAGCCCTGATACGGCAACAACTACTAATCCTATATTTGTAAAAGCTTTAGCACAGGTTATAACACAGTACGGTGCAACAGTTATTATAGCAGATAGTCCAGGAGGACCATTTAATAAAAGAGCATTAGAAAAAATTTATGAAGGAACTCATATAAAAAAAATAGCAGAGGAAGAAGGCGTATCTTTAAATTATAATACTGAGCATACAGAGATAGCCTGTGACAATGGAAAAATATTAAAAAAAATAATTATGACAGATTACTTAAATGATGTAGATAAAGTGATTTCTGTATCAAAGCTAAAAACTCATGGTATGATGACCTATACTGGAGCTGTTAAAAATCAGTTTGGAACAATACCTGGTGTTTTAAAGGCAGAGTACCATTATAGAATGCCAAAGATAGAAGACTTTGCAGATGCTTTAATAGACATATGTTTAGCATCGAATCCAGTATTATCTTTTATGGATGGGATTATTGCAATGGAAGGGGATGGGCCATCAGCAGGCACTACTAGAAAAATAAAAGCGGTACTTGCTTCAGACAGCCCTTATCACTTAGATTGTGTAGCTACTAAAATAATAGGATTTGAAGAAAATGAAGTGCCAACAGTAAAAACAAGTATCGAAAGAGGATTGTGTGAAAGTAATTTAGAAGATATAGAGTTAATTGGGGATAATATTAATGAATTTAAAGTAAATGATTTTAGAAGACCTAAACATATGAATATACAATTTTTAAGCGATAAAACACCAAATTTTATAAAAAGAGTCGCTGATAATGTAATGAAACCTAAACCTGTATTTGATTATGATAAATGTATAGGCTGTAGAGATTGTGCTAAAAATTGCCCGGCAAAAGTAATAACGATGAAAAACAATAAACCGGTAGTAGAATTAAAAAATTGTATACGATGTTATTGCTGTCAGGAATTATGCCCTCAAGAAGCCGTTACCATTAAACAAAGTTATATAATGAAAAAAATATCTAAAATATAAGGCACGTTAAAAAAATAAATAAATCAATTTAACTCGACCTTTTGTCAATTTACTACGTTAACAAAACTAGCTGTAACCCGCTACTTGCAAGTGTTATCGCCTTGTAAATTAACAAAATGTCTTCGCTAAATTGACCTGTTATTTATTTTAACGTGCCTAATGTAAATAATTGACATAAAATTAATAAAATGGTATAATATCCCAATAACAAAATATGATAAAAAGGTGAGAATATGAATATATTAGTTGTTGGGGGATATAGCTTCATTGGAACAAATATAGTAAATCATTTTATAAAACAGGATCATAAAGTATGCGTAATTGATAATTTAAACAGGCAAAATAAGAAATATGTAGTAGGAAAACATGTATCATTTAATTACAGTGTAAATAGTGATAAGTGTGAAAAACCATTTAAAAGAAATAAATTTGACGTTGTGATACATTTGACAAATATAAAAGGGTTTTCGAATATTAGTTGTTTATGCAAAAAATATTGTGTAGATAAAATGATAGTAGTAAACGACATTGATGAAAGGTTTTTTGTAAAAAGCGAGCATATATTTTGCATAACTTATGACAATATATTTGGACCAAGGCAAAACAAAGAAAATATTGTTTCGGATTTAATAAAAGAAGTTTTAGACTTTGAAAATATTAATGTTAAAGGTAATGGCGATGAAAAAATTAAACTGTTATATGTGCAAGATGTGATAAATGTAATTTATAACATTTGTGTGGGACAAGCTATTAAAAATAAAGTCAGTTTATTAACAGGACAAGGCTGCAGTGTTAATCAGATTATTGAAATATTAAGGGACCAACACACAATACCAACAGTAATAAATAATGAAATATTAAGGGACCAACACACAATACCAATAGAAATAAATAATAAATTGGATTACGACAATAATATTGAACTGGACGGAAATGATGAAAATTTCAAATATGAATATTATCCTTTAGAAAATGGAATAAAAGAAACATATGAATGGTATAAAAGTATTTATATTAAAAGATTTAATGAATGTTTAAGTAAAAAGCAAGATTATACAGCGTAAACGCAATAAACATAGGTTGAAAATTAACCGGGATTTTAAGGTATAATAGATTCTGGTTTTAATATTTTAACAAAACACAAAAAACGATAGAATATTCGGAAAATTAGTTGACAATACATGTCAAAGCATAATATAATGTAATACAATTAGGAATATTAAACATAATTATACAATCGGTCGGAATTGAGAGGATAGTGTAGTGAAAAGAGAAACAATACTCTATATAAGTGATTTGATAAATGAAAGTAATAATTTTAAAAAAGCATATAATTATGAAAAAGCATATGAAAAAGCAAAAAAAGCATTGTTAGAATCTAGAAAAATAGAATACAAAGAGGGGATTGTATTTTGTAATCAAATAATAAGTCATATAAGTTATTATAGTGGGAATTATTTAGAAGTAATGGAGTGCGAGCAAGAAATAGTTAATTATGCTCTTAAAGTAAATAATAAAGATTTATTAGCCACACATTATATAGCATTAAGTGCAATGTATATTCAATTATACGAACTTGATCAAGCAAAAAAATTAATTTATAAAGCTAAATCAATTGCAAAAGAATTACACAATGAAATAATTACTATTAAAATATATATGAATTTAGGCTATTTGGCTTACAAAGAATATGCTTATAAAGACGCAGAAGATTATTATAATTATGCTTTAAAATTAGGTGTTAATAATAAAGTAGATAAATTAAAGGCTAGAATACAATCAAATCTTGGGTTACTATACGTATCAAAAAATGAAAAAGATAAAGCCATAAGCTGTTACAGGGATGCTATTAAAGCGGCAAAGCTAACAAATGATTTAGGTAATCAAGTTGATACGAGTATTAGATTATCACAGTTGTTACTTGATATTAAAGAATTTAAAGAAAGTGAAATATTACTTTTGCAGGTATATGATATTGTAAAAGAAAAAAGATTAATGGTTTTAATGAGAGATATACTTAAAGTGTTATCAGATATTTATCAAGAAAAGAAAGACTATAAAACAGCGAATGAATATTTATATAAGTATATACAAATAAATGCTGAAGTTTTAAATGATCAAAAACAAAATTTACTTACAAACTTAAAAGTTAAGTATGAAATAATGCAAAAAGAGCAGGAGACAGAAATATATAGATTGAAAAATGAAGAATTAAGAATAATATCTATTACAGATCCATTAACAAAAGTTTATAATAGAAGTTACTTCTTTAAATTAATAAATAAACTTTATAAGCAGTACAAAAATGTCCCAAAATATTTTTGTTGTGCTATTATTGATGTAGATAACTATAAAATTATAAATGATACACAAGGACATTTATATGGAGATTATATATTAAAAGAAATAGTAAAAATAATAAAAGTAAATATAGGTGAAACAGATGTTGTTGGTAGATTTGGGGGAGATGAATTTTTGATATTATTCCCAAATGGAAATATTCAAGATTCGTTATTAATGATTAATAAAATAATTAATATGCTTAATAAGAGTTACTTTGAAAAACTGGGTAAAGATCATATAGTAACTTTAAGTATTGGTTTAACAGATAATAAAATAAACAATCCTCAAAATTTTGAAGATATAATAAACAATGCAGATAAAGCATTATATAAAGCAAAAGAAAATGGTAAAAATCAATGTGTTATTTCATCAAACTTATAAAATAAATTACAGATTAGGAGACTAACTATGGACAAAAAATGGAAATTTGAAACAAAAGCTATTCAATGTGGATATGAACCAAAAAATGGGGAACCAAGAGTTTTACCTATATATCAAAGCACTACATATAAATATGATACAGCAAACGAAGTAGCAAAACTGTTTGATTTAGAAGCAGAAGGCCATATGTATTCTAGAATATCAAATCCAACGGTTGAAGCATTGGAGAAAAAAATGGCAGAGTTAGAAGGCGGAGTAGCAGGGGTTGCAACGTCATCAGGACAAGCTGCGTCATTAATATCTATACTTACAATATGTAAAGTAGGGGATCATATTATATCTTCAAGTACCGTTTATGGAGGTACATATTCTTTATTTTCAACAACGCTTAAAAAAATGGGAATAGAAGTTACATTTATAGACCCAAATGGAAGTATAGAAGAAATAAAACAAGCTTTCAAAGCAAATACAAAAGCTTTATTTGGAGAGACAATAGGAAATCCAGTACTTAATGTTTTAGATTTTGAAAAATTCTCAAAGATAGCAAAAGATATGGGAGTACCGTTAATTGTAGATAATACATTTGCAACACCATATTTATGTAGACCATTTGAACTTGGAGCCAATATAGTCGTTCATTCTTGCACCAAATATACAGATGGACATGCATCTAGTGTGGGCGGTATGGTTATAGATGGAGGTAACTTTGATTGGACAAATGGTAAGTTTAAGGACTTGGTAGATCCAGATCCAAGCTATCACGGGGTAAGCTATGTAGAAAGATTTAAAAAGTCAGCTTATGCAGTAAAAGCTAGAGTTCAATATATAAGAGATATGGGAGCATGTTTAACACCATTTAATGCATATTTAATGAACTTGGGATTAGAAACTTTGCCTCTTAGAATGGAAAGACACAGCGAAAATGCTTTAGAAATAGCTAAATATTTAAAAAAACACCCAAATGTTGAATGGGTTAATTACCCTGGAATAAAAGAAAATCCTACATATGAGCTTGCTTGCAAATATTTACCAAAAGGTTGTAGTGGCGTATTAACTTTTGGAGTAAAAGGTGGTAAAGAAGCAGGTGTTAAATTTATTGATAGTTTAAATCTTATTGCAATGGTTGTTCATGTAGCAGATGTACGTTCATCAGTGCTACACCCTGCAAGTATGACGCATAGGCAGTTAAGTGAGGAGCAATTAATTGAAGCAGGAATAACAAGTGATTTAATTAGGTTATCAGTGGGAATTGAAAACGTAGAGGATATAATACAAGACTTAGATCAAGCATTAGGCGGGTTAAAATAATAAACAAGTCCGGTTTAATAACGATGTTTTGTGAATATAATCCTAGTAATTTTCGCTAGGGTTATATTTATTACTAGACATTTATTATATCTAGTGATAGTATACTTATAGTGTAGGGCATACTACAACAATAAAGTTAATTGTTGATTTTTGTAAGGTGCCTGAAGAGAGGAGGGCTACGGTGATAGAATACTTAGCAGCCATCGGATTTAGTGGGTATGATACAAAAGCGAAAGCAGAGGAATTAACAAGTGAAGTTATGGTTGATCCAACTCATAAATATATTTCTAAATTAAAAAACAATGATATAATAGTAGAATATATAAAAGAATTAGAGGGGAATATAGGGTTGCTAGTTAGAGGTAAATTAGTTGATGACACTGAATTAGTTGTTCAAACTTTAATGCCTTATGTAAATCCAAAATATTCTATGCCTATTGTAGAAGCAGAAGTTGAAAATATTAATGAATTTTTAGATTATTATGTTTGTTGTGAAGAAGAAATAACAGGTTCTCAAGTTGATTTTTGTTTACATAATGTAGTGGAATATTTAGATGTTGAGAGTGATAACTCTACGTGTGTTGATAGTCTTAGTGTAGTTGGATTATCTCTAGACGGTAAAATAATATTAAATGTTGAGCAAGATGATGGCCTTTTACAAGAAGAAGAATGGCACCAAGAAATTTTAAGAAAAGCTAGGCTTGGAAATGATGAAGCTAAAGATTTACTGCAAGAACAATCGGATGAAATGGAAGAAGTAATAGAAGAAAGAATGCAATCAGAAGATATCTTTACAATATTAGAAGGATTTTTTATGCCATTTGGTGAGGATGAAGGGATGTATTCTGTACTTGGTACTATAAAGGAAGTTGAAAAGATAGAGAATTCAATTACAAAAGAAATACTATATAAATTACATTTAGATAGTATAGGTATAGAGTTGGAAGTATGTATAGGTGAAAAAGATTTAGTTGGAATACCATCAATTGGAATGAGATTTGTAGGGGTATGTTGGCTACAAGGAAGATTAATATTTAGTTAAGGATAAAAAAAACTTGACTAAATATTTAAAAGTGATAAAATGATAAGGCGAGTATGTTTCCGTAGCTCAGAAGGATAGAGCGACCGCCTCCTAAGCGGTAGGCCATGGGTTCGACTCCCGTCGGGAACATTATTTTGGAGTAGGAAAGTACACGTTTTGCTCGCAAGGTACCGTACTTTCCTATTCCACTTAAAAATGTGGTGATAGTCACTTTTCTTGTGATTCATTACAAAGTCATGCAAACACAGTTTGCGTGACTTTGTTTTTTTAGAAAAAAGTCTTAAGGCATGATCAAATAATAAACAAGTCAGGCTTAACAAAGATATTTTGTTTATTTACAAGGCAGTAAAACGAAGCAATAGTGGGGCTCTTGCGAGTTTTGCTAACGTAGTAAATAATCAAAATAGCCTGTTAAATTGACTAGTTTATTATTTGATTGTGCCTGAAATTACAATTGGTATTATATTTAGGCACATTAAAATAAATAATAAACCAATTTATTTTTTTAATGTGACTTATTGCAATTTTTTAATTTATACATATTTCCACACACTAAAAATCTGAAAAATTAGTTTACAAAAATTTGGAGAACATAAATGTCTACAATATACTTTGTTTACATAACATTGAATTAAGAATAAAAATATAAATAAAATCAAATATCAGGGATGATTGACATTGTATTCAATTTTACGCACAAATTTGAATATGGGATTAAAGGGTTTTGATGGTATAAATGGATGGAAATAAGAGAGGGCCAAATGAAGAAATTATTTATAAATGGGAATATTATAACAATGAATAAAGAAATGCCTAAAATAGAGGCAATATGCGTAAAAGATGGCGTAATTATTAAAGTAGGATCTACAATGGATATGTTAAAAGTAAGTGACAAAAATACTAAAATAATTGATCTTAAAGATAAAACAGTTGTACCAGGGTTTATTGATAGCCATTTACACTTGCTTAATTTTGGGTATAGTATGACGATGATAGATGTGTCAAAGACTAAATCTATAGTTGAGATACAAAAAGTAATCAAGAAATATATTAAGGATAATAACATACCAAAAGGTACATGGATAAGAGCAAGAGGATGGAACCAAGACTATATTAAAGAAAAGAGATATCCTACTAAAGAAGAGTTAGACCAAATTACAGAAGAATATCAATTGTGTTTAACTAGAATTTGTGGGCATGTTGCCATCGTTAATAGTAGAGCTCTTAAAATAATTAATATAAGAGAAAGTGAGTTTAGTAAAGGGATATTTTGTGAGGAAGATTTGAGCTTAGTATACAAAAATATACCCGAACCTTCTATTGAAGATATAAAAAATATGATTGTAAGTGCTTCTAATTATGCCTTATCTAGAGGAATTACTTCTGTACATACTGATGATTTTTTAGCGTTGCCAGGAGGGGACTATAAAAAAGTTATACAGGCATATACTGAGCTAGAACAGGAAAATAAATTACCTATAAAAATATATGAGCAGTGTTTATTTTCAACTTATGGTGATTTTGAAAATTTTCTTAAAGAGGGGTATAAGACAGGTTGGGGAAGTGATTATTTTAAAATAGGTCCATTAAAGTTATTACAAGATGGGTCTTTAGGAGCAAGGACTGCATATTTAAATCAACCCTATTCTGATGAGAATACAACTAATGGAGTTGCTGTATATACAAAGGAAGCGTTAACTAAGTATTTTGAGACGGCAAATAAATATTCTATGCAAATAGCAGTACATTGCATCGGGGATAAAGCTATGGATATGGTCCTAGAAGTTTTTGAAAAAACTACAAAATACAACAATAATAAAAATCGAAATGGGATAGTGCATTGCCAAATTACAAATGAAGGTATATTAGAAAAATTTAAAAAACAAAATATTATTGCTTATATTCAACCTATTTTCTTACATTATGATTTACATATAGTAGAAAAAAGAATAGGGACAGATAAGGCTAAGGTTGCGTACAATTGGAGGACTATGGTTGATATGGGAATTCATACTCCATGTAGCTCAGATTGCCCAGTAGAATCATTAGATGTGTTGCCTAATATTTATTGTGGTATAACAAGAAAAGACCTTAATGGATATCCAGATAAAGGGTGGTTTCCAGAACAAAAATTATCAATTGAACAAGCTCTTTATGGGTTTACTATGGAAGGGGCATATGCATCATTTGAAGAAAATATAAAAGGATCAATAGAAGTGGGAAAAGTAGCTGATTTTGTAATTCTATCTGAAGACATTACCACTATCGAGGTGGATGAAGTCAAAAATATAAAGGTTTTGGATACATATATAAACGGAGAAAATAAAAGAACGGTTAACATTAATCATGTTAAATAACACACACACAAAAAAACACCAGATGTCTGGTGTTTTTTTGTGTGTGTGTTATTTATTTAATATTAATTTTTTTAGATATATATACAAAAGGTGTATCTAGAGCTGCTACAATAAACTTCATAATATATGTTGTTATAAATATTTCTAAAATAATATTGAATTCAAAAACACCCCAGAAAGCTAATACTGTAAAAATAACATTATCTAGTAGTTGGCTGGTTAATGTTGATAAATTATTTCTAACCCAAAGGTGTTTAGGTTTTTTCTGCTTCCAGTAGTCAAAGGCCCAAACATCATGTAATTGACTTACAAAATAAGCTATTAAACTTGCAAATGCGACTCTAGGAAGAAAACCAAAAATTGTTTTAAAAGCGTTGTTTGTATAGATAGAATCATCAGTTTGAAGTGGGATGAAGTAATAACAGATAGTCATTATAATAGTTACTGTAAATAGTATAAATACCCCTACATACACGCCTTTTTGAGCTTCTTTTTTACCGTAATTTTCATTAAGAATATCGGTGGCAAGATAAGAAGTACCATAAATAATGTTACCGAGAGTAGTTACATAACCAAATACTTCAACAGTATTTATAACTTGAATATTTGCTATGATAGCTGCCATTGCAATCCATATGTATAGTCCCGTTTTGCTGAAAAGTTTGTAGCTTAAAATAATTCCTGAAAAGTTAATGAAAAGTAGTAATAACCATAATAAATTGTTAGTCATTTTAAAGTTCTCCTAATCCCCTACACCAAAGTCAGTATTTTCATACAAAACATCAATGTTAGGCATGCTTTCTAGATATTTATATTCTTGTTTAAACCATTCAATAATACTTGGATCCTTTTTTATCGAAGTGTTATTTTCACAAAAAATATTTATAGTTCCATAATCAAAATTAGAAATTAATAAATTTATATCTTTTTTTATCATTTCTTTGGTTTGTCCAACAATGCCAACCATTAGACACACAGAATCAAAATGCATTTTCACTTCGGTGACATCGCTAAAGTGGGCATTTTTATTAAGTACAGTATTGCGAAATTCATTATCAAATGTTTCAACACCAATTTTGAAAATTATAGGGATATTAAAAAAATCTCTCATTTCATTTAATTTATCTTTATATATCCAATGGCTTTCTAAATATAATGTTTTAATATTTTTTTCTACTACAATATTTTTAATATATTGTAGAGTGGTTTCAGGTAATTCAAAACAACTACCCGAATTTATGACTTCTAATGACTTCTTTGATCCAGTTATGTTTTTTAAAACATCTTTGTTGATAGCATTAATTTGATCTAAATTAATACTATTGTCTTCTATATAGTCACAAAATGTACATTTACCCCAAAAACAAGGTTTGCTTTTTAGTAATACAATTTCTCTATTTGGTAAAACGCTATATCTTTGCATGTAATAAAACACCTCCAGGTTAATAGTTCTATATATTTTACATAAATAAAAGCGTGATCCAAAAAGGAGCACGCAAAATAAACTAATATTTAATTGTAATATTATTTTAACGGCCCTTAGTTTTATTTTGTAGCAGGAAAGTTAGTTTTGTTTGCAAGGAACCAAACTTTCCTACGTACACAAGAAAATGTGGCGATAGCCACTTTTCTTGTAGACAGGATGGGATTACGAACTGTCTTATTAAATTATACGTTATATTGTAATCTAAATAAGATATAAAATCAATAATAATTTGCTATTAGAGGATGAAAAGGCATGAGTATTAACAAAAATTGTTAACCATGCCATAAATTCAATAAATAACTTTGTTAAGATATAAACCTTTGGCAGGAGCCATTGCCCCAGCTAAAGAACGTGATTTAGAAGATAATATATAGGGGATGGAGTCGATTTGTTTTTTTGATAAACCAATATCTATTAAAGTACCAGTAATAATTCTTACCATATTATATAAAAATCCAGTGCCTTCAAATACAATATCAACATAGCCATCATATTCTATAAAGTCAATTTTAGTTAACTCACGAATAAATGATTTGTTAATTGTTTTATCATTAGTAAAACTTTGAAAATCTTGCTTGCCTATAAGGTATTTAGAAGCTTGTTTCATAGCTTTGATATTTAATTTATCAGGAATGTAATAATTATATTTTCGTGTAAAAACATTATGAATTTTATTATTATCTATTTTATAAATATATTGTTTGCTTATAGCGTTATATCTAGCATGAAAACTGTTATCTACCAAGCAAGAAGAGTTAACAATAATATCTTCTGGTAAATATTCGAAAAAATATGCTGATAAGTTTTCAAAATCAATATCACTATTGGTATGGAAATTTGCAACTTGAGTATAGGCATGAACACCACCATCAGTACGACCTGATCCATGGATCTTTATTTCATTATTTAAATATGAGGATAAAACCGATTCAATTTTACCTTGAATTGTTTTAGTAGTATCGTTTAATCTTTGCCAACCTAAATATTTTGTTCCATCATAACTAATTTCTAGCTTTATATTATTCATATTAGACTCCTTGAAGTTGTTTTTTTGGAGATGCCTTACTTGAAGTATAACATACAATGCTTAGAGAATAGATTTATTAACTTTAAAAAAATCAAATAAAATAAGTGAAAATAGGGTAATTATATATAATATATATTAAAAATTTTAAAAGAGGGATACAGTTATGATCAAGAGGTAAACGTGATTAATAATTTAAGGCACATTAAAAAAATAAATAGATCAATTTAACTCGATATTTTATCCATTTGCTGCGTTAACAAAACTAGCTGTAACCCGCTACTTGCAAGTGTTGTTGCCTTGCAAATAAACAAAATATCTTCGCTAAATTGATCTGTTATTTATTTTAATGAGCCTAAAAGGAATATTAGCATTAGATTAAGGCACGAACAAATAATAAACAAGGCAGGTTTAATAGAGATATTTTATTTATTTTCAAGGCAGTGAAACGTAGCAATAGTGGGGCTCTTGCAAGTTTTACTAAGGTCGAAAATAAATAAAATTAACTAGTTTATTATTTGATTGTGCCTAAGGAGAAGAAATGAATAGAATACAAAAAAATGACATTTACTTTTTGACTCTAATTATAGAACTGTATTTTGTTATAACAATGTTGTTAGCCGGAGAAGATAATATGGGAATAACAATAAAATATTTATTTTTTAGTGCATTGATGCTCACTATTTTGTTTAGTTACTATATACCTTTATCACTAAGTTTCATTTTTGATTTAATATTTGTTTTTATATACGGAAGTTTAATTTTATACAATAGTATATTTTTAAATGTAGTAATAGACAGAATATATTTTGTGTGGTTAATTATATTCCCAGTAATATCTGGTACGGTAGGTAAATATTCAGAAAATATTAACGATATGCAAATTGAATATAAAATAATGAAAGAGGGTATTAAAAATAATGAAACAGTAGATCCAGTTACAGGTTTTGAAAACCAAAAAGCTTTTTACAAATCATTAGAAAGGGAAATGAGTAGAAGTAGAAGGCATAATCGAGATCTAAGTTTATTAATGCTTCAAATAAAAGATTACGTTGAAATAAAAAGAACATATAACAAGGAATTTACAGACCAATTATTAGTAGCAATTGCAAATAAAATGGAGTTGTTAACTAGAAAAGAAGATAGTATATATAAAGTGTCAGAAAATACTTTTATAGTGATTTTTCAAGGATTAAATCAGGACAGTGTTGAAATCATAAAAAAAAAATTAAAAGAACAAATCAAAGACATTCAAATAGCTTCAACTAATAATAAAATATATGAAACTGAATTTCAGGTTTGCGTATTGGAATATACTAAAGATTATCAAAATCCATTACAATTTAAACAAAAACTGAAAAAAGAGATGAAAGATGATGTATAAAGGTTTAAATTAATTATTTTAGGCATAAAAATAAACAAATCAATTAAACTTAATCTTTTGACCATTTATTAAGGTAACAACACTAGCCATAACCCGCTACTAGTGAGTATTGTTACCTTATAAATGAACAAAATATCTTCGTTAAATTGACTTGATAATTATTTTCTTGTGACTTATGAAAATTTGTTAGCTTTATATTTTACTGAAGTTGGAAGCTAGAGCAATCTGTACAAGTAGCACATTCTGCATTTGGTTTGTTTTTAGTAACATCAATATGTGTTAATGTACAGTAAGATTGTGAACCAGCATGATATTTACATTCAGTTACGTTACAACCTATGGAATTATTTGTTTGATCAGTATTAATATTCATAAAAATCCTCCTTAAAATATAAGTTGTAGTTATGGTGAATGCTACAATAATATTATGTCCTATAAATTAAAAAATATTTGTTAAAATAAATTTTAATTGTAAAATATAGATAGTTGAAAATATCTATATTAAGGAGTATAATTGGTATATACAACTATACCAATTAAGAGAGGACGTTTAATATGAAAATATTTGTAACAGATACATATGAACAAATGAGTAGAAAAGCAGCCAACATAATTGCAGCACAAGTTCAATTAAAGCCAAGTAGCAATTTAGGGCTAGCTACAGGGGGAACACCTGTAGGAATGTATAAGCAATTAATAAAAATGAATGAAGAAAATGATATAAATTTTGAAAATGTAAGAACTTTTAATTTAGATGAGTATTATCCAATAGATAAAAATAATGATCAAAGTTATTATACTTTTATGAATGAAAATTTATTTAAACATGTAAATATAAATGAACAAAATACAAATATTCCTAACGGAATGGCGGATAATATAGAAGAAGAATGTAAAAATTATGATAGCAAAATAGAAGAAGCAGGAGGAGTAGACATACAAGTTTTAGGAATTGGACATAATGGCCATATAGGATTTAATGAACCAGATGGCATATTTACAAAAGAGACAAATTGTGTTGAATTAACGGAAACTACAATTAATGCAAATGTTAGGTTTTTTGATTCAATAGAAGACGTACCTAAAAAAGCATTAACAATGGGCATAGGAACAATAATGAAATCTAAAAAAATATTACTTTTAGCTAGTGGAGAAGATAAAGCTGAAATTATAAAAATAATGATAGAAGGCGACATCGATCCTAAAGTACCAGCGTCAGTTTTACAACTTCACCCAGATGTAACGATTGTTTTAGATAAAAAAGCTGCTGGAAAACTAACACTTTAATATTTTGTAGCAATTACCTTGTTTATAGTTATTAGATGTAATATAATATTAAGTAGTATACATCTAATTAAAAGATTGTATATGATGGAGGGATAGATATGTTAAATGGATTTTTTAGTATGGATGGACCTTTTTACAAAATAGGGACATTAGTTTTTGATTTAATTGTTTTGAACATCTTATGTATTTTCTTTGGGGGACCACTAGCAATATTAATATTACTTTCAACAGGGATCTTAGCAAAAATCCCAATTGCTATAAGTATTGCAATTTGTATTTTTTTGCTTCTTAATGGAGGCGCTGCAATTACGGCAACTATTTATGTAGCAAATAGAAAAGTAAGAGGGGCAGATAAATATTTGTGGCAAGATTTTTGGACAAGTTTCAAATCTAATTATAAACAAGCCACTATTTTATGGATAATATTTATTCTTGTTAATGGATTAGTTGCATTTAATATATTTAATGCTAAAAATTTAGGATCATTAAAAAACATAATATTGCCAGTACAATTTTTCTTAGCAATTGAAGGTTTATTTGTTGGGACCTATATATTTTCCTTGCTTGCAAGATTTCATATGAGCATAAAACAATTATTTAAAAGCGCTTTTATTATGGCTAACAAGCATATATTAACGACTATTATTTGTGTGGGAATGTTAGTAGTGATTGGGTATCTTATTTCTACAAACTTTTTATTCATGGGAATTGCATTCAGTGGATATGCATATTTATTAGCTTATTTCACAGAAAAAGTTTTCGAAAAATATATTCCAGAAGAAGAATTAAATAAAAATAAATATGATGACCGAGAATATATGAGTAAGGTCTATGATTATCAAGCAGAAGAGAATAACTTCTATAAAAAATTTAGAAATCAAGAAGATAAAACACAAGAATAAGTTTAAGTACGTGAAAATAAATAATAAGTTAATTTAGGCACGTTAAAATTGACTTATTTATTTTTTTTACGTATCTTAACAGTATGTTCATAATCAATACATAAATAGATTCTATAATAAGAATATCAAATAAACTAATTTAAATTATAGAGGAAGTGAAGTTTTGAATATAGCTTTTTTTCTAACACAGAAAAAAGATGTAGTGCATTTAAAAAACAATGTCACAATAAGACAGGCACTAGAAAAAATGGAATATCATAGATATTCAGCAGTTCCTTTAATAGATAATGAAGGAAAATATACAGGAACGTTAACAGAAGGCGATCTATTATGGCACATGAAACACAATGCAGAACTAAGTTTTAAAGAGGCGTATAAGGTAAATATAAGAGATATAAACAAACATATGACAAATAATGCAGTTAAAATAGATTCAGATATGAAAAATTTAATAGAGCTAGCAAAGAATCAAAATTTTGTTCCAGTTGTAGACGATAATGAGATATTTATAGGAATAATAAAAAGAAGTGATATAATTAGTTATTGTCACGATCACGTATATAAACAAGAAAAAGATTTAGCATTAACAAGCTAAGTCTTTTTTTTAATCAAAATGAAAGGAGAATCTAACATGGTAAAGTTAACGCCTAATTTAAAGGACGATGAACAGAAACCTTTGTATATACAATTATATGAACATATAAGACAAGAAATAGAAAGTGGAAGAATAGAAGAATCAGAAAAGCTACCATCTATACGTAAGATGGCATCCGATTTATCGATAAGCAAAACAACTATTGATGGCGCTTATCAGCAATTGATTATGGAAGGGTATATATATAGTTTACCTAAGAAAGGCTACTATGTTAGTAAAATAGAAAAGAATATCTTTTTGAATCAAAATAATCATAAAAAAGAAATGCCATTAAAAAAAGATTTTATTTTAAAAGATAAAGAATTAGATAAAAATATATTTGATTTTAACATATGGAAAAAATATGTATATCGTGTTTTAGCATATGAAACACAAAATCTTTTAACATATGGTGATAAGCAAGGGGAGTATAAGCTGAGAAGGGAAATAGTAAGACACGTATACCAATCAAGAGGTGTTATATGTGATTCTAATCAAATTGTAATAGGCGCAGG
>Ga0209013_10001415_pt1 | contig 22125 bp, 22 predicted proteins | sample Cruoilmetagenom2_FD_187291 | JGI IMG/M metagenome (GOLD analysis project Ga0209013, IMG submission 187291) | Oil polluted marine microbial communities from Coal Oil Point, Santa Barbara, California, USA - Sample 2 (SPAdes) (version 2) | ecosystem: Environmental > Aquatic > Marine > Oil seeps ... | reverse complement strand
AATGAGATAACCACGTCACTATCGCTCCTCGTTATGACAACAAAACTTATGAAACGATTTATAGGATTTATAAAAAAAGAATTTTACCATATATTTAGAGATAAACGCTCTTTGTTTATTTTATTTGGAATGCCAATTGTTCAAATTTTGCTGTTCGGATTTGCAATTACAAACGAAATCAACAATGTAAATATTGCCGTTTTAGATAAATCTAAAGATGCTACCACCGAAAAGATTATTAATAAAATAAGCGCCTCAAAATATTTTAGTAATCAGCAATTTATTAAAAGTGAATCTAAAATTGAATCAGTTTTTAAAAAAGGGAAAATTAAAGCTGTGTTGGTTTTTGAAAAGGATTTCAGCAAAAAATTACGCAAAGAAAATAATGCAACCATTCAAATAATAACGGATGCAACCGATCCAAATACAGCAAATACCGTTAACAATTATGTAAATGCTATATTGCAAAAATATCAACAAGAAATAAATAAAGGCATACCTTCTTCCTATCAAATTATAACGAAAACACACATGGTTTATAATCCGGAATTAAAAAGTGTTTTTATGTTTGTTCCTGGTGTTATGACTATAATATTAATGCTAGTTTCTGCTATGATGACTTCCATATCTATTACTCGAGAAAAAGAATTAGGAACTATGGAAATTTTATTAGTTTCACCTATAAAACCATTTCAAGTAATTATTGGTAAGGTTTTTCCTTATATTTTCTTATCCATAATAAATGCAACCGTAATAATATTACTAAGCATTTTCATTTTTAAAATGCCAGTTGAAGGAAGTTTATTTTTATTAGGATTTGAAAGTGTTTTATTTATTATCAATGCTTTATCACTAGGTATTTTAATTTCCACCATTTCTACAACGCAACAAACTGCCATGATGATTTCTTTAATGGGATTAATGCTGCCTGTTATTTTATTATCTGGATTTATTTTCCCAATAACAAGCATGCCATTAATTTTACAAGCAATAAGTAACGTTATTCCTGCAAAATGGTTTCTGATAATTATAAAAGGAATTATGCTAAAAGGGGTTGGAATAAGCTTTGTGTGGAAAGAAACTTTGATTTTAGCCGCAATGACTTTGTTTTTTATTGTTTTAAGTATTAAAAAGTATAAAATAAGATTAGAATAAAGTTCACTTATTCTGAAATGGGAGTTTTTAAAAGAAGAAAAGAGCATAGAAAATAGAGGAAAAACTAAACCTTAAAGAGGAAAAAGTTTTTTCTTAAATATAAAATGAGGTCTTGACTGCGCTCGACCTGACAAAATTGAAAGTCATCTCGAGCGCAGTCGAGAGACAAATAAAGTATATAAATTGTGAAAACCATAGGATACATCATTCAAAAAGAATTCAAACAAATATTTAGAAATAAAGGAATGCTTCCTATTATTTTTATCATGCCTTTTATTCAACTTATTATTTTATCTAATGCGGCAACTTTTGAAATTAAAAACATAAAATTTTCATTTATCGATCACAATAAAACCTCATTATCTAGAGAATTGGTGGATAAATTTAAAGCCTCTAAATATTTTAATATTATAAATGAATTTCCTTCTAATAAAATTGCAAAATCTGAAATGTTAAAAGGAAATATAGATGTTATTTTAGAAATTCCAGAACATTTTGAACGCGACTTGGTAAAACACAATTCCGCTGCAATTTCAGCAACCATAAATGCCATTGATGGTGCTGCGGCAGGTGTAGAAAATGTGTATTTAAATCAAATAGTACAACAATTTAATAAACATGCTACGGTAAATTTGTTGCCTTTACATAAAAATGAAAATCAGTATCAGCGTATAAGTAGTATTCCAAGTTTTTGGTATAACAAAACCCTTAACTATAAAACATTTATGGTTCCCGGAATTTTAGTGTTATTAGTAACTATGATTACGCTTTTTTTGTCAGGAATGAATATTGTTCGCGAAAAAGAAATAGGAACTTTAGAGCAAATTAATGTTACTCCAATTAAAAAACATCAATTTATAATCGGGAAATTGTTTCCTTTTTGGGCTTTAGGATTGCTATTATTAACCATAGGGCTTCTTATTGCAAAAATATTATTTAATGTTCCTATTATTGGAAACATTTTTTTACTGTACGCCTACACTTCAATTTATATTTTAGTAATTTTAGGTATTGGGTTGTTTATTTCCAACTTTACAGAAACGCAGCAACAAGCTATGTTTATTGCTTGGTTTTTTATGGTTATTTTTATTTTAATGAGCGGTTTATTTACACCTATAGAGAGTATGCCTGTTTGGGCACAACAAATTACCAATTTCAACCCTATTAAATACTTTGTTGAAGTAATGCGTATGGTTATGTTAAAAGGAGCTAGTTTTACCGATATAATTCCGCAGTTTACTAAAACTTTAATTTATGCCTTTGTTATGAATGGCTTAGCTGTTTGGGGGTACCGAAAAACAACTTAAAATCTTATACCAATGAAAAAAATAATTAAATATATTACCCTAATTACTTTAATTGCATTTACATTATTAACCTTATTTTTAAGTAGTTCCATAATTTTTAATTGGTTTGGCATTAGAGCTAAAGAAGGTAATTATGTATTATTTGTGGTTTGGGCAAATCTTATAAGCAGTTTCCTTTATTTATTTTCTATTTACGGAATTATAAAATTGAAAAAATGGAGTATAAAACCATTACTTGCTGCCATCTTAATTTTAATTTTAGCACTTATAGGTTTATTTATTCATATTAATTTAGGAGGACTTTATGAAACCAAAACCATTGGAGCATTATTTTTTAGAATTACAACAACCGCTATTTTTACATTTTCGGCTTATTTAATCACAATCAAATGGAATAAATAATACTAAAAATTATTTATTTTAAAATAAAACCTTACCATGGAAAATAAAACCATACAAATAAAAAAGTTTTCAGGAGAATTAGAACCTTTTTCAATAGATAAATTACAAAACTCTCTTTATAAAAGTGGTGCTTCAAAAAAAGTGGTTGCAAAAATTATTCAAAAACTTCAACCGCAACTTTACAATGGCATAACCACTAAAATAATTTATAAAAAAGCTTTTGATTTATTAAAAAAACATAATCATTTCTGCGCTACAAAATACAGTTTAAAAAAAGCCATTTTAGCTTTAGGACCAACTGGTTTTTTATTTGAAAAATTAGTAGCAGAAATATTAAAACAAAAAGGTTTTAAAACACAAGTTAGTGTTATTTTGCCTGGCGAATGCGTTACCCATGAAATTGATGTACTTGCTGAAAAAGACAACAGCACTTATGCAATAGAATGTAAATTCCATTCAAAATTAAAGTACAGAAGCGATGTTAAAATACCATTATATATTAATTCTCGATTTTTAGACATTCAAAAAAAATGGAATAACGATAAATCAAAAAAAACTACCCTAAAACAAGGTTGGTTAGTTACCAATACTAAATTTACAGAAGATGCCGTCTCCTATGCAAAATGTGTTGGTTTATCTCTATTTAGTTGGGATTATCCTAAAGGAAACGGCATTAAAGATCTTATAGATAGGTTTGGATTATACCCTGTAACAGCGCTAATCAGCTTAAAAAAATGGGAAAAACTGGAATTAATCAAAAAAAATATAGTGCTGGTAACAGATTTAAAAAATAATATGAAATTATTAGAAGTGTTAAAAATTCCAGCAAAAAGAATTAAAAAAGTAAAATTAGAGTTAAAAGCAGTTTGTGTTAACCAATAAATTTAATTTAAAAGCTATAAATAACCTCAATTTTGTAATTTTGTATTTAGAATCATTCTAAAAAAAGAACATGTTAGATATTAAAAAAGTAAGAACTGATTTTCCTATTTTAAAAGAAACTGTAAACGGAAAACCCTTAGTATATTTTGACAATGCCGCTACCTCACAAAAACCTCAAATTGTAATTGATAGTATTGTTGATTATTATTCAAAATACAATGCAAATATTCATAGAGGAGTTCATACACTCAGCCAATTAGCAACCGATGCTTTTGAGCAATCTCGTATAAAACTTCAAAAACATTTTAATGCAAAACATAGTTTTGAAATAATTTTTACTGCAGGCACCACGCAAGGTATAAATATGGTGGCAACTAGTTTTACGCCCTTTTTAAATAAAGGTGATGAAATTATAGTTTCTGCAATGGAGCATCATTCTAATATAGTTCCTTGGCAAATGCTTTGCGAACGCACTGGAGCTGTTTTAAAAGTAATTCCTATGAATGAAAAAGGGGAATTATTGATAAATGAATACGATAAATTACTTACCAATAAAACAAAATTAGTATTTGTAAACCATGTTTCCAATGCATTAGGTACCATTAACCCTATAAAATATATTATTGATAAAGCACACCTATTTAATGCTGCAGTTTTAATTGATGGCGCGCAATCTAGTCCTCATATAAAACCTGATTTACAAGCGTTAGATGTCGATTTTTATGTAGCATCTGCACATAAACTTTGCGGGCCAACCGGTATTGGTATTTTATATGGAAAACAAAAATGGTTACAAAAATTACCTCCTTATCAAGGTGGAGGAGAAATGATTAAAGAAGTTACTTTTGAACATACTTCGTATGCAGATTTACCTTATAAATTTGAAGCAGGAACACCTAATATATCAGGAGCAATTGCTTTTGGTGTTGCCATTGATTATTTAAATGAATTAGGTTTTGATAACATTGCTGCTTATGAAAAAGAATTATTAAACTACGCTACTAAAGAATTACTAAAAATTGAAGGTTTACGTATTTACGGTACTTCCAAACAAAAAACTTCGGTTATTTCCTTTAATATAGCAAATATTCATCCGTATGATATTGGAACTATTATTGATAAACTAGGAATAGAAGTTAGAACAGGACACCATTGTGCACAACCAATTATGGATTTTTACAAAATTCCTGGAACGGTCAGAGCATCATTTGCATTTTATAATACTTTTGAAGAAATTGATTTGTTAGTAAGCGCTTTACAAAGAGCAAAAGCTATGCTAACCTAAGTTATAAGATTTTATGACTAGAAATTACGAATACAAAATGATAGAATAAAACTTACATTTGCAATACAATAAATGTACTTTTTTAAAATTTAGGCTCCTAAATTTTAAAACATGCTAATAGATAAAGCAACATGTCTAAATTACCTAAAGCAAATAAATTTATTGATCTTTCAGATTATGGAAGACCCATTGCTAGAATTATTGCAAATTCTCTAAAAAATACTACGGTTACACCTATACAAGTTACTATTTGGTTCATTATTTCAGGAATAATTGCCATAGGCTGCATACTTTATGCTTATTATTGGGCAGCTGCATTTTTTCTAATTTTGAAATCAATTTTAGACGCCGCAGATGGCGAATTGGCTCGTATAAGAAATACACCTTCTTATACCGGTCGTTATTTTGATTCTATTTCAGATATCTTATTAAATTTTTTAATATTTACAACCTTAAGTTATGTCACGCATTATAACTTTATAATAGCCTTTATTTCTTTTTTAGGAATCCAATTACAAGGAACTTTATATAACTATTACTACGTTATTTTAAGAAATAAATATAATGGTGATACTACAAGTCGTGTTTTTGAAAATAAAACACCTATCGCTTTAAAAGGGGAAAAACAAAAAAATGTTGACATACTTTTTCGTCTGTATAAAATACTATATGGTGGCTTTGATAAAATAATTTATCTTTTAGATAAAAAGGCTGTTGAAAGTAATACATTTCCTAATTGGTTAATGACAGCCATTTCAACGTTTGGACTTGGCTTTCAATTATTAGTTATTTCAATACTATTAATTTTAGAATACAAAGAATTTATTATACCCTTTTTTATTAGTTATTCCTTTATGATTTTAATTTTTATAGGAATCAGAAAAATAGTAGATTCACCTATTTAACAAACTGAATTATTTCGTTTAAAAGCCTGTTTTTATTAATAATTAATCAAATTTTTAATATTTTATCTTTTATTTTGTTAGTTTTTTAACTTTTTTTTAATATATTCGGCCATCTTTTATTAAAGATAATACCCTATTTATTAATTTTTAAAATCAAATTTTTAGAATGAAAAAACTAATTTTTTCTTTTGCAGCTTTAGCATTAGCCGTAGTTGCGTGTCAGCCAAATTCTGACAAAATCACTCCAAATCAAGAAACTGCTTCTGTTGACATGAGCGATTTTTATGTGTACACAGATGACACTTCTCCAAAAGCTACCAAAACCACTAAAGAAAGATGTGTTAGTATGAAAGTACTAAACAAAGAATTAAAAGAGCATCCAGGTTTAGAAAAACGTATGTTCAACATTGAAAAACATACCAGAACTTTAATTTCTGCAAAAAAACCGAGTGGAAATCCTGGTGGTGGAAATAACGGCGGTGGCGGAGGAACACCTCCTCCAACTCCATATACTGGAACGATAACCATACCAGTTGTAGTAAATATTTTAGAAGACCCTGCTCACCCAGTTACGCAAGCAAATATCGATTCTCAAATAGCTATTTTAAATGCAGATTATAATAACAACAATCCTAACACAAGTGGCATTCCTTCAGAATTTGCTGGTGCAGTTACAAACGCTAACATAACTTTTACTTTAGCTGCTGTTAACAGAAAAGCTTCCACTAAATCAACTTGGGGTACAAGTGATGGTATGAAAAATTCTAGCCAAGGTGGATGGGATGCAACCGATCCTGCTCATAATTTAAACCTTTGGGTTTGTGAAATTGGTGGTGGTATTTTAGGATACGCTCAATTTCCTGGCGGAGCTGCTGCAACGGATGGTGTAGTAATTGGTTCTGATTTCTTAGGAGAAAATACTGCTGGTGGACAATATGGACATGGTAGAACTGCTACTCATGAAGTTGGTCACTGGTTAAATTTACGTCATATTTGGGGAGATGGAAGATGTCGTCAAGATGATTTTGTTACTGACACTCCAAGTTCTGATAGAGCTAATTATGGTTGCCCTTCTTATCCAACGGTTCACTGTAAATCTAATGATATGACTATGAACTATATGGATTATGTAGATGACGATTGTATGTATATGTTCTCTAACGGTCAAAATGATAGAATGAGAGCTCTTTTTGCTTCAGGCGGAGCTAGAGAAAGCTTTGTATTACCATAATGCATAATGAATAAGATAAAAAAAAGGGAGCTTTAAGCTCCTTTTTTTTTATCTTTAAACTACAAAACATTACTTAAATGAAATTTATAAAATATTTATTTTTTATTGTTATTCTTAATAGCTGCAAAGCCCAAACCAATACAGATACTATGGTAATAAATTACAATGCAAAAACTAGAGGTAGCTTTATTACGCTTGTAGCTACATCCAACAAAATATCCTATAAAGACAGAGAAACAACTAAAGAAATAAATACCACTTCTAAGTTTTGGCAAGAAGTTATAAACTGTGTAAAGCCAATAAACCTTTCAGAAATAGAAAATTTAACACCACCATCAAGTGATAGACAAGTGGATGCAGCATTACATGCTACCTTAAGTATAACAAAAAATGCTAAAACTTATGTTTCTAAAACATTTGACCATGGAAATCCGCCTAAAGAATTAAAACCGTTAATAGAAACTCTTTTTAATGCCTTAAATTTAAAATAAGGTTTTAAAACCGTTTATTTTCTTCCAAAATCTGCAGGAATTTCGCCCCAAGCTTTGGTTTCCCATTTTAAAATACGAGTGGAATATTTATTGTCTTTAAGCCAAATTTCAGCTCTCTTAACCAAATCAAATAATAATTTATTTTCTTTAGTTATTGGTAAATTTGTTCGACATTGACCTTTCTTCACCCAATTAATAGCAATTTTAGAATCTGAATATATAGGAATATTACTCTTTATATTTTTTAAATACCCCAAACCGTGAACCAATGCTAAAAACTCACCAATATTATTGGTTCCGTTTTCAAATGGACCTTGAATAAATAGTTGTTTTTTTGTTTTGGTGTTTACACCTCTATACTCCATTTTACCTGGGTTTCCACTACAAGCGGCATCTACGGACAAAGACTCTAATATTGGACTACCTATTAATTTTAATTCTTCTTCAGAAAGCTGCACTTTTTGTGTGTTTTTTCCAACATAATCCTCATAATTTCCTTTAAAAGCTTTTTCTGCGTTTTCTTTGTTTACAAAAGCCTTATATTGAGCACCTTTAAAATCTTTTATATGCTTTTTACACACATTCCAAGACGTAAAAACACCAATTTTATTACCTTTCCAAATTACATAAAACTTTTTTTTACTCATTTTCTAAAATAACTTTTTCAATAACTTTTGGAAAATTTTCTTGTTCTAAAGTATGAATTTTTTCTGCAACACTTTCTGCTGTATCACTTTTTAAAACATTAAATTTTTTCTGAAAAATAATGTTTCCTTCATCATAATTTTCATTTACATAATGTATCGTAATTCCAGATTCATTTTCTTTATTAGCAACAACAGCTTTATGTACATGCATACCATACATTCCTTTTCCTCCATATTTTGGCAATAAAGCAGGATGAATATTAATTATTTTATTTAAAAAGGCTTTTAAAATAAAATCAGGTACTTTCCATAAAAATCCAGCTAAAACAATAAAATCAGACTGCTGTTTTAATGTTTTTAAAACAGAATCTGAATTATTAAAATCGTCTCTGGTAAAAATAACCGAATTAATATCCAATTTTTTTGCTCTATCTAACACTTTTGCATTTGCGTTATTGGTTAACACCATAGAAACCTTAATATTTACATTATTTTTAAAATATTTTATAATGTTTTCTGCGTTAGTGCCAGAACCAGATGCAAGAATAGCGATACGTATCATAAGTGTTAATTTACTTATATTAATGTACAAATTAAGGAAAATATTTTCAACTTTACCTTTCCTATTTTTAAAACTTTATTTATTTTTAAACGAGCAAAAATCATCTTTTATTAATTAAAATATTTTCATTTCAATAAAGTTTTATATTTTTGCCAAGTAATTAAATTTAAAATTAAAAAATTATGTCAGACATTGCATCAAGAGTTAAAGCCATTATTGTAGATAAATTAGGCGTTGACGAAAATGAAGTAACAACAGAAGCAAGCTTCACAAACGATTTAGGAGCAGATTCACTTGACACTGTTGAATTAATCATGGAATTTGAAAAAGAATTCGATATCCAAATTCCAGACGATCAAGCTGAAAACATTGGCACTGTTGGTCAAGCAATTAGCTATATAGAAGAAGCAAAAAAGTAATTTTTATATGGAATTGAAACGAGTAGTAGTAACTGGACTTGGTGCATTAACACCTATAGGTAATAATGTGAATGAATATTGGAATAGCCTCCTTAACGGAGTTAGTGGGGCAGCTCCAATAACTCATTTTGATGCGTCCAAGTTCAAAACTCGTTTTGCTTGTGAACTTAAAAATTTTGATATCACGGATTATTTTTCTAGAAAAGATGCTAGAAAAATGGATAAATTCACACAATACGCTATGGTGGCAACCGATGAAGCTATTGTAAATTCAAAATTAGATTTAGAGAAAATTAATAAAGATAGAGTTGGTGTTATTTGGGGTGCTGGTATTGGAGGTTTAGAAACCTTTCAAAATGAAGTGATTAATTTCACCGAAGGCAACGGAACTCCTCGATTTAATCCTTTCTTTATTCCAAAAATGATTGCAGATATAGCTCCAGGGCAAATTTCTATTAAATATGGTTTTAAAGGACCAAATTTCACTACAGTTTCAGCTTGTGCTTCTTCAGCAAACGCTTTAATTGACGCTTATAACTACATTAGGTTAGGAAAAGCAGATGTTATGGTTTCAGGAGGATCAGAAGCTGCAATTACCATTGCAGGAATGGGTGGATTTAATTCTTTACAAGCTTTATCAACTAGAAATGATGACCCTAAAACTGCATCGCGACCATTTGATAAAGATAGAGATGGATTTATTTTAGGAGAAGGTGCTGGATCCCTTATTTTAGAAGAATATGAACATGCTAAAGCTAGAGGAGCAAAAATTTACGCCGAATTAGTTGGCGGAGGCTTGTCTGCAGATGCTTATCATATTACCGCTCCACATCCTGAAGGAATTGGAGCTAAAAAAGTAATGTTAGATTGCTTGGATGATGCTGGACTAAAACCTGAAGATGTAGATGCTATTAATATGCATGGTACTTCTACTCCGCTTGGCGACATTGCCGAATCAAAAGCTATTTTAGAAGTTTTTGGAGAACACGCTTACACTTTAAATATTAACTCTACAAAGTCAATGACAGGTCATCTATTAGGTGCTGCTGGGGCTATTGAATCTATTGCTTCAATTTTAGCTATTGAGCATGGAATTGTACCTCCTACTATTAATCATTTTACGGATGACGACCATATTGACAGCAAATTAAATTTCACATTTAACGCCCCTCAAAAAAGGGATGTTAAAGTTGCCATGAGCAACACTTTTGGGTTTGGAGGACATAATGCTTGTGTACTCTTTAAAAAATTAGATTAAAACATTTATTTATTGAATGAATTTCATTCGAAAAATTATTAAATCTCGCAATTTAAAGGACGAGGCTTTTTTACATGAATTAAGAGAATTATTAGGGTTTAAGCCTGATGATTTATATTATTATAAAAAAGCTTTTATACATCGTTCCAATAAAGAGATTGATAAATCTACAGGTTTACCTCTTAATTATGAACGCCTTGAATTTTTGGGAGATGCTATGTTAAGTGCTATTATTGCTTCTCATCTATTTAAAGTTGTGCCTTCAGGAAATGAAGGTTATTTAACCCAAATGCGCTCTAAAATTGTAAGTAGAGAACATTTAAATGTATTAGGACAAGATTTAAATCTTTTACATTTTGTTAAAAGTAATATTTCAAAATCAAAATTTGGAATAAATATTCATGGAAATGTTTTTGAAGCATTAGTTGGTGCAATATATTTGGATAAAGGCTACCGATATTGTGAAAAATTTATTCAAGAAAAGGTAATTAGTTCCTATGAAAGTGTTAAAGAGTTGGAAGGATTAATTACCAGTTATAAAAGTTTAATTATTGAATGGTGTCAAAAACAAAAAATAGATTTCAATTTTAATGTTTATGAAGACACTGGAAATGACCCTGTTAAACATTTTAGTGTAAAATTAAGTTTTGACGATAAAATAGTGGGTAAAGGAAGAGCCACTTCTAAGAAAAAAGCAGAAGAAATTGCCTCTAAACGGGCATATTTTGCATATCAAAAAGAAATTTCAAAAACTTTATAATTTTTATCGAATACGATTTCGTAATATAATTAGTTTGTAACCACAAACTGTGGTAATTTTGCAAAATATTAAGATTTAAGATATGGAGTTAGGTTTGTTTGATTTAGAAGAAGATTTTTCCTTAATTGGAATTCATTCTACTGAAGAAGATTACAGACTCGCCTATCTATTAAATCAGCAATTAAGCACAAAATTAAAAAGGTTTAAACAACCTTTAGACTTTAAAGATTCCTCTTCAGAATATCCACTTTTTGAATATATGGATTGTAAAAGTTTAAATAATTATTATTTAATAAATAATAAATGCTCTATAAAGGCAATTAGTAAAACAAGTGGGTTGTTTGGTGGTAATTACAGTAAAACCACTTATTTAATTCCTGAAAAAAAGGAAATTGATTATTTTTATAAAATTGATGGCTGTAATAATCCTCTTTTTTTAAAAAATTTAGTTACCAACTTAAAACAAATTAGTCAAATAATTACTTGTTATTTAATTGACCCAACCACCTTAAAATCAAAAAATCACCTAATATTTTAAATATGGCAGAAATTACAAAAAGAACTAAAATAGTAGCAACACTAGGACCAGCTTGTAGTAGTAAAGAAATTATTGAAAGCATGATGGATTCTGGCGTTAATGTTTTTAGAGTTAATTTTTCTCATGCAGATTATGACGATGTTTCCGAAAAAATAAAAATTATTAGAGAAATTAATTCTCAAAAAGATTACCACGTTGCAGTTTTGGCAGATTTACAAGGTCCTAAATTACGAGTAGGTGTTATGGGTAAAAAAGTGAAATTACAGGTTGGTGACATTTTTACTTTTACTACGGAAAAATGTGAAGGAACAGCTAAAAAAGCCTTTATGACTTATCAGAATTTTCCAAAAGATGTTAAAGCTGGAGAACATATTTTAGTAGATGATGGTAAATTATTATTTGAGGTAATAGAAACCGATAGAAAAACTAATGTTACAACCAAAGTTTTACGTGGTGGAAAATTAAAATCAAAAAAAGGAGTTAACTTACCTCACACAAAAATATCATTACCAGCACTTACTGAAAAAGATATAAAAGACGCATTATTTGCCATAAAAATGGAAGTAGATTGGATGGCTCTATCTTTTGTAAGAACACCTGAAGATTTAATTCAGATAAATACTTTAATCAAAGAAAATTCGCCCTTTAAAATACCGGTAATTGCTAAAATTGAAAAACCAGAAGCAGTTGCAAATATTGATAAATTAACTTCCCTTTGTGATGCTTTAATGGTTGCTCGTGGAGATTTAGGAGTAGAAGTTCCTATGGAAAAAGTACCTTTAATTCAAAAAAAATTAGTATTAAAGGCGAAAAAAGCACATATTCCTGTAATTATAGCTACCCAAATGATGGAAACTATGATTAATAGTGAAGTACCAACAAGAGCTGAGGTAAATGACGTTGCAAATTCTATTATGGATGGAGCGGATGCTGTAATGTTATCTGGTGAAACTTCTGTTGGAGAATATCCTGTAGCAGTTATAAAACAAATGCGTAGAATTATTGAAAGTGTTGAAAACTCTCCATTAATTAAAATTCCAGAGGTTTATGCGCAATGTGTAAACGATCGTTTTATTTCAAAAACATTATGTCATCAGGCAGCACTAACCGCAAACGCTATTAATGCAGAAGTTATTACCACGCTTACCGATTCTGGGTTTACTGCTTTTCATATCTCTTCTTGGCGTCCAAAATCAAATATATTAGTCTTTTCTTCAAACAAAAGAGTTTTAACTATGCTAAATTTACTTTGGGGCGTTAAAGGAATTTATTATGATAAATTTGTAAGTACCGACCAAACCATAGAAGATATTAACACTTTAGCTAACAAATACGGTTATTTAAAAAAGGGAGATTATGCTGTTAACATAACTTCTATGCCTGTTAAAAAAAGAGGGATGGCGAACACGATGCGAATTTCAGAATATTAGTTTTTTCTGTTTTAGCACTAAAAAATCATCCTAAAAAAAACATAAAGAAATTTTTAATTATTCATTTTGTAAATCATTATATTTCAAATAATTACCAAACATTTATATCCATTTCAACATCGTTTAAAGTTTTTGTAATATACTTTTTATATTGTTTTACATCATTTATAAATTCAGTAATTGGTTGGTCTAAAAAAATGCGTTTCCCTTTCATGTTATTATCAAAATAAACACCACCATAGTAATAATAATCATCTCCAAAATGTTCTAATGGTTCGGAAGTATGTTTTGATTCTGCCGTAATTTCTAAAAAACCACTTTCAAAAGATACCGACCATTTACGACAATAAAATCCACCGTTTTTATTTGTACCATCTTGCACTTCACGATCAAAAATATCTAAACAAACCATCCAATTTTTATAGGTAGTTTGTTTATCTATATTTTCAATTAAAAAAATAATTTCTTCGGCATTTCTCTTGTCTTTTTCATTGCTGCATTCAAGTTGAGCAATAAAATTAATGTATTCTTTTAACTGCTGAATTTTATTGTACGTAGCTTTATTTGGTTTCCAATAGTCTATTTTTTTTGATTCCATTTACAACAGTCTATTTGTGTCAATTTCCATTTGGAAATTATAATTTATTTTTTCTTGTTTTATAATTTCTGAACAATCATAAATAAAATCAAATTCTTTAGTAGTTATTAGTTTACTGTTTTCAAAGTCTTGAAAATCATCATACATAACACAAGGATATTTAATGTCTATTTTGTAAAATGGTAAATTATGTTTAATGGCGTAATCCATTTTTTTAAGATATTCATTATCCACCGTAATTTGAACATATTTAGGTTTGTTTAAATAGGATTTACTTTTAAAATATTTAGAAATATTTACAATTTGACCTTTTAATTTTTTGATAATTATTTTTTTAATGCTTCTCCCTTTTTAAAAACAGCTTCATTATAAATAAATTCCGTTTCATCTTCACTATGAGATATTAACATATAATTTCCTCCAAATTTATAAATCCATGCTCTATTTTTAATTCTCCAATCATTTAAATACCTAAACCAATCGTTTTCAATTTTATAAATAAATGTATTTTGAAAAGCTTTCCAATCTAAACTATCTACAGCTAACAAATCCATAGTGTCTTTAAAAATTACAGCGAGTTCATTTCCATCTTCTTCTGTTAATTGAAATTCTTTTGCCATTTGTGCTTCTAGAATTTTATTTTTATGATAAACTTCTTTTTTAAATAAAGGTTTTTCCAATTCTTCTAATCCATACATTTTAATAAATGCGGTGTATTGAAAATAGGTGTCGAACAAAACATATTTTTTTTGTGAATTAGTATATGCTTTCTCTCCTAAAACTATGGTTTTAAAATCTTCGTTAAAGGTGTTTTTTAACGGATTATAATCAAAAAAATTTATATATCCATATTCAACATTAGCTTGTAAACATTTAGACAAATCACTTGCCAAATTTTCTAAACTTAAAGTGTTTAATTTATGATTGGCTATTATGGGTTGTGGTTTTACTCATAACCTATTACTCCATTTCTATTTTATCAATTTCTTTCATTAACCTATCGGTTTCGGTTAAAGCTACTATTATTTTTTGATAATGTAATATGTCTTCAAATTCTAATACTCTGGTTTTTCTATCTTTTAGCCATTTTTGCGCTGGTTGATAACCTCCAATATAAAATTCCCAAACTACTAAAGGTACGTTATTAAAATATTGTGTATCATTAATATAAACTTTACCCGTTACTGCGAGGGATGAAGCAGTCTGTTTATTTTCGTTATTGCGAATGTTAGTGTGGTAATCTGTTTTTTTTGATTGTGAGATAGCTTCGTAGTTAGCACTTCTCGCAATGACAAAACGAGGTTTTACAACAACATTATTGCCATTTATTGGATATTGTGTAATAAAATTTTCAACTATTTCACTTTCTAATAAATGTATTTCTCGTATTTCGCCACCTAATTTAACTAATTGCCAAAATGTGTTTTTGTCTTTTGGATATGGGATTTTGGGAAAGTCAGTTTTTAGGAACTCTTCATATTTTTTTCTGTATTTTCTTGAATGTAAAACTGCATATATAAAATCTAATATATCTATGGGAGCAAACGTGTTTTTTGTAGCTTCTTTTTCATATGTAAATGATAAACCAATCTTTTTAGCAATTTCATTTACAATTTTTTGATTAAGGTTTGGAGTTCGTTCTAGTATTTCTTCTGTTGATTTTTGATTGGTATTTTCTGGGTAGAGATATAGAGGACAAACTATGCCACCTCCTCTGTAAAATAGATTTAAATCAGAGATAGTATTTTGGATGAAAAGTAAATTCCACAAAGCTTTTCCTGTTGCTTGACCTTGCCTACCTACTGTAATACTTAAGTTATCTTTTAACATTTCTTTTTGGATGTCCTCTCTTGTCCAATCAACTAATAATCTTGTATAACAAATATTTCTCTTATCTAATGGTCTGTATGATATTTTGGTGATAAATTTCTTAAAGTCTGTTTTTTGAAGTTCAGGTCTTATTTCGGAAATTTTCCACCCTCTTGAATCACCTTTGGCATATTTTTTACTTGTAGAATTAGAGAAGAACTCTTCCCTTATATCGTCTATGCTTTTATTTTCATCTAAGAATGAATTAAGTCTTCTTTCTAATTTATCGTAATCACTATCGATTACTAAAAAATCTCTTGATGTTTGTATGCCACTAGTATTTTTTATAAAAAAGTCACCAATAGAAAAACCTTTGTTAAATTCTTCAATACCCTCATCGTTTTGTGGGATAAAAAAATAAAAAGGTTCTTTTGGTATTAGTTGTAAAAAAGGAATATTACTTATTGAGTTATTTGTAAGGAAATTATATTTTAAATCACGCTTTCCAAATAGATCATAATGATAAACTTCACCTAACTCATTTGATTTCTTTTTTCCTGTTTTAATAAGTATATTAATGGAAACACCTTGCATAATATCAAATACATTTTGATCAATACCTCCATCTTTTGTAGTTTCTTTTCTTTTGTTGTTACCGTGTAAATCAATCGTATAAATTTTATCATACGTTTTCAATAAGTTCCAACGCATACCTCTAAAAGTAGGGTTATCTAAAAAACCGTGAGGGTTGATAAAAGCAAGAACACCCTCACCATTTTTTTCTATAAAGTGTTGACCAAATCTCATAAACTTTACATAATCATCATTTAACCAATGTTTACGTTCATTAAAATGGGCTCCATCAATATATTTATAATCTTCAATCAAATCACTTATCCATTTACCTTTATTAGAGGATACGCCACTGTATGGTGGATTTCCGATAATACACATTACTGGCGTGTCTCTTTTTATGTGGTTTGCTTCATTAGCTTCACTACTTAGCCAATTGGCAAATAACGTACCGGTATCTGGGTGAAATTCTTCTAAACTGTTGGTTAAATAAACACGGGTACGTTGGTTCTTCTCGACTCCGCTCGAAGTGACAGTTGGTTTAAAACCGGTTTCTTTTAGCAACATATCTAATTGTAAATGTGCCATGGCGTAACTTGCCATGAGCAACTCAAAACCATTTAAACGCGGTAATAAATTATTTTCTACATAACTACTCCAAATGCCTTCTTGTCCTTTAAACTTTTTGTTTACGTGCTTTATTACTTCGGCTAAAAACGTTCCTGTGCCCGTTGCGGGATCTAAAATTTGTACTTTGTGTACTTCTTTTTCTACTTCTTTATAACCACTTTTAAAATTTTTATTGGCAATATCTGTTTTTACTTTAATTTTTGTTTTAGAAGTATCTGCCAAACCTTGCGGTAAGTTAAACTCTGTTTTTAAAATATCATCTACTGCACGCACAATAAAATTAACCACTGGCGCAGGCGTGTACCAAACACCACGAGCTTTTCTTACTTTTGGGTCGTACTCGCTTAAAAAGGTTTCGTAAAAATGGATGATAGGGTTCTCCATTTTTGTGGACTTCCCATAGTCTTTTAGAATTTCTTCAACGTTACAAGCAAGAAATATCTCGGTTAGGTTGTCAACAATCCATTTAATACGGTCATCAATATCCGGACCAGCAATGTAACCAAAGAGTTTTCGTAAAAACGGATTTGATTTTGGAATGAGTTCGGCAGCTTCTTGTCTGCTAAAACTATCTAAACTTGGGTCGTGCAACCGCGCTGCAAACAAACCGTAAGCGATAGTTTGTGCATATACATCGGCAAATCCTTTTGGAGTAATATCGTGAATTAAAATGTCTTTAAAAGCAAACATTTGCTCTTTAAGTGTGCTGTCTTCATTATGCGTTTCATCACTTGTTAAAGCTTTCTCAATAACATCAGACAGCAAGCGGGCTTTGCCCGCCATCATTTCTGCTAGTTTTTTTGAGCTTTTTATAGTTTGCCCAACGTGTGTACAAAAATCTTTGATTAAGTCTTTAAACGTTGTAAAATTTTCAGGAATGGGTTTAATTCCATTTTCGGTGATTTCTCCAATCGCTATTTTAGTAATAAATTTACCATCGTTGTATAAATGGAAGTTTACATAGTCGGTGAAAATTAAATTATTCAACGAGGCTTTGTATCGGTCAAATTGCTCTTTATTACCCGATTTCTTTTTTCCTTCTAAATCTTTGTCTCCAATATCCTTTGCCTCAATAAATCCAACGGGAATGTCTTTTTTAGTTAGAATGTAATCAGGCGCACCACAAGATTGTCGTTTGGGTTCGTTGGTTGCTTGTATATCTTTTACTAAACTTTCAATAAGTTGCTGTAAATCTCCTCTAAAAGTGTGTTCAGTTGCGTTTCCTAATTGATAACGTTGGTTGATATTCTCAAGATATTTTTCTATGGTCATTTTATCTTTCTCAATTTTTATAAATTACCTTAGCTAAATTAACGTTTTTGTTTTTGGTATTAACAAAAGAAATAGAAAAACAAATGCACTGCGTATGTAATTAGTTTTGTAATGCATTATTTATTATTGAAAAAAAAACTTTTAAAATTGAAAATTTGTTTTAATAACTGTAGCATCATTTAAAACAAAAGGCATTGGCATCATTATATTAGTTCTTGGTTTAACACTAAATAATGGATTGGTAAATAAATCGTATTTAACTTCAAGTATATCTAAATCCACTTTCTGATTTTTATCGCCAACCATTTCTAAAATAATTTTTTCATTGGGTGAAGTTCTGTAATAACTTAATACCGTGCCCTTTTGCATATCTAACACATATTCTGAACTAGAATTGTTTTTTAAAGCTTCCTTATTAATTATAAAGGACTTTAATTTCAAAGGCTTTTTAGTTAGTATTTCTATTTTATTAGCGTTCCTATTAGAACTGATTTCGAAAATAACTTTTCTGTTATTATTAATTAAAGTATCCTTTAAAATAGAAATAGTAGGTTGTGCTAAGTTTTCTATTTTAGCTTTAGCATATAATTTAATATTAGTACGATATTTACTTGCCATAGTATTTTTATCGTAACTTCCTTTTGTAGGATTTTCACCTAAAAATTGCTTGGTAAAATCATCCGTTTTATAATTATAACTAGCCCAAAAAGCTTCATTTTTAGAAGCGTTTAAAATGTAAAATATACTATTTGGCTTTTTTCTGTTGCTGGTATAATTAGAATTGAAATAAGCGACTACAAAACTTAAAACACCTATCGCTAAAAATAATCGTTTTAATTGTTTTGTTTTTTTATACTGTTGAAAAACAGGAACTAATACTCCAAATAGCAACACTGTTAACACGGCACTTACAAACAACATTTTTAATCCTAAACCTACTGGAAACATTTTTACTAAAGGCGCAAAAATTAAAATAATAGGTAAATTTAAAAACGTAAAAAGTAGCGTAGTTGTAGTTTTTTGTTTTGAAAAAATAATTGTAGCCAGCATTACTAATAAAATGATTACAGGTATAATAAAAAACCCTGCTCCTTTTAAATAAAAAGCTACACCTGCATTAATAAGTAACCAAATAATTAACGGTGCAATTAACAAATCTTGATTACTTAATTTTTTAAAATATCGATTATAAATTGCAAAACAAATTGCAATAGTTATCGCTACAAAAGCTGCAATATAATAATAACCATTATAGGTAAAGCCGTGTAAAATATCTTGATATTGTGGATGAATTTTAAGTAAAAGTTTCCAACCAAAAAAGGTGAATAATCCCGATATTATTAAACTAACTATTAATGGAATAAATCCTTTTAAAACACCATCAAAAGTTAGTGTTTTGTTAAAAAAACCAACAATCAGCAAGCCAATAAATAATAATACACACACTAAAAACATAGGTGTAACCCAAGTAAACGGATAATAAATTATTCCTAAATATGGAAAGTTAAAAAACACGTCATCTTGCTTTGAATTCAGTTTTTCTAAATTAGCATTTGCAAAATAATTTAACGTTGCCATTAAATAACTAGCCTGATGTTTTAATGATTTTCTGTCTAGTCGGTCAAAAGAATCTTGTGCAGTATGGTAATCAAAATGATCTCCAATAAAAGCAAAATTAAATCCATTAATATTCCCATCTTCCCTAAAAACAGTTAAATCGGTATCATTAGGTAACTTTTTATAAATGCTATACATTAACGAGTTACCAACAGGAAAAGGCGTATTTGCCTTTTGAAAATTTTGAATTAAATTATGATTTCCACCATTGGTTTCCAGCAACATATAACTTGGACCTCCGCTACCACGAGCTTCAAAATTTAAAACTAAACCTACATTTTTCGCCCAAGGATGATGGTTAACAAAAGCACTTGCACCCAACAATCCTAATTCTTCTGCATCAGAAAAACAGATAATAATATCGTTTTTGGGCTTTTTACCTGAAGCCAAAAAAGATCTAACCCCTTCTAATATGGTTACTACGCCACTTCCATCATCACTTGCTCCTAATGCTGAATGTGGATTTGAATCGTAATGAGATAGTAATAATAATGCTTTGCCATTTTGAGTTCCTTTTATTTTAGCAATTACGTTTTTGGTATTAGCTGCTGCTCTCCATTTATTATTAACGGCTATTTGCTCTTGTATTTCTACCTTTAAACCAAGTGCCTCTAATTGCGATTTTAAATAATCTTTTACATTTTTATGCGCTTTTGTACCTACAAAATGAGGGGCTTTAGAAATTTCTTTTAAATTATTTAAAGCTTTGGCAGTTGAAAAAATGGTCTTATCACTATTTGTTTTTATATCTGCTGAAGGTGTTAAAGAAATAAAACTATAATAGCCAATAAAAACTATTAGTAAAAATGAAATTAAACTTGGGTAATTGGTTTTCATAAAAATTAAAGTTGTTTTTGTTTGAAATTATTCATTCTTAATCAATAAAAAATAATCGTTTTCTAAAGATAGATATCCTTGATCATAAACATAGTAATACGTATTACCAGTTTTAGTAGTATAAATTGAAGTAAAATAATTAAAATCGAAATTCCCGTCTAATAATTTTCTTCGAGTAACTTTTGTTTTTCCTGTTTTATTTAATTCAGATAACAGTCTATGGTTTTTTCGCAATCGATTATTAATGTTTCTAATAAGATTTTTACTTTCTTTGTTTATTTTGTTGTTGTACGTGTTTCTACAGTAATCCGAACAAAACTTTTTGTCCATACGACCTTGAAATGGCTCACCGCATTCTAAGCAATTTTTTTTCATAAGTTTTTTTTATTATTTTAATCGTCAATTTTTACATGCCCCCAGTTTTCACCAGATTTAATTCGATATAATTGCATTTCAGAAATACCAAATTGTTTAGCAATAATACGCATTCTTGTTCTTCTGTTTGGATCAAATATTTTCTTTTTTATCAGTCGAACTCTCCCTTCCGATAATTTTGAGTAGGTTATTTTACCACGTCTATTTATTTTTTTTGGATTTTTTTTATGATGCAAAAACATTTCTGATTTAGTTACCCATTTTAAATTTTCAGCTACATTATTTACTTTATCAAAATCTAAATGAATTACATATTTTTGATCTTCTTTTTTTTCTAAAAATAAAATTGCCACCAACCTATGTACATAGGTAGAAGAAGATTTAAGTTTCCCTTTTTTCTTAATTCCAAAAGATTCATACCCACTAACTAAAGAAGTTGGAGACAATCTCCAAGTTTCTTCATATACTTTTTTCTTCTTCACCCTACCATAATTTGAAACCATATATTCGTCATCATCGCTCCAATGTTCCATTCTAAACGCTTTCCAAATTTCATTTCTAAAATCAATTATCATATTCCAATATTTTAGTTTTTAGTAGTATATAAATATATGAAAAAAAACGCGTACAAACGAATACAACCATTTACATTCGAAAGTAATTATATACCAACCGAATAATTTTAAGAAAGTATCTAATATTTGCACTGTTGAATCGAACAAACGAGATTCAGCTTAATTTAAAAACTTATCTTATGAATACGTTAAGAAACAAAGTACAATTAATTGGAAATTTAGGAAACAATCCTGAAATTATTAATCTTGAAAACGGAAGTAAATTGGCAAAATTTTCATTGGCAACTAACGAAAATTATAAAAATGCAGATGGTGAAAAAGTAACAAATACCGAATGGCATAATTTGGTTGCATGGAATAAAACAGCCGAAATTGTTGAGAAATATTTAGAAAAAGGAAAAGAAATAGCCATTGAAGGAAAATTAACTTCGCGAAGTTACGACGATAAAGAAGGCAACAAACGCTATATTACAGAAGTTGTTGTAAATGAATTGTTAATGCTTGGAGCAAAATAAATGTAGGAATGTTGCTATGAAAAAAACCGCCAATTGGCGGTTTTTTTATTTA
>Ga0209013_10001414_pt1 | contig 22130 bp, 16 predicted proteins | sample Cruoilmetagenom2_FD_187291 | JGI IMG/M metagenome (GOLD analysis project Ga0209013, IMG submission 187291) | Oil polluted marine microbial communities from Coal Oil Point, Santa Barbara, California, USA - Sample 2 (SPAdes) (version 2) | ecosystem: Environmental > Aquatic > Marine > Oil seeps ... | reverse complement strand
GGAAACCTTGATCTCGATGATTTGGTCAGGCAGCGCAGTTTCTGCGGCCAAGCCGCCCGGGCCAATCGTTCTCGCCGCAACAATCAACTGAAGACGCCGTCTACCGCGCAGTTTTGGGGTGATGCTCCAGCGCCAGCGGGCGTAGTCGTCAGCCATCAGGCCAAGGGCGTTCTCAATCCATTGCGTCTCCGGCGAAGCCGTCTCGATATAAAAGCCGCCTTCTGGAGAGCGTAGACGGACGCTCATCGCCTTGGTCACCCGGACTTCGTGACGGAAGGCCGTGTTACCGACATCGAGGCCGTCGGAAATCGCTTTAACGTCGGCCTTGGCGATGCGCACTTCAACGGGGACTGTGAGGCCGACCCGCATGCGCCGGGGAATGGTCTCGATGAGTTGCCCCGGCATGACCGTGGACGGGTGCGCGGAAGGCTGCACGGAGGGCGGCGGCGGTGCACTCTGTTGCGGCACGGTCCCCCGCTCAAAATGGCCGAAGACTTCCTCTGGCGATGGTAACGGGGCGGCGTGTCCTCCGCCGGGATGTGGCGCAGGTGCGTTTCGCGCGGCTGGCGGGCCGGTCCAAGGCGGCTCGCGCCGGAATTGTTCGCCACCCGGCCGTTCATGACTGTTGGCATCGGGCTGGCCAGCTGGGACGGAGGCTGGTGGTCGCGAAGGGACTCCTGGCGGTATCGGAGGTGGCGCGCCGCGCGGTGTCGGTGCGGTTACCGTTGGCGCCGGCCCCGAAGGGGGCGGGGCCCAACCCGGTCCCGGGGGCGCTGCGACAGGCGATGGCGTGGCGGGCCGTGGCTGCTGCGCACGGGAAGTCGGAGGTGGTTGCGGGGGCGCGGAACGTTGCGCTGGGGCATCCTGCCCCGGTGTTGCGGTTGCGGGCTCAGGGGGATTGGTAAAGTCCGCCGTTTCCGGCGGTGCAGCTGTTTGTTCAGCTTTGGCTGTGTCCGGCGTGATGCCATCTTGCGAGGCTGCTTGTTGCTCGGAGATTTCCGGTTGTGCGAATTGATCACCTTCGCCGGCAGGTTCGGCTTTTTCGCTGTAACCCAACACGCGGCGGTCTGCGATGCGGGCACGTGCGTTGGCGAGGATTTCGCTCGTGTCGGGGGCGCGCTGTCCCGATCCCGCTGGTTGTGGCGCAGGAGTTGGTGCCGGTATAGGTTCGGCTGCTGGGGCGGGTGGTTCTGCCGCAGTTTCCTCGACCGACTGGGCGGGCTGGCCGATCTCATCGGGCGGCGCGGCGGGCTGCTCGGGTGCAGCCCTTGTGGTCTGCCGGATTGCTTGTATTGCGGCTTCGAATGTGAGGCCGTGAGCGCGAAGCAGCCCCGCGGCGTTAGTGCGACCGTCGCCGATGATTGCCGCAAGTACAATGGCGCCGTCGATCAGATTGCGGCGCCCTGCGCGTGCGGCGACGGCGGCGGCGTTAAGGATACGGCGTAATTCGTCAGAAATGGCTGCAGTGCCGCCTTCGCCTGGCGGTAACCGCTGTTCGATGCGGCCGATCTGTTCCGAGACGTCGGTTTGCAGATTCGAAATTTCGACACCGCTGGTCATCATGACCTGGCGGGCGTCTTCGTCCTCGGTCAACGACAGCAGAAGGTGGTCGAGCGCAACCTCGGTGTGAGACTGCTCCTGCGCATACTGGGCGGCGCGCGCAAGCGTCTGGCCGAGCGTTGCCGACATCGGTATCGGTGCCAATTGATCGGCGATGCCCGCCCCCATGCCATGCTCCCCTTAAGCCTTCCGCCTGTTCGCCAAATACCTGAGTCGCGCCCGCAGCGACCTTCTATAGCGTTATGGTTAGGTCGGATAGCAGTAGAATGTGTGCGAAATCCGCTGTTTGTTTCGCAGCGCAGTACAAGTGCGATATATAAGTGCCGGGAAGCAACAATCTGTAGCAATGACGCCCGATTACAGCTCTTTTTCTGGGTGACTGCGCCTTTTACACCGGGCGATGGAACGGCAACGATGGATGATAAGAAAAAACGTGCGCATGCTCCGCAACTGGCGGGCTCTCAAGCGGGAACGGATGAGATCACGGCGCACGTGCAAGCGCGAATCCTGGCCGAAGCCCTTCCGCATATGATTCGTTACTACGAACAGACGGTTGTTATCAAATTCGGTGGCAACGCCATGGGCGATGAAGAGCTGGCTAATGCGTTCGCGCAGGATGTGGTTTATCTGAAGCAGTCAGGCGTCAATCCAATCATTGTGCATGGCGGCGGGCCGCAGATCGCCAAGATGCTTGCCAAGCTTTCGATCGCATCTGAGTTCGTCAACGGTCTGCGGGTGACCGATAAGCCGACTGTTGAAGTCGTGGAGATGGTGCTGGCAGGTGCGATCAACAAAGAGATCGTATCCGCCATCAACCGGCAGGGCGGCAAGGCCGTCGGCATTTCCGGCAAGGATGCCAACTTGATGATCGCGACGCGGATCACCGAGATGCACGACCCTACCTCCAATATCATGAAGGCGGTCGATATCGGGTACGTTGGTGATCCGAAGTATGTGAATCCGCATATCGTGGACGTCATTTCAGATTCAGATCTGATCCCGGTGATTGCGCCCGTCGCGATGTCGCCGGACGGTGAGACGCTCAACGTCAATGCCGACAGTTTCGCTTCGGCACTGGCGGCGCGGATGAAGGCGAAGCGTCTGTTGCTGTTGACCGACGTCGCCGGCGTGCTGGATGGAGACAACTCGCTTATTTCGACTTTGACGGTTGCAGAAGCGCGTGGGCTCATTCGAGATGGAACCATTGCCGGCGGCATGATCCCGAAGGTCGAAGGGTGCATCGAGGTGGTCGAGGCAGGAGTAGAAGCCGTTGTTGTTATCGACGGACGTGTACCGCATTGCGTGCTGTTGGAATTATTCACCGAGCATGGTGTGGGTACGCTGGTCGGTCAGGAAAATAGGATCTCGTGAGTAGGAAGCCGCGAAAACGTACTCCCTCGGAGAACGGGACGACAGCCGAGACGGAGACCGTTCTTGGCGGCGTCCCACGCGGGTTCGATGAGACCTTGATTTGGGTCTTCGATCTCGACAACACACTGTATCCGGCTGAGTGCAATCTGTTCGCGCAGGTTGACCAACGTATGGGCACGTTCATCGCAAAGGAACTCGGCATTCCCTTCGCGCAAGCGCGGCACCTGCAGAAGGCCTACTACCGGCAGTTCGGGACAACTCTGTCAGGATTGATGCAGGTTCATAAGCTGGCGCCGGAGCCGTTTCTTCACTACGTCCACGACATCGATCTGACTTGCGTTCCTGAGCTGCCGGAATTGAAGTCCGCAATCAGCGAGTTGCCTGGGCGCAAGCTGATCTTCACTAACGGTTCGCGTCGGCACGCAGAGAGAGTTTCGAGAAAGCTCGGCGTCCTCGATGAGTTCGAAGACATCTGCTCGATCGAGACTTGCGAATTTGTGCCGAAGCCCGAGGCGGAAGCCTTCGACCGGATGGTCAAGCATCACGGTTTTGCGCCTGAGAACGCGGCTATGTTTGAAGATATGCCACACAATTTGGAAGCGCCACACGTGCTCGGGATGACCACCGTGTTGGTGCATTCTCATTACTACGACCATCCCGTGCAGTCGAAAATCAAAGGCTGGAGCGCGCCGCCTGAGCATGTCCACCACATGACGGACGATCTCATCGCATTTCTTTCGGGGATCAAACCGAAACAAGAGTAGCTGAGATACAGGCAGGTGGCGGCGACACCAGATTGGCGCCGATCATCCGTCCACGGCTCCTCTCGACTTAATTGCTCCGCGTGACTTCTACGAGATTGTCGGAAAACGACGGGGCGTGGCCCATGTCGGTGAATTCCGCGGAACTGATGCTGTTGACGGTGCCAACGTTCAACTGCCGCCAATAACCAAGCGTTGCAACCACGACGCCAGGATTTACGTCATCGGTCACTTTGGCCAAGGCCTTGAAAGCGCCGCGTCCGTTGGCGACCTGGACTCTGTCGCCGTCGACGATCCTGCGCGGTTCGGCGTCCGCAGCATTGATGAGCACGAACTGTTCGCCCTGGCCCTTGATTTTTTGCTCCATGTTTGCGTAGCAGGAATTCAAGAATCCATGGCTCTTCGGCGAGACAATGCTGAGCGGATACTTGGCGGCCAATTGCGGATTGCTGGCCGGCGATTCTCTTGGCGGTGTGTAGTCGGGTAGGGGATCCAACGGTTCGCCAGGCTGGAAGCCTTCGTACATCTGGCGGAACGGTCCCGCGACGAAGTTTGTTGCCCCTTCGACCAACAATTGGCATTTGCCCGATTCCGTCGGGAAGTTGCCTTCCTTATGCGGTGCTCGGTCGTCCTTGGTGCCGACGTTAAGGCGCGCGTATCCGTTTTCGCGGAGATATTTGAGGTCGATCCCTTCGCAAGCGGGAGCATTCCAGTCGACGTAGTTCTCCAGACATTCGGAGTCAGACCATTTGAAGTTTTCCTCCTCAAATCCCATGCGCTGGGCGAGGCGGCGGAAAATCTCGTTGTTTGGAATGGCTTCTCCAGGGGAGTCGGCGCATTTCGCGTTATAGGTCAGATAGAGGTGACCCCAGGACAGGATCATATCCTCCATCTCGGCACCCATCGAGGCTGGTAGGACGATATCCGCGTAGGAGGCCGTATCGGAGATAAAGTGCTCGGCGGATACCACGAATAGATCTTCCCGCATCAGGCCTTCGACGATCTTGTCGGTTTCGGGCGCTTGGGTGACCGGGTTCGAGTTCCAGCACATCATGGATTTGATCGGTGGATCGAGCTGCATTTCTCCGGTTAAGGCGCGGCCGATCTGCAGGTTGTTGACGACGCGTGTTCCTTTCGGGATTAGGTCGGGTCTGCAGATAACGTCAAACTTGTAGGGGTGCTCCCAGACGGGGAACTGGGTCACGCCGCCGCCGACGTGTCGCCACGCTCCAGTCAGCGCTGGAATGCAGGTAACGGCACGGATGGTCTGGCCGCCGCCATTGTGCCTTTCAAGGGCTACGCCCATGCGGATCGCCGCCGGTTGGGCGGTGGCAAGTTCGCGCGCCAGGGTGCGGATGTCGTCGGCCGCAACGCCTGTGATTTCAGATGCCCATTCCGGAGTGCGGGTGCTGGCCCGATCCTTCAATTCGGCGAAGCCAGAGGTGTAATTGTCGACATAGTCCTGATCGACGAGTCCCTGCTCGATGATGGAATTGATCACTGCCATCGCCAACGCGCCATCGGTCCCCGGCTTGGGACAGATGTGCCAGTCGGCTTCCTTAGCGGTCCTCGAAGCATAGGCGTCGATGACGACCACCTTCGCACCAGCCCTTTGTGCGTCTTTGACGATCGCCCAATGGTGGAGGTTGGTGCTGACGCTGTTACAAGCCCAGATGACGATATACTTTGAATGAATGTAGCTTTCCGGATCGAGACCAGCGGTCGGGCCGACGGTCAGCAACCAAGCCGTGCACGACCCTTCACCGCAAAAGGTCCGCTCGCAAACCGTGGCGCCCAAGCGATTGAAGAAGGCGTCGCCACCGTTGAGGCCGTGGACCAGTCCTTGATGCCCCAAGTAGCTGTAAGGGATGATGGCTTGGGGGCCATGCTCTTCGATAATCGCTTTCCAGCGGCTCGTGATTTCGTCGAGAGCTTCGTCCCAGGAAATGCGCTCAAATTGCTTTGAACCTTTTGGTCCGGTGCGGCGCAACGGGTGCAGGAGGCGGTCTGGATGATAATGGCGGTTTTCATAATCCTTCAGCTTTACGCACAGACCGCCTCTGGTCATCGGATGGTCGGGGTTCCCCCTGACGCTCGTTAGCTTCCCATCTTGGACTTCGAACAACATTGAGCATGTGTCGGGACAATCGTGCGGACAACCGCCAAAAAAGACACTCTGCTTGGGTTGCTCGTTCATCTGTTTCCTCCGGTTTCGCCTGTTTTATTGGGACTTTACGTCCGGCACCCCAGGCTAAAATACTGCAATCTGGAGCCAGGAGTATGTGGCGGTCGAGTTTGGCGGCATCTTGTCATCGACCAACGTCGGTGTCCACAATGTCCACGGCATCTCCCCGTTGTGCACATTACATCGGCATTCGATGCCCCGCGCTGGCGATAGAGACTGTACGCGGGCTTGGTTATCGGCTCCGGGCCGACGAAAACGCGTGAGGTTTGCAAGCATCTGACGTGCTGTGACCTACTCCACATCGCCCGGCTCGAAGCGATAGCTCTCGTTGCAGAATTCACAGGTAACTGTAATCGCGCCATCTGGCTCGCGAAGGTCGTCGAGACCTTCGGCGGCAAACTGATGGAGAAAGCCTGTCACGCGCTCGCGTGAGCAGTGGCATTTGTCGATCAGTGGGTGCGGGTTCTGGACGCGGACGCCCTCTTCGTGGAAGAGGCGATAGAGCAGGCGCTCCGGCGTTAGATTCGGATCTATTAGCTCGTGATCCTCGACGGTCGCGGCAAGCAACTTGGTGCGGCGCCAATCGTCGTCGTCTTCGCCCGATAAGGGCAGGGGCTCGCCTTCGGTTTCCGTTTGCGGCGTGCCGCCGGAGTGCGCAATGTGCTGCAAGAGAAGACCGCCCGCGCGCCATGTCCAGGCGTTGCCGCCGCTGCCAGGCTCGTAGACGCGGGCGACGGCAAGACGAAGGAAAGTCGGCAGCTGCTCGGACTGGCGGAAGTAGTTCATCGCCGCGCTGGTGAGTGTTTCGTTTTGCAGGGCGACGATCCCCTGGTAGCGGTCCATGTCGCCGCCTGGATCGATTGTCATGGCAAGGTGCCCGGAGCCTAGGACCAGCGGTTGAGCCGGATTTGAACGGCCGGCATCTTGAGGGTTGCGGGCATCGAGATCGGCTTGCAAACGTTCGGCGTCAAAGCAGGCGTAACCACGCAGGTGGCCGGGGGTGTCGTAGTTGACTACCAGCATGTCGAGCGGACCGTCGGTCTTGGTCTGCATGATCAGCCGCCCATCGAATTTGAGCGCTGTCCCCAGCAGCGATGTCAATGCGAGCGACTGTCCGAGAGCTTCGCTGACAGCGTCCGGGTGTTTATGGCGAGAGAGGATCCCGTCGAGGCTAGGTCCGAGCCGAACAATGCGTCCGGAGATGTTTGAACGAACGGTCTGGAACGGGAGTACGAGATCGTCGGTGAGCGCGGCGGAGCTGCCGTTTCCATCGCCCCCGTTGTTGCTGCCGTTACCCGAAGCTTCCACCACGACGTCTCTCACGTACTGAAATGTGAATTTGGGCTATGCGCCCAGGCACCACGACAATATTGCTTTTTGCGCATGCAAGCGGTTTTCGGCTTCGTCAAAGACAACCGAGTGGGGCCCCTCGATAACTTCATCGGTGACCTCGTTGCCGCGGTAGGCTGGCAGGCAATGCATGAAGATGGCGTCCTCTTCAGCTTTACCCATGAGTTCTTCGTTAACTGCGAAGGGCTGGAGCAGAGCCTTGCGACGGTCGGCGTCCTTCTGGCCCATCGAAACCCACGTGTCGGTCACCACGCAGTCGGCACCGCTGACGGCGGACGTGGCACTGTCGGTGATGCTGATACGGCCCTTGTTGACTTTGACCCACTTCTCAATAGCTGGATCAGGGCGCAGTGACTCCGGACAGGCGATACGCAGCTCAAACCCGAATTGGACCGCGGCCTGCATCCAGGAGGCGGCGACATTGTTGCCATCACCGACCCAAGCGACGGTGCGTCCGGTGATTGGACCCTTGGCTTCCTCGAAGGTGACAATGTCGGCGATGATCTGACACGGGTGGCTGCGATCTGTGAGGCCGTTGATGAGCGGGACCGAAGCGTGCCGTGCGAACTCAATCAGGGTGTCGTGAGAGTTGGCGCGCAACATAATAGCGTCGACGTAACGCGAAAGAACGCGCGCAGTGTCGGCGATCGACTCGCCGCGACCAAGCTGCAAATCGGTGTGATTCAACATGATCGTCTGGCCGCCGAGCTGGCGCATGGCGACATCGAAAGAGACGCGCGTCCGGGTCGAAGGCTTTTCGAAGATCATGACGAGGACGGTCGTGTCGGCGTCTTTGGGCCGCATCGCTTCTGGAACACTCTTGCCGGCGCGTTTCATGGCGTGGGCCGTGTCAACGATGCCACGCAGCGTTTCCGCGTCAATGGAATCTAAATCGAGAAAATGGCGGAGGGTCATGTGTTCAACCCGCGGTCTCCATGAGGACTAGATTGTCAGAGGGTGTCTTTGCGAAGCCGGGACAGAGCCTGATGCAGTCGGGCGATGCCGTCGCTGATTTCGTCTTCCGACACGTTAAGAGGGGGAAGAATTCGCACGACATTGTCGCCCGCTCCAACGGTGAGGAGATGTTCGTTCGCGGAGGCGGCGACAAGGTCGCTGGAGGCAATCCGATTGTGAAGCTTCAAGCCGCACAGCAGGCCAGCGACACGCACCTCGGCTACAAGATCCGCAAACTGGTCCTCGATTTCCGCCAAACGCTGCCGCAGGAGGCCTGACTTGCGGCTGACGTCCTCCAGGAATCCCGGTTCCAGGACGATATCAAGCACGGCGTTGCCGACTGCGGTGGCCAAGGGATTGCCGCCGAAAGTGGAGCCGTGCGTTCCCGGCTGAAGACCGCTTGCGGCGTCTTCGGTCGATAGTATCGCGCCGAGCGGGAAGCCGCCGCCGATACCTTTCGCAACAGCCATGAGGTCCGGGGTGATCCCGGCCTGCTCATAAGCAAACAAGGTGCCGGTCCGACCGACGCCGGTTTGAACCTCGTCGAGGATAAGGAGTATCTCGTGCTTGTCGCAGAGCTCGCGGAGACCCTGAAGGCACTGAGGTGGGACAACCCGGACACCGCCCTCGCCTTGGACGGGCTCAATCATAATGGCTGCTGTCCGCGGTGTGATGGCTGCTTCGATGGCGTCGTGATCGGCAAACGGCAGGTGGTCGAAACCGTCGGCGGCCTCGCCGAAACCTTCCAGGTGTTTCGGATTGCCGGCCGCCGACAGCGTTGCCAATGTCCGGCCATGGAAGGCGCCTTCAAATGTGATGATGCGCCAGCGCTCGGGATTACCCTTTACATAATGGTAGCGGCGGGCGGCCTTGATAACGCCCTCGCAGGCTTCGGCGCCGGAGTTGCAGAAGAAGACCTTGTCGGCAAAGGTTGCAGCGCACAGGCGTTCGGCGAGACGTTCTTGCTCGCCGACGCGATAGAGGTTGGAGGTGTGCCACAGCTTATCGGCCTGTGACTTCAGAGCCTCAATGAGATACGGATGGGCGTGACCCAGCGCGTTGACGGCGACGCCAGAACCGAAGTCAAGATACCGCTCATTGTTTTCAGTGATCAGCCAGGAGCCTTCGCCGCGCTCGAAGACAAGGTTGAGGCGTGCGTAAGTCCCCATCACAGCAGGCGATGGGCCCGAAACTTCTGAAGCAACAATTGCGGAAGCTGCTTTCACTTCAGCCATCGCAAGCGTCCCACTCAATCCAAAATCAAAAAGGCCGCCAAATCAGGCGGCCACGTGCGAAGTAACGTGAATAGGCGTGAGGAGGCGTACTGTCAACGCAAGATAACGCTCATCTAACGCTGGTGTCTGCGGTTTTCGGGCGGCTTCTCGGTCTGGGCGAGTGTGCAACCGTCCGAATCGTCGATGTGGCGTTAGGGACACAAAAAAAGTCAACGACCGGTAAACGCAATCGACGGCCTTGTGGCCCGCGATCGCTCTGTTGTATTCAGGATGGGTCTGGCACGACATGTAGTATCGCGTTTCAAGTAATCCGCTCTATCTCGTCGCCAGCACGCGTCAGCCGATGTGTATCCCGGCTCTGAATTTGTTCGCGTGAGTTTTCGTCCAGCGTCAACAATGAAGTTTTGGCAACCGATCGCTTTCGGCTGTGCAGAGTCTTGCGCGCCTTTTTTGGGGCCGCGCCTCGAGATGAACTGTGTGTGCTTCGGCGATCGGCAGTAGGTCTGCGCTTCTGACAGAGCGCGACACTATTGTGATTCTGTGAGGAGCAAAAGCATGTCCTGGACCGACGAGAGAGTGGAGCTCTTAAAGAAGCTCTGGTCCGAAGGATTGAGTGCCAGCCAAATTGCGGGCCGGCTTGGTGGCGTGACCCGTAATGCGGTGATCGGCAAAGTGCACAGGTTGGGACTGTCTGGACGGGCGACAACGTCCCGTGTCAAATCGCACCGACCGCGCAAACACAATCCGAACGCGATTAAGCGTCCCGCTAGGGCGCGTTTCCCAACGGCAGGGAATCCAGCGGTTCGCGAACTCTATAGTGGCGAACGCTATATCCCTGCGGTCGAGGAAATCGATATCCCGGAAGCACAGCGAAAAACGATCCAGTCGCTTGAGGCATGCAGCTGTCGTTGGCCGGTTGGCGATCCACAGACTCCAGATTTCTACTTTTGCGGGGGCAAGGCGGTGCCTGGTCTACCGTACTGCGAACACCATGCGCGGCGAGCCTTCCAGGCTCCGGCACCCAAGCGACGCGAGCGCGAAAGCGTCGAAACGATCCGTGCCGCTATGGCCCGCGTCGAGGCAGAGGGGAGCGCAACAGCGAAAGAGCCAACGGACGCCTAGTCCGTCGGTGTGACAGGTTTTGCCAGCGCGAAAGCGCACGGCAGCGGGGGGAAGACCGGACGGGGAAACCTGTCCGGTCTTTTTTTTGGGGAGCCTCGATTAGCGAGCGCGTTTTGCTTCTCAACCGACGTCAATCGCTAACGTCTCAAACGATCACACCCTAGCGGGTGAATGCGCGGGTTGCCCAAATACGTAGTTTGCCGTCGGCGCCGGTACTGGCGAAGGTTTGGCCGTCGGGGGCGAAGAAGAGAGATGTAACCGGACCCTGGTGGTCGGGAAGTGTTTTCAGCGTTCGCCAGCGTCGGGTTTCGCGAACCCGAATTGTACTATCTTTACTAGCTGTGACGAGCAGCGCGCCGTCCGGAGAGAAGGCCATTGCTGTAATCTCGCCGTTGTGCCCGCCCAGTCGTTTGACGCGTGACCTGGAGTTGGCCTTGAAAACGCTGATGCCACCGTTGAGTGTGCCGGATGCAATGAGCCGGTCGTCAGGAGAAAAACTGAGGGCGGAGATGAAGTCCCCCTGGCGGCGGTAAGTTCGGACCAGATCGAGTGTATTGAGGTTCCACAACCGCAGCTTCTTGTCAGCGCCGCCGGAAGCGAGAAAATTGCCGTTGGTGGAAAGCGCTACGGCCTGCACCGGGTTTTCGTGGTCGGCAAAAACGTGAATGGGAGATTCCGGCTTGCGGATATCCCAAAGGCTAACGGTCCAGTCGTGGCTCGCGACCGCAAGACGTCCAGAGGCGGTAAAGGTTAGCGACCATATCGGAGCTTCGTTGCGTCGCAGGTCTGCGATCTTGGTGCCGGCCTCGAGGTCCCAAACGGCGGTGTAGCCGTTTTGATGACCGGTTGCAGCGTATCGATCGCGCAAGGCCAATGATGTCGCTGGGCCATGGTCAATGTTGATGATGCGGATGATGTCGCCGGAATCCGCCGACCATACTCGAAGTGTGGCGTCCTTTCCGGCGGTGACCAGCCGGCGTCCCATCTGGCCAAAAGCTGCGGCGGTAATGGGACCGCTGTGGGCTGCGACCGTACGGACCCGCTCGGCTGGGGGCGGTGGTCTCCTCTCGGTGACGGCTGGTTGCAGCTCGCGCTGCTTACTAGCCGCTTTGCTGCTTGCTGGTGGCGGATTGTCCGTTGCCGGGGGCTTGGGCAGCTTGGCGACAAAGTCGTTGAGCGCCGAAAGGTCGATGTTCTGAAGTTTGTCCCGATTGGCGAAGATACCTGCAGCGATCAGGCCGATGATCAGGTACTTGAGCAGCGATGCGCCCCATCGCGCGGTTCGCTTTCCCAGTTGTTCACGAGGAGGCTTTGGAGGTTTGCGTGGCGCTTCAACAGGTACAGGGAGAACTAGGGGATGCGCCTCGTCGCCTGCAGCGGGCTGCGCGGCTTGTTGCTCGGAGGGTGGTGCTTGGCGCGCGCGGCGCGGTGCGGGTTTTGGCTTTTGTCGTTTGGGAAAGAGCGGGGCTGCGAGAGGCGTATCGACCCGGACCGTCTCAGCAAGCGGTACTGGATCAGCCAGTTTAGGTGCGGCAGGCTTTTGTGGTTCGTTCGGGTTTGTTTTGAGGGCAGTGTCGCCATCGGCTTCGGCGCGCAGTGCATCGGCAAGCGGCCGGTGCGGCTTTTTTAGACCATCAACGAAATCGAGCATGCCGCCGCGCCGCCCTGGAACGTCCGGCGGCGGCGGAGTTGTGTGGACGTCACCGGGGTCGGTAAGAGGCTCGTCGGTGGCATCCGAGAGCGCGTGGGGATTCTCGTCGAGCTTGCGTCTGCGTCCGGTGAGCCAACCTTGCTTGGTGATGTCGGGCCCCAGAATTTCGCCTCGCCAGGCCGCGACCGACTGCGGTCGGGACTTGATATCCACGGCCAGCGCCTTGTCGATGGCGCGCAGGAAACGCTTGCGGTAGGCACCAAGGGCAAGCTCGGAAACTGGACGGTATTCGTCTTTGGTTACGCGCAGGACCGCATCGGGGGGGCGCTTCTTTGTTACGGCGAAGTAGAGCGTTGCTCCGAGCGCGTAAATATCGGTCCAGGGGCCTTGCCGGCTATTCTTTTCGGCGTACTGCTCGTAGGGGCTGTAGCCGGGTTTGACCAACGCGGAAATCGTCTTCGAGTGGCGCGCGATTTCGCCTCGCGCCGATCCGAAATCGATCAGCACGGGCTGCCCGTCCTTGCGAATGATGATGTTATCGGGGGCGATGTCGCGATGCAGGAAATCGGCGTTGTGGATCATCTCCAAGGCGTTGAGCAGCGAGGGCAGAACACGGTCGAGGTCGGACTGACGCGGGACGCGGCCGAGTGTCTTCAGCCAGTTCTTCAGGCTTTGGCCTTCTTCGTAGTGCAGCACCATGTAAGCGGTGTTGTTGGCGCGGAAATAACGGTGAACGCCGACGATGTGGGGATGATTGAACTTGGCGAGGGTTTGCGCCTCAGAGACGAACCGCTCCAGCCCCCAACGGTAGTCGCTGGCGCTCTCTTGCGATCGCGGCACAGCTTCGAAGCCGTCTTTGCGGGCGGCAAAGTCGCTTGGGAAGTATTCCTTGATCGTGACAGGGCGATCGAGCTGCAGTTCTCGAGCGAGATAGGTAATGCCGAATCCGCCAGCGCCGAGCACCTTTTCAATGGTGTAGTCGCCGACCAGGTCCGTGCCCTCGGCAAGCGCTATGATGTTCGTCATCGTCGGCGGTCAGTGGCCGTAATGGCCATCCCCGTTTTTTGATCGGTTGGCGAAGGAACTCAGAATCCTGGATATTGGCGAATATTGCCTCATTCGCCACAACTTTTCCGCAGTATTCCCGCTTCTGCGTCAGCTCCTTTGTGATGCCACTTTTGCAGCATGAATGTGGCGTTTACGGGTGCTTTGGTCATGTTCGTTGATAACGCTCTGAAGTCAGTGCTTTACATTTTTGCTGGTAGACGAATTCGGCTTGGGTCCGGGAGAGGCGTGTTCCGATGGGTTCAATAGGAGATTTTATAGCTTTCGTTGGCACGGGTCTCGTTAAAGCTGGCGATGGTTTGCAAGAAATGATCGGTGTGGGGCTGCAAACCGCGCCGGCGCTGGTGCTTGGACTGAGCGTTGTTGTGGCCCTGCCAGTTTTGATCCTTGCGGGTATGGTGCTCAGGCGGGTGACACCCGTCGGCGAAGGAACGTCGCGGTACTTCGGGCCACTACCCGAAGATATAAAGCACGCGCGCGGGGATGACGATGGTCCGAGCGAAGCCTATTCTGAGGCGTTCATCTTTGTTGAATCGGATGGCGGCAATGGGACTGGCGGTTTCCAGTTTACAGACGGATCGATGATGGTACGCATCGGGCGTGAAGAGGATAACGAGATCCGGCTGACCCATCCGACGGTACACCGGTATCACGCTCTGATTCGCCGAAGTATCGAGGATGGCTACGAAATCGCTGATCTGTCGGATGTCACCGGCAACGGCGTGCTCATCAATGGAGAAAAGATCTCGCATCGAAGGTTATTCGATGGCGATGTCATATCATTGGGGGCGGCACGGTTGCGGTTCGCAGTGGACGGATGAAGAGCCGTTGCCGCGGTGGCAGCCTTTTGGGCGGAATTCCTACGGCCTTGCTCTTGGTCCCGTGATCTCCATACTCGCAGTATAAGTGGAATTTGCGCGGGCTTCAGGTAACGGCAGGTTTGAAAGCTGGGACGTCACACTATCGGGAGGAGCAACTATGGGTCAGGATCAGAAATCTCCACAAGGTCAGCGCGCCGGATTCCTTGGGACGCTGAAGGATGCGTTGGTGGCTGCGAGTCGGGATGAATCGGGCCGTCCAAAGCACCTGGCGGGCGGCGACGAACCAACTCAGGCAATTATTAATGAGCCGATACAACTGCCTCCGCCTTTACCTGCCGCGCCCGATGCGTCAAAAGACATCGCGCAAGGCAGCGGGCTGGATGACGAGCCCGTATCACCGACCCCTTCGAATTCCACCGGACTGAGCGCGGCTGATGCCGCCCGCGAAGCCCGAAGCGGCGCCTTGGTGACGCCGGAAACCGCACATGTTGAGCAAGTCGCAGAAACCAGCCGGGCGAATGTTATGGTAGCGAAAGCGGAAGACCCCTCGCGAACACAATTGGTTCGTGGCAAAGTTGAAGTGGCGCGCGGACAGTTTGGCTGCGATCCAGTCGTTGGCTGGCTTGTTATCGTCGGTGGGCCCGGGATCGGTTCCTTCCGACCGATTTACGAGGGTAACAACTCGGTCGGACGGGCGTTGACGCAGCGCATTCCCGTTGATTTCGGAGATGATGCGATCTCATCGGAAGAGCAAGCGTATATCCGCTATGATTCAAACGACCGGTCTTTCCTGTTTGTTCCGAATCTGGCCAAAACAAACGTGGTGTCCGTAAACAACGCGCGCCCGACCGGCGCTGTTGAATTGTCGGCGATGGATGTCATCGTCATGGGACGTACTCAACTGGTCTTCGTGCCGTTCTGCGGTAGCGATTTCGACTGGTCGGAGATTGCGGAAAACAAGGGCTGATGCTCGAATTCGATTTCGGACGGCGCGCGACACAAGGCGCCCGGGAATATCAGGAAGATTCGGCGGCGGTTCGTGCCGGCACCTTCGCGGCGCAGTCTGCGGGATCCGGCGTTTCCGGTGTGGCTTGTCCCGAACTGCTTGCGGTTCTTGCTGACGGTATGGGGGGGCACACCGGTGGTGCGCTTGCCAGCAGGATCATCTGTGACAAGTTCATCGATGTGTTCGATGGTAAGGCCGGTCCGGTCGCCGAGCGGCTGATGACCTCGCTGACAACGGCAAACGATGCCATCGCTGATAAGATAAACGCTGATCCCGTATTGAGCGGCATGGGATCGACGTTGATCGGTGTCGCTTTCACGGACAAAGGCGTCGAATGGGTCAGCGTTGGCGACAGTCCGCTGTTGTTGTTCCGTCGCGGTGAAGTCGCGCTTCTAAATGAAGATCATTCGCTGGCGCCTGAACTCGATCGACTGGCCGCGGCGGGTCAGATCACGCGCGAACAGGCGCGTCACGATCCGCGGCGACATATGTTGCGCTCGGCGGTGACCGGTGAGGAACTCGACCTGATCGATCAGTCGCGCAAGCCTCTTATATTGGAGCACGGCGACTATGTCGTGTTGGCAAGCGATGGGTTGCATACACTTGAGACCAGTGAAATCGAGCGGCTTATTTCGGCCTATGCCGATGATGGTGCCGATGCGGTGGCTGGCGCGCTGATCCGATCCGTCGAAGCTATGCGTGATCCGCACCAGGACAATGCCACCGTTGTTGCTGTACGAGCGCGTGGCGTCGGCCAAGGCTGAACTGCCTGCACGTTACGGCGATCCTTGATAGGTCACGTCTTTGGTGACCCCGCCGTGGACGTTAGGGTCCGGCGGGGGCGGATTTTACCTGCTTGTCTGTGCAATTAATTACGTAATACCAAAGCCTTACGGAAAATTACTACTCGCGCGGCGGAACCGCAAAAGCTTTTGAAAGTCGCTGCCTCTATGGGGAACAAATCCGCTGAACAGGCCGTCGCCAAAGGGCGCAAGGGGCTGCAATCGCTTCTGCGCGCGGTCTTGAAGAGCGGACGAGCAGGCCAGCGCGATCAGCCAATGGCCGGCATCCTTTGGGTGGTTGCCGCGATGGCTTTTCTTGCGGGATTGATCACGCTTGGCCGGTATGCGGCTCTTGCCGGCATGGACCCTTTGCAGGTCGTATTCTTTCGTAACTTTTTTTGCGTCGTCTGGATGCTGCCGTTGTTCGTCTGGCGCGGGCTGTCGCTTGTTCGGACGCAACGTATCGAACTGTACGCACTACGTGTTGCGTTGAGCTTCGTCGCCATGACGGCCATGTTTCAGGCTATCGCGCACATACCGCTTGGCGAGGTGACGGCGATAGGGTTTCTGGCACCGCTGTTTGGCACGGTGGTCGCGATCCTGTTGCTTGGCGAGAAAGTCAGGGTTCGGCGGTGGCTGGCGCTACTCGTTGGCTTCATCGGTGCCATGATAATTTTGCGGCCGACGGGAGGGGTATTCGGCTTCGGTCAATCGGCGGCTCTGGTTTCGGCTTTAGCCCTTGGGGTGATCGGGCCGTTGGTGAAGCGTTTGACGTTGGAGGACGACGCGGATCGCGTTGTGTTTCTGACCAACTTGATGTTGACGCCTTTGTCGCTGGTGCCAGCGCTGTTTGTTTGGTCGTGGCCGCCGGCGGAGTTATGGCCGTATCTCGTTGCGATGGGTTTGATGGCCGTGCTCGGGCACATGGCGCTGGTGCGAGGCTATGCGTTGATGGACGCGTCATTGGTCATGACGTTTAAGTTCGTGCGGCTACCGTTTGCGGTGCTGTTGGGTTACCTGGCGTTTCAGGAATCCATTGATACGTGGACCTGGGTTGGCGGCTTCATCATCTTTGCTGCATCGCTTTATGTGACTCGGCGGGAGGCGATGCTCAAGGGAGCGCGCGAAGCGGCGGCGATGAGAGCCCCGATTGGTTAGATGCCGATTGTGCAGGATTGGTGCGAATAACATTCCCGCCGAGAGAAGGACCGCCAGCATTAAGCAGGTGGCCCAAAGTCTACCCCGCTGGTTGTTCCTTGTTTTTTGGATGAAGAGGAGCCCAGCGTTGGTTCGCCGGAGCCGATCAAGGAACAGTTGTTGGTGCCTTCGGTAAGGACCGCAGGGCGGCGAATCCTGCCGCTGGATTTGGACGCAGATCAAGTGATCGGCGTCGGAAGAAAATCTTACCCAACCTTTTCCGGAGCTTTTTCCAAGTTAAACTTGTGGCTCTATCACAGGAATTGATCGGTCGCTCACAACAGTGTTGCGGGTGGCGCTCGAAGTGCCACACGCGCTTGTTGTTTTTGTCCGATTAACCGCCCTCGAAGAGAGCGAATGCGATCCATTTGTTCCAGGGGGCTGGGTTTGCTCAGGCACCTTGAGCAGGTTCGGGGAAGACAGGGTAGACACCGGCGACCCGGCCCATCTGCTGGGTGAGGGCCAATACCGTGTCGATTGCCGGGGTAGGCACCTCAACGAGTCGGCCCATCTCCTGTACGACGGTCAGCAGCGCATCGAGTTCCAGCTTGCGGCCCTTCTCTAGATCCTGAAGCATGGACGTCCGATGCGCGCCAACGGAGGCAGCTCCGTCGATGCGCCGCTCGATGTCGACGCGGAAGTCGGCACCCATTTTTCGTGCCAGTGTTTCGGCTTCGCTCATCATGGCGTGGGCAACAGCGCGGGTTCCAGGATCGGTTGCAACGACGTCGAGCGTCGCACGGGTCAGTGCCGAAATCGGATTGAAGCAAAGGTTGCCCCAAAGCTTCAGCCAAATGTCATCCCGGATTTGATCATAGACCCGGCATTTGAGACCGCCTGCTTCCAGGGCTTGGGCCAGGGCCGTGACACGATCGCTGAGCTCGCCGTTTGGTTCGCCGAGGTTATAGCGATCGCCGTAAGTGTGCGTGATGACGCCGGGGCTAGTTATTTCAGCGGCAGGGTACACGGTGCAGCCGATGGCGCGCTGCGGCCCGAGCGCTTTCCACTGGCGCCCGCCGGGGTCCACGCTTTCAAGCTGTTTATCTTCCCATGGGCCTTTGAGGCCGTGAAAATACCACCAGGGAATGCCGTTCTGGGCGGTGACGACGTGGGTGTCGGGACCTAGCAACGGCACCATGTGTTCTGCCGATTCCCAGGCCTGATGAGACTTCACGGCGACGATGACGTAATCCTGCGGACCGAGTTCAGAAGGCTCTTTGGCTGCTGGCAGGCGTGCGACTTTCTCTTCGCCCTTTATAATGAGCTTGAGGCCGTTGGCGTTGATCGCATCGAGGTGCGCACCGCGTGCAATGACCGAAACGTCGACGCCGGCGTCGTGGAGTAGCACCGCCAGATGTGCGCCGATCGCTCCGGCGCCATACACACAGACCTTCATCCGCCTCCCCTTGGAATAGCATTGTTGTTAGAGTTGATGCCGTTGGTATACCGAGGCGGCCTTACTCGTCAAAAGTTGAATTGTCGCTATCTGAAGTTGCCTTTGCGCGGTGCGAACGGAGCAACCCTTGCCATCCGTGCGCAAACAAACAGCATCTCACTCGGACTACCTTGGGCGGGCGGTTAGTTTGACGGCTCTACGTACGGCGTCGGTCATATCCTCGGCTTCGATAAATTCGACGCCAGCACTTTTCAGGCGGACTGAGGCAAAATCGGCGTTGTTGCCGGCGAAGCGGGCGACGATGGGGAGTTTGCGGCCGGTACGCCGGACGGCGACGGCGATCCCCTCAGCAATGGTGTCGCAGCGCTGCATGCCACCGCCATGGACATTGATGAGCATGGTTGCGGTGTTCGGATTGCTCAAAACCAATTCAGCGCCGTAGGCGATGTCGAGACTGGTGGCAGTCGTGCGGATGTCCATGAAGTTGGCTGGGTCGCCTCCGAAATCCCGCAGCATATCGAGGGTGGTTAGTGCCAGTCCGGCGCCGTTGACGACGATACCGATTTTTCCTCCGAGCGCGGCGTAGTTAATCTGGTGGCGGTCGGCGGCCAGCTCTTGAGGATCGTCTTCCTCTCGGGTGACAGCTTCTCTGAAAGCGGCAAGGCCTGGGTGCCGGAACAGTGCGTGGTCGTCGATCTGTAATTTGGCGTCGAGTGCAACGAGATCCTGCGACGGGGTGAGAACGAGTGGATTGATCTCGACCTGGAGGGCGTCAAGGTCGACAGCCATTCGCGCCAAACTGCGGAATATTTCAGCGGCTTTAACCTCTGCCTCCGGTGGCAGGGCAAGTTCTTTTGCGGCCTCTTCGAAAGCCCCTTGGGGGCCGTCGCTGGTAATCTCGAGCGGCGTGCGGAAAATCAATCCAGGTTGGTTTGCGGCGCGGGATTCGATACCGGTGCCGCCGGAACGGGACGTCAGTAGAAGTAAGCCCCCTTTGGCATAATCGAGGACGACGGCTGCATAAAGCTGCAGTGAAAAAGGGATAGCTTCCTCGATCAGGACCCAGCGAACGGTTTCAAATTGCATCGGCGAAGCGGGCTCGCCGAGCTGTTGACCGAGCATGCTCGCCGAGGTCGCTGCGACCCCGTCGGGGGAGGCGGCAAAGCGGACACCGCCTTCGGCCATGCGCCCGATGGTGCGGACTTGGGCCTTGACCGCGAAGCGAGGGAATTTCAACCGTTGCGCGACGCGCCGCGCGTCTTCTTTTTCGCAGGCGATGCGTCCTTTCGGTATGCGCAGCCCGTAACGCTCCAATAGTTCCTTCGCTTGGAATTCGTGCAGATGCATTGGGTGCTGCTCTTTGTGACTGATCCGACCGGTCCGCTGGGCCAACCGACTTTAGCGGAGTTCGGGTTCAGATAATCCGTTTTGCTTGCAGTTTGAGATTACCCGCCTGATGATGGGGCGCCAGAAATTAGGCCATCCATATGCTGAGCTTGAGTTCAGCCAATACCTTTTTTCTTCACACCAGGTTTCGATACCCTGTTGCACTTTCCTAATCTCTGGCATATTGTATTCCAAAGGGCGCCTAAATGTCGCAAGACCTTTTTGTAGCCCATCAAAAGCGCAACACCATGGTCGCGGGTCTCAGAGCCAACTGGTTTCTGGGGCCTGGACACTAAAACGAAGCGCAAAAGGGAGGAATTTTGATGCTTCAACGAAGTGGACGATTGCTGGGGCTCGCCCTCGGTGTCACGGGCGCAGCCGCGTTCGTCGCAGGATCCGGTTCGGCGGCGATGGCCGACTGGAAGCCGAAGAAGCCTATCCAATTCGTCGTAATGGCCGGCAAAGGTGGTGGCGCTGACAAGGCTGTTCGCCTGATGCAGTCGATCATCGCCAAAGATAAGCTTGCTGCGGTGCCGGTTGTGCCTGTCAACAAGCCCGGCGGTTCGGGTGCAGAAGCCCTGGTCTACATGAAGGGCAAAAAGGGTGACGATCATACGATCATGTTCACCCTCAACTCCTTTTACACAACGCCTCTTCGTCAGAAGGCGCTTGGTATCGACGTGACTACATTCACGCCGGTCATGCGCATGGCTGAAGATACTTTCTGCCTGTGGGTGCATTCCGACCGTAAAGACATCAATAACGTTGATGACTTTGTGAAAGCAGCCAAAGCCGAAGGTAACAAGTGGATCATGGCCGGGACTGGCAAGGCGTCGGAAGACAACCTGCTGACCGACTTCCTGAACACCGCTTACGACCTCGATATGAAGTACGTTCCTTACAAAGGCGGTGGCAAGGTCGCCAAGGAACTCGCCGGCAAAAACGCCCATTCGACGGTCAACAATCCCTCCGAGCAGCTTGGCTTCTTTGAGGCTGGTACGACGAAGCCGATTGCCTGCTTCACCGATGACCGTATTGGCCTGTTCAAAGACGCTCCGACGTTCAAAGAACTCGGCAAGGATTTCGTCTACTACATGCAGCGTACCGTCGTCGGTGCTCCTGGCATGAGCGACGAAGCCAAAGCCTACTACCTAGATCTCTTCACGAAGGTGTTCAACTCGGAAGATTGGCAGACCTATCGTAAGAAGAAGGCCCTTCAGGGTGACGCGCTGTCCGGTGAAGAGCTGATGGCGTACTGGAAGAAAGAACGCGACGTGCACGAACAGATGCTCAAAGATATGGGCGAAATCAAATAAGCACGAATAGAGCTGATACCGGCCGGGCGACAAGTTCCCGGCCGGTATTTCAAAAGCTAAAGACGGTTTAACCGCAAGCTGACGAAATGCCGCCAGAGTCCGTCTGGATGTTTGGCGAGCGACGTCCGCCGGGGTGTTTGAGCCACCGGCAAAAATTCAAGGATTAAAGCGATGACAGTGCGTACGGCTGAGCTCCTGATGGGGCTCGCGCTGGCAGTGCTATCTGCCTACTTCATGTGGAAGAGCGCCGAACTCCCGATCGGTTGGGTACCTGATGTCGGTCCTGGAGGTGGCGCCTGGCCCTTCTGGCTCTCCGCGGTCATGCTGGGTTCCTGCATCTGGGTATTGGTCAACTGGGTGCGCCGTATCGGGCCCGTTGCCACAAACGAAGATCCTCTATTCGAGCCAGGCATCTTCCTGCCGGTGTTCATGGTCGGGGCGGCTTTGACAATCTGCATCGCGCTGATCGGCGGTATTGGTGTGGGTGGATTCGAGGGCATCGGGTTCTACGGCGCGCTACCGCTGTTTTTGCTGTTTTACCTCAAGGTGATGGGCAACCACTCGTGGCTGACGACGATTGGTTTGGCGGTGCTTATTCCGGTCATCACCTTCTTATTCTTCGAGATCATGCTGAAGATTACCTTGCCCAAGGGGATGACGGAACCGCTGTTCCTGCCGATCTACGCGTTTTTCTACGGTCTGTAGAAAACCTTGTGAAATAGCTCCCGCCCCAAGGCAACGCCGGAGCTTCAAGACAACGAAAAATCTGAAGGCGTCACGCCATGTTGGAAATCTTTGGTCTGCTAGCTCAAGGCTTTACCGTTGCCCTGCAGCCGTTCAATCTAATGTTGATTATTCTCGGCTGCGCGGTTGGACTGTTCATTGGTGCAATGCCGGGGCTGGGTTCGGTCAACGGGGTCGCGATCCTATTGCCGTTGACGTTCTTGGTGCCGCCCGAAGGCGCCATTATCT
>Ga0209013_10001413_pt1 | contig 22130 bp, 25 predicted proteins | sample Cruoilmetagenom2_FD_187291 | JGI IMG/M metagenome (GOLD analysis project Ga0209013, IMG submission 187291) | Oil polluted marine microbial communities from Coal Oil Point, Santa Barbara, California, USA - Sample 2 (SPAdes) (version 2) | ecosystem: Environmental > Aquatic > Marine > Oil seeps ... | reverse complement strand
AAATCTATTATCTTCAAAAACACAAAATCACAAGCAATAGCCACTATTTGCCATTTACAAAAAATAGATCTTTTTGCAAAAACACGTGCGGAATGTCAGTTACACCATTAGTTCACTGAAAAGAGCAGGGATGCGGGGACGCCCGGACCGGGATTCGAACCCGGGGCGGAGCCTTTCTGCCTGTGTTAGTCGACAGGGCTCCATGCTAGGCCTCTACACTATCCGGACAAATCGTTGGTAGGACAGAGATGGATTAGCTGTCAATATCATTTAAACCTTTTGCACCCGGCTTTCCGGAACTTCTGTCACTGCCACCCATAGACCTCGACGACATTGTTGTTGTTCGCCGCCACATAGCGGGTCAGGTTGCCTGTTATGTACTTTTTTATGCTGGGTCTCAGCTTGTACCACCCCGTTGCATCCACGATGACCCAGCCCCGGTCATGCGCACTCACCACTTCCTTAAACGCCTCAACATCGGTTATTGCGGTGGCATTGGTGTATCTCTCCCTTATAGTTCCTCTAACCAGCGATTTCTCCATCCCTGTACCCACCATATTGAACGCCAGCCAGTAATCGCTCTTTCCAAGATAAAATTGAGTTAGCGGAGTCCACGCTGATACGATTGCATCATCAGGTCGCATATTAGCCGCAACATAGCTGTATGAAGTCCTGAAATCTGGCTGGGGTGCGTTGGCGCCAAGGTCGTATCGTTCCTTCGGCACGACTGTGAATGCTGGCGAGATAAACATCGCAGAGAGCAGCATGAGCGCAGCAATCACGTTCATAATCGTCCCTTCTGAAACGCTGGCATCCAATCTGGTCGGGCGGTCCGCGCTTCTGAAGACGCTTCTTGAGTATTCGATTACAAAATCAAGGAAATATCCAATGAGAATGAAGAGTATCGGTATCACAAAGTAGAGATATCTGGTTCCAAGGAGGAGGACGTGGTAGAATATGAAATAGAGCGGTATTATGAGTGCGGATAGCAGAAGCAACCCCTTCCTCCAGTCCCTGTTCATGAGCACGGTTCCGCCCGGAACTGCAACAAACAGGAAGAACCCCAGATCCTTCTTCAGAAAATAAATATATGTGTCATAATAATCAATCTCCGTCTGGAGCACCAGAGATATGATCCCCTTATGGTATGCAAATCCGGATATAACCGCGCACACGAGCACAAAGATGACCGCGGCTTTAATATTCACACCTTTCAGCGATCCAAGACTCCACCCCCGCTCCTGAAGTGTGGAGATTGCAAGATATAGCACAAAGACCGGTATCAACGCATAAGCGAATACATGACTCAGTATTGCGCCTTCAACCGATAAAATCAACAATGCAAGAGATTTTATGCTTTTAGTTCTGGTAAACTCGTAAAACAGGTATAGTGACAGGATATAGAAGAACTGTAGTTGCTGATACATCCTCGCCTGCCTCGACCAAGCAATCTCCCAGACTGAGAATGCGACCAGGACTGCTGCAATGATTCCAATCCGGCTGTTTCCCCACCTGGATCCAATGAGATATACCAGCGGTATCGTCAGCGTTCCGAAGATCACGCTTGGGATGCGTGCGGCTGACTCTGTTACGCCAAATATCGTAAAAGAGAATGCGATCAGTGCGGTGTTGAGTATCCCGCGCGTGTACGCCACGCCTGAACGGAAGACCGCTGTGCCCGTATCCAGAATCGCGGTTGCCGCAATCGAACTGATCGCCTCGTCGATCCAGAAGGACTGGGAACCGAGATCATACATCCTCAGAATGAAGCCGGCTGCCGTCAAAAGAATCACGATCACCAAGGGATACTTCTCTTTTGCAATCGGTGTCATCGAACCTCGCTCACAGCATAGATATGCGTCTGGTGGCACATAACTGTTGGCGCATTCCGCATCCGGTTCCGCACCCCCACAAGGTTTATGTCCATACCATTCAATCTCAGTTCATGAAAAAGAATGTGCAGCAGCCACAACTTCCGCCGAAGGCTGAGTTTAGTGAGTGGTATCACGAACTTCTTGCTGCTGCAGGGATCCTGGATGTTAGGTATCCGGTAAAAGGTCTCTATGTGTGGCCCCCCTTTGGTTTTGGACTGCGCAACAAGATATATTCGATCATCCGGGAACTTCTTAACAGAGATGGTCATGAGGAGGTTTTGTTTCCGCTTTTAATTCCTGAAAATGAGTTTATGAAGGAAGCAGAGCACATAAAGGGGTTTGAGGACGAGGTTTATTGGGTCACGCACGGCGGCACCACCCCATTGGAGATGAAACTCGCGCTCAGACCAACAAGCGAGACCGCAATCTACCCGATGTACAAACTCTGGGTTCGCTCGCATGCAGACCTGCCCATGAAGCTGTATCAGGTTGTAAACACCTTCAGATATGAGACCAAACATACCCGCCCGCTCATACGCCTGCGCGAGATCACGTCGTTTAAGGAGGCGCATACCGTGAACACCGACTGGAATGATGCTGCAAAGCAGGTGGACCGGGCAATTGAGATTTATCAGGAGTTTTACAGGCGGCTTGCAGTCCCGACCATCGTTTCGAAGCGTCCCGACTGGGATAAGTTCCCTGGCGCGGATTACACACTCGCGGTCGATTGTCTGATGCCTGATGGCAGGGTTCTGCAGATCGGAACCGCACATCACCTCGCAGACAACTTCGCAAAGACGTTTGAGATCACTTATGAGGATATAAACGGCGAGCAGGTCTACGCGCACCAGACCTGCTACGGAATCTCGGAGCGATCAGTTGCTGCCACAATCAGCATACATGGCGATGATCGCGGGCTTGTGCTTCCGCCGGAGGTCGCACCGGTCCAGGTAGTGATAATTCCGGTTCTCTTTGGCGAGCCCGATGTGAATGAAAAGGTGCTCGATTCTTGCATGTCTCTTCGTGACACGCTTGTGAACGCACACGGAATACGTTCGAGAATTGATGATAGCGACGAGCGACCCGGCGCCAAATACTACAGATGGGAACTGCAAGGCGTTCCGATAAGAATCGAGATTGGTCCGAGAGACCTCGCACAGAACTCTGCCATGCTGGTTCGTAGAGACACATCCGAGAAGCGAGCAATTCCGATCGGAGAGGTCGCAAGCGAGGTTGCTGATTGTATGGATGCGATGCTTGCTGATATGTATCGTGCTGCATCGCAGGAACTCAATTCAAGAATATTTGATTGCGAGACACTGGATGAGGTGAAAGAGAAGAGTGTGCACGGGGTTGCGCGCGTCCCATGGTGTCTCGATCGCAACTGTGGACTCGAGATGGAGGATATAACTGGCATTCACATACTCGGAATTCCAGCCGGCTCACAGCAATCGACATCCGCAGGACCGAGACCGGGGCAAGGACAAGAACACGGACGGTGTCCGATCTGCGGAAGAGAGGGCATAGCGGTGCTGATGGCTCGGACATATTAAAAGTAATAGTAACAATAACGAATAACGTGAGGGATTCATATCAAATTGAAGAAACGAACCGTTTTGCGGAAGGCACACGGAAATAGCGAAAGTAATGCAACTAATGTGCATAATCGTGATGCGAGTAACGAGGGTAACGGGAACGATGTACCCGATGAGAATAGTGGACACGTATCCGAACAAAGCAGCAGCAGTAACGTCGCATCAGAACGTTCTGGTGCATTCGTGATCCCTGGCGATTTCATAGGGACGACAGAGGAGTTTCGTGCGGGCGAATCGACCTACGAAACGATGGGCGGTATCTACGCAGCCACCACCGGAACGACCAGAGTCGATCCGGCACATAGGTCTGTTTCTGTGTTTCCAAGAACGGACGTACCCCCGTTTCTCAAACAAGGGGATATAATCGTTGGACAGGTGACCGGACTGCGCGAATCACTCGCGATGGTTGCAATCGCCGGCGCAAAAGGTGTCGCCGATCGGGAGATCTCGAATGCGGCGCCCGCGGTCGTCCATGTCTCTAACATCAAGAAGGCTTACGTAAAGGATATCACGAACGAGTTCGGGTTGTTCGACATCATCAAGGCGAAGGTAATCGACACCAAGAACATGCGTCTCGACACGTCCGAATCGGACATGGGTGTGATGAAGGCGTTCTGTTCAAGCTGCAGAGCCCCGATGAAACTGGAGGATTCGAAGCTCAAGTGTTCTGAGTGCGGAAAGATCGAGACACGAAAGTTAGCTTCCACTTATGGGACCGGCATCATATAACCGACGATAGAGAGATCATGGACGCGGACTTACTCGACGAAAAATTGAGTGGAACAGTCGAGATGATCGATTTATTGGACGAATCCGGGAAAGTCAAATTTGTAACCCAGCATAGTTCGTCTGTGGATGGTACGATGAGGGAGGGCTCAGATATCGATCTGGCAATCTATTATGATTGTAAAGACGACAGTGAACCGTCCCAATACAGATTTAAAGTGGTCTCCAACCTTTTTGATGATGTTTACGACATTCAGATCTTTCAACAGCTTCCCCTGTACGTGAGAATAGAGGTTCTGAAAAGGAATGTGGTCCGCTGCAGAGATCAACACATTCTGTACGATGTGGCGTGGCAGGCGATAAAGGAGTTTGATGGGTTTAAACACCGATACTACGATTATATTGGAGAGAGGCGCATCGTATGAGGGCGAGTCTAATAAGGACGAAATTTATGGGTGGATTTTTAATTCCTTCTGAGTAGGATAGGAGTTATGGCAAAGAAGATTAACCACAGAGGATGCGGAGGGCACAGAGAGTTGCTGTGTTCTCTGTGGTTTTTCGAAACCATTCCAGGAGATGCTAAAAAGTCTCTCGATGCAACTGAGATCGATATGTTCCGGAGCGTGTTTTCATGAAGATCATGGTTGCCGAGTACGCGGTTGCAACCGGTGATCCCGAGATCTTTGACGAAGGACGCGCCATGCTCTCGTCTCTTGCAAACAGCTTCAGCACATGCGGGCATCAGGTATGGTATCCTGCGAGAAGCCCGATCGCCGGAATCAGGGGGGATGCAGTCGAGTGCAGTGGCAGCGATTTCAGAGAATCGGTCGAGAAAATTGCGCGCATGAGCGACGCCGGAATCGTGATCGCTCCTGACGAGATTCTTGCTGATCTGACCAAAGTTGTTGAGGCTAACACCGTCAACCTCGGCTGCCCTGAGAGGTCGGTTAGGGACTGCGCTGACAAGCTCGTGTGCTCACAGATTCTGTCAGCCAGCGGAATTGCTGTTCCCGGGATTGCCGATAATTCCGTTGACGCCGAAGCGTACGTGATCAAACCGAGATGGGGCTGTGCGTCTGACGGAATATCAATCGTGCATAGGAAAGTTCCGACCGACGATGATTTCATCATAACCAAGTTCATTGCAGGAGAGCATCTGAGCGTAAGTCTGATAATCGGGGAGAGCACGCTTCCGCTCACTGTGAACAGGCAGTATATCGAGATTGGTTCGGAAATCACTTACAATGGTGGAGTTGTGGCATACCCCACGCCACTCCGGGAGGAGGTTATGGATGTCGCCGCGAGAGCTGCGCGCGCACTCGGATGCAAGGGGTATGTCGGGCTCGATATCGTTGCAGGAGATGAACTGTATGTGGTGGATGTCAATCCGAGACCAACAACGTCGTTACTCGGAATCACGAAAGTCATCGATTGCGAGATAGGGGATCTGATTATCCGGGCAAGGTTCGGGGGACTCCCTGAATCAATCGGGATATCCGGATCGTTCCGATTCACAAAAGCGGATCTTGTAGATTACGAATGATTCATCTGCGCTATAAACTCCTCAACCAGTTCCTTCTTGATCTCGGAGCTCCGGTCACCGCCACATACAACCCCGCGGATTCCGATTATGTCCGGATTGATGCGATTCAACGCGTCTATGTCCTCAAACTTGATTGTTCCGGCAAGTGCAGTGGTGAGATTAAGTTCGCGTGCGTCATCCACGAACTTTGTCAACTCCTCTTCGCTCATATACTCAAATGTTGATCGTCCATCTTTGATTCCGGTATCGATCATTACTACGTCAAAACCGACCTTTGCACCGATTTCAGGGAGTAACATCGGAGAAATGGAATTTATGCGTGTGTAATCTGCATACGCGGCTACCACTGCCTTTTTGTTAGGATCGTATTCTTTTATCGACTTCACAACCTTTGACAGCAGTTCTTCTGCTTGGTCAACAGTCTGGATGTCGTACAACCCGATCTTGATATAATCAGCGCCGGACACTGCAGCACCAAGCGCGGCAAGTGATGCCGTACCCGGTTTGAAATTAAAATCGCCGATCGTTGCGCTGACAGGTTTCTTTGATTCGATCTCCTCAATTACCGCACGGATCATCCACGGAAAATTCGCGCCGAGAGACCCTTCTTTTGGGTTCTTCACATCGATGATATCGGCACCGCCGTCAAGCGCAGCTCTTGCCTCGACCGTGTTGATCGGGCTGACCAGTAGTTTCATAATATGCCTCCAATTGTTGCACTGGGAACGCAGTGCGATATTCTGATGTGATCATCGTACTGGTTATATTTAACGGTGTCGGATGTGACGGTGACCCGGACAAGCTTGCAAGCGAGTGCAACACAGTAAAGCATATAGCGGAATTAAGATTAGGCTAATATGGATGTGATTGCGGAATGAAAGCGGTGATCCTTGCAGCAGGTGAAGGGACGCGAATGCGTCCGCTGACGAAAGCGTGCCCGAAGGTGATGCTCCCGGTTGCGAATAGACCTATTCTTGAGAATATCCTGGTCTCCGCAAGAGATTCCGGGGTAGGCGAGTTCATCTGCGTGGTCGGGTACATGGGCGATCTGATTAGGGATTACTTCGGAGACGGAAGTCGATTGGACATTCATATCGAGTATGTTGAGCAGAAAGAGCAGCTTGGAACCGCTCATGCGATAAAAACGGTTCGTGAGCTTGTGGGAGATCGTTTCATCGTCCTGAACGGGGATGCGATCGTGGGATCGTCTGATCTCAAGACGCTCGCCAGCCGGAAGGAGGAGATCGTGCTAGCGGTTACGGAGATTGCAAATCCGCGGGGCTACGGCGTTGTGAGGACATCGGGTGATCGGGTGATCGAGATAATCGAGAAACCAAAGCAGGCAGTCTCGAATATCGTGAATGCAGGAATCTATCTCTTCTCTGACGCAATCTTCGACGCAATCGAGAAGACAGCGCGATCGGTTCGCGGTGAGTACGAGATAACGGACGCAATTCAGGCGATTATCAACGATTCCAATTCCGATATCGGCTATTCTGTTCTGGATACGTGGATTGACATCGGAAGACCGTGGAATCTGCTGGACGCAAACGAATTCCTGTTATCGGAGCTCGATTCTGAGATTTCTGGCGAAATTGAACCCTACGCCACATTGAATGGTTCGATTGTAGTCGGGAAGGATACGATCGTCAGAAACGGCTCGTACATAACAGGACCTGTTACGATTGGGGATAACTGCGACATCGGTCCGAACTGCTTTATCCGACCGAGTACGTCCATAGGGAACGATGTTCGCATCGGAAACGCTGTTGAGGTCAAAAACAGCATCATAATGGACAACGCAAAGATCGGGCATCTCAGCTATGTCGGAGACAGTATCATCGGACGCAACTGCAACCTTGGCGCGGGAACAAAGATTGCGAACCTGCGGCACGATGGTAGAAACATCCGCGTCGCTCTTGCGGGCGAGTCTGTTGATACCGGCAGAAGGAAACTCGGTGTTGTGATGGGCGATTACGGGCATACCGGGATTAACACGAGCATCAATGTCGGAGTACTGATGGAAGCAGAGCAGAGCACGCATCCGGGCGAGATTGTGATGCGGTGATCGAGGGCGGGGCGGAGCGTATGAAAGACTTCGTTAGCATAGGCTTTCAGCAATCCTTTATCCTCCGAAGAGCCCCATTCTCCACCATGCACAGAGTGATCGACGAGATACTGGAGTCTACACGGCGCAGAGTCGCTGACATCCGCACTACAGATGCGCCCGAGAAAATCAAGCACAGGGACGTGATTCAACTGATACGGTCTCGCAAGCAAGAAAACAAGATCCCGGTCATTTCCGAGGTGAAACCCGGCTCACCAACGATTGCGAAGCGCGACATAACCCCAGACGACGCAGCAAGGATTGCGCGGGAGATGGAGGCAGCCGGTGCAGTAGCGATCTCTGTATTGACCGAGCCGGATTTCTTCTACGGGAGCCTAAAAAATCTCTCTGCAGTTCGAAGATCAGTTACAATACCCGTATTGAGAAAAGACTTCATAATCGATTACAAACAGATATATGAGACCAAAAGCGATCTCATATTACTTATCGCCGGCATACTCGGGGATGATCTTTGCAGGTTTGTCGATCGGTCTCTTGCACGCGGGCTGGAGCCACTCGTGGAGGTGCATAACAAAACCGAGCTTGTGGATGCGCTCGCTACGAAGACAAGAATCATCGGCATCAACAACCGGGATCTTTCGACGCTCACAATCGACCTATCGACAACAGAGCGTCTGATTCCAATGATAGCGGACGACCGGATCGTAATTGGTGAGAGCGGTGTCCAAAACTCGGCAGATGCGGTTCGTGTGATCAACGCAGGGGCGGATGCGATTCTTGTCGGGACTGTGATCATGGACGCGCCGTTTGAGCGAACAAAAGAGCTGGTTGGCGCGCTTTAGTCTGGAAGGTATCGTATAGGTATATACTCAATAACTTGTGGTAGGAACCACGAGATTGCACAGTCTGCGAAGCCATCTTCACAAGATTTCTGTGTTAATCCTGTGTGATCTCGTGGTTTTAGAGACTTTTTATCATTTTCTGGGTATCCGGAGTTGTATTATGTAAGAACAATTGATAGAATGGGTAACTATTGATCTGAAAAGTCAGTTACACCGTTGATCTACGTAATCCATATTAATCAATGGGAAATAAAACTGTTAGCCACAGATTAACACTGATTTCGCCAATCCAACCGTACCACTGTTTGCAGGATTGCCATCAGGTATATCAACCGACCAGAAGAAATGGATGAAAACATGCCGATGGACAAGAGACGCGTTGAACAATACAGATCCAAAATCAGATATATCCTTGGACCTGTGCATGCCATTCCCAAAGACGTCGGGACCAGAGATGAACAGTCCATCGAGGAGGTGCTGTACCGGGTACAGACCAGTATCGATGCTGCAATGGACATGGCTGCGATGCTGGTACATGACAGCGGAGTTTGTGTCGGCGACCACTACGAGAACATCGATCGCCTCGTGGCGAAGCATGAAATCAACCAGGGGTTTGCACAGAAGCTCATGGTACTGAATGTCACGAGACACGCAACCGTCCAGGAATATGGGGTGCTTGGGAACATCGAAGAGATCAAAGGAATGGTTTTCGCATTCATAAACAGATCGAGGCTAAACTGGATGCACCCTGACATCGGTATTGAATCCGATATCCCCGTCCTGCAGGACTGAGGTGGTCGTCTTCGGTTCTTATGCGAGCAGAACAATGGATACTGATCGAGCGGTATAAGCAGCACAAACAGCAACAACACGATCAGATCTCGTAGATCACATCGATTCCCCTGCGCACCTTCGAGATCTCGTTACCCATGCGGAACAATTTGTTTTTATCAATTTTATACCCGCATAACTGTTCTACGAACCAAAGCGTCTTCAGATGGTCTTCTGCGCTCAATTTCCAGTCCACTTTGTCCTCCGGATAATCCATGCCACCTGCGTAGGCGAGCAGTTCGAGGCGTGCAGTCTCGCTTATCCAGCCGATCTCGACATAATAATCGAGAATGCTCGGCAGATTGTTCGGTCCGACCAGTTCGAGCAGAAAATCGAGCAGTTCCATCGCAACCATGACCTGGTCTGCTTCGTTTCCCACAGAGTTCAGTTTCACGCATGTGGGTGGGGGCACGATCTCGACCTCGGCGACCCTGCCAGCCCCGGCTGATGCCGCTTTCGCCTCTTCAGCCTCTGCTGCCGCGGTAATGAGACGCCCAACATCACCCTCTATCGATGAGATGGTTGTGCGCGCAAAATCGAGACTTGCTGCCAAATCCGATATTTCTGATCTGTTGCAACCGACTGACTCCTGCAGTTCGTCCAGTCTTCCGGAAAAATCGGCTTGTTGCGAAAATATCCCTGATATCTCATCCCCGATATCGGAAAGGACCGAAATCGCTTCGTCTGACCGCGCGTCCATCGTTATCACGGCTACGCCATTCTTTGAGAGCCCTTCCTCTATTGCTTGCAGATTCTTCCTTATGTCGTCGATCTCTGAGCGGTCGATCGCTGGTTCGTTTACAATTTCCGGCTCTTCTGATGATTCCGGCATATAGTAAACAGCCTCGGTGAGCTCTGAAAATGCTGCCACAACCTCTGCGACCTGCGCCGCAATCGAGGAAATGTCCCCCCTGATCGCTTCGACCTCACCGCTAAAATCATGTTGGACACTGATGGGTTCGGGCACCAGTTCAGTGACCGGTTCTGAAAATTCCTGGGAGGAAACTGGGGAATCAAAGAGTTCTTGAGGCATTATTTCAGCATCGCTGCTGAAATCTAATTCAGGAGGAACCTCTGCGACCTCGTGCTGAGCGGATGGCGAATCAACGACGGTAGGTGATTGCGAATACTTCGATATCCTACCTCGAAGCTCACCCGTTCTCGTGATTCGCGTCAGAGCCGCATGCAGCACAGATGATATTTTATCTTTAATCCTGGTGGCTACAGGAGTTGTCTCATCCATTCAATTCCCCGATATGTCATATATCGGTGAATGGATTTAAACGCTTTGGTCTGTTAAGGGCAAAACACCAGCCAATTCCGCACGCAACTCTCCGAGCGTGGCACACCGCTCAGCACACGCGTTATGCTGATGGATACTCTCCTCGTTGATCTGTTTGAGTGAGATCAGCGAATCGTCAGGCAGGTGCGGGAACTCCTCCACAATCGTGTGCGCCATCGCGCGGACACAGTCCTCCACAAATCTCGGAGTCCGGTGCGCTACATCAACCACCGCCGCCTCATCGGATCGTTTGAGCAGTTCGAATATCGTAGAACTCATTGAGGACTCAATGACATCGATCAACTTCGCGAGCGGCACATCGTACCGATCGTGAACCTCAATTGATATGGTTCCCCGCCCGCGCTGGTTGTGGGTTGCCATTGGGACTCGGGTCATGAACTGGGCAATCGTGGCGTCGGGAACGCCGAGATCGACAAGTTCATTCCTTGCACGGTCCCGCATAATCTCCTGCGCACAAGGGCATGCAGTCATCCCAAGTACCTCCGCGCCAACGAGTTTTCGGACCCTGATGTCGTTACCATCCGATCTGATTGCGACCGCCTCTGCAAAGATGTCGACCACGCTCTGGCAGTTCATGTGTGTCACCGGGGTCTCCCGTTTGACCACGTATTCACTCTTCATCTGCACTTCGGCGCGGGATGCATACTCGTGCTTGGTTAAGAGGCGGCGTGCGACAACACCGCACAATTCCTCTATTTCATATACCGGAGCCTCAACCGCCTCCTCCAGGACCTCATCAATGGTCTCAAAGTTTCTTGAAAGGTTTGCGCCCTTACGATCTGGCGGCAGGTCCACAAAGATATTAAATCTTGCGATGAGTACGATCGGGCGCTTGCCCTTGCGTGCAATCTCGATCAGCTTCTTGACGTCGGTTACGCCGACACGTGTCAGGTTGATCGGGATTGCAGGCCTGGTTGCCTGAATATCTGGGAGTTCTACCACGGGTAGTTTCATGTCAGTCTTCTCCAGTACTGGTGATTCGATTCAGTGCTGTATGGCGTTAATATATAAATCTTGTGGAACAGTGGGTGGTGCCAACCTAACACTGGCGTCAGGGAATACCCAAAAATTGATATACCGGTCACAGTTTATTTCAGTAGATGGCATATAAAAATTGTGCCAAAATCACGGAAGGCACAAATTTTACGAATCACACGAACCACCACTTTTACGGATGCATGGAAAGCGCATATACCGAAAATTTTAGAAATGCGCGGTGTGCGTTAATGAACCGGAAAATTCATACTATTTGCACAATTCAGGTCATTCGTGTTACATATCTTGCATCAGCACACCACCGGAGCCATAGCATCTTCTGCGAGTGATCAATGTATTGTGAGTTCCCATAGCAGATCACACATCAGCACAAGCCCATGCGAATGCCGACTTTACAGACAGGAGCTGCTCCTGTGTTCGGATTCGCTGGCATGCGCAGATGGACTTTTATATGAAGACGTACAATCAACTAAGTGAGCGAATGAAGCAGGTGCGGTTTCTATGGCATACAATCTCGGCATACCGAAACTAGATGATTTGATCGGGGAGATAAGGGGCGGTACGAACATCATGATGATCGGACCCCCTATGAGTGGGAAAGAGGATCTCATAAACATCATCGCATATCGGGGACTGGCCGATCGCGATGCTGCCGTAATCGTCTCGACGCGGGAGCCAGGAAACAACGTGCTCGAATGGTTCGAACGACGTAACCTGAACATCGCGATGGATAGAATCGGGATTGTGGACTGTGTTACGCGCACCCTAGGGTTTGCCGCACCCGATACCGAGAACATCAAGATGGCGTCAAGCCCGGTTGATCTCACAGGCATCGGGGTCAAGATCAGCCAGTTCTTTGAACACTTCTGGATGGAGATGCAGCTCAGGGAGACGAGACTATGCATCAACTCGCTATCAACGATTCTGATGTACTCGAACCTGCAGACCGTGTTTCGGTTTCTGCACGTCTTCACAGGTCGTATCAAGGCAGCAAATGCGCTCGGCGTCTACGTGATTGAGGAGGGGATGCACGATGCGCAGACGATTGTGACATTGAAGCAGTTGTTTGATGGCATGATTGAGATAAGGGGAGGGGAGGATGGTTATCAAATACGGGTTGTCGGGCTCACGCCGAAGCCAACGCCGTGGTTTGATTATGAAATCAATGGTGTAGATGTTGTACTACGGGGTTAGTAAATATGATAGAGACAGGGATACCGAAGCTAGATGGTTATTTACACGGAGGTGTTCCGGAAGGAAGATCTCTTGTGTATTACACGTACCCTGGCGTAGCTGGTGATGTTTTCGGAATGCAGACGATATGCCACGCCACATCGAACGGTAGACTGGGAGTCTATGTCGCATCCAGTACCGATCCGCAGATGATCCGGGATCAATTCAGCGAGTTCGGGTGGGCTACTGAGAACTATGATGGCAGGTTCATTGTGGTGGACGCGTTCTCATGGCTGATCGGCGCGGATTCGCAGGAACGATACGTCGTGTCCGATCCGGAGGATATTAACAGCCTGACCCAGTGTATCAAGAAAGTGATGGAAGAGATGAGCGAACCCGGGATCATCGTCTTCGAATCGCTCTCGACGATCATGGACCTGTGCGGAGAGTCTGAGACCCTTGATGCACTTGAGGAGTGGAGCCAGTACGCAATGCTCTACGATCATGCGCTGGTTTACAATTTCACGGCATGGCCATATTCCGAAGAGACGCTGCTGCACGTGAAGGAGAATGTTTGCAATTCAGTCATCTCTGTTGGTGGGATTACCGGAGATGTTGTTTTCGGGCAGTATTTTGGGGTGCTGAAGGTGGATTGGGCAGACCTGGCAAGGAAAAGCACGTTGTTCAAGGTTTTGAAGCCGGGCGGCATACGCGCGTACATCCCGAAGATACTGGTCACGGGACCATTCGATGCTGGAAAATCAACGTTCGTGCATGCACTCTCCAACAGGGCAGTCTCAGTGGACCGACTTGGCACGACAATCGCGCTTGATCACGGGCATGTGGACCGCAAAGGGTTTGCCGCAGATATATTCGGAACCCCCGGGCAGGAACGGTTCGATCCGATCGTAAAACTGCTCAGCGGGGAGGCAATGGGAATATTTCTCCTCCTCGACTCGACAAACACCGCTGATTTTGAGAGGGGCAAGCGCATGCTTGAAATCACGAAGTCGTTCGGTCTTCCGGTTGTGATCGTCGCAAACAAGCAGGACCTGGCAGAAGCGCTCACGCCGGAGGAGATTAGAAGAGAACTGGATATGCCAGCGGATGTACGGATCATGCCCGCGGTTGCAGCCACAGGAGAGGGCGTCTTCGAGGCATTCGAGACACTGGTTGAGAGGGTAATGGAGGTGGACTGAGATGTCGACATCGGAAATGCTCGGAAAAGTGCTCGCCGGTCTCGGAAAGGTCGGAGAGATTGAGGCGAGTGCAATATCAACACGAGACGGGCTCCTCATGAATGCGGATATGCATGCTGCTGGCGATCCGGAGACTTTTGTTGCAATGTCGGCAACGATGCTCGGCGCAGCAGAGACCGCAACATCCGAACTGGGCAAGAGTGTGCCGAACCGGGTAATCGTGGAGACCGACGACGGGAAATTAATATGCATGGGCGCAGGACCAAAAGCGCTTGTGGTTGTGATGACAGCGCCGGATGCAGGGCTTGGTCTGGTGCTCGTAGAGATGACAAAAGCCGCAGAAAAAATAGAGAGACTGATATGAAACCTTTAGTCAACATCGGGAAGAACGGAGTTACTGATCAGGTCATTGATGAGATCAGAGAGCAGATGAATGGAAAAAGCGAAATCAAGATACGTATCCTCAAAAATGCACCCGCTAGCGCGTCTGTTATCGCAGAAGAGGTTGCATCGAGGACTGGATTCAAGCTTGGAGATGTGCGCGGGCACACCGCGGTTATTGCACGGTGATTGACATTCACTAACACGAAACACAATCTACACAAAACAGGTATGTGTCAACGGGGGTATCGGGGAGTCCGGCTTGTTGACGCCGGACACAGGGTGATTTTGGGAGTCGGGGGATTTTGTGGAGAGTTTTATTATCATCGGGAATGGGTTTAGACAACCACATAGAAAACAGAGAACACGGGAGAAACAGCAACTCTCTGTGCCCTCCGCGTCCTCTGTGGTTAATTTTCTTTGCCATAATACAATCAACCCGGAAGAAATTAAAAAGCCACATTTTGTGATGGTCGCCAGCATGCCAGACATTTGTGCAATTCATACTATTCATACCATTTGGGTTCTAATGCTGCTGATTTTAAACAAAATATATAACACAAATTTCACGAATGTGATGAATGCCACGAATTTGACTCTCACAGAGTTGTGGGGGGATGTATGAACAGTTTCGGATCGGCTGATGGTAGTACCAGCACGATCGCCCGCAAAGCCGCAGTCTCGATTCTCTTCGGGTTACTCGGCTTTGCAGTGAACTTCTACCCAATCGACTTAGTCTTTTATGGTTCTTATCAGATGAGCTTCCTGCTCGGTCTCGTATTTCCTATGTTGATAACGCTTGCGTGGGGCTGGCGATACGGACTTCTCTCAGCGCTTGCCGGCGGCTGTCAGACGATGTGGATACTCTGGATACCGGGAAGCGGCTACGGACCGTTTGTATCGGTGCCGCCGTTCACGCTCTGGATCGTCTGGCTCGGATGGTTCTCACGCACCAGTTACAACAGCAGATACGGAATCTATATCGGAGAGCTAATATTTCGCGTCTTCAATACAGCCCTGCTCTACACCGTCTTCAGGTGGGTCTTCACACTGAACGTACCTCCCGCAAACACGGTCATGCCGCTTGCGGTGACACACTCGATCGTCTTTAAGGAGGCGGTGAACGGGCTTTTCATCCTCTTTCTCGCACAAGCGATCCTCCATTCAAACACGGTCAGGCGATTCTTCAGACTGACGGATGGTGAAGCAGACCCGCGTCACGCGTACATCTACACAAACGCAATCATCCTCGGCGGCATGATGCTGATCTTCCTTGCATGCGAGGTGCATCTCTGGAACGACTGGGGACCCGATTTCCGGAATGCCGCCCGCATACTCGGCATGCTATCGCTAATCCTGATAGGGATCCTCTGCACATACATGGCAGCAGACGCCTTTGCATGGGCGAGAACCGTTGAGATTCGCCTGGCAAATGAGCGCATCGAGCATCTGAACGGCGTACAGAAAGCCATCAGAAACGTGAACCAGTTGATTGTGGTCGAGATGGAGAGGGACCGCCTCCTCGAGAGGGTATGCGAGGTCTTAATCGAGGCGAAGGACTACGAAGCGGCATGGCTCGGATTCCTGGAGAGTGACGGGACGTTTGCAACATTCAAGGGCTCCGGTTTTCCAGAGGTCTCCTGCTTCTGCAAGCACGTGATGCACGACGACTGCCCGCCTTGTATCAAAGATGCGCTCACCCGAAAGGAGCCGCTTTTCATGGACCGGTCACAAGACTGTGGAGATTGCCCCTTCAGCGAGCGATGCGTCGGCAAAGAATCCATAATCATCCGTGTCGAGCACGATTGTAGACTCTTCGGGCTGCTTGCCATATTGCCCACATCTGATGCCACCGCAGACGATGAGGAGAAGGAACTCCTGAAAGAGGTTGCGGGCAACATTGCGTTTGCCCTCCACAACATGGAGATCGAAGAGGCACGAAAAATTGCAGAGAAGGCACTTGTCGAGAGCGAGGCGCAATTCCGCAACCTGCTTGAGGGCATCCCGAACGTGGCTGTGTATGGATACGGACATGACGGCACCATTCACTACTGGAATAAGGCAAGCGAGACAGTGTACGGCTACACAGAAGGGGATGCGATCGGCAAAAACATTCTTGACCTGATCATTCCGCCAGAGCTCCGATATGTGATGCGTGAGACAATCGAGCATGGCGCTCAAACAGGGGAGGTGCCAGTGCCATCCGAACTTTCGCTCATGCGCAAGGATGGGGTGCTTGCGCCCGTGTTCTCGAGCCACGTCGTTTTGAAGCGGCACGGACGCGAGCCCGAACTCTTCAGCGTCGATGTTGATCTGGTCGAGCGCAGGTATGTTGAAGCGCGGTTGAGGCGGGCGGTTGATGACCTCAAGCGCTCCAATTCCGAACTCGAGCAGTTCGCGTACGTCGCATCTCATGACCTGCAGGAGCCGCTGCGCATGGTCTCGAGTTATATGCAGCTTCTGAAGCGGCGCTACGAGGGTGAGCTTGATTCTGATGCCGACGATTTCATAGAGTTTGCCGTGGACGGCGCAAGCCGCATGCAGACGTTGATTCAGGATTTGCTGGTCTATTCGCGTGTGGGCACGCGTGGCAAGCCGTTTGAGCCGACAAACTGCGAGGATGTGCTCGGGCAGGTGCTCTCCAATCTGGAAGTGGCAATCGATGAGGGCGGTGCTGTTGTAACTCATGATCCGCTGCCAACGGTTGAGGCTGACGCTTCGCAACTTGCACAGCTCTTCCAGAACCTGATAGGGAATGCAATCAAGTTCCATGGCGATGAGCCTACGCGTGTTTATATAGCAGCAGAGCGAAAAGGCGACGAATGGGAATTCTCGGTCGCGGACAATGGAATCGGGATCGATCCCGAATTCTTTGATCGCATCTTTGTGATATTCCAGCGTCTGCATGGCAGGGATGAGTATTCGGGAACTGGGATCGGTCTTGCAGTCTGCAAGAAGATTGTGGAGCGGCACGGCGGCAGGATGTGGGTTGTATCAGAGCCGGGCAGGGGGGCGACGTTCTACTTCACGATTCCTGCAGTCGCAACAGATGGCGGTGTTCGGGAATGAAAAAGATAGTTGTCTTCTGTGTTTTGCTATTCATCATCTCAAGCGGATGCGTAACCGAAGAAAGACCAACCATGTATAAGAGAACCGACGTTAATCTGACATCGGCTCATAGTCCGGATAAAGAAGTGAACTGGATGGGGCACTGGCTTGGCAACTATGATCGTGAGCCTCTGTTGCGCGAAGTTGCTCAAAACTTTGAGCTGATGAATCCGAATATACAATTAAATCTCAAATTTCCCCAGCATATAATGGGGTTTAGAAGCAAGCAGGAGACCGCTAAGTATATCGCTAAGATGATTCGAACGGGTAATATAGAATGGGATGTTATCTGGATGGACGACCAGATTTACCAGTATACATCTGAAGAGTTAGATGACCCTCAATGGGGTGAAAAATATCTTGTGAATTTTGAAGAGGTGCCTGGTTTTAAGGCAACGCAGAAATCTTTCACCATAGAGGACCCCGTTTATCGGAAGCAGACCGGCGGCATGATTGTAGGACCATATATAGAGGGATATTATCATACGATTTATTACAATCAGGATGTTGCCGAAGAAATGGGCATTGAAATAAAGCAATATGGGATGACTTTCGATGATCTCCTGGGATATGTGAAACAGGTTTCTGAATATAACCAGGAACATAATACAAACATTGCTGCATTCTTCGAGGCAAACGATTGGACAACGGTTGAAATATTGTTCCAAAATCTCTTTAAATCCGAACTCCAAAATTTCAGCAAAGCAAAGGAAGAGGTTGGTTCTGATGAAAAAAATGCTGCCCTCTTAAAGTCTTTTCAGGCTTTTGAAGAGCTGGGCAAATATAATCCATTGATTGATTCGTATAAAGACAATATCTGGTATCAGACAAGGCATCTTGTCCTAAATGATAAATGCTTATTTTATATACACGGTATCTGGATGTACAGCCATTGGATGGGAATAGATGAAGAAAAAACAAAGAAAATGATTCCTGCTGAACTTCCTGTATTTCAACCGGTTGATTATTATTCGGGGGGTTTTGTTCCAACTTGGGCTGTGATGAAAGATGCGCCAAATAAGGAAGAAGCGATTAAGCTTGTGATGTTCTGGAGCACGTCAAGAATGGCTGAAAAATGGGTTCGCTCTACAAAAATGCCTACGGGACTGGTTGGCGAGGTTAGTTCTACTGGCTTAGAGGATACTCAATTTGATACGTTCGAGGCAAAGATTACAGACAAGTATGGCAGCAATGTCTATTACAGCGCAAATGCAGGATATATTTTTGGAGAAGAAAATCAGGATCTATCAACTGCAATAGATTACAAATTAATGCAGTTGCTGGATGGCGAAATAACAGCACAAGCAGCTTATGATGAGATTATGGGGCTGGTTGAGTGAAGGGTGAACATAAGGATGAGGAAAACAGACGCCATCTCAGTCTGAGCTGGAAGATAATTCTGCTTACCATGATTCCATTCCTTCTGGTCCTGATAGCTTTGAGCACACTGACCATCCATGATAAGACGCAGAACGAGCGGGATCTCGTCCTGAGTAGGATCGAATCCTTTGTCAATTTGCTTGAAAGCGGCGATCTGAGTTTTGAAAGCATTCGGGAAAGAGAAAAATTGGAAAAGATGTTCGATGAGCGGGTCATATCGTCCGAGCTTATCGGGCGGGACGGAAGCGTCGTCTACGCCACAGGCACCCCTGAATATGAGGTTGATTCGGAACTGGTCGAGAAGGCGTTTGAGGGTTTCACGGTGACCTACGCCATGCAGAACGGGACCGCGGTATTGATCTCGTTGTATCCTGTTATCGTCGGAGAGACTGTAGTCGGAGTCCTTCACCTCGAACTCTCGTTTGATATGTCAAATGAGAGAATAAAGAAATATACGTTCTTCATTCTTCTATTGAATGCTTGTGGTCTGGTTGCTTCGTTCCTGCTGGTCCGGTTCCTCTCGCAGCGAATCGTGATAAACCGGCTTGTCGCGTTGACTGACATGTCCTCTGAGATCGGCAAAGGAAACTTGCAACACCGGCTGGATATCCAATCGACTGATGAGCTTGGAATTCTTGCATCGGCATTCAACAATATGGCAGGGGAATTGGGGGAACGAAAGCGGCAACTGGATGTGGAGAAAAACAAGGTTCTTGATAAGGTGGAAGAACTGGAAGAGCAGATCACCCGGCGTGAAACTGCGGAGGAGGAGTTGAAACGGACTGTAACCGATCTCAGGCGCTCCAACGCCGAACTCGAGCAGTTCGCGTATGTGGCATCCCATGACCTGCAGGAGCCGCTGCGCATGATCTCGAGTTATGTGCAGCTTCTGGCACGACGCTACGAGGGCAAGCTCGATGCCGATGCCGACGATTTCATCGGGTTTGCCGTAGACGGGGCAAAGCGGATGCAGACGCTGATCAATGACCTGCTGGTCTATTCGCGTGTCGGAACACGCGGCAAGCCGTTTGAGCCGACAAACTGCGAGGACGTGCTCAATCAGGTACTCGCGAATCTGGAAGTGGCAATCGATGAGGGCGGTGCAGTGGTTACTCATGATCCGCTGCCAACTGTTGCGGCTGATTCCTCGCAACTCACGCAACTCTTCCAGAACCTGATCGGAAACGCAATCAAGTTTCATGGCGAGGATGCACCGCGTGTTTATATAGCAGCCGAGCGAAAAGGCGACGAATGGGAGTTCTCGGTCGCGGACAACGGAATCGGGATCGATCCCGAGTTTTTTGAGCGCATCTTTGTGATATTCCAGCGTCTGCACGGCAGGGATGAGTATTCGGGAACCGGGATCGGTCTTGCGGTCTGCAAGAAGATCGTGGAGCGCCACGGCGGCAGGATGTGGGTGGAAGCAGAGCAGGGCAAGGGGGCGACGTTCTACCTCACAATTCCCGCAAAAGGGGGCGACAAATTTGAAAGAAATGAATAAACCAATAAATGTCCTGTTAATCGAGGACGATCCCGGCGATCTTCGCCTGATTCAGGAGATGCTATCAGAGACCAAAGGGTCTTCATCTGAACTTGAGCACACCGGCAGGCGCTCATCAGGACTGGAGCGGCTGTCGGAGGGGGGCTCGATCCGGTCCTGCTGGACCTCGGACTACCTGACAGTCAGGGACGGAAACTTTTGTAAGCGTGCGTGATGACCATGCACCGGAACTGCCAATCATCGTGCTGACCGGCTTTGATGGCATGGCAGTTGCAAACATGGCGGTGCGGGAAGGTGCGCAGAATTATCTCGTCAAGGGCGAGGTGGATGGTGACTTACTGGCACGCTCATCGCACTACTCAATCGAGCGCAAACAGGCGGAAGATGCGCTTCGAGATAGTGAAGAACGTCTCAAGATAAAACTCGATTATATCTTATCGCCTGATAACGATGTTAAGAATGTTTCTCTAACTGATTTAGTTGGTCTGGAAGAACTTCAGCAAATTCAAGACGCTTTTGCCGCTGCGAATGATGTAGCATCCATCATTTCGGATATTGATGGTAAGCCAATTACAAGAGCAAGCAATTTCTGCGGTGTGTGCGAGATCATCAGAAGCACGGAAAAGGGAGATATAAACTGCAGAAAGTCCGAGAAGATTCTTGGGGAGAAAGCAAAAGGCACTTATGAGACCAACTTATGGACAATGCCTTAGCTGTGGTTTTGTCGATGCCAGCGCGCCAATAATTGTTGGAAGTAAACACATTGCAAACTGGCGGATCGGTCAGAGCAATGCAATGCGTGTCGATAAAAATAGAATTGATATAGTGATAAGGGGGACCGGGGAGTTCTGTGAGGTGAGAATTGCCGATCATGGCACAGGGATTCCCAATGAGATGAAGGAGCATATATTCGAAGAGAATTTTGTACATGGCGAGACTGGAAATACCGGTCTGGGATTGTACATCGTCAGGAATGCCATGGAGAGCTATGGGGGATCTGTGTATGTATAGGATAATGTGCTTGAAGGGGCGGTCTTTGTGCTGGCGTTGAGGGCGGTTGTAGAACATACCACATCACAGGCTTTGGGACAAAATTCACACACATCCCCTTCAATGTGGTACCACATCACCCATGATCTCCAAGTACCCCACTCGCCGAATATTGTGCCCAGTCGGTTGTTACGGGTTCTTTACTCTTGTATTCAAATGTCCCATCCCGAACACTCTTTACGATTTTTCTGAGTTCTTCTCCCTGTTTTTTGGATGGCATGCCGCGATAATGAATCGATAAGTATATAAGCTTATGGGTGTATACACCCATATCATGAAAGGGGCGCTTATCGCGTTCACAGTACCTACCGGCAAAGACCGGACCCGAGCGAGCGCATTCGCAAAATCGTTTTACGGGCAGGAAACCAGCTCGCATCACGGGAAATATAGATACCGCAGGCACGGTCTCATGGATGAAATCCCATACAACAAGCTGATACGAGGGGTAATCATCATCCGGACTGATGATGTGGGGCGAGTCACGGAGTTTTTAGAGCAATATTCTGCTGAATACCATGTTCGTGTGGTGGAACTCACAGAGAGGGATCGCGAAGTGATGG
>Ga0209013_10001412_pt1 | contig 22146 bp, 19 predicted proteins | sample Cruoilmetagenom2_FD_187291 | JGI IMG/M metagenome (GOLD analysis project Ga0209013, IMG submission 187291) | Oil polluted marine microbial communities from Coal Oil Point, Santa Barbara, California, USA - Sample 2 (SPAdes) (version 2) | ecosystem: Environmental > Aquatic > Marine > Oil seeps ... | reverse complement strand
GCCGTCGGCAAAGATCCGGTGGCGACCATCGAGCAACTCCGTTCTCTGCTCTAAATGAGACGCTGGGGTCTGATCCCATTCGTCTCATCTAGACCATTCCGCGGAGCCACCAGAGGCTGAGGGCCCACGCGATTGACAAGAGGAGGAATGCGCCGAGCGCCCACCGCCATGTGAGCTCGGTGACGATCTGGATCTCTTCACCGAGGGTTTCGCCCAGTGAGTCGGCTATCTGGTCGTAGGCCTCCGCGAGTTCACCGCCGGTCTGAGCCTCGAATGCCAGGCCGCCAGTTGTGTCCGCCACCAACTCGAGGTCTGCTGGACGAACCGGTACGGGTACCACCTCACCACTGTCCGGGTCGGTGATCGACCCGGAGTCAGTACCGAATGCAATCGTGAAGACGGGAATGTCGGCATCGGCCGCTTCTTGGGCTCCATCGGAGGTCAACCGCCCGACGGTTGTCTCACCATCGCTCAGGAGCACGACGACGCCAGGGGCAATGTCGGGGTCAGCGTCCGGGTCGGCAGAGTTGACGAGCAGTCGAGTACCAGCGGCCAGTGCGTCGCCGATGGCTGTTGACTCGGCGAGCTCGAGTTGGTCAATGCCGCGCTCCATTGCGCCCCGATCAAGCGTCGGGTTCACCTCAGCATCGACTGCTCCGGAGAACGAGATGAGCCCCACTTCAACCCCGGGGTCGACCTCATCGACGAAGTCTCTGGCAGCGTCTCTGGCGGCTTCGAAGCGGCTCGGATCGATGTCGTCGGCATCCATCGACAACGAGACGTCGAACAGAATGAGAATGCGACCTTCGCTCGTCGTGCGTTCGGTCGAGTGTTCGACCGGCCTAGCGATCGCGAACACGGCCGCAGTGAGACCGAGCAGCTGGATCCCCGCGACGACATGGCGGCGCCAGCGAGGTCGACTTGGCGCGACTTTGTCGAGCAGGTCGACCTGTGTGAATCGGACGGTCGCCGCTCGCCGCCAACGAAGCACGACAACGTAGAGAACTGCAAGGGCAAGAACGACGAGGAGCAACCACAGCCGACCCGGATTGAGGAAGTCGGTTGTCACCGATCGATCCCGTCGCCGCGAACGGACTGCACCCTCTTGCGCCGTGTGTGCTGCACGATGGCGCCGAGCCAATCGTCATCGGTCAACAACTCGATGACGTCCGCTCCCGAGCGGCCCAGCGCAGCCGTGCGACGTCCGCGCTCGGTGGCGGCTGCATCTGCGAATCGCTGCTGCACTTTGGCTGTCACGCGGACCTCGCGAGTCGCCCCAGTCGCAGGGTCGGCCACTTCGACGAGCCCGATCGGTGGAACGTCATATTCACGGGGGTCGTGCACCGTGATTGCCAGCAGGTCGTGCCGCATGCTCAGTCGGCCCAATGCGTCTCCCCAGTCGTCGCCGGCGAAGTCCGAAATGACGGCGACGAAGCCCCGCCGTTTCGCGAGCGCTCCGACACGGTCGAGGGCGCCCGCGAGATCGGCCGGGCCAAGACCCTCAGATGCTGGAGGGCCGGTCAACGTGGACAGGACGGCGCGGACCTGGTTTGCTCCGGCGCGCGGGGGGATCACGTGGATTGCGGGCCCGGCGACGAGAACCGCACCGAGCCGGTTCTGATTACGCGCCGTCAGGAATCCGATACATGCCGCGGCGGCGGTGGCTGTTTGGGCCTTGTCGTTCGCGACCGTGCCGAATTGCATGGTTGCCGAGGCATCGACAACGAGCCACGCAGTCAGGTCGCGATCGGCGATTTGCTCACGTACGTAGGTTTCGTTGGTGCGGGCGGTGATGCTCCAGTCGATGCGTCGTACGTCGTCGCCTGGCTGATACAGGCGCGATTCACCGGGCTCCGACCCGTGTCCGGGGGTGAGGCCCTGGTGGTTGCCGTGGAGCACACCATCGAGCCGCCCGTTGATCGTGAGTTCGAGTGTCCGCAGTAGTTCCGCGACCGACTCGGTAGGTGGACCTTGGGCCCATCCCTGAGATGCTCCGCCAGCGGTGAAGAGCGTTGATTGACCGGATGCTCTCGCGGCGGTTGCGGCGGCGGTCGGCGAGACGCTCGATGGGTGCAGCGTCGGCATGATCAGCCGTACTGTGGGTGGCCGGGCTGCGTGGTCGACGATTGATCGGTACTGGGTTGGAACGCGTCGTTCGGCTTCGGTGACACCCAAGTCGCTGGCACCGTTGCGAGCACGCGTTTTACCACGTAGTCGGCTGTGATGTCGCGCGCCAACGCGTCGTAGGTGAGCAACAGACGGTGCCGCAGGACTTCCGGGGCCAGATCGAACACATCTTGCGGGGTCGTGTACGAACGGCCGCGCAACATCGCCAGAGCGCGAGCGCCGCGAACGAGGTTGAGCGACGCTCGTGGGCTTGCCCCGAGCCCGATCACGGTTGCCAGGTCGGGCAGACCGAATCGATCGGGCGTCCGCGTGCACTGCACCAGGTCGATCGCGTACTGCGACACTGATCTGTCGACGAATATCGTGTCAGCTCGATCCTGGAGCGTGATCAACTCTTCCAATCCGATGACCTGTTCGGGAATCGGAGGGCTGATGCTCATCCGATCGATGATCGTCATCTCCTCATCAGCAGTCGGATAGTCGAGCGTGATCTTCATCATGAATCGGTCGCGCTGGGCATCGGGGAGCTGGTACACGCCTTCGGATTCGATGGGGTTCTGGGTCGCTACGACGAAGAAGGGGTTGGGAACCGGGTGCGTGGCACCGCCAATTGTGACCTGTTGCTCCGCCATGACTTCGAGCAACGCTGACTGGACCTTGGCCGGCGCCCGGTTGATCTCATCGGTGAGTAGGAAGTTGACGAACACCGGGCCGAACTCGACATCGAAAGTCTCACTGCTCGCTCGATAGATACGGGTTCCGACGATGTCGGACGGTAGGAGGTCGGGCGTGAATTGGATCCGGGCGAATGACCCGCCGACGACGTCGGCCAGAGTCTCCGCGGCCAGTGTCTTGGCCAGGCCGGGTACGGACTCGAGCAGGCAATGGCCACGGCAGAGAACACCGACGAGCAGTCGCTCGAGCAGCCGGGTTTGACCGACGATGACCTTGCGTAACTCGAAGAAGATCTTTTCGAAGGTCTCCGCCGTGCGCTGATCGTCCATTGGTGTGGAGACGGCTGTTGTGTTGTTCGGGTCCGCCTTGTTGATGTCGCTCATTCGTGGTGGACGGTAGTACGTGATCCTCGGCTGGAGGCGTCGCCTCATGCGATGTCAGCGCACAGGCCGCGGACATGGTGGGCGTGGTTGCTCGTATCCTGGGCGGATGGCCGCGGATCGGGCAGACGAGAATGAGGAGCCTGATGTCGCTCGGTCAGCGACCGCGGATCAGGACGCCGGGTTGGATGCCGGATTGGATGCCGGATTGGCGGAACTCGACCTTGTCGATGTCGACGTGGCCGCGATCGTGGAAGAGGAGGAGGTTGCCGCGCGTCGACTGTCGTCCATCGAGGCCGGTCGCCGCAAGGGTGGAATCCTCGGGGCGGCTGCAGCCGGAGCGATGCTCGGGCTTCGAGACATCTATGAGGGTCCGCCGAAAGAGGACGAGATCGTGGCGGTCGCTGAGAGCCCCGGTGAGCCGGGCGATATCGATACCGATGGCATCGAGGTCACCGTTGGTGACGTAGATGTCTGGGCGCCGCCGCCGTCCTAAACCGGGGGTTCGGTCCTGCGCTTGCCGCGTCGCACGCGTTCCTGGCTTGTGTGGTGGTGGGCAAGGCGATGAGTCTGAGCGCGACCTGTGCGCGCTGGAACTCATCGGTGTCGGGTTGACTGGTGCCTCAGGCGTAGGCGCCGGGGCGGTTGAGGAAATTTCGATGCCAGCGACTGGGGGTGAGCGCGACTGCCCGCGGTTCATCTTCGAACATCCAGCGAGCGAAGTTTCGCCTGCCCCACTGACCGCTGGCCCCGACGACTCGAATCGCGCCTCGGGCGCCCCAGCGGTGCTTGAGGACTTCACCGAGGAGTGATGACATCTTGTGGTCGGCGACGAGGTGGTGTCGAACTTCGGCTTCATAGACCCTTGCCGCATACTCGGGCTGCAGCGCGCCGGCCGCGACGATTGCCTCGGCCGCCAGGCGCCCGGTGAGCAGCGCCTGGCCGATACCTTCGCCCGTCATCACGTCAGTTGCCATTGCGGCGTCGCCTGTGAACAACACCCGGCCACTGGCGAGCGTCGCCTGATCAATCTTGGCGGGAATCGGCCAGGCAGTATGGCGATCCTCCAATTCGAAATTCGGGCCGAGCGCGTCGATCACGTGCGGCCGGCGGAGCAGGTCGACCCACTGCTCCTTCATGACTTGTACGCGACGCGTGCCGTCTCGAAGGATTCCGAAACCGATGTTGACGCGGCCGCCCTGCAAGGGGAACGACCAGGCGTACCCCGGGATCATGTCGGGCTCGAACCAGACGTACAGTTGGTCCGCCGCCGGACCGGTCACGTTGCGCCCATACTGCCGGAAGCCGTGCCATTCGCCCAGGTAGCCGGGTTCGGCGGCGCCGACCGCCTTCCGTACCGGGCTCCACATCCCATCGGCGGCGATCACATACCGCGCCGAGATCCGCAGACCGTCCGCGTCGACAACTACATGGTCCTTGTGCTCGACGAGCGAGCGAAAGCCATGACCGTCGCGCGCCTCGGCGCCTTCCTTGCGGGCCAATTGGAAGAGGGCATCATCGAGTTGGAAGCGCGGTGCCACAGCTGCGTAAGTGCCGAGCGTGGGGAGCGGGAGGGTCACCTCTCTTCCGGAAGGTGATCGAAGAGCGACGCTGTGAACGTCGAACCAATCGCTGATCGTGCCTGGGTCGAGACCGAGGAGCTCGAGTTCTCTCAAGGCAAGGGTCGTCAGGCCGTCTCCGCAACACTTGTCGCGCGGGAAGACCGACTTGTCCAGCACGAGTACGGACCGGCCGGCGCGGCCAAGCTCTATTGCTGCGGCGGATCCGGCCGGACCACCACCGACTACGACGACGTCGACGTTGTGGTGGCTGAGCTGCTCAGGGTTCGCCGGCGTCACGACCGCAAGGCTACGAGACGCGAAGGCAAACGTTCAGAGGGTTGACGGCACTACGAGACAGCACTAGGTGAGGTGGACCCCGAGTCGCGAGGCGCTGCGGTAGGGACCGGTCTCATCGCGGACTAGGCGCGTAGCGTGAACGCGGCTCCTCCACCTGGGAAGTAGTGAGTAGCCGACGTCACCCGGACATGCAGTTGCGCTGCAGTCACGGTGGCCCGAGACGGTGGACGTGGTAATCGGGACACCGGTCGGGTAGCGATTCGAACCGCGCGAGATGAACGAAACAGTCGCATTCGGATCGGTATCGATCTGATAGCGGTCGGCGAGGAAGATGAGCAGCCGCATCAAAGACTCCTGAGCGGCAGTCGTCGGCACCTCGCTCACAAAGTTCCCGATGAGGCAGATGAGCTGAGCGAAGCCCTGGTTACCTCCGGTGGCGTCTGCGACGACGGGTCCGGCGAGCGAACCGGCACGCGCCTCCCAGATGGAGCCATCGGGTCCGATCATGAAGTGGTAGCAGACGTCGGGCCAGAGCTTCGCCGGTCCGGTCTGGTAGGCGTAGGTCTGGCGGATCACCGCTCGCGGGTCGGGGGCGTTGTTCGCTGATGCGGTGTGGTGTACGAGCAGGAAACGTACGTCCTCGGCTCCCATCGGGCCCTTGGGTGGAAGGTCGGAACCCCAATCGTTTCGCGGGTGGATCCTCAGACGGTCTGCAACCTGTATTGCTGAAGTGAGGGGCGTTTGTCCATCCGAACCCCGAAGCCCATCGTCGGCGACCAATCCTGGTGCGCCGCAACCGGCCAGACCGACAGCGGCGACGCCGAGCGCCCCGGCGACGAACTCGCGTCTTGTCCGGTGAGAGTTGCACACGGCACTCACTCTACGATGTGGCGCAGGCTCGGCCGCCGAGGCTGTTGCCGTTCAAAGATGATGCCAGCCAATGAAATGGAGCAAAACTCATGCCACTGAATCCTGATGCCGTCGGTTCGAAGAGCGAACCGGTCGAAGCCAGTTGGACATCCAAGGACGCGCTGCTCTATGCAGTGGGAATTGGTGCCGGCGCCAACGAGTTGGCATTCACCACGGAGAACTCCGAAGGCATCGATCAACAGGTGTTTCCCACGTTTCCGGTGATTATCGGATCCGGGGGAGGCTCATTGATGCGCAACATGGGCACGTTCAACATGGCCATGCTCGTTCATGGACAACAGGCGGTCACGTTGTATCGACCGATTCCAGTCGAGGGAACGGTCACCATCACGAGTGAAATCACTGCTATGCACGACAAGGTCAAGGCGGCGGTGGTCGAGACTGAGTCGCGTGCGCTGATGGACGGAGAACCTCTGTACACGACTACATCCTCCATCTTCATTCGAGGCGAGGGAGGATGGGGCGGCGACCGTGGACCATCCGGGCCGAAGAACGTTCCGCCCGAACGTGATCCCGATCGCGAGTTGACCTACCAGACATCGCCTGACCAGGCATACGTGTATCGCCTGTCGGGTGATCGGAACCCGCTGCACTCCGACCCTTCGTTTGCCGCGATGGGTGGGTTCGATCGGCCGATCCTCCACGGCTTGTGTACCTATGGCTTCACGGGCCGGGCGCTGCTGCACACTCTGTGCGATAGTGACCCCGCGGCGTTCAAGCACATCGAAGGGCGCTTCAAGGCGCCCGTCATGCCGGGTGACGCGTTGACAATTCGCATGTGGTCGATCGGAGACGGTGAATCGGTCTTTACCACCAGCGCCGGCGAGGGAGATGCTGAGCGAGTGGTCATCGATCAGGGCCTACTCCGCCACTCCTGACCCCGACACACGAGTCCTCAATCCGAAATCTTGCGCAGATCGAACGCAGAGCGTTCGATTCGCGCAAGATTTCGGATTGATTCGGGTGGGGTTCGGGCGCCTTTATGCGCGGCAGATAGTGATGAGGTGGTCGACGGCGTCTTCGAGCGGAACGTCGACACGATCACCGGTGCGACGGTCCTTGACCTCGATCGTCGGGTTCTCCTCGTCAGCGACGCCGCGGCCGACTACAGCGATGGTGGGGACTCCGATGAGTTCGGCGTCCTTGAACCTGACGCCGGGGGAGACTTTGACCCGATCGTCGAAGAGGATGCGAAGACCAGCCGCTTCCAGCGACGCTGCCAGTTGCTCGGCCGCCGGCCGCTGGGGCCCGCCTTCCTTACCAGCCATCACAATATGGACGTCTGCGGGGGCGATCTCGCGCGGCCAGCACAGACCGATGTCGTCGTGACCGTGTTCGGCAATCGCCGCGAGAGCCCGCGACACGCCGACTCCGTACGAGCCCATGGTCGGGGTGGCCGGCCGGCCGTTTTCGTCCTGCACGCTGAGTTCCAGAGCTTCGGCGTACTTGCGGCCGAGTTGAAAGATGTGGGCGAGTTCGATACCGCGGGCGATCTCGACAGCTGACCCGCAGTTGGGGCAGGCATCGCCGGGCCTGACCTCGGCCGCCTCGATGGTTCCATCGGCAGTGAAGTCACGGCCGGCCGTGAGGTTGATGACGTGATTCCCAGCCGAATCCGCACCCGTTATCCAAGCCGTTCCATCGACTATGCGCGGGTCGACCAGGTACCGAATCCCCGAGGAATTGCCCAGCCCGAGGACTCCGGGTCCGATGTACCCCTTGATCAGCGACGGGTGCTTGGCGAAATCAGCATCTGTGAAGGGTTCGGGTGTGCCGGGTGATAGTTGAGCTTCGAGGCGCTTCATGTCGACCTCACGATCGCCTGGGAGGCCAATCGCCAACGGCTCGATGGAACCGTCTGGTTGGCGAACGTTGACAAGGACGTTCTTGAGCGTGTCGGCGGCGATCCAATCGCGGCTCGGATGACGCAACTCGTCGACGGAATTGACGCAATCAACGAGCGATGCGATCGTCGGGGTATCGGGAGTGTCGTAGACAACGGCAGCGGGCATCCCACCGAGCGGAATCGGGTCTGGTGCCGGCGTCACCACCGCTTCCACGTTTGCGGCGAAATCACACGACGTGCATCGGATGAACGTGTCTTCGCCAACGTCCATAGGCGCGAGGAACTCCTCGGAGTCCGATCCGCCCATGGCCCCAGACATCGCTGAAACGATGACGTAAGGGAGTTCCAAGCGGTCGAACAGCGAGATGTATGCGGCCCGGTGGGCGTCGTACGAGGCCTGCAGCCCGGCGTCATCGATGTCGAAGCTGTAGGAGTCTTTCATCACGAACTCGCGTCCGCGGAGCAGACCGGCACGAGGGCGCGCCTCGTCGCGATATTTCGTCTGGATCTGATAGAGGCTTACCGGAAGGTCTTTGTACGAGCCGTACAGGTCCTTGACGAGAAGCGTGAACATTTCCTCGTGGGTCGGAGCAAGCAGAAAGTCGGCGCCGCGACGATCTTTCAGCCTGAACAGGTTGTCGCCGTACTCGGTCCAGCGGCCCGTTGCTTCATACGGCTCTTTCGGGAGCAGGGCAGGGAAGTGCACTTCCTGAAATCCGGCCGCGTCCATTTCCTCACGAACGACCTGTTCGAGGTTTCGCAAGACGAGCCAACCAAGCGGAAGCCAAGAGAATCCCCCTGGTGCAGCACGACGGATGTAGCCCGCCCGCACGAGCAATCGGTGGCTTGCCACCTCAGCATCTGCAGGGTCGTCTCGCAAAGTACGCACAAAAAGCGTTGACATCCGAAGCACCAACGCAAGCTACCGCCACGGGCTGAATGACCACCCGTCGGCCCTGTCGACTTCGGTGAGGCCCCTGCTACTATAAGAGGTCCATTTGGTGAGACACCGAAAGGCGTGGGGCTGAGCCTCACGCCTTGTTTGTTGAAAGGAGGCAAGTTGAATGAGCGCAGAGACCGAAATCGACCGTGTCCACACCCTCGTTGACCCGATTGCCTCCGACCTCGAACTAGACGTGTACGACGTCGAACGTCGAGGGAGCACGATCCGAGTCACTCTCGACGCGCTTGCCGGCTCAGAGAGTGGTATCACCCTCGACACCCTGTCGCTGGCGACCCGACTGATCTCACGAGAGATGGACCACGAAGACCCGATCGCGGGCCACTACACACTCGAGGTAACCAGCCCCGGCCTCGAGCGTCCATTACGTACGCCGGCCCACTTCCAGCGCGAGGTCGGAAAGGACATCACAGTTCGGCTGCGCGACTCGAAGGCCGATCCGCGGCGAATTGGTGGGCTCCTCGTGGCCGCAGACGGGGAAACTGTCACGATTCGCTTGACCGACGATGGCGCCGAGCGCGATCTCCGGATCACAGAAATCGACAAAGCCCGGACCGTCTTCGAGTGGGGTCCGAAACCCAAGCCGGGGAAGCAGTCCAAGTCGGGGAAGCAGCCCAAGGCAAAGAAGTCAGGCGGGGCTGCGTCCGCCAAACGGAACAAATCAACATCGACCAAGGAGAAGCAAACGTCATGAGCAACCTCGACATGGGTGAAGCGATTGGCATGCTGGCCCAGGAGAAGGGGCTCTCAGAGGACGCATTGCTGCATGTCCTCGTGGAGGCACTTGCCTCTGCATACAAGCGCCGACCTGATGCTGCCGACGAAGTGGTCGTCGAAGTCAACCCGGAGACGATGGAGTTTTCGTTCATCGCGTATGACGTCGACGAAGACGGCAATTGGATCAACGAGCGCGACGACACTCCGCAGAAGGAAGAACTCGGCCGGATCGCCGCCCAGACATTTCGACAGGTGATGAGCCAGCGAATTCGCGAAGTTGAGTCTGAGCGAAAGTTCGAGGAGTACGCCAACCGCGAGGGCGACATCGTGACCGGCATTATTCAACGCACCGATGCGCGCTACACGCTGCTCGATCTCGGTCGCGTCGAGGCGTTGATGCCTCAGGCCGAGCAGGTGCCATTCGAACGCCCTGCACAGGGCGACAGGCAGAAGGCCTACATCGTTGAGGTTCGGCGCACGCCGAAGGGCCCGCAGATCGTTGTTTCGCGTACCCATCCAGGCCTGATCAAGCGGCTCTTCGAACTCGAAGTTCCCGAGATCGCCGACGGCATTGTCGAGATCAAGGCATGTGCTCGTGAACCTGGCCATCGCACGAAGATCGCTGTCTGGTCCAACGACCACAACGTCGACCCAGTGGGCGCGTGCGTCGGTGCTCGTGGTGGGCGTGTTCGAATGGTCGTGAACGAGATGCGCGGCGAAAAGATCGACATCGTTCCGTTCAGCGAGGACCTCGCAGATTTTGTCGCCAAGGCGCTTTCGCCGGCCAAGGTCACTCAGGTGATCATTTCTGAAGACGGGACACAGGCCGATGTCATCGTTCCTGATCATCAATTGAGCCTCGCCATCGGGCGTGAAGGCCAGAACGCTCGTCTGTCGGCTCGTCTGACTGGTGTGCGCGTCGACATCCGCTCTGAGACTCAACTGGCCGAGGGCCTGCCTGCCGGAGGCCGCGACGCCGACGTCGAGTACGCGGACGGCGAGTGGGTTGCCAATGCGGAGTCTGGCGAAATGGAGTGGCACGCCGCCGACGGCACCGTCATCAGCGAGTCCGACTGGAAAGCCCAAGCAGCCGCAGCCGAGGCCGAGGTCTCCGACGGAAGCGACGCCGCGGGAAGTGACGCAACCGACGCGGGAAGCGCCAGCGACGAGGGAAGCGCCAGCGACGAGGGAAGCGCCAGCGACGAGTCTGGCGATGATGTCGACCAGTCTGGTGGTGCTGAGACGGTCTCTGACGCATCATCTGTTGATAACGGAAGTGCCGGCGACGAGTCTGGCGCTGATGCCGACCAGTCTGGGGCAGCTGAGACCGGAGCTGAGGCATCATCAACCGAGAACGGCGACGACGACTGAGTGGCACTGACTCCGAGCCTCTTCGCAGCTGCATCGGCTGTCGCCAACGACGCCCTCGATCGGCCCTGGTGCGCATCACCAGGACCGGCCCGGGAATCGTTGTTGACGGGCCGAGTGATGGTCGCGGGGCGTGGCTCTGCCGAGACGACCAATCGGCCATGTGGATCAGGCCCGACTGTTTCGATCGAGCGATCGCAAATCGTGGATTCGCCAGAGCATGGCGTGGTCCGGTCAGCAATGAAGAGGAACGAAATATCCGAGAACAGATCGGTCTGAGGGCCGACGAAGACGCCGAGCGTGATGGGCACTGATTCGCCCATCCGCGAGGTAATGACGACTGGGAAAGGTTGAATCGAGAACGTGGCAACGAAGAAGATCAGAATCCACGAGCTGGCCAAGGAGCTCGGGATGACAAACACCGAGGTCCTTGACCTGTGCGGTGTACTCGGGGTTGCCGCCAAGGGGCCGTCGTCCTCGCTCGCCGAGGCCTATGCCGACATGGTGGAGCGCCGCGCCAAGCGTGATGGCCTGACACGCGACGAGCAGCCTGAAGAGGTAAAGCCTGCCAAGAAGAAGGCCGCACCCAAGAAGGCAGCCGCCAAGAAGGCAGCGGCCAAGAAGGCGCCGGCAAAAAAGGCAGCGGCCAAGAAGACCGCCGCCAAGAAGGCGCCGGCAAAGGCGGCGGCGGCAGAGAAACCCGACACCGCCGACACGGCAGTCGTCGACGAAGAGGCTCCCCAAGCGGTGACACCAACCGAACCAGTGCCCTCCGCGCCAGCTGAAGTCGCCGAAGCAACGGCGGTCTCTGCACCTGACGAAGTTGAAGCTCCGCCTGAAACGAGGCAGCCCTCAGAGCCCCAGGTCGAGACCACTGCTGCGGAGGAACCCGCAACACCAGCACCCACACCAGCACCCACACCAGCACCCACACCAGCACCCACACCAGCTCCGACAGCACAGCCCGCAACGGTGCCGACAGTACAGCCGGCCGAAGCCGCTGCTTCGGTCGAGGAGTCGGCTCCCGTCGCTCCTGCAGCACCCGCGCCCGTAGCCGAAGCGTCTCCACCACCCGCGGCAGCCCCGACATCCGATGCCGCCGCTCGTGTCATTTCGAGTGCCCGCCCAACGGCTGGTGGCCGCCCGCCCGAAGTGCCGGCGAGTGCCGTCCCTGCCGAGGCACGCGTGACGCCGGACTCAACCAACGCGCCTGAGAAGCCGCTGTCGCCGAGTGGTGCAGTAGTGCCACCGCCTCCCGGCCGGCCGTTGTCGCCCAGTGGTAAGCCAATTCCGCCTCCTCCCGGTTCGGCTCGCCCGGCCGGAAGTCGTCCAGGCGGACAACGTCCTGGCGGCTACACACCTCGTCCCGGTGGTGGCGGTGGTGCAGCGCGTCCTGGTGGTGGCGGTGGTCCAGCGCGTCCTGGTGGTGGCGGTGGTCCAGCTCGCCCCGGTGGCGGCAACCGGCCGAGCGGCCAGCGTCGCCCGCCGCGCCGAACCGGTCGTCGGCGTCGTCGTCGCGATCAAGAGGAACTGCAGCCCCAACTCACTGCGTATACGGCCTCAGATGCTCCTGTTCCAGAGGGCATTGTCGTCATCGAGCGAGGCGTTTCAGCGCAGGAGTTCGCGCCGCAGCTGAACCGCACCCCAGCCGATGTCGTCCGTTTCCTCCTTAACAATGGCGAAATGGTCACGGCCACGATGACTTTGGCCGACGAGCAGATGGAGCTCTTCGCGCTCGAGGTATCTGCCGAGATCTTGCTCGTCGAGCCGGGGCAGCAAGAAGAGCTGGAGCTCCAGAAGCTGTTCGACGACTCCGACGACGACGAAGGGCGCGAGCTGCGCCCACCTGTCATCACAGTCATGGGTCACGTGGACCACGGTAAGACGACCCTTCTCGACCGTATTCGCGGTGCCAATGTTGTCGGCGGTGAGGCGGGTGGCATCACGCAGCACATTGGTGCGTATCAAGTCGAGAACGACAACGGATCGGTTACATTCCTCGACACACCAGGGCACGCAGCGTTCACGCAAATGCGGGCGCGGGGCGCCGATGCCACCGACATCGTGGTGCTGATGGTCGCGGCCGACGACGGCATCATGCCCCAGACCATCGAGGCGATTAACCACGCGCGCGCCGCTGAAGTTCCGATCGTCGTGGCGGTGAACAAGATCGACAAGGACAACGCCGATCCTCAACGTGTACTCACCCAGCTGGCTGAGTATGAGCTCGTACCCGAGTCTTGGGGTGGCGACACGATCGTGGTCGAGATGTCCGCCCTCAGCGGTCTTGGTGTCGACAATCTCATCGAACAGCTTCAAGTTGTTGCTGAGCTCGAAGAACTCACGGCCAACCCGACCGGTCGTGCCAAGGGCATCGTCATCGAGGCTCAGCTCGACAAGGGGCGGGGTCCGGTTGCCACGATTATCGTTGACAAGGGCGAGTTGAAGGTTGGTGACCCGATTGTCGCCGGTGCGGCATGGGGCAAGGTCAGGGCGATGATCAACGACAAGGGCGAGCAGGTCAAAACCGCTGGTCCGTCGACGCCAGTCCAGGTGCTCGGCCTCTCGTCCGTTCCGGAGGCCGGCGACGAGTTCCGCGCCGCGCCAGACGAGAAGATTGCACGAACTGTCGGCGAGTCGCGCGGCGAGCGCCTCAAGGCCAAGCATCTTCGTGAGGATGCCCGCGTCAAGACGGGTACAAAGCTCGAAGATATCTTCGCTCAGATTCAGTCTGGCGAGAAGGCCTCTCTGAACCTGATCCTGAAAGCCGACGTTCAGGGGTCGCTAGAAGCGGTGACCGAGTCGCTACGTCGGCTCGAACGTGACGAGGTCGACCTCAGCTTTGTTCATCGGGCTGTTGGCGGAATCACCGAGAACGACATCACCTTGGCTCACGCGACCAACGCGACGATCATCGGATTCAACGTTCGTCCCGATGGCAAGGCCCGCAAGCTTGCCGAGCAAGAAGAAGTCGAGATCCGGACCTACGAGATCATCTACAAACTGCTCGAAGACATCGAACAAGCCGTCCTCGGCATGCTCGAGCCTGAGTATGAAGAGGTCGTGACGGGTGAGGCCGAAGTTCGTGAGATCTTCCGTGTGCCGAAACTCGGCGCCATCGCGGGTTGCTACGTTCGTTCGGGGGTCATCACGCGTGGCTCCAAGGTCCGCTTCCTGCGCGATGGATCGATCATCTGGAAGGGTGACATCAGCTCGCTCAGGCGCTTCAAAGACGATGCTCGGGAGGTCCGCGAGGGCTTCGAGTGCGGAATCGGTTTGTCCGACTTCCAGGATCTCAAAGCCGGTGACCTCATCGAGACATTTGACGACGTCGAGATTGAGAGAACCTGATCACATTCCGAAATTCGGAATTGCGTGCGGGAGAAGGAGATCGGCCAGCCGGAGCGATGGCGGCCGTCGGTAGGTTGGAGCAATGGCAGCTGATCTCGACTTCTTTTTTGACCCGGTGTGCCCATGGGCATGGATCACGTCGCGCTGGGTGAACAACGTCTGCGATCAGCGCTCCTACGACGTCAACTGGCGCTTCATCTCGTTGTGGATGGTCAATGACGACAACACCCAAGACTGGTATACGCCCGAGTACCGGGCAGCCCATTACAGCGGCCATCAGGCACTCCGTATCGGTGATGCCATTCGCCTCGCCGAGAGCGATCCGTCGGCCGTCGGGAAGTGGTACACGGAGGTTGGCACAGCGCTCCATCGCAACCTTCAACGTGATCAGATGTTCAATGATTCGCGGACTTTCCTAGCGGGGTTGCTGGAAGCGGGAGGGTTTGATGCCTCGTACATCGATGCTGCAGACGACGACTCTCACGACGAGTACATCCGCGCTGATACTGAGATTGCCCTGAGCCGAACCGGGCGTGATGTCGGAACTCCGATCCTCACATTCCACCCGGATGCCGAGAACGAAGCGAGCTTCTTCGGTCCGGTGATCTCGAAGGCCCCCCGGGGTGCGGAGGCGGTCGAGTTGTGGGACGCTGTTGAGAAACTGGCAACGATGTCCGGGATGGCTGAGCTAAAGCGTTCGAACCGAATCGCCCCAGATTTCACGTGAGTCAGCGTTTCCGAGGACCTCAAAGAGGAGGCAGCGCCAATGGCCAAACGACAGAACAGGAACCGCAGCAGCGGTCGTAACAGCGGTGGCCCCAAGTACTCGCGCAGCGCGCGAGTGGGCAGCACGCTGCAAGAGATCATCGCTGAAGAACTGGTCCGGATCGATGATGAGCGGCTCTCATTCGTTTCGGTTACCGGCATCGACGTCGACCCCGAGTTGAACCGGGCAATCGTCTATTTCGATTCCCTCGATGGCGAAGACGCCGACGAGGACATACTCGAGGCGCTTGGTGAGTATCGCGTACGACTTCAGGCATCGATCGCTCGGCAGATCAGGGCGAAGAAGACGCCGATCCTCCAGTTCCGGCCCGATCTCGTCATCCGCTCAGCTGCGAGGATCGATGACATTCTGCGCGCTGACCGGGAGCGCGGCAATGGAGGCGACGCAGCGCCCGAAGACATCTGATGGCGCGTCGCAAACCAGCGACTACCCACGGCATCGCGGTCGTCGACAAGCCAGCGGGTGTCACCAGTCACGATGTCGTCGGCGTGCTCAGGAGGCGCTTCAACGAGCGGCAGGTCGGTCATGCTGGAACCTTGGATCCGGATGCGACCGGTGTGCTCGTGATCGCCGTCGGGAAGGCCACTCGGCTGCTGCGGTTCATCGAGAAGACTCGAAAGGGATATACCGGAGAGGTTGTGCTCGGCACGAACACTTCGACGCTCGACGCCTCTGGTGATGTGACCGGAACGTTCGACATGTCCAGTGTGACTGTCGATGATGCTCGTCGAGTTGTCGCTGAGAGCCTGACCGGTGAAATTGAGCAGATCCCGCCCATGGTCTCGGCGATCCGTGTCGATGGGCGGCGCCTCCACGAGTTGGCCCGGGAAGGGATTGAAGTTGAACGCGCGCCTCGGCCCGTCACCATTCATCGCTTCGACGTTACGGAAGGACCCTCCACCGGCATTCTTCAGATCGATGTGGAGTGTTCTCCCGGAACATATATCCGGACTCTTGCCGCCGACCTCGGGCAGTTACTCGGGGGAGGAGCGCATCTCCGCAATCTGAGACGCATCTCCGTGGGAGCGTTCGGAATCGCCGAGGCTGCGCCACCAGATGTCTGCGAGCTGCTGCCGGTTGCTTCCGCAGTCAGATCGCTGGAACGAGTAGAGGTGGATGAGGTGACTGCCGGCCTTATCGCAAACGGGCGAGTGCTCGACGCATGGCCGGGTGCAGGACCCTGGGCGGTGTTTTCCGAAACGGGGTCGTTGCTTGCTGTTTACGAGGCCTTTCGCCAGGACGAGGTCAAGCCGGCAGTGGTCCTACCATCCTGATCACTGGTGCCCGGTCACCGTTCGGCACAGGTCGGACGTGATTGAACTGCGCCGATAGCCTTAGGTGGTGCTTTCTGTCATAGATCTCGAGAGCTCCCCGTGGCCCGGTGAGCGTTCTGTCATCACGATTGGGGCTTACGACGGTGTTCATGTCGGCCACCAGGCCGTAATCGAGCAGGTTCGACGTCAGGCGAATGAGATTGGCGCCAAGTCAGTTGTCGTCACATTCGACCGCCACCCGGCGAGCGTTGTCCGCCCCGAGTCGGCCCCGCGTCTGCTGACAACGGCAGACCAGAAGATGGAGCTTCTCGCGGCGACTGGTATCGATGCATTAGCCGTCGTTCCGTTCGATGAACAGCAGGCGGCCGAAACACCCGAGTCGTTCGTACAACGAGTGCTGGTGGACTGTCTGAATACCAAGGTGATCGTCGTCGGCGAAGACTTCCATTTCGGCCAACATCGTGAAGGCAACGTTGAACTGCTTCGCAAGCTCGGTTTGGAGCATGACTTCGAGGTCGAGCCGATCGAGCTCTTACCGCGCGAGGATGACATCGACGAGCCGGTCAGCAGCACGGCCATTCGGCGGGCTCTGGCGGGCGGCGACATCTCGCGGGCCAACACCATGCTCGGCCGCCCGTTTGAGGTCCGAGGTGCTGTGGTCATGGGTGATCAGCGAGGTCGCCTGCTCGGATTCCCAACGGCCAACGTCGAAGTTCCCAACGGGTTCTGTCTGCCTGCCGATGGTGTGTACGCGGGCTGGTACGAGCGTCCATCCGGCGACGTCTATGCGTGTGCGATCAACCTCGGCCGCCGGCCGACGTTTTACGAGCACGCGGATTCTTCGTTGTTGGAAGCGCACTTGCTCGATTTCGACGGCGATCTCTATGGCGAAGACGCCAAGGTCCGCTTTGCCCACTTTCTGCGCAGCGAGCGCAAGTTCGACGGCGTCGAATCAATCATTACGCAGCTCACGCAAGACGTCGGGCACGCAAGAGAGATCCTCCTTCCGTAGCTTCTTCCGTTTGTAGGTAATTTTCGGCGGAACGGTCCACCGAAAATTACCTACAAACGGGGTTTTGTTGTCGGTTTGCGGGGTGGGCCGTAGCATTGCAGGGTCCGTTCGGGCTGAGGAGACTCGGCGCGGGCGCGATGCAGATGGTCTTCAACCGGAGCCGCTGCGACCTCCACGCCACCAAATGGTCGGCCAAACGGAAGGCGACACATGCCGAACAAAAGCGAAACGATTGAGAAGTACCAAACGCATGAGGGTGATACTGGTTCACCTGAAGTGCAGATTGCGCTGCTCACCGAGCGAATCACCCACTTGACAGGTCATCTTCAGACCCACAAGAAAGATCACCACAGCCGTCGTGGGTTGCTGATGCTCGTCGGCCGTCGCCGCCGCATGCTCGACTATGTCAAGTCGATTGACATCGAGCGCTATCGCAACATCATCGCCGCCCAAAACCTCCGTCGATAGGCGATCCAGATCGCCCGATCGCGGCGTTGCGGAAGTTCTCGGGACGACCAAGGTAAGGGGTGTGCCGCGATATCTGGGGATTCTTCCTCTATGCTTGGATCTTGGAGTCGGAATGTCCGGCTTCGCAACATGAGCGATCCGTTGTCGGTTGCCGGTTGCTGAATCCGAACCCCGCCGTACTCGACGGCGTTGGCCCTTGTTCGGGCTTACCAACTGGGAATCGACTGTCTCGCTCCAAGAGGAGCACTCCAAGGTGGAGTGCAAATGAAAGGAGCCCTCAGTGGCTGACCCTATTACCGTGTCCGGACCCGTATCTGGGACCGACAAGACACTGACCTTCGAAACGGGCAAGTTTGCCCCCCAGTCGATGGGTGCCGTCGTGGCATCGATCGGTGGAACGAAGGTTCTGACAACCGCCAACGCCGCCAAGAAGGTGCGCGAAGGCATGGACTTCTTCCCGTTGACGGTCGATGTCGAGGAGCGGGCGTACGCCGCCGGCAAGATCCCCGGCTCGTTCTTCCGACGTGAAGGTCGTCCGACCGAGGACGCAATCCTCACCTGCCGCCTGACCGACAGGCCGCTGCGCCCGTCGTTCCCGAAGGGCTTCCGCAACGAGACCCAGGTCGTCACGACTGTGCTCGGGGCCGACCAGAGCAACCCGCACGACGTGCTCTCCATCAATGCTGCTTCTGCGGCGCTGATGATCTCGGGCATCCCGTTCGACGGCCCGATCGGCTCAATTCGCATGGCGTACAGCGTCGACGGCGACTGGATTCCGCACCCGACATTCGAAGAGGCCGAAGCCGGCACTTTCGATCTGGTCATTGCCGGGCGCGAGCTCGACAACGGTGACATCGCCGTGATGATGGTCGAAGCGGGCGGTTCCGAGAACGCGTTCTATTACTACGACGATGGTGCCAAGAAGGTCACCGAGGAAGTCCTCGCTGACGGCCTCGAGGCCTGCAAGGTTTGGATCAAGGAGTCGATTGCCCTGCAGCGTCAGCTCGTTGCATCCGTGATCGCCACCCAAGGCCCGATCGAGATGATGTCGTGGACACCAGTCCTCGACTACACAGTCGAGATCTTCGCCGCCGTCGAGAAGTCGGCCAGCGAGAAGCTCGCTCCGGCAATCGCAATCTTGGCCAAAGCCGAGCGCAACGAGGCAACCGATGCGGTAACCGCCGACACGGTCGCCGAACTTTGTGGCACAAAAGACGCTCCTGGCGAATTCGCCGGCCAAGAGAAGATGGTCAAGGAAGCCGTTCGCTCACTGAGCAAGGTTCTCATGCGCCGCCGAGTCGTCGAGGAAGGCGTTCGTACGGATGGTCGCGGCACATCAGATCTGCGTGCCGTCACTGCCGAAATCGGCGTGCTGCCAACCGCTCACGGTTCGGGACTGTTCCAGCGCGGTGAGACTCAGGTGATGAACGTTCTCACTCTGGCGATGCCTCGGATGAACCAGATGATCGACTCGCTCTCGCCGAACGATGAGAAGCGTTATCTCCACCACTACAACATGCCGCCATGGGCGAATGGTGAGACCGGCCGGGTCGGATCGCCGAAGCGCCGCGAGATCGGCCACGGAGCCCTTGCGGCCCGTGCGGTTCTGCCTGTCATCCCCAACCAGGAAGACTTCGCATACACGCTGCGCCTCGTCTCCGAGGTCATGTCGTCCAATGGTTCCACGTCGATGGCTTCGGTCTGCGCATCCAGCCTCTCGCTGATGGACGCCGGTGTCCCAACCAAGGGCCACGTGTCTGGCATCGCGATGGGCCTCATCTACGAGGACGGCAAGTACATCACGCTGACCGACATCCTCGGTTCGGAAGACGCCTTCGGCGACATGGACTTCAAGGTTGCCGGTACCGAAGACGCCATCACGGCACTCCAGCTCGACACGAAGATCGACGGCATCCCCGCCGACGTGCTCACCGCCGCACTGGCGCAGGCACGTGAGGCTCGCCTCGAGATCCTCGACGTCATGAATGCTTGCATCCCTGAGTCGAAAGCCGAGGTTGCCGAGACAGCTCCGAAGATCTCGACGATCTACATCCCACTCGACAAGGTCGGTGAGGTCATCGGCCCGAAGGGCAAGGTCATCAACACGATCCAGCAGGAGACCGGAGCCGACATCGGCGTCGACGACGATGGCGCCCGCGGCATCGTCACAATCGGCGCTGTCGAGGCATGGAGGATGGAAGAGGCCAGGGATGCCATCCTCGCTATCGTCGACCCGCCGAAGGCTGAACTGGGAGAGGTCTACACGGGCCGCGTTGTCAACATCACGAAGTTCGGTGCGTTTGTCAACATTCTTCCGGGCCGGGATGGCCTCGTGCACATCTCGAAGCTCGGTGGGGGTAAGCGGATCAACTCAGTCGACGACGTGCTGTCACTCGGTGAGGAGATCGAGGTTCGCGTCGAGGAAATCGACGACAAGGGCAAGGTCAGCCTCGTTCCGGCCGGTGATGCTCCGGCGGTAAAGGAATCCTCTGGCGACTCGTCATCGAGCCGTGATCGCGCACCGCGCGCCGAGCGCTCGGAGCGGCCTTCCCGTTCGGAGAGCAACGGCGGCGACAGCGACATCGTCGAGGTGAGCTTCGAAGAGGGCTTCGATGCCGAACTCGCTGATGAACTCGGTGACCTCGGCCCGAAGTCGGACAACCGTGGTGGAGGCGGTCGTCGTAACGACGGCGGCCGACGTCGCCACCGCTGAGTCGCGGTAACAAGGCCACATCGGCCAGAATGAACATATGAGAGTCGGGGTCAACGGCGCTGTCGGACGGATGGGTAGAACTGTCTGTGCTGCGGTTGCCGCTGACCCCGATCTCGTTTTCGCTGCTGGAGTCGATCCGTTCGGCGCTGGCGAGGAAGTTGAAGGCCTCGCGGTGGCCGAAACTCTGCACGCGTTCGTTGACGCGGAGTGCGACGTGGTGGTCGATTTCACCGTTGCCTCTGCCTCGAGGGATGTGTTGCCGTGGCTTGGCATGCATGGCATTCATGCAGTCGTCGGGACAACCGGATTCACTGCTGCTGACTTTGATCTCTTCGAGTCGGTCTTCGGTGGCGACGAATGCCCCAACTGTGTGATTGCCCCCAATTTTTCGATTTCGGCCGTACTGATGATGCGTTTCGCCGAGATGGCGGCACCGTGGTTCGACACGGCTGAGATCATCGAACTGCATCACGATCGCAAAGTCGATGCGCCGTCGGGCACAGCGGTGAAGACGGCCGAGCGGATAGCCGCTGCCCGCGAGTCCAACTTCGACCCCGATCCGACCACCGAAATGGTGTACCCCGAGGCCCGCGGGGGTGTAGGCCCGCGTGGGGTTCGGGTGCATTCAGTCAGGATGCGCGGCATGGTCGCGCACCAAGAGGTGATCCTGGGTGCCACGGGCCAGACGCTGACGATCCGCCAGGACAGCTACGACCGTGACAGCTTCATGCCCGGCGTAATCCTCGCTTGCAAAGGCATCGCCGACGTGCCGGGGTTGTCCCGATCTCTCGACCCCTTCCTCTAGCAAACCCGCGTTGGAGCGGCGGTCAGGCGCCGCGGAAGTTGCGGAAGTTCATTGCCAGGACGAACACAATCGAGATGCCGACTGCCCACCACTGGTAGCGCTGCAACAATTCGAGGAAATCGACGAGTTGTGCTTCAAAGGTCCGCGCCAACCACCACATGAGCGCGAGCCGTCCGGCGATGCCGACCGACAGCAGGGCGGCGAGCTTGAACGGTGGTGTGCGGTGAACACCACTCAGAGCGGCAACGATGTTCGATCCGGCGAAGAATGGAATCAAGGCCCACTCGGCCAGAGCGAAGCCTCGGTTGAAGCCGTCGATGGCCTCAGGAGTGACGCCCAGGTACTTCGTGAACCATCCGATCGCGTCGTCGTGGTAGGCGCGCCCGATGAGATAACACACCACAAAGGCCAACGCGATGCGGAGGGAGCCGATCACGATGTAGGAGCTGAGTGGGATGTCGGCGGCCAGCGTCAGGGCTAGATATCTGTTGCGAGACGACAGCATGAGGAGGCCCTCAGGGTTCGTGTCGACCCAGCGCGCCCAGACACCACTGGCAATGTTGCTGCAGATGACCAACACGACGAATGCAATCAGAGTCAGCGGCGCCCAGACCGGCCGAACGTGTGGCTCGTTGGATGCATCGATGGTTGCGCTGTCACTCACGAAGCCATGACGGTATCTGGTCCACTGGATCGTTGGGTGCCGCGGGCACTACGTTCGGCCCTCATGCAGGGCCTGATGCAAGACGTTCCACTCACGATTCCACACATTTTCGATCGTGCGGAAAAATACTTCGGCCACAAGGAGATCGTGACCGCAAGCGGTGCGGGAATCGAGCGCACCACATACGCGGATTGGGCGTCGCGCACGCG
>Ga0209013_10001411_pt1 | contig 22147 bp, 20 predicted proteins | sample Cruoilmetagenom2_FD_187291 | JGI IMG/M metagenome (GOLD analysis project Ga0209013, IMG submission 187291) | Oil polluted marine microbial communities from Coal Oil Point, Santa Barbara, California, USA - Sample 2 (SPAdes) (version 2) | ecosystem: Environmental > Aquatic > Marine > Oil seeps ... | reverse complement strand
CCATATTCCCCCCATACTTTGACACGCTCCCGCTCATTGGCGTAGGAAATACCAAGAAAATCGTCTCCTTCCCCACCTGCGTGATGCAAAAGAGATATCAGGTCCATAGGAAAATCCTGCTCAATCAACCGCTCTACCAATACCTGTGCACGCCCGGGGTCATCGAACACCGCAGCGTTTAGATTGTTTGCAGATGACATATTCCTTGTTACCTCAAATATTACCAATGCCAGATGCTGGCTTTTTCATGAATTCGTAAACATCCTTAATACGTTGTTGAGAAATGATTAGTCCAAAATGTTCAGCCAACTGTTGTTGTGCCTGCTCCATTGTTTCAGGTACTGGCTTAAGGCGCTGTAGAAAGCCGGAAATATCCTCCTTCACTGCCCAGGGGTAGATCAACCAGCGCCACTTGACGATTTGCCTTGCGTAGTAGTCCTCGGAAAAATAGGTGGTGGTTTTACGGTGCATTACAGCAGTACGAATTTCATGGGGATGGAAGGTCTGCAGATGTTTGATTACCAACCCCAACGTATCACCACTGTCGTTCACATCATCAACCAGGAGTACACGCAGATCCTTGATGTCAGCGCAAAGGGGATCACGGATGATGACTTGCGCCTGTTTAACTGAACCAGACAGGTAGTGTTCCGTCCTGATACTGGTTAATGCCATGATATCGAGGTAATCGCATATCAGTCGGGCCGGCACATAACCACCACGGCTTATGGCAACTACTACATCAGGAACGTAGCCCGATGATCTGATCATAATCGCGAGTCGATGGCATAGCCGCTGCACCTCCGACCATGAAATCAGTTCACAGCGCATTTTGTCGGCCATATGGATCATTCCCTGGTTACTGAACAATAATCACACACTAATCCGGATTCAGCGTGCATCCTTGTTGCAGAAGATGCAAGCCTCAACGATCGGCATTTAACAGTACTGGAGTGCTATTATATTAAAAGAAAGTCTTCTGGTTTCGATGTCGTAGGTGAAAAAGTATGTGTTCATCTGACATGATTAAAAAAATATGGGTCGATGAATACGGCGACAGCCCACTCATCGCAACGGCAATTCATGCTGGACATGAGATACGTCGCGAATTGTTACCACTGATTGCGCTGGATGAAGCAGACCGCGTACGGGAAGAGGATCCCTATACCGATTACTTCGTCAAGGTAGTACCTACCTGGTTGGCGGCTACCCATTCTCGTTTTGAAGTGGACCTCAACCGAAATCGTGAAGATGCCGTCTATACATCCCCTGAAATGGCCTGGGGGCTCCATCTCTGGAAGCACCCTCCGGGTGATGAGATGCTGGAAAGATCGCGTGAGGAATACGATGCATTCTATGCCGAACTAAAGCTGTTGCTTGATCGCCTGACACAGCATTTCAAGCGTATCGTCGTCTTTGATATACACGCCTATAATTTCCGCCGGGAAGGGCCCACTGCACCACCGGCCGACCAATTAACCCATCCGGACGTCAATGTCGGGACCGGAACTATGGATCGTGTACGCTGTGGACACATCGTAGACCGCTTCATCGAAGATCTCGGCAACTATGACTTCCCGGGCCATCACCTCGACGTCCGTGAAAACGTCAAATTCAAAGGTCGGCGATTGGCGCAATGGATCCATAGCAACTATCCGGAAAGTACCTGTGTACTCTCCGTTGAGTTCAAGAAATTCTATATGGATGAATGGACTGGCGTCTGTGACGTTGAGCAGACCCAGGCCTTGCGTGATGCCTTGCAATCCACTGTTCCTGGGATTTTGCAAGAACTGGACAAATTGAAATGAATGACAAGCCTGTCATGATCGGCGACGACATCATCGAAAACATCCGCGAGGTGTTGTCCAATAACCAAAGCGTGCGCTACAAACTGCCGGAAGGTGGTCGTGTGCACGTAGACCGCCAACTGCCGTTTCTCTGCCTGTATCGTTACCCTCAGGATCATGAGGATGGAGGTACCGATCGGCTGCTGCTGGGTGAAGCTGCCTACATCCTGGCCTCTGCCGTGACCGAACACCACACACAACTGACCAGACTTGTGCATGAAATTCTCGCCATACAGAGTGGTGTTTTCGGTGCCTGTCTGCTGCTGGAAATCTGGGCCGGTGATGAGGTCGCGGATGAACAGGACCAGCCTGCATTTCATATCGTAGCACCCAACACCAACGTGCCGGCCAATGTTCTTGAAGATATGGAAAATGCCCTGCTGGGTATACATGTTAACGAGGTTTCTGCACACATCACACTCAGCTACCGGGAATCCATCAGCGCCCCTGGTTGTAGTGACATCATCAGCAATGAGGCACTTGGGCAATTGAACTGTACACATCTCGGCCTGGAAGTAAGCCCCATCTATCGCGAGGCAGAGGGACAGTCTCTCCTGCCCTTCCGGTTACGCCAGTTACATCATGTGTTCGCTAATGCTCTCAAACGAACTTTTTATTCCTTTGCTCATAACGTCACACAGCTACGCCTGGCTCATTACCATGAACTCGGCCGTCAGTTCATTACCGGCGTTGTGCATGAAACCGATGAACAGCTGACTGAGATCAGCAACAGCTTCGACCTGCTTTTACACGTTACGCCGGTGAATGCTCAACAGGCATGGCAGAAATTCCAAAAAGACAAATACCAGAAATACCCCGAATTTCTCTATCGACCCCGCAACATAGATCCTGATCTTATGAAGCGACAGCTCTATCAGGTACCTATCGAACACATTGAAGACCCTACCCTGGCCTATATATTTTCCAGCAAACGTGAGGAACTGGATCGCCAGATAACCCTCGTGGCCGATCGCAATACACCGCGCTTTTTGCTGGGCAGCCGCCAGCTTTTTGGTGATATCCCACCGGTGCTGCTGGATCTGGCGAAAGAGATGCTGAGCCTGCCACCACCGGCACAAAAAACTGAAACCGGCTACCTGTCTGCCAGTGAATTCGCAGATCAGGCGCGACAGGAGATCGAGTGGTACCGTGAGCAGGATCCGGAACTGCCGGCCCAGGTAGAACTGCGTGATGACGTACCTGGTATCCTGGTTTCGAGGGGGCATTTGCTGGTTGGGCAGGATACTCAGATACCGGAGAACCGGGTGAACGCCACCCTGGCTCACGAGGTCGGCACCCACATCGTGACCCACTACAATGGTCGTCAACAACCCTTCCGGGAACTCTATGCCGGCATGGCCGGTTATGAACCCCTGCAGGAGGGACTGGCTGTGCTGGCAGAATACCTCTCCAATGAACTCAGTCACATGCGTATGCGACTGCTGGCTGGACGTGTCATGGCGGTTGATATGATAAGCAATGGCGCTGACTTCATTGAGTCGTTCAGGTTACTTGAGAACGATTATGGTTTTTCCCAGGCGAATGCCTACACTATCTGCATGCGTGTATACCGCGGTGGAGGTTACACCAAGGACTTTATCTATCTTCAGGGGCTGGTCAATGTCCTGGATTATCTGGCCGCTGGGCAGCAACTGGATCGGCTGTATATCGGAAAAATTACCTATGAACATCTGGATTTCATAGAGGAATTGCAATGGCGCAAGGTACTCGTAGAACCACGCCTGCGCCCGCGTTTCCTTGATGATCCCCGGACAGCGTCTCGGTTAGACCGGTTGTATCAGGGGACAGGCATCGTTCAAATTATGATGGAGGCAAGCTGATGCGCATCGGCATGGTCATCAACGACATCGACACGGAACTGCCCGACTATTCCACTACCTGTCTGGCCATGAACGCGACAAAAATGGGTCACGAGGTGTGGTACATCAACGTGGCAGATTTCGCCTATGATCCCGATGAAAGGGTCCATGCCCGTACCTGTCGCGTTCCAATGAAGCAATACCGTTCACAGCATGCCTTCCTGGAAAAGGTACGCGGCAAGAGTGCGCAAAGAGAACGCATCTCGATCGAAGATCTGGACATCCTGTTACTGCGAAATGATCCTGCTCAGGATGCTAACGATCGGCCATGGGCGAGATTGGCCGGGATCAATTTCGGCCGCCTGGCCATGCGCCACGGGGTCATCATACTGAATGATCCAAACGGGTTGGCTAAAGCCATCAACAAGTTATATCTGCAGTATTTTCCGGAGGAAGTCAGACCACGAACGCTGATCAGCCGCGATTGCAACGAAATCAAAGCGTTTATTCGTGAACAGGGTGGCTATGCGGTACTCAAGCCGTTGTCGGGTTCGGGTGGGCACAATGTTTTCCTCGTGCAGCCGGAAGACAAGCCCAACATTAACCAGATGATCGAAGCGGTGAGCCAGGATAACTATGTCATCGCCCAGGAATACCTGCCAGAAGCTGTGCACGGCGATACCCGCCTGATCCTCATGAACGGATATCCATTGAGCTGCAAGGGACGCTATGCTGCCTACCGTCGCGTACGGCAGCAAGGAGACACCGACATGCGCTGCAACATAGCTACCGGCGCGACGGCTCAGAAGGCTCATATCTCCGAGGACATACTGGAACTCGCAGAGACCGTACGTGCCAAATTGATTCAGGACGGCATGTTCCTGGTAGGCCTGGACATTGTCGGTGACAAGCTCATGGAGATAAATGTATTCAGTCCTGGAGGGCTGACCGGTACAGGTCGCCTGGAGGAACGTAACTTTTGCCGTGAAGTGATCTACGCCCTGGAACGCAAGGTGGAGCATATGCGGAACTATCCCGAAACTTTCGACAACCTGGAACTAGCCACCCTGTAGTTTCCAGCTATTCAATCTCGAATTTCCCTGATAAAAGGGATAGGAAATTGCTTTCAGCGAGCCCAGAAACAGGTTTATTACAGGCAGATCACCAAGTCCTTGAAACTGTACGCTTATTCCGGTTCGTCCGTGTAGCACGCACCTGTATTGCCAATACCGCGAACACCGATATCGGCCTTATGCTCGAAATGTTCCCAATGTGGAATGGTCATTGAACAAGATTATAGAATTAATGACGACAGTTTAGGTACATGACTATACTTCCTCTTCGTGGACTAACTGAGATGCTGGTAGTAATGACCAATAATCGGGACTAATATCACTACATATTCCAGCTGAACATGTACAGAGAACAGCTCATTTGATAGAGAAATAGGCAAGGATTGAACATACAGCTCTATGCCCGAACCAAATAATAAAATTCCTCCCAACCGGCTATCCATAGTGCTTTTAGCACTGATGGTTGCGATGCTCTACTTTCTGTTCATTGTCCCGCAACAGGACATCCCAAAAAGCTATGAAATCCCCTACAGTCAATTCAAGAAACTGCTGGTACAGGGACGCGTAAACGAGGTGGAACTACGCGGCCACTTAGCCAACGGTACCTTGTATGATCCTGTAGCAATTGGTCCAGACGACGTACTGGCTACACATTTCAATACACGAATCCCCGAAATCGGCGACGAAGAACTCATGCCCCTGATCAAGTCGCAGGGAGTGACATTACGTGTAGGTCCAGAAGAAACCAAAAGTGGCTGGTCTAACCTGCTCATCCTCATGCTTCCCTGGCTGATCTTCATCGGTCTATTTTTCTGGATCATACAGCGTACCTCCCGCCGTCTTGGCGGCGGCCTGGGCGGTGCAGGAGGGGAATTGCAGAAGTTTCTTCGAACATCAGCTAAGGAGGCCAACGTGCCGGAGGTAACCTTTGACGATGTTGCAGGTCAGGAAAATGCCAAGCGTGAAGTACAGGAACTGGTTGATTTTCTAAAAAGCCCCGAACAGTTTCGTAAACTCGGGGCTGAAGTCCCTCGGGGCATACTGCTGATGGGCGCACCCGGTACCGGAAAAACTTTATTGGCGAAGGCCCTTGCGGGTGAGGCAGGTGTACCCTTTTTTTCCATCTCCGGCTCTGAATTTATCGAAGTGTTTGTCGGTGTTGGTGCTGCCCGGGTACGACATCTGTTCGAAGAGGCAAAGAAAAATGCCCCCAGCATTATATTCGTTGACGAATTGGACAGTGTGGGGCGAACCCGCGGTACCGGACTGGGTGGAGGGCATGATGAACGTGAACAGACCCTCAACCAAATCCTTGCTGAGCTCGATGGATTTTCAGGGCATGAAGCAGTGATTGTGCTTGCGGCGACTAATCGTCCCGATGTGCTGGATCCCGCCCTGCTCCGACCCGGCCGTTTCGATCGACATGTCATGCTGGATCTACCGGACCGAAAAGAGCGCGTGGCCATTATGAAGGTTCACGTTCGTAACGTTCCGCTGGCCGTCGATGTGGATTTTGAGAACATTTCTGCAGGCACGCCCGGTTTTTCAGGGGCCGACATCAAGAACCTGGTAAATGAGGCCGCAATGCTGGCAGCGAGGGAAAAGACCGAACAGGTGTATATGCGCCATTTTGAGGAAGCCCGCGACAAATTGCTGATGGGTAGTGTCAGGACCCTCGCGATCCAGCCAGAAGAGCGCCACCGTCTGGCAGTCCATGAGGCCGGACATACGCTGGTGGCCTATCTGCTGCCGCATGCCGATCCACTGTACAAAGTGACTATCATCCCCCGTGGCCGCGCCCTGGGTGGTACCCAGCAACTGCCCGAGGAAGAACGCCATACCCTGCCGGAGGACTACCTCCAAGAACGGCTTGCTGTCCTCCTTGGTGGACGCAGCGCAGAGAAAGAACTGTTGGGCATTGTCAGCTCTGGCGCCGATGATGACATCCGTCAGGTAACAGCACTGGCCCGTGCCATGGTGGCGCGCTGGGGCATGTCCAGTGACATTGGCCCGGTTGATCTGAGAGAAAGCGAGGAGCATCCTTTCCTGGGACGCGAGATCGCCCAGCCACGCCGATTCTCTGAAAGTTCCGCCCAGGCCGTGGATACAGCATTACGAAAACTAATACTGGAGGCAGAAGCCTCTGCGCTGGAAATAATCCGTAGTCACCCTGAACAACTGCTGCGTCTGATCAGTATGCTGGAAGAGCATGAGACACTCCGCCGTGAGCAGATCGAGGAGTGCTTGGGGAAACGCCCACAGATCAGTGAACAGATTTCAACTGGCACATGATAGCGCCTGATTATTTCAGCACAAATCTTGATCAGTATTATTCTGTCTGAGGCCTGCCAATAGGCATAAGATACAGGACCTGTTCTCCAGCCGGCAGATTCAGGATTGTCTCTATATGGCTATCATCAAAGGCACCGACCACAGCTGCACCAAGTCCTAGGGATTGTGCCTGCAGGAAAACATTCTGTGCACTGTGACCGACCTCGATATGGATATAGCGGATCCCCCGCTGTCCGTACTTCCTGGTTGTCTTCTTTTCAATGGCAGAAAAAATCAGCAGTGCCGCACTGTCTTTCACCCAAAGCTGCTGGTAAGCAGCCTCGGCCAATTCCTTACGACTGTCGCCTTCTTTAATACGGAGTAATTGATGCCCGTCTGGAGAATACTGGTAAGTCCCCGGCTTGAGGCCCTTGACGTTGCCAACGACGAGGTAGAGCACTAGAGGATAGAGTGCACCTGCAGAGGGAGCGGATCTCAACCCTTCGTCATCTGTCATACCCTGGGCTGACCATAACAATTGTGAGATCTCTTCTAATGATAACGGTTTGTTACTGAACTCCCTGATTGAACGCCTGTTATGTATGGCCCGCTCGACAGAGATATCACTTTCAAGGCGTGGCCCAGGCAAATTTATAGTGTCTGAAGAATGAGCTAGCGACATGGCACAGAGCGTAATACTGATGAATAAGTACTTCAACCGTCTCTCAATCATCTCATTGTCGTACGTAGCCTTGCCCTGAGTTCCTTGAGCGGCAAGGTATTCAGCACATCCCCCTTCTCCAGCCAACCGCGGCGGGCCTGATCGATGCCATATTGCAGAAAATCAAAATTCTGTTCAGTGTGGGCATCACTGTTAATACTCACTAGAACCCCGTCATCGTGCGCCATACGGCAGTAGTACTCATTGAGATCGAGTCGCTGGGGCTGGCTGTTCAGTTCTAGAAAACAGCCGCGGGCCCTGGCCTGCTCAATGATCCGGGCCATGTCCACGTCGTAGGGCTCGCGCTGTTGCAGCAGTCTGCCACTGGGATGTGCCAGCAGAGTGAAACAGGGCCGGTCCATGGCACGTAGTATGCGTTCGGTCTGTTTGTTGCGCGGCAGATGAAACTGGCTATGCACGGCACCGATCACCAGATCGAGACGGCGCAATACCTCGACCGGCAAGTCCAGGCTGCCATCGGCCAGGATGTCGACCTCTATCCCCTTGAGTAGCGTGATGCCCTTGAGTTCATCGTTGATGCGATCAATTTCATCGATCTGCTTCAGCAGGCGGCCGCGGTCGAGACCGTGGGCAATAGTCAAATGCCGGGAATGATCAGTAATGGCAAGGTATTTAAGGCCGTGCTGCCTGGCCGCCATGGCCATCTCTCTGATCCCGGCATGGCCATCGGTAGCCGTGGTATGGCAATGGAGATCGCCCTGTAGGTCGGCCCGTTCTACCAGTGTCGGCAAGCGCTTTTCATAGGCTGCTTCAATCTCACCGCGCCCTTCCCGCAATTCAGGTGGGATATAGGGCAGCCCCACTGACTTGAACACCGATGTTTCGGTCTTTCCAGCGATTCGCCGCTTACCCCTGAATACCCCGTACTCGTTGATCTTCAGCCCACGCTGCTGCCCGAGCCGCCTGACCTGAATATTGTGGGCCTTGCTGCCGGTAAAATAGTACAGCGCGGCACCATAACTCTGCTGCGCCACGACCCGCAGATCGACCTGCAGGCCATTGCGCAGAATCACGGTGGCGCGGGTTGTACCCCTGGAGACCACCTCGTCGACCTCTTCGTAGCCGACAAAGTGCTCCATGGCTGCAGTTTTGCCACTGGTGGTGACAAGGATATCCAGATCGCCCACAGTTTCCCTGCCGCGCCGGTAACTGCCAGCCATCACGACATCTTTGACCCCCCTGGTCTGCTTCAGATAAGTCACCAGCGTATCGGCAGTGGAGACTACGAAGGCGCGCAGAAAACGTTTTTCAGTCTCACGATGAGTATCGATTACTGCCAGGATGTTGCGTTCAATGCCGGCCCCAAAACCAGGTAGTGAACGAACTCGACCGGCACGCACCGCCTGTTCTAGTTGCTTGACACTCTTAATCCCCAGGGAGTGATACAGGGCCTTCACTCTTTTGGGCCCCAGGCCGGGTATCTGCAACAGGGCCTCAACACTCGCGGGGACCTCCTTGTGCAGTTCGTCGAGCGCCCTGACCTTGCCGGTCTCGAGCATCTCCTGGATCTTTGTCGCCAGATCCTTGCCGATCCCGGGCAGACGGGTGAGGTCTTCACCGACTGCCACCAACTCACCAACCTCCCGACCCAAACCACGCAGGCTGCGTGCTGCATTGCGATAGGCTCGCACCCGAAACGGGTTGGCTTCTTCGATCTCCAGCAGATCGGCAATCTCGTCAAAGACGTGGGCTATTTCTTCATTGTGGATCGGCATGGTCGTCTTCGTTGTTATCCCTTTATTTCGAGTCGTGGAGTTACTGACCCAACAACGCTTCAAGACGGACGATGCAGTCCTTCTCTGAAGTAAATTCAATCCCGATCATGCCACGGGAACAGGCCCGTTTCACATTGCCCAGGTTGTCGTCGATGAAGACAATCTTGCCCGGATTCAGGCCAAGATCGGCTGCCACATCATAGAACAGGCTGGCATCCCGTTTCCCCTTACCCAGCCGGTAGCTGATATAGAGCCGGTCGAATTCCCGATAGAACCGATCACGTTGATCCAGCTGGTCCAGCCACACGGTCTGGTCGCTCAATATCCCCACCAGGAATCCTCGTGTGCGTAAGGTTCGCACCAGGACGACCATACGCGTGCGCAACACAAAGCGCTGGAGGATCTCAGTGGAAAGCGATGCATCGTCACCTTGTAATGAGAAACGTTCCCGCATATAACTCCAGAAGTCTGCCTCGGTTCCCTTACCGCTGACAAAACCGGATTCGTAGACACCTTCTTGCGCTGCCTCATAGAAGGCGTCCGGTTCCAGATCATGTTGCCGGGCAATCGAAAACAGCCCCTCGCGAAAACCCTCTTCAGCGAGCACTCCGCCATAATCAAAAAGTACCGCACGTATGGTGGTCGTCTTCCTTCCAGTGCAGGTTTCCGTGATTTCTGCCATTCCCCAAACCTTACCAACAATGGCCGGGGGCTTTCACGGACGAAAACCCTAACATGTGAGTAGCCGGGATTTCGCCTCCCTTGCTGAAGGCGGCAGATCCTGGCGTAGATGTCACAACAATAATTTCCCTGGGGCTGTTAGTTCAGACCTGATCGTAATAGTCATGTGCGGCTTGCCGGGCATCTTCCAGTGAGGCATAGCCGATGGTGTGCCACTCAGATACGTCATGCTTTAATATCTCCACCTCCCAGAGGCCAGTTCCAAGATTTTCAGCGTATTCGGCGCTCCAGATATCGCCCAAAGATTCTTCATACTTGCCATCCGGACGTTTAACGAGGGGCTTGGTCATTACATTCTCCCATGCTGTTATTCCAGAGGTTCTTCTTCCATGTAGCCCTCGCCAGATTCATCGGCGGGAGTCTCAGCTTCAGGTGTCAGCTTTTCCTGACCTGAAGGACGGAAATCCTGTTGGGGTTCATGCCAATCCTCCTGAGTCGTATCGGTGACCTCGGTGCCGAGATCATCCTGCTCACCAATATCGAGTGCGCCGTCCCAGTTCTCGGGAGGCTCACTCAGTTGGATGTTAAGTTCACGCCACTCATCGAGGGTAAACTCTTCTACATCACCGTCAAAGTGCTGGACCTCAACGGTGTTGGCTTCCTCATTGACGGCAATAATGCAAAAACGCTGGCCTTTGTCGATATACGCGTACCATTGGTCTTCCAGTGGGTCGAGTTCATTGGGCATGTTCTTATCCTCACACTATTCCATTAATACGTGAATTCAATTCACAACCGCGCTCGCACAATCCGCCTGCTTTATTTATTCCGCAAATTCTACAGCTTCACGTATAGCATCGATTCCTGCCCTGGCACAGGCATCATCTATATCGCCAGCCCTCTTTTCGGCCGGAGCTCCAGAGACGCCAATCGCCCCATAAAAATGGCCACCTATCTGTACTGGCACACCACCTCCCAGCAGCAGAACGCCTGGCGCATAATTCAGGTGCTCTAGTCGTGGATTAGTCATGAGATCCATGGTTGATGTCTTAAATGAGGCCGAGGTTTTTGCTTTCGCAAGGCCTACATCCACAGTATGGGATCCTGCACGAGGATTACGCAGAAAGGCCTGCAGGTTTCCTCCCCGGTCCACCAGCGCCACAGCAACCTGGTAACCTAATTTGCTACACTCAGCCTCGGCAACGGTGACGGCCTTATTGGCAATGGCAGGTGTCAGTGCACGCGCCTGTACATAGGGTTTTTCATCAGCTACAGCCATGCCACTTATCAGGGCACCACCCAGCAATACAATCACATATTCATAATGTTTCATGGGATTTCACTTTCGATTATCGATGTTTGTCTGTATCTATCACAAAATATGGGGGTTTATTGGTCTCCTGACAAGTCTTCTCAGATACCAGCTACTCAGATGGACCTCATTCCCTGTATGTATAGTCAGTATGAAGATAAACTGTCTCGAATCCACTGGAGCCAAGGATTTGACATGATCCTGGCATTCCAATTAACCATGGCATATTAAGTAAAAAAGATCGATGCCGAACAATCAAAAAGCTACTCGCATCGTAATAATGGGTGCTGCCGGTCGTGATTTTCATAATTTCAATATGGTGTATCGTGACGATCCTGACAGCATGGTAATCGCCTTTACTGCAACACAGATCCCGGATATCGCCGGACGACAATACCCGGCTTCTCTTGCCGGCCCCTACTATCCCGATGGCATCCCGATTCATGATGAATCCAGGCTCGATGCACTGTGTCGTAGAGAAAAGATCAACAAGGTCGTGTTTGCCTATAGTGATATCAGCCATGCCCTAGTCATGCACAAGGCTTCTGTCGTCCTTGCAACCGGTTCAGACTTCGTGATGCTAGGCCCAGAACGAACCATGTTGAAGGCAAAAGTACCGGTTATTTCAGTTTGTGCGGTTCGTACTGGTTGTGGGAAATCCCAGACAACACGCTGGTTGTCGAAGCTTCTGAAGCAACATGGCCTGAAGGTTGCGGTTATTCGTCACCCCATGCCCTATGGTGAACTCGAGAGCCAGGCCATACAGCGTTTCACGTCAAGAGCCGATCTGGACACTGCCGAATGCACTGTTGAGGAACGTGAAGAGTACGAACCGCACCTGCTCCTGGGTAATGTTGTCTATGCAGGGGTCGATTACGCCGAAATTGTGGCTCGTGCCGAAAGCGAGGTGGATGTCATTCTGTGGGATGGCGGCAATAATGACTTTTCCTTCATTCGTCCAGATCTGCACATCGTCATGGTTGATCCGCTTCGCCCGGGTCACGAAACAACGCATCATCCGGGCGAGGCTGTACTGCGTACGGCAGATATCATTCTCATCTCTAAGATAAATTCAGCCTCGGATGCCGATATTCAGCAGGTGACCGATAATGCCCACCAGATAAACTCGATAGCGCCCATTGTACGCGGCGCCTCACCGGTACAGCTGGATGATCCTGAAGCCGTACGTGGCAAGCGGGTTCTCGTGGTAGAAGATGGACCGACCATTACCCATGGTGGCATGCCCTATGGAGCAGGTTACGTGGCCGCTACAGAGGCGCAGGCAGGGGAAATCATAGACCCGCGCAGCTATGCGGCGGAGGAAATTGCCGATGTGTATGCGAACTACCCCCATATCGGCGCTGTACTTCCTGCCGTTGGCTATCATCCATCACAACTTCAGGCTTTGCGTGAAACCATCAATGCGGCAGATGTGGATGTTGTGGTGACCGCAACCCCCTGTGATATCGGAGCGCTGATTAAAATAGACAAGCCTGTTATACGAGCGCGTTATGAATTCGCCGAAGCTGGTGAACCGGGTCTGGCCAGTCTGGTAGAGGAATTCTTAAAGAAAAACAAACTCTGATGCAGCAGCGAGTCAGACCCAACATCACTCAATCTCACCAGAGATGTCATCAGCATCTCTGGCAATCACGGTACCTACTTCACCGTTTATAATCGCTTGCGCATCCTTGAGTGCACCAATACCGGCGATCCCGCCAGTCTTCTCGACATACCCAATGGCCGCTTCGACCTTGGGCGCCATGGAGCCCGGCTCGAATGAGAACTCCTTGATAGCCTGTGGTGAGATTCGCCTTATCGGACGGCTACCCGGTTTACCCCAGTCCTTGTAGACCGCATCAACATCGGTAAGCATCAGGAACATATCTGCCTTTAGTTCCTGTGCCAGCAGTGAACTCGCAAGATCCTTGTCTATAACTGCTTCGACACCGATCAATGTACCATCTTCGCGGAATACCGTGGGTATCCCGCCACCCCCAGCACAGATCACGATGATACCCTGGCTGACCAGCAGCTCGATGATGCCCAGTTCAAAGATACGCCTAGGTCGCGGTGAAGGGACTACCCGACGATACCAATCTCCATCAGGTGCAATACTCCAGCCCCAACCGCTGGCCAGACTCCGTGCCTCGTGCTCGTTATAGACGGGGCCAATGGGCTTGGTCGGGTGTGTGAACGCGGGGTCTTTCGGATCAACCTCGATCTGGGTCAGGAGGGTTGCACAGCGACCGTCGAAAGGTAACAGGTTGCTTAATTCCTGTTCGATCATGTAACCGATCATGCCTTCGGTTTCTGCATCGAGGATATCAAGTGGGTAGGTTTCGTCAGGTTTGTAGGCTGCACCCTGAAGTGCCAGCAGCCCTACCTGTGGACCGTTGCCGTGAGAAATTACCAGTTCGTGCTCACGTGCAATCGGCGCCAGTGCCTCTGCTGCCGTTCGAATATTGCGTCGCTGATTATCGGCAGTCAGCAGTTCGCCACGACGAAGCAGAGCATTGCCTCCAAGGGCAATCACAATTCTCACGGACCGAACTCCAGCAGGCAGTGAAAGTTACGTTTGCTCGGGGATAGTGTCACTCCTCTACTCTCCTGTGGTCAGACGAGGAACGCGTTGTGCGATACTGGTTACAATTTCATAGTTGATCGTATCAATCCTGTCAGCCAATTCATCTGCTGTCACCAGCTCATCATCCTGCCGACCAATCAAAACTACCTCGTCACCCAACTCAACCTGACCGCGCAGTGCGGTCACATCGACAAGGCTCTGATCCATGGTAATGCGACCTGCCTGTGGGCAACGCCTGCCACGAACCAGTACATCGAGATTATTGGAAAGACTGCGACTGAGCCCGTCGCCATATCCCGCCGGAATAGTTGCTATCAGCGATGGCCGATGTGTATGAAAGGCGTGCCCATAGCTCAGACCGGTGCCGGCAGGCAATTCCTTGAGAAAGGTGATGCGGCTCTTCCACTCAAGCACGGGTTTGAGTTCATGCACACGCGGATTCACGATCTCACTCGACGGAGCTAGACCGTAGATCGCGATACCGGGCCGAACCACATCGAAATGCGCATCCGGCAGATCGAAAATTGCCGCGCTATTGGCCATGTGATGCACTTCAGTTCCATAAGCCCTGGCCTTCTCAATAACCAACTGAAAATGCTTTGTCTCATCCCGGGACAATTTCTTGTCCGCCTCATCGGCACAGGGAAAGTGGCTCATCAGACCGCGTACATGCAATGCCGGATACTGACGGCATCGAGCGAGGAATGGAACGACTTCATCGGGAGAGATGCCGATGCGTCCCATACCGGTATCGACCATGAGATGCACCGTGACCTGCTTGCCAAGTCTTTCTGCATCAGCCGTCAATGCCTCGACCATATCAAAGGTACAGATGGCCGGCTCGCAGCCATACCTGACAATTGCTTCACTGTGTGCAGGCAATGATGCTGACAGAAGTATAAATTTCGCATCAATGCCCGCTTCGATGAGTTCAATGGCTTCAGTGACGTGGGCGACGCAGAGAGTATCGTAGCCAAGCTTGAGCAGATGCCGGGCAATGATTTCAATTCCATGCCCGTAGGCATTCGCCTTGATTGCCGGCCACATTGGTCGCGTGCCTGCCAGTTCCTGCAGGAGGCCCATGTTATGGGTCAGATGGTCAAGGTTGATAACCGCCCTGCTTAGATGATCCGGATGAGTATTCATGACTTGATGGCCTGCTTGTTTACGAAACCAGATGTCATCGCGGCAAGCAGCGCGCTGTAGTTCATCGAGAATGCCAGCTCATCGCCGAGATGAATTTCGTTTTCTACATCTGTTACGTCGACAACCAGGTAGCCGCTGGATGCGCCGAGGATGGTTATACGTGGGTCAACAGGGCTGATTCCCGCTACGTCGACATCCTCATGCCCTAAATTCAGCAAGGCCCTCAATCTTTCACCACGGTCTTCGAAGTTGGGCAGATGGCCAAATGCGTCTTCACTCCTCTCTCCGACCGGTATGGATGGTTTCTTCTTCAACTCGATGATCTCGGCATTCAGAACAAAGGCATCCTGGAAGGCACCGGGCCACGGCTTTCGATGAATGGTCTCACGGCCCAGCAGGATTGCTTCACCAATGCGTGCGTGGTTGATTTCCTTCGGCATTTTTCCCGCTGCAATGAGCTCCAGACCACTGGAATTGATAGCGGAAAGCCATTCAAGTTCAAGACCGAGGCCATCCTCGATCTTGCTGGCATAGCTGACCAGTTGCTTCATATTGTATTCACTTGGGATGACCCCACCAAAGCATGCGAGGTTCGCTCCCAGGCCCGCGATACGAATGCCACGCAGCTTAATCACCTGCTGAACAAAAAGAAGGAGATCCTCCTGCCAAAGCCCCTCACGAAGATCACCAAGATCCACCATAAGGATGACATCATGGATCTTTCCCTGCCGCCCGGCTGCGTCGGATAAAGCTTCAAGAGTGGACAACTCCGAATTGAGGCTGATATCAACCAGAGGAATGACCTCTTCTACAGCAGACATGGCCGGGACACGCAGCAGCATGAAGATGGCATCCACCCCCGCAGTCTTGAGGCGATGGAGATTTTCAAGGCGTGAATCGGCAATGGATATGACACCCCCACGCAGCATGGCTCTCGCCACATCTGGATGGCCGCAGGTCGCCTTGGTTACACCGGTTACATAAATACCGTATTCCCTGCACAGGCCAACGATGGTGCGGGTGTTGTGCTCGATCTTGTCGAGGTCGATCGTCAGGTAAGGCGTTTTCATTCTAACGCCCTTGATCGTAATACCCGTGTCAGGAAACTGCCTACATCGCGCCCGGTCGTTCCTCGACCAAAACCCGCATCCATACCGCATTTACGTGCCAGCTCGTCACTCACCTGGCCTCCGCCGGCAACCAGCACCAGTCGCTCACGCAATCCACGCTGTTCTGCCAGCCCATGAAGATGCCGCATGTGCTGTTCGTGTATATGTTCGTGTGTGACGATGGTTGAAACCAGAACGACATGAGCGCCTACCTCCTGCGCCACGTCAAGAACCCGTTCAACCGGGACAGAAGTACCAAGGTCGTGGCAGTGGAAGCCATACTTCTCGATACCACCGTGTTTGATGTCGAGTATTTCATGCAATCCTACCGAGTGCTCATCCTCTCCCACGGTTGCAGCAACGACATGGATCTCCCGTGGACGTACCCACTCCTCAATCTCTGAATCAAGCAGCGGCTCTTCTCGTATCGACAGAGGAAGTTCATCGACATGAACAGCAATATCAAGCACGCCCTTGATTTCAAAAACACTCCCTTCTGCGGGGTGCATGATTCGCCGGCTTATTACCTCGGGACTCTTCAGCCCCATGTGCCTCGCAATTTCCAGCGCCGCCGCTTCTGCAAGCTTCGGACTTTCGGGTACAAACAGGGTGACACATACGATGCCGTCACCATGTTTTTCGACTTCCGGTCTCAACAGGCCTGCTGCCTGGTCTTCGAGAGTATGTTGCAGACGTTTTTCTACGTTGTCTTCGGGATCCAGTTCATCAATGTATTGCACCTTTGATGGGTCACACAGCGTACAACCACCATGCTCTTTACAGGGCTTGTCACTACCCTGTGAATAGACATTGTTACCGAAGTGACTGCATACCGGTGCACCATAATCTGGTTTACGTGGTATGACTGTGCCAGCACCGTCACCCCCTTCCGGGTCACGTACGATTCCATCTCCTTTTCGTTCAGGATAATACCCCTGGTCAACGAACTGACCTGATTCAACAGCAGCATAGTAGCCACCACTTTCCAGTATTTCATCGAGAAAAAGTACTGCGCGCTCCTTGAGTTCACGAACCTTGTCGCGTAACGGGCCATCCTGCCTGAGTTCTACCTGCTCCATTAGTCCATCGACGCCCATCAGGGTTTGCCGCGCCGTATTCAAGCCTGCCACATTATTGTAATGCCATGGAATATTACGGCCTTCATCAGGCGTAATGGTGCTCTGGATATCGGTGGAGGTCATGCGGGAGATGAGGGTATCCAGTACATGCGTGACGGTTGCCTCCATGGTGTCGGACTCCATGTAGCGAGTATTCTGCTGTGCCCTGAATTTATAGCCATCAAACAGGTCTCGCAATGCAATGGCATAGGGCAGATCCAGTCGCATTTTGGGTGCCGGTGGGGCAGTAGGCGGAACTGTGGACAGCGCGATCAGGTCATCGGGTAACCCTGCCGAAACCGAATAGGAGGTATTGATAGCGTGCTGGACGAACAGCTCCGGCGTCACTTTCCACGCTTCTTTCGCAGTCGCATTGGCATTGTGTGCACCGTCGAGCTGCAGGATTCCGTCATCTGCCATGATCTTTTTCGCTTCTGCGGCATCCACTAGGGATCGATGCATATTGATGTCACGGTAGAGAATGTTGTACTGGGGGTCCTGATGCGCACCGTTTACACCCTCCTCCGCGAAAAGGACGGCGATTTCCGGGCCGGCTACACCACTTACATAGGAATGAAAGTTGATGGGCCTTCCGACCTCGTCTTCTATGGCATCGAGTGCCTTGCGTGTTGCACGGATCTGTTTTCTGCTTATCGGGATACCGCCGATACCTTCTGGCGTACCCTCTACAAGCCCATCGATATGCGACTGTCCCGTGGTGCGTATGACCATAATATGATCTGCACCATGCCATGCCGCCATGCGCATGCGACGCAAGTCATCTTCGAAACGCCCTGAAGCAATTTCGGTGGTGATCACATAATCACCTTGTGGATCTATATTATTGAAATCGTGCGCCGCCGGGAGTGGTATCGAGTGATGCAGATTTTCCGACGTATTCTGGTAAACAAAGGGGCCAATCCTGTGGTTCTCGATCTTCTTACGCCAGACCCAGCCCTTGCGCCTCGGACGGTACTTGTCCAGGTCTTTGAGAATCTCACACACATCGAGCTTTTTATCGGGAGACAGTCTCATAATGGCATCTCCTCCCAGTACTGTCCCTCAATTAATCCCTGGCCTGCCTCGCGGACCGAAATTTGCTTCGCTTTTGCCAGTTCCAGGACCAGATGACCCGCGCCATGTCCCAGTAAGTGCCTGTCCTGCATCAGTTCAACAAGCGCCTTGGCCTCGATGCTGGAAAATCCCATGCGTAAAAGAACCGAACGCTCAATGGAAGGCGTTGTGTGGGTGCGTGCTTCCTCGACCAGAGGGTCGACGATTTTTTCGACGAGGTGCCAGAAACGAGTATGCAGTTCTTCATCTGACATAGCTCGAAGTTTCTCTCGTCGCTGTTCAAAATCATCTGGCCGTTCAAGGGAGCTCATCGATCACCTCCTGTACCCAGGTCTGACTGGTTCTTGTTTCAGTGGCAAGAAACTCGAGGTCAATCTGGTCAAGGCCCTCACCTGCCGGCAACAACTCCATGGCATGACGCAGGTAGGAACGCCGGACATGATCCAGCTCCACTTCCCTGACCGTGATCTGTGAGGGATGCTCAGGGATCACGATCCGTCTGCCCGGTATATTGTCTTCAGGATCTCCTCTGAGTATCTCGATTCCCATGTTCTTCGCCAGATTGAGCTGTGCAATTGGATGCTTGCCCGCACCGGTATATTCGGTCTCCTGTACAACAACGATCTGTTCCCTGTCCAGCTCCTGGGCAATGGCGAATGCCGCCGCCAGTGATGTATTACCGGCCGGGCCGCGTTGCAGGCCTTCCAGTTCCGCGAGAACCTGTGTGATATAGAAAACTTCGCCCTGGCTTACGCTAACAAAGCGGTCCATATAACGTAGCGCACGGGCAGCATTTCGCGGCACGTCCGCTCGATCCGGCCAGGAAGTAAAGGGCATGGAGAACCCCGTGTGACCCGTTGTGAAGGACTTGCGGTTGAAGTCTTGGTCCGAGGCCATGTGCAGCCCGGACAGGTCCACACTGGCAGCGATCATTGTGCTTTCTGTCGCACCGGCCTTGTGCAATCCGCGTGCCGTCCCCGTCACATTGCCCCCGCCTGCATGAGTGGCGATCACTACATCCGGGAAAGCACCTGCCTGCTCTTGTATCTGGAGAGCAAGTTCATAGCCGAGCGTCTCGATACCCAGTATCGAATAGGGCGTATAAAGCGATGCATTGAAGTAGCCGGTCTCTTTCAGGACCTGCAGAAAAACATAGAACAGCTCCGGCCCGACAGAAAGCCTGATTACCTCCGCTCCATAACCCTCACAGGCACGCGTTTTCTCGGCGATCTCCGGCTGTGCAATGCCCTGACTATCGAAGGCCTCCTGCACAACTATGCAGCGGAGGCCGGCCTTGGCCGCCTGGGATGCGACCGCGGCGCCATAATTCCCACTGGTCGCAGCAACGACTCCGGTAAACCCATGCCTCGCGGCCGCGTGGACAGAAAGCGAAGCACGCCGGTCCTTGAACGAACCCGACGGGTTTGCGGCTTCATCCTTGACGAAGATGCGCGCACCCCTGCCCGGTTTTGCCACCGCACGGGCAAGTTCTGTGATGTTCTCAAGCTCGACCAGTGGCGTATTTCCCACCGCTGTTCGGCTTTGTATCTCACGTGTGGTAGTCAGGTCATACCCCGTATCGGCAAGTAGCCGTTCGTAATCGAAGGCAAGCTTACCCGTGGCATACTGTGCGTAGTCGATCCGGGCAGACCCCTTCATGATGTCTGCCCGTTGGGCCATGATTTCCTGGTAACCGGGTGAATCGGTCATTTGACTCTTCCCCGATCACGTAGCATAGCCCGGACCTCTCCCCCGATAGTGGAAAGCTCTGCAATCGGTGCGCCAAAGCCATGGCCATAGGCAGGATTGAAATCGGTAAGGGTTCCGTGGAGGCGGCGGCCAGTCGTTGTAATGATCTCTACATCCTCGCCCAGGGAAGCAGGCTCGACAAGAAAACCTTTCACCCGCATCTCCAGTGGAACCTGTTGTGTATCCTCAGGTACCTGTGACGCCCTTTCGCCGGCCGGCAATACGATTCGGTGGATCTCCACCCAGCTACCTTTTGCTACAGGCTCTGTCATGGCAGTTCACCTCCGCGTATTCTGTGCACCCGCTGGCGCGCATCGCCAAGCATCGCGGCTGGAACGGGCAGGTCCGCCATGGAATAGAGGCCAGGTGATGCATTGAGCACTGGGGGGATCATGTTCACTGCCAGAGCGATGGTACCCTGGCCACCAGGAATCTCCGGGCTTCCGGCAAGGCAAATGTTGGGTGTCCCTGTGATCTCGATAGTATCTCCCGTCTCTACCCCTTCAAGATGTGGCTGAATCTGCTGGGGATGGACAAGCGTGATAACCGGCTTGCCCTCCCGGTATGCCTGGGCTGTATGGAAACAGCCTGCCACCTGTCCCGGTTCAACCATGACGAAGGGCGTTTCGCGCCTGACCGCCGAGACAATGGGATCCCTGCTTTCTTCGATCCGCTCGATCACCCAGCCCAGGGTGGTGGCAATCATGTGGATCGACTCCGCGAATCCGAAGTGGCCGATCACAGTGCCCTCTTCCAACCCTTTTCGAAATGCCTCCGGCGAGAGCCCCACGCCCTGGCTTGCGAGTACGGTGGGGCCGTAGGGAGAGAGGTCATTGACGCGTCTGGCGGTTATCGACTGGATATCAGCGCAGACGCCAGTGAGCGTAATGACGAGAAGATCGAGTACAAAACCGGGATTGATGCCAGTTCCGACGACGGATACTCCGTTGGCAACGGCTAGCTGATGCAACTCCCCGGCGATTGCCGGAGACTGGCAGGAGGGATAAGCCATCTCCTCAGCGATGGTGATAACGTGAATACTGTGACGCAGAAGTGCCGAAATCTCCTCAACGGCATCTTCGAGTTTCGAACAGCTTGCCTGAATCGCCACATGCGGTCGGGTCTGTTCAATCACCGTTTCGAGTTCGGTGCCGACCCCGATGCCAAGTTCCTGGTCCAGCCCGATGGCCAACCCGAGATCCATTCCAGCGCGTTCTGCTCTTTTTCCATAGGCGCCAACGAGCTCGAGCCCCTGTTTTTCAAGCACGAGGCGGGCAATCCCGGATCCCATCTGCCCGGTACCGAGAACCAGCACCCGGATATGATCATGCATAAAGTAGCGCTCCCGTCTTTCCACATCGGACGACCACGGCTTGCTATTCATATACCGAAGGGCCACCGTAAGATGTCACCTCAGTGCAATTCTAACTTCACTACACCAGGGCTTGAGAAATGGATTTCGAAACTCCTTCAGGGTAATACTTCCACTGACTCGGCGCCATGCCACTTGATCCGCTGTTGCCATACCATAGGATCATCCGCTCCACAGTGAAGTATCAGAATAGTTTTACCATCCATGATGGCCTTATGCAGCAACTCAAGTTTCTCCTCGGGAATGCCCATGCGCCGCAAGGCGATGGTCAACCGGGTTACCACCGCTGCACCGGCCATCACACCTGTGCCAACAGCAGCGCCTGCAATAATGTCGACCAGTGGACCTGCTACCAGTAGAAGGCCCACCCCTGGAATCACCAGCAATCCGGTTGCTCCGGCCAGCAGACCGCCTATGGCTCCCCATAGTGCGCCATATTCCCCCCATACTTTGACACGCTCCCGCTCATTGGCGTAGGAAATACCAAGAAAATCGTCTCCTTCCCCACCTGCGTGATGCAAAAGAGATATC
>Ga0209013_10001410_pt1 | contig 22157 bp, 18 predicted proteins | sample Cruoilmetagenom2_FD_187291 | JGI IMG/M metagenome (GOLD analysis project Ga0209013, IMG submission 187291) | Oil polluted marine microbial communities from Coal Oil Point, Santa Barbara, California, USA - Sample 2 (SPAdes) (version 2) | ecosystem: Environmental > Aquatic > Marine > Oil seeps ... | reverse complement strand
TACAACCGATTCAATCACAAGTTTATGCTAATCGAATGATTGGCACCGATCATAATTTTGCTTATATTGATAATATTCAACCTGTAAAATTTAAATCTGGTTTTGATGATCACTTAGAAAAGCAGGAACAACTTCTTGAAGAGGAAGAAGAGCAATTAGTGGAACAAGAAAAACCATCAATCCAACCTTTATTTAAAGGCTTTATTCATCCAAATCCAGTAAATTTATCTCCAAAAATTGCTGAAATTAGTGGCAAAGGAAACAGTGTTAATTTGTATGTATAGTTCAAAGTAATAGAAAATCGCTTATCGGGTTTAAACCGATAAGCGATTTTCTATTTTCTCACACTTAGAACTTGTCCCAAGTATCTGTGAATAAAGGCCCAGTTAATAATTAAAATTAACTGAACCTTTTACTTTGCGCATGTATAATATTTATTCCATAAATTGTATCTGGATGACTATTTTAAATTGTACTTAAGAAATATCTAACTCTAAACAATGAAGTAACCGTTCTGCCATTTATATGTTAGGTATTCAATTTATCGAATAATAAATTAACTACTTCTTATGTCCTTTTTTCTTATCATGTGAGTCTTTCTTATGTTCTGACTCTTTTTTATCATCTTTTTCAACTTCTACTGTATTTTCAAAACTACTGGACTCTTTTTTGTCCTTTTTTTCTTTTTTATTATTATGACTATCTTCTTTTTTTTCTGAATCCTTGGAGCTTTTTTTCTCGCTTTTTTCTTTTTCTTCTATAGTACCTTCTTCTTTTTTCTGACCCTTTTCTTTTTTGCTCTTGGAACCTTCTTTTTGTTCTGCCGTTACCTCTTCAACCTCGCTTACATTAGCATCGGAATGTTCTTTTGGTGTATCTTCTGATTTATGATGAGGCTTTTCTTTCTTTTTATGGTCTTTCAAATAACTCACTACTTTCTATAATTTAATGTCACTATTACAGGATATGTAGAAAAGTGTAATTTTGTTCGGGAAAAATTATATTAGACGCTTGTATAATTATTGAAAAATGGGCGTTTAACCAATACTCAGGTGCCTCAAGATACATATAGATACTAGGATACTAAAAAAGGAGGTTAGAAAGATGAATAAGAAGATGATACTCTCTCTAGTAGACAAAGTAGTTAAAGTAGACAGAGGTGGTCCAGAATCGCGGGTTGGTAAGCTCTTAACAGCAGCAGAAGATTACTTTACTTTACTAACAGAAAACGATGGCATTATTTATTATAATACACAGCATATTAAAAGTTTGACTCATAATTCAAAAAAACAAGTAGAATTCAATCTTGAAATACCTAAGGATTTTGAGTATATACAAGCAGAAGATTTTATAGGGGTTTTAGAATGTTTAACACTACAGTGGGTAAAGATTAACCGTGGTGGACCCGAGACACTAGAAGGGGTTCTGGATCAAGTTACAGATGATTTTGTAACAATTGTGGCAAACGAAGAAATTATTCGAGTTGCTTTATTCCATATTCGTAATATCAGCTATGGAGTTAAGGTAGAAAAAACTAAAGAAAATAAAGGTAAAAATGACAAAGAAGAAAATAAAAATGAATCAAAAAATGAATCAAAAAATCAAGAAGAAGCAAAGTAAACCTAGTAAATAAATAGAGGATGCATTCGTCGCTTTTTTTATTTTATAAGCGACGAATATTCTATGAGGGAGGCGACCTCCAAATGCAGAAAAAAAACTTCGAAAACGTATTATATGCCAATCTAAATAAGATTATAGGATTGTATTTAACAAAAAATCAATTTGTTGAAGGAATCTTATTGGATATTCAAAAAAATCACGTTGTTTTGGAAGTGAATGAAAAAATAATCTACATCGCAATTAACCAAATACATGCAATTTCTAAGAATACTAAGGAACTGCGTTTAGCAAAAGAAATCACTCCGCATCTTGTTAGAAATGATTTGACAGATGTGTTAATTGCATTAAGATACCACTGGGTTACATTAAATAATTTTGGAAATCCTACTCTTTTTGGCATATTAAGTAGTATCTTCGAGGATCATATTATTTTGATAAATAACAAAGAGTTACTATATGCGCCAATTACCCATATTACGGATATTTCTAGTGAGATAACTGAAAGTGACCATTTCTTTTTAAATAAAAAGGAACAGCGTGCTATTCAAAGAATGTATAGATTGGGTATTAGTGAAGGCTCTTTTGAAATAAAAAATGAGAATTTGGTAGCGGAACAAGATAGAACTATACTAGCGGATGTTGGAATTATGGCAGATGTGATAGATCTTATAAATAAGGACAAAGCACCTCAAAATACAGTTACTTCTTTATTATTAAAAGAGAGTGCCAATATTGTAGTTAGTGAACAGGTAGAAGCTTCAATAAATATGGGTATTCTTAAGGACATAACGGAAGTTATAAATACAGATGTATTAGAGGAAAATGTATTTTCTCCTCAAATGGAAGAGAAACTTGAAACTATCATCTTGGATCTAGTAGAAGAAGAGGCCAATTCTGTAGTTATTGAAGAGCAATTATCCCAAGTAGATGATGATATTCATATTGAAGAAATTGAACATATAAATACGACTCCATTAGAGGAAAACGTAGTATCTCCTCAAATAGAAGAGATGCTGGAAAGTTTAAATTTGGATCTAGTTGAAGCGAATGCCAATATTTTAGTTAATGAAGAGGAATTATTCCAAGTTGATGATGAGGGTCATAGAGAAGTAACGGAACTAATAAATACAGATATATTAGAAGAAAACCTGACTTCTTCTCCATTTGAAGATCAACAAAGTATTGTATTTTCCGATGAACAACTTAGTCTTGCCCAAAATCCTTTGAAATTAAAAGGGAAAGATGTACTACTAACTGCTTGGAGTACTATGAACAATGATCAGTCCACAATTGTATTACCAAAGAAAACCGATTTGAAAAGAAAACTTGCAAACCCAAGCGAAAATAAAATGATAATTAACGGTAACATTGGGCTAAATGAATATAGATCTCTTTCAAATCAAATAAATAAAATTTCGGATCTCCAGGAAGATGAAGTATCGGAGACATCAGAAAAAAAAAAACCTCTATTAAATGCAAATGTGATGAGTAAAAAAGAAGTAAACGAAATGTTGGAGCAGCAATACTTTGCTTTGATGAATTACGCAGCAGTCCAAATTTCAAATGCGATAAATTATAAACAAGCGGATAACAAATTCTACTTTCACCCTGGAGTCGAAGGGAGTTCTGAAAAAATTAGGCGGTTTGAAATGATTAATGGTTATCCAGTTTATGATTCTAAGCACGACACATCTGCACTAGAAAAACAGTATATATCATTAATGAGACATGCAACAACAATGTATCGAAAGTTAAGGCGTTAGTATTTCAAGTACGAGTTAATGCTAAAAGGAGTTGTGACCTTGAATAAAATTATTCAAAGTCTAATCAAGGAGTTTGTCCAAATTGAGGTTTCAGGAAAAAAGATATTAAAGGGAACTCTAATTGATGTGGGAAAAGACCTCTTGGTTATTTTTAATGGAACAGATTATATGTACATTTCCATCGATCATATCCACAATTTCTGTGCTCTAAAGAACAATGAGTTAGATACGCTTGCCCCAGTGGAATCGTCTAGTATAAAAACTAGTGAAAATAACCAGGGCCTATCCTTACAAGTAACTCTACATCAAGCAAAAGGGAAGAACATTGAAATATACTTAATAGATGATCAGCCTTTACATGGTTATATTACTAATATAATGGATGACTATTTTGAATTTTATTCCCCCATCTACAAAACTATGTATGTATCCATTAAACATTTAAAGTGGTTAATTCCTTATGTTTCCAATGAAGGTCCTTATGGATTAAATATTAACTCCTCCAAATCATCGGTGAATGAAAATCTTGAAATTACTTTTAAAAATAAAATAGATAAATTTAAAGATAAATTGATCGTATTTAATATTGGTGGAAGTAAGAGTCATATAGGAACAATAAAAAATGTAGAGGAACAAATAGTTGAGTTGGAGAAAGCAAGAGCTGCTAAGGAATATCTAAATATTGAGCATATCAAAACAATCCACGAAGTATAAGAAAAATGGATATATAAAAATAGAAGCATGAAATGTTTCATGCTTCTTAAAGTTGGAAATACATAAAATTTATTTACTTTGTGCTTGAAAGGAGAATTATTTATAATATTTTTTTGAATATGGACATACACCTCGTTTCTCGAAGTAGAAAGAGAATATACATACAAATAAAAGGACAATCCAAACAAGGAGAGGAAATGGTATATGTATGAGTTTACAAATTGGAATCACCATTTTGGTGTTCCTATCTACTATGTTATTCATTTTTGTAAGGCCTAGAGAAGTAAATGAAGCTTGGCCAGCAACAATTGGTGCTGTGATATTATTATTAGCAGGTATTGTGTCATTAGATGATGTTGTAGATATTATCAATAAAATAGGGGGGGCGTCTATTACTATAATATCGACAGTTGTCATGGCTGTCATATTAGAAAGCTTCGGTTTTTTTAACTGGGTAGCTACTCGCATTGTAAGTTTATCAAAAGGGTCGGGTTATCGATTGTATTGGAATATTCAGTTACTGTGTTTCGGGATGACACTATTGTTTAATAATGATGGTAGTATTTTAATAACAACTCCCATCTTGATACTGTTACTTAAGAACATGCGACTAAAACCTCCTCAACAGATCCCCTATTTAATCAGTGGAGCATTAATTGCCACTGCCTCCAGCACACCTATAGGAGTAAGTAATCTAGTAAACCTAATAGCACTAAAAATTGTAGATATGTCTTTATGGATGCATACTTTAATGATGTTTGTCCCTGCAACTTTAGGGTTATTGTTTATGTCATATTTGATGTTCATCCTTGTGAAAGAAAGACTGCCAGTAACTTTACCAAACTCTCTCATCAATATCGAAGAATCTTTTTTCACTAAAAGCTTTCATCCACTGAAAGCTAGTATTTCTTTAGAAACAAAACAAAAGCGTACTAAATTTATGTTGAAGATTCTATTCTTTGTATTAGTTGTACGAGGGATGCTATTTGTCGCATCTTATGTAAATATTCCCATCGAAATCGTAGCAGTAATTAGTTCGCTTATACTTTTGGTTTGGAGAAGCTACTATTTAAAATCTAACCCAATAGATATATTGAAAAAAACGCCATGGCATATTCTAATATTTGCATTTTCTATGTATGTAATAATTTATGGATTGCATAATATCGGATTAACTGCATTATTAGTTCAATGGTTTGAACCGATAGTTCAGCAGGGATTATTTCAAGCAAGTCTCATCATGGGAGGACTGGTGTCCGTACTCTCCAACCTCTTTAACAACCACCCTGCGTTGATGATTGGGACGATAACATTAACTGAGATGGGCTTAGATCCAATTACTTTAAAAACCATCTATCTTGCTAATATTATTGGAAGCGACATGGGATCACTGTTGTTACCAATTGGAACTCTTGCCTCTCTTATATGGATGGATATTTTGAGGAAAAATAAAATTAAAGTTACATGGAAAGATTATTTAAGTATTACGATAAAAGTAATTCCAATTACCACAATTGTAACGCTAACACTCTTATATTTTTGGGTGCAAATCGTTTTTAATTAAAATAAAATTAATGAAGAGTCTACGAGTGAGCGGGAATTCTTAGAAAATGAAGATTTCCTGCTTTTCTGAATAATAAATTATTTTTCATTGAACACAAAAAGAATCCATCATAAAAACTCTTATCGCCAACCAGTATATTGGAAAAGTTTGGAATGTTAAGATGAATTTAATCTGGATACATATATGATTTCATTTGTTAATAGTATGTATATGATATTGAAGTGAAGAATGCTACCAAAAATAAAAAGTATTTAAATGTTAAATGGAGAGTATGACATTAGTCATAACCCTCCATAAAATTTTCGTATTATATTTGTTTCTCCATTGCTCTGTGAGGAATTCCAGCTTCTAAAAACTCAGGTGATGTAATAGTGTAATTTCTTTTTTCATAAAAAAGAATAGCCTGGCTTTGTGCATTTAGTTTTAACTTGTTAATTCCAGTAGAAATGGAGTATTCCTCCATGCATTGCATCATGAGATTACCTAACTTTCTCCCACGATAACTTGGAAGAATACATACTCTTTCTACTTTTCCGATTCCTGGTTCAATAACTCTAATTCTACCTGCACCGAATGGTGTGTCTTCGTCATATGCGACAAAGTGGACTGCTTCAGCATCATACTCATCAAGTTCAAGATGCAGTGGGACATCCTGTTCTTCTACAAAGACTTTTCTTCTAATTTTAATAGCATCTTCATATTCTTTTTCAGTTTCAACTTTCTTTGCGTACACCAATACTTACTCAGCTCCAGACAATCTAAATGTTTCGTATACAGTCCAAGATCCATCTTCTAATTGATATAAAAGATGTAGGCGATCGATTTCTTCTTCAAACTGTGCGCCAATCATTTTTAGTTGAGGAAGGATATCATCATGTTCACTTGCATTCATCTTTTGGGCAATTGTAATATGAGGAACAAAAGAGTAGCTTTCCGCATCATTGTATTGAATAGCATTTAAATCCTCATGCAGCTTAAGTAGTTCTGTTGTTGGTTCTACATGAAAGTATATTGCATTGGTAACAGGTGCAAATGAACTAACCTTAGTTGTTTTTAATGTAAATGGTTTATGATTTCTCACTAAATTATTAACTTTTTCAGCGATAGACTTAATCTCATTCTCATCTGCTTCAAATACGCCTTTAACTGTCATATGTGGAGTGATTAAAGCGTAGTGAGGGTCATAACGCTTTCTATAGGAGTTGGCGAAGTCCTGTACTTTTTTAGATGGAAAAGCAACAATTCCGTATTTCATTTTAATTACCTCCTCAAATTATTAAACAAATAATATACCTATTATATCAAATTTTTCTCTATAAGCTAAAATTTTGCAATAGCGCTCTTTTTATATCTGGTTGCCAAAGCTTCCAAGTATGATCTCCTTTTAATTCGTCATAAAAGGTCAAAAATCCTTTATTTTTAAATAAATAATGTAATTCTCTGTTTGGAGTGATGAAATCTGTTAATAAACCATCACCAGTTTTAACTGCTTTTTCTTCAGTTCCAATGACATGGTAAATAGAAAATGCATGAACTTCTTTATGTTTTTGGACAGTTTCTAATACGGCCTCATTGACGAGCGGAGAGTGCATTATTACTCTTCCAAATGTATTTGGATAGGCTAAAGCTGTCATAAGTGAAACTGTAGCGGCCAAAGAATCTCCTATAAGTGACCTTCCCATACCTACTTGGTAAGTGGGATAGTTTTCATCTATATATGGTACTAATTCTTGCGCTAAAAAACGTTTGTAAGCTGTATGTTGAGAACCATCTGGATGGTATTTATCTCTCCGATCTTTTACGTTTTTATAAGGTACTCCAACAATGATTATGTTCTCAATTGCTTCTTCCTTATATAATTCATCAGCTATACGAGAAATTCTACCTAGTTGAAAATAGTCTTTTCCGTCCGATGCTATTAATACAGAGTATTTATAGAGTGGTGAATAATTTGGTGGCAGGTAAATCAGAAGTTGCATTTCTTCCTGTAGTTCCTCACTAAAAAAAGATATATCTTGTATAGTACCCTTGTTCATAATTTCCTCCTAATATCATTCATGTAGTACAGAAATTGTATCATATACTACCAAAGAGGTATAATAAACGAAATGATGAAACAACAAAGGGGATAACGATATGGATAGACAAACATCTAGAGTCCATTCTCGAGAAGTGGAGCAAGCTACAAAAGATGCGTTAAAAAGACGTGGAGTTACTATTGAAGAAATCGCAGAGATTGTTTTTGAGATGCAGTTTCCATATAATCAAGGGCTTACAATTGAACATTGTATTGAATCGGTTAAAAGTGTACTGAAAAAAAGAGAAATGCAACATGCGATATTAGTTGGTATCGAACTTGATGAGTTAGCAGAGAAAAAAATGCTCTCTGCACCTTTACAACAAATAGTGGAATCAGATGAAGGTTTGTTTGGGGTAGATGAAACGATTGCATTAGGTGCTGTATTTACTTACGGAAGTATAGCAGTAACGACTTTTGGACACTTAGATAAAAACAAAATCGGACTAATCTCTAAACTAGATACAAAGATCGGCGGAGCAGTTCATACATTTTTAGATGATTTAGTGGCGAGCATTGCTTCAAGTGCAGCTTCGCGTTTAGCACATCGTACAAGAGATCTAGAAGAAGAAAATGAAACATTTGCAGATATTTCACCTGAAGAAACGGTACCAGAAGCTAAAGTAAAAGGTGCTAGAACATAATGTAAAAGTACACTCAGTGGGAGTCTTTAATTCCCCCTGAGTGTACTTTTATTCACCAGACTTTTTAAATCCTGCCTGTATAGCTTCGTGTTCAGTACAGAACCATTCTTCGGGATTTGTTTGCTCATAATATTTTCCAATAGGTATATGGTAAATTTTTTTACCTTGTCGGCTAATATTGCCCTTAATATTACATTTTTCGGATGTGTGTATTTCTTCCTTAGCATTGTTATTAGATATAACGGAAGCATCAAAACCTCGATTAGTGACGTAGTCATCTGTCTCCCATATGCCAATACTTTTCTCCTTTGCAATTTCTGAAGCTTCCTCGAAATCGTCTAAATACCGAGTATTCGGAGGGAAAATATACGCAGTGCGTGCTAGCCCTTCCTTGAGCAGTATTTCTTGAACACTTTCACCGTTTACATATATATAAGCGAGCATTCTGTCATAGTCGTCTAGTCGGTCTCCTATATCGAACTCAATGGTGACATCGCCGCTATTTAATATTTCTTGGTTACGTTTTTTCGCTTCTTCACCAAATGGTTGTTTTCCTAGTGTGTGATGATTTGTTTCAGGGGTGTCTATTAGCAAGTATCGAACTTTTTCTGTGTTCCCATTATACTTCACTTTAATGGTATCCCCGTCAGTGACTTCAACAACTTCTACTGGAATTTGTTCTGTACTCCCATTAGTTTGGATGACTCCATTAGTTGGATTTTCATCACAACCATATAGTAAGCAAACAAAAAGACCTATACATATAAAAAAAAATTTCATTTATTATCACCCATTGTAGTTTAACATATAACTGAAAGGGGATAAAATCATGACAGAAATCGTAGAATTAGCCTTTAACTACAATATGGAGGATGTATTAAGAAGACTAGCTTTAGACCCATTAAATTCTGTGGATCTCCGCCATCAAACGCTCAATATCCCATTAGATGGAGCAATAATAACTGTTCAAAGTATCGGAACATTTCATGAACCAAAATTTATACTAACTGGGTTAGAAACAGAAGAACAATATAAACGGATCTTATCGATACTCCATTTAAATAGAAGTCTAGTGCCCATTCACAAGCACTTTCTAGATACCAATTTACATTCGCTTTTCTTAAAATTTGAGGGTACACCGATTATTACTGACTTTTCCTTGTATGGTAATATTATTAAAAGCATTATTCATCAGCAACTAAATCTTTCTTTTGCAAGGACATTAACAGAGAGATTTGTTCATACATTTAGTAAAAGTAATGAGGGGGTATGGTTATATCCATCTCCTGAGATTATTGCAAATCTGGATGTAGAAACGCTACGACAAATGCAGTTTAGTACAAGAAAAGCAGAATATATTATAGGTATATCAAGTGCTATTGCAGAGGGTGAGTTGAGCCTAGAGGCACTTGTAAATCAATCGGATGATTTTATACTTTCAGAATTGATAAAGTATAGAGGTATTGGCCCTTGGACAGCGGAAAGTTTCTTGTTATCTGGGTTAGGAAGAGAGAATTTATTTCCACTGGCAGATGTAGGTCTCCAGAACTCGCTCAAGCAACTTTGGCATTTAGACAGAAAACCTATGAAAAGTGAGATTACACCTCATTTAGCTTCTTGGTCACCCTTTAATAGTTACGCTGCGCTATATCTTTGGAGAAATATAGAATGAAAAATCAGCTTTTCCTTTTACATATGAAGGGAAAAGCTGAGATCTTATATACAGTATTCAATTAGTTTTTCTCCAATTCACCTTGGTCCTCATTAAAATATAAAAATGATTCTTCTTCTAATTCATTCATACGCTCTTTATTAAGCCCTAATGCGAAAGCTCCTGTAAAAATGGGCTCCCACCAAGTTTCTGTTTCTGTCATTATTATTTCCTCCCTTGAAAAATTTGTTTTAGTTTATTTATACGATTTTTATACCCTGCACAGTTTCACATATAAACCAGTTATCAGAAAAATGAACCATTTAGCACAGGGATTATGAAGTTTTATAGACTTATAGTTGTAGTCTATTGGTGGTAAAAACTTCTTGAAATTAGTATTCCACGAAAGGCTGGCTTCATGTATTGCACAATAAATGTTTATTCTTTCTTCTATTAGAAAAAAATAGTATGATTCGATTAAGTTTAAATGAATAAAAAGGGGCGAATATAAATGAAATTTTCAGAGCAACAACTAACTCATATGCTTGACGAGCATCAAGCGTATTTTTACGCTGGCATGACTAGATCTGTAGAATTTCGAATTGAACAATTGGAAATACTTAAAAAGACGATTAAAAAGTATGAAACAGACGTAATAGAAGCATTATATAAAGATTTAAGAAAGAGTGAATTCGAAGCCTATGTAACCGAAATAGGACTAGTTTATGACAATATTTCATATATGACTAAAAATATTGAACAGTGGATGGAACCAAAGTATGTGAAAACACCCGTTGCTTTAATGCCATCTAAAAGTTTTATCGTAAATGATTCTTATGGAACAGTATTGATCATTGCGCCATTCAATTATCCTTTCCAGCTTATTATGGAGCCACTAATTGGGGCGATTATTGGAGGGAATTGTGTAGTTATTAAACCTTCAGAAGCAACACCTCACACAGCTAACATTGTGAAAAAAATTATCTCTGAAGCATTTGACCCAAGGTATATTAGAGTTTTAGAAGGAGAGAAGGAAGAAACATCTTTGCTGATACATGCTCCTTTTGATTTTATATTTTTTACTGGAAGCGTCCAAGTAGGAAAAATAGTGATGAAAGCAGCTGCAGAAAGATTAACACCTATTGCTTTAGAATTAGGTGGCAAAAGTCCAGCGATTGTTGACCATACTGCAAATCTAGCAATAGCAGCTAAGCGTATTGTGTGGGGGAAATTTGTAAATGCAGGACAAACATGTATAGCTCCCGATTATGTATTAGTTCAAGAGAACGTAAAAGATGAGTTTATCGAGCAGATGAAAAAAGCTATTGCTCAGTTTTACGGAAAAGACTTGCAACAGAGTCCAGACCTTGGAAGAATAGTCAATGGCAATCATTTTGATCGTCTTATGAGAATTTTAGAAAGTGAAAATGATCATATTATTTTTGGAGGAAAAACAGATCGCGATGATTTATTTATTGAACCGACTTTATTAACTGGGGTGAATTTTAATAGTCCATCAATGGAAGAGGAATTATTTGGTCCGATACTACCTATAATTGGCTATAATGATTTACGGAATATTATCCATCAAATACGCAAGTTACCAAAACCGTTGGCTGCTTATATGTTTAGCGAACATGAAAAAGCGCAGGCATTCTTTCTTCAAGAGCTACCATTTGGTGGAGGTTGTATAAATGACACAATCACTCATGCAGGAAGTGCTCATTTACCATTTGGTGGAGTAGGAAATTCAGGGGTGCAATCTTATCATGGAGAAGCGAGCTTTAATTTATTTACTCATCAAAAGTCTATCGTGAAAAAAAACACAAGCTTACCAATTAATATCGTTTTCCCACCTTACAAAAATAAAGTGAAGTTAGTAAGAGGATTGTTAAAGTAATGCTAGCAATTAATAATTGGTTAGCTATTAAAACTGTAACTAAATAAATTAATACAAGTCATTCTAATTCTCTGAACTAGGATGGCTTTTTTTATCGTAAATACTTTAATAATTTCAAAATGTCACAATTATCGAGAAAACAATAAAAAATTACAGTGATCCAATTGACAACCAGTGACTATATTACTAAAATTAAGTTGAAATATTAATGCTATATAATCATTTTTAGGCAGGGGAAGCAATATGGAGTCTTTATTTAATACGAACACTGATGAATTACTATATAAAGTTAAAACTGCCATTTTTAATGAGTCATTTGGGAGCGATATTGTACTTCAAGAAAAGCTAGAGGATGCCTTTTTTAAGATGGGACTTATGGATTTTGCAGTGAACGAAACGATGATAATTGCTGTTACCAATAAGATTGGACAAATACTCTTCGTTAATGATCGCTTCTGCAATATTACAGGATATTCTAAAGACGAACTAATTGGAAATACGCATAGAATTATTAACTCGAAGACTCATCCTGCATCATTCTTTAAAGAAATGTGGTCTACCATTTTAAAAGGATATACATGGACAGGTGAGATATGCAATAGACGTAAGAATGGTAGTTTATATTGGGTGAAAACTTATATAATACCAGTTGAATCATACGGTAGTGACACATTTTTCCTAAGCATCCGCACAGATATTACACTAGAAAAAGAAAAGGAAATATTATTGCAATCGAAACTACTCTCTTCTTTTGAAACTGTAGTACACCACATCAATAATCTAGTTTTTAAAGTTGAAAAAGATAGTGACAGTAATTATGGTTTTTCGTTGTTTACTGGAAAATTGGCCACAGATTATTTAGCAAATAAAGGGCTACAAACGATACAACCTAGTAGTGATTCTATTAAGGCCAAAATACTTAGTCCTATCTATAGTATGAATACATACTTCTCAGAAGAGATGACGCGTCGATTATTATATTATTTAGAAAAAGTTAATACTGGAGAAGAAATTTCCTATAAGGAATGGTTGGATGATAGATGTGTACATATTACAATCTCTCCTATTGAAAAAGAAGGAATAATTTGTGGGGCCATTGGAATTGGCAATGATATAACGGAACTAGAATCCACGAGAGCAAAACTCACTGAACTTGCGTACCGTGATCATTTGACAAATACGTATAACACTGCTGCTCTAGAACGGGATATTGTACTAATGATAAACGAAAAATCGCCTTTTAGTTTTTTATATATTGATTTGGATCGATTTAAGAATATAAATGATTCTTTAGGTCATGTTACCGGCGATTCACTCTTGAAGTTAGTAACGGCAAGAATTAAGGATTTTTATAAAGATGTAGGAGAGTTATATCGCATTGGCGGGGATGAATTTGTTGTGCTAATTGCGGGACAGGAAGAAAAAAATAAATCGCTAGAAAATGCAAAGTTACTAATTCAAAGTATAGAAGACCCTTTTAATATAGAAGAGATGGCAATACATATATCCTGTTCGATAGGCGTCGCATACTTCCCAATACACGGATCTAGTTATAAGGAAATTCACCGAGCGGCTGATTTAGCATTAAATATTTCAAAGGAAAATGGCAAACGAAATGCTGTGCTATTCGATTTAGAGCATATGGAAGGCTATGTCAACAAAGTAGGGTTAGAAAGTGATATTCGGACAGGATTGAATAATTATGAGTTCTATCTCGTCTATCAGCCAAAGGTCAATTTGAAAAGGGGAACTATTGATGGCTATGAAGCATTAATACGTTGGAATAAAAAAGGAAAAGAAATTATTCCTCCCAATGATTTCATCCCTTTCGCAGAAGAAACGGGTCTCATTATTTCTATTGGAAAATATGTCTTAGAAGAAGCATGTAGGCAAGCTGCATTGTGGATTAAACAAGGCGTACCTTTTCAAACTATTTCCGTAAATATAAGTCCTGTAGAGTTAGAACAGAATGATTTCTTAGCAAACTTACATGCAATTTTAGAGAAGACAGGTTTACCACCTCATTACTTAGAGATTGAACTAACCGAGAATGTGTTGATGAAAAACATGGATAGACTATTGAAACTATTATATGAAATAGAGGCTATCGGAATACGGCTAGCAATGGATGACTTTGGTTCTGGTTTTTCTAATTTTCGATATTTAAGTGAATTACCGATTCACACGTTAAAAATTGACCGTAGTTTGATGAGTCAGACATTAATAGGTCGAGATGCAGTAATTGTATCCTCTATCATTAAAATTGGTCACAGCCTAGGTCTGGAAGTTGTTGCAGAGGGTGTAGAAACGGCAGATGTTATTGAGTTTTTAAGAAAAAATGACTGTCATACTGTTCAAGGATATTATTTTTCGAAACCTTTAGAGGCTTATCATGTACCAGATTTTGTATTAGAAAATAAAGTTCGTTAAAAAAGTGGATTACTCTTTCGTTAAAGGCAAGAGGTAAGTAGTTATTACTTTATCCAATGCTTATATAGAGCCTAAGATTGTATCCACTTTTTAGTAGTAGGAAATAGTATCTTATTTTAATTGTATCTGAATATATAAGATTTTGATAAGATAGTACTAAGGTATTGAAAGGGGATAAACAAGTGGCATATACATTTCAAGCAAAAGATACAGTAGCATTATTAAAGGATTTAGTAGAAATTCCAAGTCCGTCTGGTTATACAAAAGAGATTATGGACTTCATGGAAAATATTTTAAAGTCGCTTCATGTTGATTATATTCGGACAAATAAAGGCGCATTAATCGCCACTATAAAAGGAACAGATGAAACAAAACATCGTCTTTTAACTGCGCATACAGATACATTAGGGGCAATGGTAAAAGAAGTGAAAAGTAGTGGGAGATTAAAGCTCACTATGGTAGGTGGTTTTAATTGGAATGCTGTTGAAGGTGAGTATTGTACAATTCACACTGCAGGTGGCAAAAAAGTTCGAGGAACTATTCTAATGCACCAAACAACTGTGCATGTATATAAAAATGCTAGTAGTTTACCTCGGGATGAGCAAAATATCGAAGTCCGTGTAGATGAAAAAGTACTAACTGCAGAAGGTACACGCAAATTGGGTATTGAAGTTGGAGATTTTGTTTCATTTGATCCTCGATTTGAAGAAACCGAAAATGGTTTTATCAAATCCCGTCATCTTGATGACAAAGCGAGTACGGCATTACTACTTCAATTAATCAAAACAATTCAAGATACAAACTTCACATTACCACATACAACACATTTCTATATTTCCAATAATGAGGAAATTGGGTACGGTGGTAATTCTAATATACCTGCTGAAACGGTAGAATATTTAGCGGTTGATATGGGTGCTATTGGAGACGGGCAATCGTCCGATGAGTATACAGTGTCTATTTGCGCCAAGGATTCTTCTGGTCCTTACCATTATGAGTTAACTCGCCAGCTGGTAGAATTAGCGAAAAAAGATAATATTGATTATAAATTAGACATTTATCCCTACTATGGATCTGATGCTTCGGCTGCTATTCGTGCAGGATATGATGTGAAGCATGCATTATTGGGACCTGGAATTGAAGCATCTCATGCATATGAGCGTACACATATGGATTCGCTGGAAAATACAGCAAAACTTTTATATAGTTACGTATTCTCGAAAATGTCTTAAGAATCAGGTTAAGTCGATTCTTTTTTATCAAGAGCTCTAGCGCCTATCCGCCTGAGTTGTTTTCGAATAACGGTTAAGGTAAACTATTCCTTTTCCGTCATTCTTGAAACGACTTTCATGCTGAAATTGGCGCTTTCGCTTTTTTTTACTTGTTTTTTGCGCCCTAAATCCATATGATAAGAAAGTGAAATAAGAAGGAGATATAACAGAATGGATATAAAATTACAAGATGAAATATTAAAAAGAAGAACCTTTGCAATTATTTCCCACCCGGATGCTGGTAAAACAACTATTACGGAAAAGCTTTTATACTTTGGTGGAGCTATTCGTGATGCAGGTACAGTTAAAGGGAAAAAATCTGGAAAATTTGCAACGTCTGACTGGATGGAAATTGAAAAGCAACGTGGAATTTCAGTAACATCATCCGTTATGCAATTTGACTATAATAATTGTCGTATAAATATATTGGATACACCTGGACATCAGGATTTTAGTGAAGATACGTATCGTACATTAATGGCAGTTGATAGTGCAGTTATGATTGTCGATGCTGCAAAGGGTATTGAAGCACAAACGTTAAAATTATTTAAAGTTTGTAAGATGAGAGGAATTCCTATTTTTACGTTTATAAACAAGCTAGACCGTCAAGGGAAAGAGCCACTGGAACTAATGGAAGAATTAGAAGAGGTTTTAGGCATTCAGTCGTATGCCATGAACTGGCCAATAGGTATGGGGAAAGAATTTCTTGGTATTTATGATCGTTTTAATGGGCGAATTGAACAATTCCGTACAGATGAATCAGAGAGATTTCTTCCTATTGATGAAGAAGGCGAGCTTGCAGTAGAACATTCGATGAAAGCTACTTCTTACTACACTCAAGCGATGGAAGATATTATGTTGCTAAATGAAGCAGGAAATGATTTTGATGAGAAAAAAGTCCTGGCAGGCGACTTAACTCCAGTATTTTTCGGTAGTGCCTTAACTAATTTTGGGGTCCAAACATTTTTAGAGACATATTTACAGTTTGCACCAACTCCTCAACCGCGCATGACAGAACATGAAGAAGAAGTAAATCCACTAAACGAAGATTTTTCTGGTTTTATCTTTAAAATTCAAGCAAATATGAATCCAGCTCATCGTGACCGTATTGCTTTTGTACGTATTGTATCTGGTAAATTTGAACGTGGAATGACTGTTACTTTGGCGCGAACGGGAAAAACATTCAAAGTGACACAATCCACTCAATTCTTAGCAGATGATCGTGAAACTGTGGAAACGGCAGTTGCGGGAGATATTATTGGTCTTTACGATGTGGGAAATTATCAAATAGGTGATACTGTTGTTGGCGGTAAAAAAGCATTTACGTATGAAAAACTACCTCAATTTACACCCGAGTTATTTGTAAAAGTAACTGCTAAAAACGTTCTAAAGTCGAAGCATTTCCATAAAGGAATTCAACAATTAGTACAAGAAGGAGCAATCCAATACTATAAGACACTTCATACAGAGGAAGTTATTTTAGGTGCGGTTGGACAGCTTCAATTTGAAGTATTTGAGCATCGTATGAATAATGAATACAATGTGGATGTTCGAATGGAATCAATCGGCTCAAAAGTTGCGAGATGGATTGAAAACGAGGAAGATGTGAAGGAATCTATGACAGGTCCACGTTCGATGCTTGTTAGAGATCGTTATGATAATTATGTCTTCTTATTTGAAAATGAGTTCGCCACACGTTGGTTCCAAGACAAATACGAGCATATAAAGCTTTATAATTTACTTTAAGATCCAAAAGGGGTTGCCTAAAAGGCGGCCTCTTTCTTTTTCTGGAGTAAATGAATTACTCGCGCTAGGGTATCGAATACTAGCTTCTACATTGGATATACTAGCGCAGCTCAATATAGTACTCACGGTCCTAACAGATTTACTCGCTCTCGAAGTAATTTTACTAGCGCTGTGGGGTATTTATCCAAATTATTCTATTGAATATGCCCTCTGGACGCTGATATTCATTCATTTATAAGTACCTAGACTTTTTTCTGAATGTGATAAAAATTTGAACTCTTCTTCTGTAGAGCATATGATATAAGTAGCAAATAAGAAGGTGGTCCCCCGAAAATGAAAATTAGTGATTTTTCCATAAAAAGACCCATATTTACAATTGTTATTATGTTCTTAATCATTATTCTGGGTGGTGTTTCATTTTTTAAAATACCTGTTACCTTAATACCAGATTTAAATCCACCAATCGCAGTAGTTGTCACAAACTATCAAGGGGCTAGCCCGGTTGAAGTGGATGAGAAAATTACGAAGCCTTTAGAAGCTTCACTTAGCACTTTACCAGGAATTGAGTCTGTAAATAGCACATCGCAAGAAGGGGCTAATTTCATCCTGCTAGAATTTGATTGGTCTACGGATATGGATTCAATTCAGTTAGATGTTATGCAGCGTATCGATATTACTCCTCTTCCTGATGGAGCAGACAAACCGAGATTCCTAAAGTTTGACCCTGCCCAATTTCCAGTTATCCAGCTTTCATTGAATGCGGAGGACTCTGAAACTGATATTCAGCTAATAGCAGAGCAACTAGAGAAAGAACTGTTAAGAACAGAAGGAGTTGCGAGTGTTAATATATCTGGTTCTTTAGTAGAAGAAGTACAGATTTTATTGGACCAAGAGAAATTAAAAAACAAAGGACTTACACAATCCGATATTGTACAAGTCATTCAAGCAAATAATATTTCACTTCCTGGTAATCCAATTGAAACAAATGAGGATAAATCACTAACTACTAGAATTATTAGTACGCTAACGTCTGTGGAAGATATAAAAAACCTAGTAGTCACAGTTAATCCGTTGGATGGAACAACTGTTTCTATTGCAGATATAGCGACTGTCGACCTAACAAAGCAAGACCAATTTTCTGAAACTAGAGCGAATGATAAACCGGCTGTCTTAATATCTGTTTTTCAAGAATCTAGTGCTAATACAGCTAATGTATCAACATCTTTTCAAGAAGCATTAGATAAGCAATTGGAAAAAGAAGCGTTTCAAGATGTAAAGGCAAATATACTTTTTGATCAAGGTGACTATGTAAAAATCGCCATCAATAATATTGGTACTACCCTTATAACGGGTGGATTATTGGCAATGGTTATATTATTTATATTCCTAAAGGGCATTAGAAGTCCTATTATAGTTGGAGTTGCCATTCCATATTCAGTTATTGTTACCTTTGTTCTTATGTATTTTGCTGGATTTTCTCTAAACATTATGACATTAGGCGCGCTAGCACTTGGTATAGGGATGCTTGTGGATAACTCCATTGTTGTTATTGAGAATATTGAGCGACACTTAGGTTTAGGGAAAACACCAAAAGAAGCTGCAAGTATTGGTACGAAGGAGGTAGCAGGTGCTATTACTGCCTCCACTTTGACTACAATTGCTGTTTTTGTTCCAGTTCTCTTTTTATCAGGTTTAATTGGACAGATATTCACAGAATTTGCGCTAACGATATCTTTTAGCTTGTTTGCATCATTAGTAGTAGCAATTACTGTTATTCCAATGATGGCAAGTAAGTTATTGAAAAAGCCAAAAGGAGATATTGAAGCAAAAAGAAGAAGATCAAAAGCGTATAATAATTTTGAACGATCAATTAAGTGGACATTAGGTCATCGGTCCATGATATTAATGATTACGGTCATTCTTCTAATTGTATCGAGTATTGGTTTGTTGCGTGTAGGCACTGAATTTTTACCAGCAACAGACGAAGGGTTCGTTACTATTGCAGTGGATCTTGAAAAAGGCTCTTCTTTTTCAGCCACCGATAAAGTAGTCAATAAAGTGGAAAAAATTCTACAAAAAGAAGAGGATATTGAAGTTTATGTGAGTTTTGTAGGAGGGAGTCAAGAAGGACAGTCTAGAGGCAGTGCAAACTCTAATACAGCAGAAATTTCCGTGAAATTAAAAGCATTAGAGGATAGAAATCGTTCCGTTTTTACTTTTGTAGATGAAGTGCAACCTAAGGTGGTAAAAGCTATAGGAGATGACGCAGAGATAAATTTCAATGTACAAACTGCTTCTGGTTCTTCTCCAAATGTTGTGTCATTTACTGTGTCGTCTAACGATAAGAAAAAATTAGACACAGCAGTGAATAAATTACATCAAGACTTAAGAAGCGTAGATGGAGTAGTCAAAGTTACAAATGACTTAACTACTAAGGTAGAAGAAGTTCAGATTAATGTCATTCGAGAGAAGGCTATAGATTATGGAATTGCGCCTGCTCAAATCGCCCAGACCGTAAATAATATGACTAGAGGGGTATTAACTTCTCAAATTATTGATGAGAATGACCAAGTTTTAGGTGTGTATGTAAAGTTTGATGAAATGTATAGAAGTAATCTGGAGCAGTTAAAGCAACTGCAATTACGTACTCCTTCAGGTCAGTATATTGCTCTTGAAGATGTTGCGACAATTGATATAGCAGAAGGACCTGTGGCGATTCGAAGTGTCGATCAAGCTAGCGCAATATCATTTTCAGTAAAATATGAGTCATCATATTCACTCGGTGAAATGTCTGATAAAGTTGACGAGATTATACAGGAACAGAAATTTACAGAGGATATTGCAGTATCTTTTGGTGGGGATAGGGAATTACTGGATAACTCCAAGAACGATATGATATTAGCAGTATTGCTAGCTGTGGTATTAGTATTTATAGTGATGGCAGCACAGTTTGAATCATTTAAATATCCTTTTGTCATTATGTTTACTGTTCCTCTTGTTGTTATAGGAATTTTTATAGGACTGTTTACGACCAATTTACCAATTAGTATTTCTGCTATAATTGGAATTTTAATATTAGTTGGAATTGTTGTAAATAATGGAATCGTATTAGTAGACTACATTAACCAACGAAAAATGGAGGGTATGTCTTCTTATGAAGCAATTATTACATCTGTCCGTGACCGTGTCCGTCCTATTCTGATGACTGCATTGACGACAATATTAGGGCTAGTTCCTTTAGCTTTAGGAATCGGTGAAGGTACCGAGATTAACCAACCGATGGCAATTACTGTTATCGGTGGATTAATAAGTTCCACTTTCCTCACTTTATATGTAGTTCCTGTTATCTATAGTTTATTTGATAAAGAAACTAGGACGAAACAACGCAATATTCTGTAAACAATAGGGAAGAGTCTTCAGTTGAAGACTCTTTTTTTGTATACTGTAAAAAAGGGGTGTTCTAATTGTCACTAGCATTAATAACAGGATTTCCAGGATTTTTGGCAAAGAATATTATTAAAGAGTTAAGACAGCAGCAAGTTTACTCGAAAATCTATGTCCTTGTACTACCTTCACAAATTGGATTGGCAGAAAAAATAATAACTGAAATCTATCAAGACCAGTATCATTCTCAATCTATTGAAATAGTAGAAGGAGACATAACGCTTCCAGATGCGGGGATTGAACAGGATGCACTTGAAAAGTTACGTGACGAAGTTGAATATATTTGGCATCTTGCTGCTATCTATGATTTAGCTGTACCAAAGGAAATTGCATGGAAAGTAAATGTACATGGTACACGAATGTTTAATAGAGTAGTTACTCAGTTCTCCAAAATAAAGCGCTACACATATTTTAGTACTGCCTATGTTGCCGGATTAAGAGAAGGGAAATTACTAGAGACCGAATTAATCCGACCAGATGGATTTAAAAATCATTATGAAGAGACAAAATATGAGGCAGAATTACTTGTTGAAAAGTTAAAGGAAACAATACCTATTACAATTATTCGACCGGGTATAGTAAGAGGACACTCAAAAACCGGAGAAACGATTAAATTTGATGGACCATATTTCTTTGTTAATATGATTTCAAATCTTAGAAAACTCCCTTTCCATCCGTATTTAGGCAAATCAACCGCATGTATTAATGTGGTGCCTAGTGATTATATAACGAAAGGAGCAGTTTACTGTTCGTTAAGTGAAGAGGCCATTGGTAAAACACTTCATTTGACTGATCCAAATCCTTATCCAGTAGAAGAGGTATATAGAGCATTCGTAAAAGAAGTTACTGGAAAGTACCCAAAAGGAAGGCTGCCACTACAAATTGCAAAAACAGCAGTTGCATTATATCCAATACGGAAATTTTTACAGGTAGAAAAAGAAACATTGGATTATTTAACTTGGAATGCCACATTTGACACGGCAAATGCTGAGATCATTCTAGCAAAAGGAAATATTACATGCCCAGACTTCATTCAAACAATACCAGCAATGATTGCATTTTATAATAATCATAAGCACGATACCTCTTTTCATATTCCAATTAAGTAGTTATTAGTTTACAAGATCATGAATTATGTTATAATTAATAACATAATTAAATAAACTTTTGACTAACGTCAAAGGGGAGTAGCTATAGGGAAACCTATTTCATAGTCGTCATTACGTGGTTTATCCCACCGGTTATGATAGCAATTATAATATTTTTGCTTAGCAAGACCTTTGCCTTTTTAAGGCATGGGTCTTTTTATATGCAAAAAAGGAGGAATTTTATG
>Ga0209013_10001409_pt1 | contig 22158 bp, 22 predicted proteins | sample Cruoilmetagenom2_FD_187291 | JGI IMG/M metagenome (GOLD analysis project Ga0209013, IMG submission 187291) | Oil polluted marine microbial communities from Coal Oil Point, Santa Barbara, California, USA - Sample 2 (SPAdes) (version 2) | ecosystem: Environmental > Aquatic > Marine > Oil seeps ... | reverse complement strand
GCATGTCTTGCGTTACGGTCGTTGCAGGAGCTGCTCTCATGATCGTCGTCGCGGCTTGTTCGACTTCCTCTTGAGACCAGACTTGATCACTACCCACAAACGCAAAAGACGTGACGACGGCACTTGCCAACGCCACAGTCCTATAAGATCGGGCCATAGCTTCCTCCACATCCCCCGGTTAGATCGAGGTTATATCTGTTAAATTTACTCATCCGTGAACAGATGAATTAGCAAGGTGCGCCGACAGCGAGACACTGTCAACGAGAACGTCGATCAGGTTTACCAAGATGAGCGAGAAGTTTTTCTGATCGAATATTACAGCGCTCTTCCCAGGCTTTCAAATTGCACCGTTCGCTCGCTGGGAATCTCGCAATAGTGAGCTCTCGTTCGTTGGGGAAGGGAAACCGACACAATCCGCAGACCTTCAGCAGGTATTTCGTGTTTCCAGGCACAGGCCCCAACATATTTGAGGTTGTAATTCGTCAAACTTGCCTAGGACGAAATCCTCAAGTGCAACGCATCTGCAGCGTTGCACCAAAGTCGTTGCACTAAAGTACCGCGCTCGGCCGAATACCACACGCTTTTTTGGTGTGTCTCAAGAGGCGTGAGATTTTTCGCGTAACACTTCATGATGATCGACGTATCTCCTTATATGCGTGGCTGTCGCCACCCAATAAAATGCAATAAAGTAGGAGATGATCATGACCCGCACTCTAGCTTCCCTGGTTCTTGCCCTGACATTTGTTGCCGGCGCTTCCGTGGCCCATGCCGATAGCTTTGCAGTACACGGGTATCAAGGTACCGTGTACAGCGGCCGATAAGATAATTGAGTAGCTGATACCAAAACGGCCGCAGGGCTAAACCCTGCGGCCGTGTCTTGTCTCGCAGACGGATGATGTCCCAAGCAGCACATCGGCTTCAGCATAATTGAGCCGGTCAGTTTTTACGGCTACTAACGGCCTAACGATTTTGTCGTAAGAGTTGATACTCTAGAAGTTAGGGACGGCCGCAACCATATCATGCTGAACAGTTGAACTTACTTGAGAGGCCGTCCGCAAACGTCGAGGCACGAGCCAGACGCAGATTGGCCTCTCGGACCCTGTGGGTCGTCTCCAGCACCGCCCTGGCTGCCAACCGAGAAGGAGAGTTCTGGCCCGCGTCCAAGGCCGTTTTGCGCCAAGATCCAGACGCTTTATTGTTCGATTTCCTCTTGCCTTATGGACGTGTTGATTGGAGGCTTGACGGATCGGCTCCGGAACTCCAGAAAGCATCTCGGTTATTGATATCGGGGCATAGCTCAGCCTGGTAGAGCACTTGCTTTGGGAGCAAGAAGTCGGGAGTTCGAATCCCCCTGCCCCGACCATTTTTTCAATGACTAAAGAATTTTTCCGTTCAAGGCTCGCCCCAGAAGTGCACTTCTCCGCAACAGCAACAGACCTATCTGCAGAACTCTGAGACGCCTTGTGCCAACATTTACTTCGGCAATCTGACTGCAAGTGTGCCACTCCATCCGCAGACAAACGTTGCCTGCATCCTCTGCGGTATCCAGCTGCGTTCGATATGCAGACGGATTGTCAACGACAGGTCGCACTGACAATTCACGTGCTAAGAAAAGGACAGAGGCGTGATAGCCGCGTATCTTTGAAAGAAAATCAGAAGAGAACAGAGATGCTTCGTGAGGATAAGAGAGACAGTGAGGGCCAGAAAAAGGGCTCGAACAACCTTGCGACGCTTTAGGTCAGGCGCAAAATACGGGAAGGTCCGTTCCAGCGACGACATCGATTATTCGGCATACCCTTTAACTTCGGCTGGGCTTTCCCTCACGTAAATGGTTTCGGAACTCCCGAGCACTATTCGCGTGCCATTGCTATTCGCGTCAGGAAACATCAAGAGGATTTGACTGAGATTTACCCAAACTGGCCCCTCGTTGTTGGTTCGATTGAGCTGAACAAACTTCATTCTCCAACTCCTATGTTGAGCGCCTATCAATTATCCGCCGGCCCGATACAAGGAAAAGGGGCGCACTTGGCAAGCAGGGCGTCACTTGCATTTACACCTGAGCGAGCCACATCTACCAATACGGGTTCAACGATACGAGATAGCAGATCTCACGCATGCGCGATGGGTTCCCTCAGTACACCATAGGCGAGCGCCTGGCTGATGGCGCTATCCATATCATTGGGGTGACGGTCAGCCTTGTCGCCGCAACGGCGCTAATCACTTTCGCATTTCAACACTTGCCAAGCTTATCGGTTTTTAGCTTGACCATTTATGGGGCTGCACTCGTCGCAGTGTTCGGATGCTCGGCAGCATATCACCTGATTGACCGGCCCAAGCTCAAAGCCATCCTGCGGCGCTGCGATCATGCGGCGATCTATTTCAAGATCGCCGGCACCTACACTCCGTTTGCCATTCTCAAAATCGGTGGGACAACAGGCTTCGCGCTCCTTGCAATTGTTTGGGTCCTCTCCGTATTCGGCGCCGTAGCCAAGCTTCTCTGGCCAGAGCACCTCGTGCGATCATCTTACGTTCTTTATCTAGCCTTAGGTTGGTCTGTTATCCTGGCCTTAGAGCCCCTCATGCTAGCCGTCTCACCGCATGTGGTCTTTCTGCTCGCGGTCGGTGGCTGCCTTTACACGGCGGGCATCATTTTTCATCTCTGGCAACGTCTCCGCTATCACAATGCGATTTGGCACGCATTCGTCTTGGCTGCATCCGCATGTCACTTTACAGCTGTACTCGAGGCAATCATGCCAATTTGAAAGACTAACTCGTCTCTCCAAATGTGGTTTAAGAGCTGAGCTATCTATCGGATTCAGCCAGGCGGATGGTAGCGGCATCACTTCACCTTTTCTTTGCCGCCCCAAGTTTACCTAGGATCGTAAAGCGGACACCAGGCCCCGTCAGCAACAACGTCCAATGCGCGAAGTCCTCCGCGGATGTGCATCCATTTCCGTGACCATGAAGGATCAAGGTAGCGTGAGCCTGATTGTTGCCGTGTGCGACGATGCCGCTAAGCTGAGCGGTGCTCTTTAGGCGCCATTCTTTATAGAGCCTTGGACCGCCGCCAGCTGATGTAACTTCTTCGTCACGCGGATCAACTTGGAACCGGGTTAAGCTTGTAGGCAATAGAAATACGATCCTCCCCTGCTTCCCAACACTATCGGAGAGATCGAAAGTCCAGTGGGTCGGGCTCTTGACGCTGCGAACACGGTAGGGCTGATCTGACGGAGCAATGATCCCCTCAATGTCGTCGGGGAAGGCTGGTGTGGTGAACAACTGGGCCGTGTCGTCGAAGTGTAAACGAGAAATCTCGACCCGTTCGTCTGGGTTCATATCCCTGGCTGATTCGAACCGCATGCCCGGATCAGAGCAGCAGGCACAGGCGCTGACATCGTGCGATATAGCGAATGAAAAGAAGGCGGCTGCAGCTATTACGAAACAGCTCCGCTGTCGACGTTGGAGGCTACGCATGTGCATCCTGGCATCCTATGCTTGAGTTCCGTTCGCCGCTAATCGCCCCTACTAAATGATGTGCTGCCCGGCAGCACGATCTCAGAGAATGGCATCTTTGAACTCAGCGATATTCGGTTACTTCAGGCGGGCACCTCATGTCGCGAGTATTTATGGCCACTTGCGGAGGCGCAGCAGTTTTAACTCGCCTTATGGGCTACGACAGGTTGCCTGGTAGACTGAACTTTTCTGTATTGGCCAAGCGCTTCCCTTTAGCGATCCCCACACGACCGTCCCATTGCCTAACGCATCTAGCTGAAACAAATGGTGCTCAAGGACACCTTTTTGGTGAATTGCTACCACCAGCATAAATCCTGGCTTCGGTTGAGGGACACTGAACACCTGGAAGCCCTGAGCTTTTTTGCTCTGTGCCCCACGAACGTCAGTAAAAACGATGTCGAGCTCTTTTCCGGACTGGATAAGCTGGATCTCGCTTTCACCTACCTCCTCCTGGTTCCAGCCTTCTCTCCCGGACGGAATTGCTGCCCCCTCGAAATAGTATGTATAGCCTGTCGAAGCTCCGCACTTCGTGATGATAGCAGCTTGGGCGGTCCCGACAGGAGCAAGTAAAACCACGAGGAGAAAAGCAGCAAACCAATACCTAGCCATTTAATACTCCGATGTTCGTCATGCATTGCCACGAAGCGTGGTGTCGATCAGGCTTTGCTCATGCTTGTGGGCATGTATCTCGTCGTCGCCGCGCAGTTAGTCAGCGAAATGATGCAACCGGGCACCATCTATTAGGCACCAAGATGCCATTTGGTAAGTAGAGCCAGAAGTTCTTGAGCTCGATCACGATTTCGCCTGGGACTTTACTTACGTCATTTATAGCCTTGGGAAACCGATTTGATGGAACCAAGAGGCTTGGGCGTCAACAATCAATCCCCATGGGGAGACCATCTATCTAGCCATGAACTCGCCAACGCGGATGCACTTTTATGGCCACCCCCAACCGGCATTATAAATAAGCGCCGTGCTGGCGCCCAGCAAGAGGACCGCTCCGGTCAAGCGTGCGCGCAAACCAAGCGAAGTGATTGGAGTGGATAAGACCCATTATTTACGGGGCTTTGGGAATAGGGTAACTGCTATGCGGGCATTGAGGCACGGGTCTATATCCTGCTGCCTCGACCAGTTCGCAACTTCATCCTAAAGGGGAATAAATGGTTGCGCGAATTTACAAGCCGTCAAAGACGGCCATGCAGTCGGGCGAGGCGCGCACGAAGGATTGGGTGCTCGAGTTTGCACCGGAAAGTCCGCGTAAAATCGACCCGCTAATGGGTTGGACGAGCACACGCGATATGCGCGCTCAGGTGCGACTTGAATTCGATACGAAGGAGGAGGCCATTGCCTATGCGGAGCGCAACGGTCTTGCTTACAAGGTATTTGAGCCGCAACCGCGCCGAACGATCATTAGATCATACGCAGATAATTTTCGCTACGGCCGACTAGGCAGGTGGACACATTGATCTCAGCGTCCCAGCTGCAACGCACCAACCCCTAGCGATACGAAGCTCAGTACAGGCAATCGCAGAACGCTTTCACCACCAAAGTTTGTTCAGCTGAAAAGTAAGATGGCCTTGTTCAGCGTCACCCAGACACCCCACGAAAGCGGAATTCCAACGGCAAGCCACGCGAGCAGCGCTCCGAAGCTGAGGCCCCCACGACCGATACCAAAGGATCCCATGGGTCCGCCCGCATGGGCCTTGTCCGCCTCAAGGGCCTTAATGTCCTCCTTCTTCATATGCCAACGCTCCGAAACGGGCCGGATAGCAAGATTGCAAATGAAGCCAGCTACTAGAAGCCCAGCAAGAATGTACATGGTGAAGTCATACACCTGCTCACGCGGCACACCAGCGTCAATCTGAAATTGCCGAACGTAGTTGACGATCACCGGCCCAACGATACCTGCAGCTGACCACGCCGTAAGCAGACGCCCATGGATAGCACCGACAAATTGTGTGCCAAACACGTCTGCCAGGTAGGCAGGTACGGTAGCGAACCCACCCCCGTACATTGAAAGAATGATGCCGAAGCAGAGCACGAAAATGGCAACCGAGCCAATGTGCGCCGCCCATGGCGCGGCGGCATACAGCACGATGCCCAAAACGAAGAAGGTAAAGTAGGTCGTCTTGCGGCCGATATAATCCGAGAGCGACGCCCAAAAAATGCGGCCTCCAATGTTGAACAGCGACAGCAGTCCGGTGAAGCCCGCCGCTATGGCCGCAACTTTTGCCAACTGCGTCTCGTTAAGCAGCGTGAATGTGAGGTCTGGCTGACCTATTAGCTTTCCAGCGAAAATCTCCTGCAGCATCGGGGAGGCCATGCCGATCACGCCAATGCCAGCTGAAACGTTTAAAAAAAGCACCAACCAGATCAACCAGAACTGCGGCGTCTTGAGCGCGTCTTTCAAATGCACGTGGTTCTTCGTGATCATCCGGTTGTTAGTAGTCGGCGGGGTCCAACCTTCTGGGATCCAATTGGCCGGCGGAACCCGATAGCCAAAGGCGCCGACCAGCATCGCTAGGAAGTAAGCGACCCCCAACACGACGAACGTCTGCCAGACTCCCACTGAAGAGGCTGAACGAAACCCTGGCAGGGTGATCGCGTAGTCAATCCCTATGGGGGCGAGGCTAAAGAGCGTGCCACCACTCATCAGCAGTTCCGCAAGCGGCGCGCCAATCATGGCCCCCCCGCCGAAGCCCATGATGGCCATGCCCGTCGCCATACCGCGATGGTCTGGGAACCATTTGATCAATGTCGAAACTGGCGAGATATAACCAAGTCCAAGGCCGATTCCACCGATCACGCCGGAGCCAAGCCACATGAGCCAAAGCTGATGTGTGTAGATACCAACCGCTGAGATCAAGAACCCACCGCCCCAGCATAGGGCCGCAACCAGGCCCGCCTTACGAGGGCCCGCTCGTTCCAGCCAGCCGCCCCAGATTGCGGCTGAGGAACCGAGAAATACGAAGAACAACGTGTACATCCAGCCGAGGTCGGCGATACGCCAATCGCATGAGGTCGTGAACAGCGACTGGATGAGGGTCAGGTCGGGGCATTCGACAGGGTCTTTGATGCCGATCGCGCGCGAGAGCGGAAGCCAAAACACGCTGAAGCCGTAGGCCATGCCGATGCAGAGATGAATCGCGAGCGCAGATGGTGGCACCAACCATCGGTTAAATCCTTCCTTGGCTATGATGCGCTCGCGCGTGAGCAGTCCAGGGGCAGCTTCACCGAGGCTTTCAGTATTGACCGTCATTATTCGCTTCTCCCCTGTCCCCTTGCTCTTGACGCCAAATTGGGATCCTGCCCCTAGCGGCCATTAAGACCGCGATTAGCGCTCGCAAGCCCTTCTTTATTGCTGTTTAACTCTTTTGGCACGGCATTGCTGTCTCAATCAACGCATCTCGGCGAGCATGGCCCACGATTGGTGCAGGCGGCTAGACGCAGGAACCGGGGAAAGGTCGTTCGGGGCGGGTCAACTTGCCTTTGGCAAAACGAGCGCGTATCCGAAGGATCGGCTGGAGGTTGAGCCGAGATTATGTGGTCCCGTAGCTCAGTTGGATAGAGCATCTGCCTTCTAAGCAGAGGGTCGCAGGTTCGAATCCTGCCGGGATCGCCAAATCACGTTTTGCCGGACGACAGTTTGAGGGTCTATGGGACTAAGACGCCGCCGTCAGGCCAACCCGGCATAAAGAAGCACAACACCGAACACGATCACGCCGATGCCAAAGGGTGCCGTTGCTTCGCCAGTAAACGGGACGACATTCACCCAGTCCAGATAGCGGCGTCGAATTGCCAACAGGAGCCCGCCCTTGATCAGCGTCGACCACGCAAGCAATGAAACAACGATGGCCAACGGGCCAGTCCACAGATTGTGAACCGCAACCATCGCCGCACCGAGCGCGAATGTGAATGCCCCTGTCAGGAAGCCAAGTGCTGTGTTTTCGCGCAACTCATCAATGATAGTGGCATAGCTATTCCGAGCGGTGAGCAAACCAATCCCTGCAGCTATCATGTAAAGGCCGATAAACACCGCCAGGATCTGTGTCACTGATAGCGCCTCAATCATCGTTCTCCTCCTGTAGCGGATGTGAAAGAAGGTCCAAGTCTTAACAACCAAATCTGTGGTCCACTGCATCGAACACAAAGCGCACTTGTGACCGGAGCTATGCGGGAACGGGTCTAGTTCGTCACCCTATAAAGGATAGCAAAGGCCATCGGGTTCGAAGCACCAATGTCGGCTTATAGGGGGAAAAGCAGACATTCTCATCTCGCTCTACTAAGTGCACCTTTGAGCTCTTGTGCACATTTGCGAGGAGGCTCAGTAATTCAAGTCAATTTCTCACCATATATAACGGCACCATCTAGCCGACCTTCCCGAATTTCTGAGAGTAAGCCGCCGTAGCGTCCAAGAACGTGCTCGAAGCCGTCTGGACCGACCAATCGCTCTATGGCATCGCGCTTGGCCTTAATCTGACTTATCAGCGCCACGTACCAACGCTCATAATCATCGTGTAGCTCCCTCACCTCTTGTAACCGCCAGCCTCCGGTCTCCAGTGTTTCAGTCAAACCCTCCAGCCTTGGCGGATTGGGGAGGAAGGGGATACCCGGGTTTACGAACGGTGCCCCTTGGTAGCCACCGCGATCTACGTAGTCGAAGATAACCAGTCGGGCCTTTGGCTTGCCTCGATCGGCTAACGAACGCAGGCCGCCTGCATGGTCCGGTAAGGCGTAGAGAACATTAAAAAGGGTGATGACATCGAAGCACCTGTCCAAGTGCAACGCTAGTTCGTTGATGTTGCAAGATACGAACGTCAAGTCGGGATAAACCTCCTGTGCATGCGCAATAGACTCAGCTTCGACATCGATACCGGTGACCTGACCCCAGCCGTTGCGTTGCATGTACGCCGCCGTGCCGCCACGCCCACAGCCGGCGTCCAGAATGCATTGATTTGGATCTTTGGGGACCTCTCTCATTGCCCGCTCGATTGCTTCCTCCTCGCCAGCATGGGCAAAGTCGCCATCGCGTACCATCGCGAGGACGCGCTTACCTTGGAAGGAGTTCATGGCGAAGTGTCTTGGCATTTGACTGAACCTCAATTGAGATTACCCCGACGTGGAAAAGTCTTGCGCCACAAACAGACCAGTGCCCCAGACCTTCAACGCGCCATACGCATATTGCCATCTGACACTTCGAAAGATGATTGGCACAGGAGTGCGATGAACCAATCAAGCCGCCTCTGAATGACGACAGCAATCGTGTCCATTTTTATGCACGTTGGTTCTAGCTTCTGTACAGCGGCTAACATGCATTATCAGCTAGCACAAAGGTCCCGTGAAGCGGCTTGCTATAAGCAACTTTCTGGCGACAATTACTCGAGCTAGAGGGGGTCGCCGATCTCGGAGGCTGACTATGAAATATGTCTTGATCCTATTTCTTGTGAACGCGCCTACAACCGATGTGAGGATGCAGGAGTTCAACAGCAAGCAGACTTGTAAAGATGCAGGAAGGCTCATCACGAAGAAGCTCATTAAAGACAGGGCTACCACTACTAGCGGACAGTTTGTGTGTGAGAAGAAATGAGAGCAGCCAAGGACTAGAATGACTGCGTAACATTCTCGGGTCGCAGTTCCTACCGGCCGACAAATCCTGCACCCGACCACAACAACGCAGCGCGAGGACGTCCACCGACGGCTGTAGACGCTCTAAATTTCATTCGGGCAACATCTGTTCGATTCCCGTCGAGACCGCCATTCCTACCAATAATTGCCGGCCCGATCTAAGTGTCGGCGAAGGCGGTTCGTTCGAGTGAGAATCGAGGCAAGCTCTCGCTATCGCTCGGATGCAACGGCGGTTAGTCGGCGGGCGCGAATATCGTTTGATTCAATTGAAGGCACTGCCGATTTGGGGCTCCTAAGGTCTTCTTCAATTCATTGAACTCGTCTCGATTGGCGCACGAACCTGCCTTGATCCATTAAGATTAACGCTGGGAACCAAAAAAGGCATTTCGACCAGGTAGGAACAGCATGACATGAGCCGAACCCCTATGGGATAACCGCGGAAAGGATTACGATAAGAGCCAACATACAATCAAAGAGGGTGCCGTGTACGCCAGAAATCTTATGACATTAGCTGTTGCCACCGTCGTTCTCGCCACTACCTCGATTGCTTCTGGGGCAGAGGAGTGGGACGAGGGCATAGCCCGGACTGCAAGAAACCATGGCCCTATTCCACTGATGACACTCGGTGTCGACTACGAGAACTTTGCTATCGGACCTCATGCTTTGCAGGGCGAGTTGGTTCTCCGGGTGTGCAGAGACCCCCAAGCAAGCACCGACGTTACTGTTGTCAACGCTGTTCCTCAGCAAGCCACAAGCCCTCAATTAGAGCTGAAACAATTGTACTATGGCTGCGGCGACATCGAAGGCGCGCAATTTTTTGTAAAACTAATTACGAAGAAGTTTGCTGGTTTAGCAGGTATAATTGAACCTAAAAGCTCATCAGGTTGGGCAAACGTAAGACTTGCCGAAGGCTACAGCGGAGACCATGCATTAGTAAACGTCCGCACGCCTCAGAAGTATATCATTGAGATTCCTAAAAAGGAGGGTGACGACGCCTACAAAGTGCAGTTTGAAGTCTACAACACCACGTGGCCCTTAGGTCGGAAAGTCTGGCTCCACTCAAACGATATCAACCAGGAGTTAGTAAAAGAAGCCAGGAAGATCGTAGTGCTTCAGACCAAATTCGAAGATGACCGGGAAGCTAAAGTCCCGGAGAAAACGATCAGGTACGCTCGATGCGATTCAGCAGAAGTAACCTGCAAAAAGGCAGAAGGTCCGGATAGATGGTTGGAAGACGGCCAGTCCAGCGATTAGAGAGCGTGGCCCCAACTTCTCCTAAACAGCAGAAATGCAGCGGCGCGTGGCGATTTGATCGAACTATCGGGTAGACCAAAGCAAACCATATTAGATAACACCTAAAGAAACGGGCCTTCCGATTGGACGACCTAAGTTCAGCTCACTCAGGTTGCCGGAGCCTTTCCCGGGCAAATTTCTTTCGTCGCTGAACTGGTAAGCAAACCGTTCCATCTCAGTCTGCTTCGATGGCGGACTACGCTTAGACTACGAAAAAATACTTATTGCGAAAGACCGGCGCCCATGCGCCCCAGACCATATTTGGCATCTTACACGCTTATCGCTTGGATTGTCTTAGCTGGTCGAAGTGCCTATGCTGGTGGGATTGGTTCACCGAATTGGGGAGCTAGTTCAGTGATTACGCCCGTCCGGATGATCATCTTCATCTTAGCATTAACCGCCATCGGTTGGTTCGTATCGCGCATCGATACTGCTTCTAACTCCGACCTGGCGACGACAACTATCTCTGAGACGATGCCGGCGCCGACTGAATCAGCTCCGGCCATTCCGCTGGCTAGACCTAAGCTTGATGGCGACGATACGGCGACAGTACTTGCTGCTAGCACGACGCCAACCGGCGGGACTCCGCCCAAGCCACTCGCTAAGCCTGAGCTTTATGACGACGATGCAACGACTGTGCCTGCCGCTGAAACGACGCCGACGTCATCGCAGGAGGTTCCGCCCATACCACCGGCTAAGCCTGAGCTTTATGGCGACGATACGACGACGGTGCTTGCCGCTGAAACGACGCCGGCGTCTACGCTTGAGCTTGTAGACGTCGGCATGGAAACGTCACCTGCAATTGAAACGACAACGGCGCCGACAACGAATACCACGCGCGATATGCTTGCCAATTTCGTCGACTCTGTTGAACGCAGAGATGACGAGATCATTGTCGACGTACCGACTACCCACGTAGAGACTAGTGGCGACAAGAAAACTCGCGTGAAGGTCCGCGCACCCTACACAAAGATCGATGTCGACACTAAACGCCGAATGGTTCGCATCCGCGTGCCCTACTACAACGGCGATATACGTTGGTGATGAGCCAGGCGTCACAACTATCCCAGCGCGATTCGCAAAGTTCGCTTATTCCCAAACGCGGACATAAAGCCTCTAGTTTAAATCGTTAGTGATGCCTGGGACGAACAAGTAGGCAGCTTTCAGGCGTCCGCTTGCTCTACTATGGCTGACCCGCCATCCACTTCTACGGCTGGGTGGCGCAGTGCATTTCCAATCTTCGCGGGCCAAGAAGCAACCATGTGCGTAAAGAATTGGAAGACCTCTGTCGCGCAGACAATTCGTCCGTTTGCGCACCACAACTCCGCGATATAAATAGAGTGCAAGTTCAGGAGCAGATCAACACGCTCCAGTCGTTGCAAGAATTATGAATGATCGATTCGCTCGCAAAAGCCTGCGGGATTGCGAAACAAATCGATTGGATGAAGTAAGGATTTCATTGTGAACCAGATCGATATTTGCGCTGGCCTGCTGGAGGACAATAGGCATCACCTTAGAAAGTTACAGTCAGGCGAGATTAGAATCCGCCGTTATGACAACCGTGAAGAAGCTGATGTCACGGCTCAGGAGATCAGGCTCTGCAAGGGCACGATTGCCCTACTAGAGCACCTATACGAATTGACATTAGAAAAAATTTGCGAAGAAGACCGCCACGCCAAACGCCTTGTAATCTTTGAGCGTATCACCGGCCTCCTCATTCCCATCAGCGCCTTCGCCGTAATGCTTGTTTTTACTGGTTGGTGTGGCATGCAGGGGGAGGATCGCTGGATCGTGTCCGCTTCGGTCCCGCTCGCCGGCCTGCTTTTGAAGGCAAAGGATTGGTCTTTGGCCGTTACCGTGCTTGTTGTCGTGGCTATCTATACTGCCGGCCCACTTCTGCTCGGCGCGTGAACCGCGCGAAGAACGCTACCTGTCATTTTTGGCAATGACACGCCGCGGCGTTGAGCTGGATCGTTTAGAGAGTTCTAGGTATCGAGCCCCTCCCCTCAGACCGGAACGCGATAGAGAACGAAATCCGTCTTGGACTGATAGGTATCATAAAGCCTCCGGCCAGCGTAATTGAATTCTTGCGTGAGCCAGTTGACGGCAGGCAGGCCTTTGTCCCTTTTGAAGGCCAGCACATGGTCGATCATTAGTCGTTGTATCCTCTAATTGCGTGGGCTGCACGCTGTGGGGCTTTGATGCCGGAGGTTGATCGTGGCAATCGTGTTGGCCGGCTCAGTGCCAATAACGGAAATTCGCGTATTGAGCTGCGATGGCCAAGACCTTCCCGAATATTTGGGCGTGGTTCATGCCCAAACATTAATTAGGCAACTCAAAAGCTCGATGTCGCAGGCGCGGGAGACGATAGGTCGACGACACCAATTCGATCGTGCATTAGACGGCGTCTTGGGGGGCATTTTGATTATTCCTAATCACGCCCAGGTCGACTTAGCAGAGGATTCCAAATCCGTTCTGGAAGAAACGGCCGACGTCCCAATTGAGAACGGTACGGTCGTGAACAGTCCTAATATCTGCTGTATCGACGACGGCGATAGTAGCGCTCACGAGGTTGTCGGTAGCCGTAGGCATAAAAAGGTCCAGAAGCCCGGTAGCGTGGCCGCCGCGTCCTCGCCCTATAACGGCGGCGTGGTCGATTGTTACGCACCCTCTGTGGTCGATAGTTTCGGGCCCTTGATGAAGCTGGGCGCGTTCCACGTACGGCGATCTTTGTCAGTCCTCTTCCATGCTTGTGCACAAGGTTATAGAACTTCTTTGCGTTCGAAGTTCTCAGTCGGACGCAGCCGTGCGACGCAGGGCGGCCAAGCTGTCCCACTGCGGTGGTCCCATGCACGGCATAGCCTCTATGGAAAAATACGGAGTATGGCATGGGCGAGTTGTAGTACTGCTTCGAATAGTGCATCCGCGAGGTCCACTGGGGCTTGTAGAGGCCGACCGGCGTGACATACCCGCTGCGCGCTGATGAAATCTTCCAGGTGTGCAGCACACCCGACTTGTCGGAAACTGTCAGCCTTTGCGTGGTCAAATTGACGTCTGCAAATAAGGTCGGTGCGGGCGGCTTCAGCAGCGCAGCCTTGCTCACCTCGTCAGGCGTTCCCGATTCAACTGCCGCCATGAGAGCAGCATCGGCCGCCTGGTGACCTCTAGGCTCAACGGCCTCCTCCTCCATGGGGGCGATGACCGTCCGCTCGGTTGGTTGGGAACTAATGTCTCCTCCAGCTTGCTCGAATGTCGGGCCCTTCGCATCATTCGCGGCAAATAATTTTGCTTCGGTTGGCTTCAAGGGCACGGCCTGCGCCATTTCCTCAGGCGTCTTGATCTCAATCGCCGCCATGAGGGCGGCATCTGCCGCCTGGTGAGCCTTGGGCCTAATGGCCTCTTCCTTTATAGGCCCGACATCCGACAGCTCGGTGGGTTGGGAAATGAAGTTTGTCCCAGGTTTCTCCAATGCGAGCGCCGCCGCATGAGTTGCCGGTACCAATTCAGGTGACTCAGCGGGTACGGGCCAAACAAATGGCAAAACAAAAAGGACCGCGGCGAACGACACACACAATTCACGAACCAAACCCATCAGAACTAATTTCAACCCCAGCTGTGGTTGTACTCAATGGTCTCACCATACTAATACGAGATCGGGTGAGAGCTTAGCGCCGATGCTGTCTTAGTTCAACGAACTACGCCGCAATAACGAGCGACATTCGACCAAAGCGTAAGTTTGGGTTACCTGCAGAAGGCGAACGAAGCGTTCGCATCTGCATTCTGCGTCTCGCTCTACAAAGGTTTGTTGCATCTCGCGCGCCGTTGACAATCGACAATCGAGTTGCAGAAACTTTTACTCAATTTGTAACTTTCCCAGCAGAGAGCATTGGCTGACAACATCCAGTTTTGTAAATGTCTGGAGCCGAAAGCGCCCCAAGATAGAGTACCCAACGGTAAACTTGATTTGTTGATAGGCCGAAGGGATCGACCTGCAAGGCCGCTTTTAAAATGTTGAGTTTCAGCGCAGCGATCGCTGCGGCAACTACTATTTCGCAGCGACTGTAGCGGCTGGAACATGCTCAACCATAAGCGCGTGGCGCAGCTGCACTAGAGTTGCATGGCCGTCGCATATATTTTCCGAGCGAGCGAAGAGAAGAAGCGGGAAGTATGAAGCCGCTCTGCGAGATTTACGCAGAACGGCCCCATTCAATCTAGCGGAGCAGACTACGGGACGGCGTCCCCGTTGCTGCTCTTCTGTAATGCGGCGTTAGCCCTTGTCTTCGGACGCCTCAGCGGACTTATCAGGTGCATCGCCAGCCGGCTGTGCCGGGGCCTCAGTTGCGGTTTCGGCCTTGTCGTCCATAGGCGCATCTTCCGCAAAAGCCGGAGCAAAAGAACCCAATGCAAGCGCGATCGAAGTAGCCATTGCGATGTATGTCTTATGGGTCATGAGTGTGTTTCCCTCGTTGAGTTGCTGAAGCCCCCTCGACGCATTTATGGAATCGATTCGAGCGATTTTAGGACACGCAGCCCGACGACTTCGCAAAACGTATCTCGAAAGAACCTGGACGAGGGTTTGCATCTTAGTGAGTGAAACTGTTTTGAGAAATGACCTCTCGCGCGCCATCAAGCGATTAGATCGCGCGTGATCTCATGAACGTTGCGACATCCGCACAGCGCCATCGCATGGTCGAACTCCGTATGAATCAATTCGAGCACGGCGCGCACACCCGCTTCACCGTCAACAGCCAATCCCCAAAGGATCGGCCTACCTAGCAATACCGCCCGCGCCCCGAATGCGAGTGCCTTGAGAACATCAGTCCCGCGCCTAATACCGCCGTCGACAAGCACTTCTACCCCGCCATCGACCGCCTCGATCACTTCTTGCAACGCACGAATGGTCGGCTGGGCGGTATCAAGCTGTCTGCCCCCATGATTCGAGCAAATGATCGCCGAGGCGCCGGCGTCAATCGCGCGCTTTGCATCGTCGCCGCGAGCCACGCCCTTGACGATAACTGGCAAGCGGGTGAGGGAGCGCAACCATTCCACATCGCGCCAGGTCAGATCGTCGTCTAGAAGCCTGGCAAAATACTCAGCAACGCCCGAGGTGCCGTCAACACGAGACACCCTACCTAGCTCGCCATCTCCCAGATTGGCAGCGGCTAATCCGTCAGGCAGGTGAAAATGATTGCGGACATCCGCCTCACGATGTCCAAGTATGGGCGCATCGACCGTCAGCACAAGCGCCGTGTAGCCCGCCGCCTCCGCCCGCTCGACGAGCGACTTGGTGACGCCGCGATCCTTGTAAATGTAAAGCTGAAACCAGCGCAGACCATTGCTGTCATTGGCGATATCTTCCAACGAGGTGTTTGACATGGTGCTCATGACGTAGATCGTACCGGCAGCCTTCGCCCCTCGCGCCGTCGCCAACTCGCCAAGCGGATGCGCTAGGCAGTTAAAGGCACACGGCGCCACCAAAACTGGCATCGCGATCTTTTCGCCTAAGATCGTCGTCACGGTATCGCGCGTACCAACGCCGCGCAGCACTCGGTAGCGAAGAAAGATGTCGTTATAGGCTTGGTGGTTCGCCTCGACAGTGATCTCGTCTTTAGCCCCGCTTGCATAATAACCGAAGGCCATCGCCGACATGCATTCCTTCGCCAATCGCTCATACTCGAACAGATTAAGGGCCTGTGGTTCCGATTCATTCACGTTAGTCATTGTGGCGTCGACCACGCCCCTCGGTTTTTTGTTCATGCCATTGGCAGGCTAGCTGATGGAACGACAAAGCGGAACTCCTCAGGCAGGGCTGGTCGCCAGCCAACAATGCTACTTAATGAGAATTGCCCTTGAATGGAGGTCATCACATTCTCTTGCTAGTTCAAAATTAAAGTAGCTGGAGACAATCGGTGGCAGGACATGAGTAATGTAACTAGTAGGGCACGAGCCTCGTTCGTCGGCTTAATTTTTCTCGCATTGAACGTCACAGACGCAGGATCAGAAGCGACGTCACTGCAAGACATCGCGAAGAGCTTTTCTCCAGCGCCGCAAGCCGTCATCTACACAGCCAAGGACATCATTACCATGGATCCCGACAAGCCAAGGGCTGAGGCTGTGGCAGTCGTAGGCGATAAAATTCTTGCCGTTGGAGCGCGAGAAGAGCTCGAACGTCTTCTCGGCGACCAGCCGTTTCGCATCGATGAAACATTAGACGACAAGGTTCTGGTGCCAGGTCTCATAGATCAGCATCTTCATCCCTGGCTAGCGGCACTAACAATGACCTCTGAAGTCATCGCCATTGAAGACTGGGATCTGCCAAACAGAACAATTCCCGCAGCTAGAGACAAAGCTGAGTATTTGGCGCGGCTTATCGTTGCTGAACGGGCGCTGGAAGATCCCAAAGAGCCACTTGTGACCTGGGGATTTCACGATCTTTTCCACGGCGAGTTGACGCGCAACGACTTGGACGCGATCAACCCGGATCGCCAAATCGTCGTCTGGCACCGATCCGGGCACGAGTTCATTCTCAATACCAAGGCAATGGAGGAGAACGGCGTTACTAAGGAATTTATCGCAACGCTGACGGAGTCGGCCAAAGCTCAGTCTGATTTCGAGAGAGCCCGTTTTTGGGAACAGGGAGCGCTCTTGGGCGCATTACCGAAGATCGCGCATCTAATTGCGACACCAGACAGAATGCGTGAGGGTCTGGAGCTTACGGAAAGCTACCTTCATCAAGCAGGGGTCACGACGGCGGCCGAGCCCGGCGGTCTGGTCTCTAAGCCACTGCAAGACGCCACCAACTCCGTATTTAGTGACGACGATACTCCCTTCCGCTTCTATTTCATTCCAGACGGAAAGACTATGGCCCAAACCTACATCACCAAAGATGGGGTTGGCCCAATCATCGAAAAGACCGAGGAACTACTTGACTGGGGAGAAGGCAAAACCGCGTTTCTACCCAAGCAGGTAAAACTGCTCGCCGACGGCGCAATCTTTAGTCAGTTAATGCAAATGAAGGATGGCTATTTGGACGGCCATGAAGGCGAGTGGATCATCGACCCCGATGTCTTTGCCCAGGCCTTCCGCGCCTATTGGGATGCCGGCTATCAGATCCACATTCACCAAAATGGCGATCAGGGACTAGCATTCGTTCTCGATAATCTTGAAGCCAATATGCGCCGCAAGCCGCGCAATGATCACCGTACGACGATTGTCCATTTCGGCTACTCGTCAGCCGGCCAAATCACACGCATTAAAGCGTTAGGCGCAATCGTGAGTGCCAATCCTTATTACCTGACTGCACTGTCGGACAAATACGGCAAAGTGGGCGTCGGGCCGGAGCGGTCCGATTATATCTCCCGCGTTGGCGACGTAGTCGATCAGGGAATTCCGCTTTCGCTGCACTCCGACATGCCAATGGCGCCTTCAAAACCGCTCTTTCTAATGTGGTCAGCAGTCAATCGCACAACGCCGTCAGGCCGCGTGGCGGGCCCCGATCAGAAACTTAGTGTTGAAGAGGCGCTAAAGGCTGTGACAATCGGTGCAGCACATTCCATCCGCCTGGAAGATGAGATTGGCTCCATTGAACCGGGCAAGCGTGCGAACTTCACCGTGCTGGAAGAAAACCCGTTCGACGTGGATCCGATGAAGATCAAGGATATCGGTATTTGGGGCACGGTTTTGGAAGGCCGCATGCAGCCCATACAAAGAAAGACAGAGTGAGCATGAACACGGGAATTACGCTCACCTCAGTGTGCGGCATCCGAAAGGCATTACGACACTCATTCACTTCACCGAAACAAAGTTTTTAGGATTTATCTAATGCCGAGAACTTTCGCGCTAGGCCTAGTGACCACCATCGTGCTGATGGGGCTAGCCCATGCCGAGACGGCAGACCTCATCTACACAAATGGCGAAATCCCCACCATCGACGGGGTTGAGCCTAACTACGCAGACGCAGTGGAAACGCGCGACGGAAAAAACGTCTTCGTCGGAGGCGAAAGTGAACCGGCACAACGGTTCCCAAAGGCGCTGCGCAAGGATCTCCGGGGCAATACAATGTTGGCGGACTTCGTCATTCTATGAGCCAATCCAGTCGAAACCGAAGTTTCTAAGGTCAAAGACATTGCCGTTATGGAAACAATCAAGGAAGACAGAACGATCTATCGGGCGAACTAGCGCCAGATGACCTAACCAATGTAGGCTGACTATCACGCCTCGCCCTGACCGCTTTGTCTCTTTGAGAACACAGATAGTGAGGTTGGCGCATTGATGGACAAAGGAAGTGCAATTATCGTTGGCGCCGGAACCGGGACCGGCGCGGAAGTGGCGAAACTGTTCGCAAAAGCAGGTTATGGGGTCGCCGTTGCGCGACGCAATGCAGATGCCCTCACCTCTTTAGTTGCCGAGATCGAGCAGAGCGGCGCCCATGCAAAATCTGTTGGCGCAGATGCTTCAGACGAGCGCGCAGTTATAGATCTTTTCGACACCGCTGAGCGGGCTTTAGGACCCGTTGAGGTTGCCGTCTTTAACGCTGCTGGCATTATGAGGGGGTCTATACTTGAGACGACAAAGAACGATTTCGAACTGATGTGGCGAGCGTCTGCGTTGGGTGGGTTCCTTGTCGGCCGTGAGGCCGCACGACGCATGACAACGAGAGGACGCGGCACAATTATTTTTACAGGCGCAACTGCATCCACCAAGGCCAGCGCCAACTTTGCGGCATTCGCCGCCGGAAAGCATGGGCTGCGCGCGGTCGCACAGAGCATGGCCAAGGAGCTGGGACCTAAGGGCATACACGTCGCACACGTCATCGTTGATGGCGTTATAAATGTCCAACGTAGCCGCGAGATGATACCGGACCGGACCGAAGCGAAAGGTCCTGATGGCCTGATCGACGCCAAGAGCATCGCCGAATCATATCTTTGGCTGCACAAACAGCCGCGGGACTCCTGGACATTCGAATTGGATTTGAGGCCCGCCATCGAGCCTTGGTGAAGAGGGTCGAGCCCTTCGGGCGGAAATCATCTTTTGATGGCCCTATCTCTGCGGCCTTAATCGATGATGTTCTTAATCCGCTTTTGTTTGTGAAGTTTAGACGAAAGCCACTTATTGACTCATATCTTTGCAGCCTTGTTTAACAAGCGGAAGCTGCCGTCGCCCACGTCATCAAAGATTTGGGGGCGCACAGTGTGGTGACCAATACACTGAAGTTGAGGAGCATCACGACGTCGAAACGGTTTCGACTGAAGAGGCTCCAGTCTAGCAACTGGCCGAAGACCTTAAGCCAAGGATCCCAGGAAGCGCTCCATTCAAGGCCATCGTGCAGGCAGATTCGGAAACCGAGATGCTTCCATTACCGCTGGAGAGCGGCTGTTTCAAAACAGGCCTCGAACGAGCCACGCCGGCCGGCATCAGGATCCTTCCTCCCGGCGAAGACAAAGAGGGTCTGAAACTTCGGATACTCGTCGTGGGGGATTGGTTTGCCTCAGATTGCGAATGGTTGATCGAACCCCCTCGACCTTACGTCCGCTAGCGGGCTCAGTTTGAATTGGCTGCCACAACCGAGACATTCCACAAGCCGGCACTGCAATTTTCTTCTAGGTCCTTTTCCATGTCTGCCGATCTCAACGCGGCACGGAGGGCCGGCTCGAATGAGGCTGGAATGTGTCTGCCTTGCTACAGAGTCGGCTGAGCATAAGTGATAGAATTAAAACTGATTTGCGAGTGCCGGTTTCAGCTTCACATACCCGAGGGAACCTGCCATGTCCGAAATCATTCGCAGCGGCCTCATCCTTTGCATGGGTCTGACCGTGATGTGCGCGGGTCTTGTTCTCATCTTGTATTAGTGAGCGTCCGTCCTGCCCGGGGCAATGGCTCTGGGCAACTATTTTCTGTGCAAGCCCCCTCATTAGGCAGTTAAACGTTACCGTTCGCCTGCTCCCCAGCATTGCACCGATACACGTCTGCGATATTGACTCCATAATCAAATTTTCCGCCAAGAATTGATCTTCGCGCAGCGACTGCGGTTGTAGACTGCGTTCCAATCGCCGCCGTTCCGACACGCTATGCTGAGAGCTGACCTGGCCGCACGACTTCACAGCCGCATTATTTGGGCTAGCATCTGCGTGGTATCATGTTGCCTGCGAGGCTGACCCGCGGATGAGGAGCCAGTTAAGGCGCGCTTGCCGAAAAGTGCGGATGGCGAACACGGTCACCAGGCTTCAACCCCAAACGGTCAACCGCACCGCCGGCGAGCTCGAGCACAGCGGTTACTGGACCTTCCGAGGCGATGATGCGCTCCGACATGGGCTCGGCTCGCTTCTCAACGCGATGCACGACTCCGTCGGCGCGGATGAAGACCATATCGAGCGGAATATAAGTGTTGCGCATCCACATGGTCACTTCTTGAGGCGTCTCGTAAGGAAAAAGCATACCGTTCCCATCAGCGAGATAAGTGCGAAACATAAGCCCCACTCGCTTTTCCTCGGGCCCAGCAGCAATCTCCACCGCGATAGGCTGCTCTCGACCGTCGCTGGCAATCAGCCACAAACGCTCGACACGCATTTTCGCGTCAAGCCCAGGGACCCAAACAAGTGTCAACGTGGAGAGAGCAAAAAGCAGGGCCGTCCGGCGGACAGCCCTGCTCAAAATATCTAGGCCAGCGTTGTTGCGAAAGCTTAGTGGGTTGGTGGTAGTCCCGATACCCCGTCTGGTCGCAATTCGGCTGCCATACAGCCTTTCGACCCGTGGCCCCAGCGAACCTGAACCATTTGACCCGGCCGAAGTTCTGTAAAACCGAACCGACGAAGGGTCTCCATGTGCACGAACACATCCGGAGTACCATCTCCGCGGGTCAAGAACCCAAATCCACGCACCCTGTTGAACCACTTGACCATGGCCCGCTCCCAATCGCTCTCGGGCTCCACTACCACGTGGGTCCGCTGCGGCAACTGGGATGGGTGAATTGCGGTGCTCTCGTCCATGCTGAGGATGCGGAAGGCTTGCATGCCTTTTGGACGACGTAGGACCTCGCAATGAACTCGTGCTCCCTCGTAGGCCGTCTGGAACCCGCCAGCCCTCAGACACGTGACGTGAAGTAGAATATCGGCCAATCCGTTGTCAGGAACAATGAACCCATATCCCTTTGATGCGTCAAACCATTTGATTGACCCGACGACCTCGAACACCTCGATGCCGGCCTCGTCGGCACCTTCGAGGCTGCCCTCGACCGGACCTTCGAATTGAGAAAGGTCAGGACGTTTTGTGTCCCCCATCTGTAATACCCCGCTACTGCTCTACGTTGCTCTTGCAATCCCACCCCCCGTCCTGGCGACATGAAAGATGCCCTCTCCATGCGCGCCGCCGGTGCGAGACAGGGCAAAGAATATCACCGGATGTCGCCGCGGCTAGAGACTTAATTCTGCCAACATCTCGCCACGCACGGTGTCCCAGTAATGTCCACATGAGTATGTGTTGGTTAAAGCTCTGAAACGTTTCAAACTTCTGGCGTAATGATTCTTCCCCATAATTCGTGAGTGATGCTTTCAACACCACACCCGCCAATAACCTGTGATCAGAAATACTGGAGAAACATGCGAAGAATGCTTGCATACTGATTCGCATCCATCGATGCCTCACATTATGGGCCGGACCAACATCAAGCTTGCGTTCTTGTCACATCTTGTCCACCGCTCGTCCCCAAAATGCTTGAAGTCGATGCATTGT
>Ga0209013_10001408_pt1 | contig 22163 bp, 15 predicted proteins | sample Cruoilmetagenom2_FD_187291 | JGI IMG/M metagenome (GOLD analysis project Ga0209013, IMG submission 187291) | Oil polluted marine microbial communities from Coal Oil Point, Santa Barbara, California, USA - Sample 2 (SPAdes) (version 2) | ecosystem: Environmental > Aquatic > Marine > Oil seeps ... | reverse complement strand
TCTGGCGGGTTCGATTCTGGCGCTCATGGAGTTCGGTGCTCCACGAAGTCACGAGTACCTTGCTTGGGAGGAAACGGCTTCGCTGTTTGCCCTCACGGTGGCATGTGTGGGGTTATGCACCGCGTGGGTGTGGGAACCACTTGGGGCAGGTCTTACGATGGTGGCGGGCGTGTTCGTCGGCGCCCTCGCCGCGTACCAATACAGCTTGTTGATTGCCCTCGGTGTCGCCCTGCTGTTCATGGTCCCCGCGGGTTTGTTCCTGCTGGCCTGGCAGCGAACCCAGTCATGGGTGGCGATCATCGTTGTGGGAGTGGTTATGACATTGGTGCTCACCGGTGGAGGAGCGATGGCTCTCTCGTTCTACGACGAAGGTCACGGACCGACACATCCTGAATCTGTAGCCGCTCCGCTTCTTGCCTCTGCCGTGGAGTGGATCTGGTCCGGTGGTGTGGGGAACACTTCGGCTGTGATCACAACCAAGGTCCCCGATGGGGAGACTGTTCGATTGGCGTACGGGACGGCGAACTCCTTCGAGGATGCCCACTACGAGGACAGTGACTCCCGTGGCCCGGTGTTCCGATTCAACCTGTCCGGTTTGGAACCCAACACGCGCTATCACTACGCGGTTGAGTCCGATGGTCTTCTGGATACGGTCCGAAGGGGCATGTTCTCAACGTTCGGACAAGACACACGAGAGCTGACCGTTGCGTTCGGCAGCTGTGCTCGGACCGGGTCGAACGCCGCTGTATTCGACACTATCCGTTTGCTTGAACCGGATCTCTACATCAACACGGGAGATCTCCACTATGGGGATGTGATGGAGAATTCCCTGGATGCCTTCGCCAGCTTGTACGACGTGACCTTGACTCAACCCGGCCAAGCTGCTCTCTACCGTTCTGTACCGATTGCGTACACATGGGATGACCATGACTTCGGACCGAATGATGCGTCATCGACATCACCAAGTCGCCAAGCAGCGCTTGTGTCATATCGCGAACACGTGCCGCATTACGGGTTCGTGCTCGAAGGGTTCGACGCACCCATTGCTCAAGCATTCACCATTGGACGAACGAGATTCATACTCACCGACACCCGATCCATGCGCGATCCCTCAACGGCCACTGATGGATCGCAGAAGTCAATGCTCGGCTCCGAGCAGCTCGAGTGGTTCCTGGTCGAGATCTCGACAGCGCTTGATGCGTTTCCGATCGTCGTGTGGGTGAACTCGGTTCCCTGGATAGCCGAGACCGAAGAAGAGGCTGATCACTGGGGTGGATATTCGTTTGAGCGAGAGAAGATAGCCGATGCCATTGCTGCAGCCGGCAGTGAAGGACTCATCATGCTTGCGGGCGACGCACACATGATCGCGATCGATGATGGATCAAACAGCTCGTTTGCATCGGACGGTGATGGTTCATTCCCGGTGATGCAGGCGGCCGCACTGGATCGCCATGGGTCCTCAAAGGGCGGCCCATACAGCGAAGGGATGTTTCCCGGAGGCGGTCAGTTCGGTCTCATGAGGATCAGCGACAAGGGAGATGAGGTGTTGGTTGAGTTGACTGGACTGGACTGGACTGGTCGAGAGGTGACTCGCCTCTCGTTGCGATTCGATGGCGAGAGCGCATCGTGACGACGGAGGTGACTTTACCGATTGCCGTTTCGCTGAATGGAACAGGGTGCGACTCCACCCAGGTAGGTGGCAAGGGCACCGGTCTTGAGCGCTTGGTGTCGCACGGTCTTCCGATCCCGAAATCGTTCGCAATCACCACATCTGCGTATCGATCATTCGTGGAAGCGCAAGGGCTGACCCGCTGGATCGTCAATCTCGACGCATCATCGCTCCCACATCCTGAGGATCTGTCCAGAGCGAGCGCCGAGGTAGAGCAGGTGTTTCTTGATGGGTCGATACCTGAGGCGACGTACGCTGCCATCGCTGAGACAGTGACGCCATTGCTCGCAGCGGGCACCGTTGCGGTTAGGTCCTCGGCCACTTCTGAAGACCTTGGTACGGCGTCATTCGCGGGCCAATACCGTTCATTCATGGGTGTCGCCGACATCGATGCAGTAGTGGAGTCGGTTCGGAGATGCTGGGCATCCCTATGGCTTCCCGCTGCTCGCGCATATCGCAGACAGCGTGAAATTGATTCCGCGGATCTGGCGATGGCTGTCATCCTGCAAGAGATGGTCGAACCCGACTGGTCCGGAGTCGGCTTCACAAGAGATCCCAGGGGTGTTCCGAACGCGATGAGAATCGAGATGGTTCCCGGTCTCGGTGAAGCGTTGGTATCTGGACGTGTGACACCCCGCGATTTCGTTATTCGAAGATCAAACTTGGCGGTCCGGTCCGGGAGCGGGCAGGCTGCGCCGGTTTTCATGGAAGACCTGTCACGCATGTTGCTGCAGGTTGAGCATCTCCTTGATGAGCCACAGGACGTTGAGTGGGCATACGCTGACGGTGAGATCATTCTTCTCCAGTCACGTCCGATCACCGTAACGGGGCCAATGACGATTCTCGACGATGGGTTTGATTGCCCAGTTGGTAGCGCCGATACCTTCACTCCCAGTGGCGTTGTTGAGATGCTTCCCGGTGTGCTTTCGCCCTTGCTGTGGACCATCAATGCGGGCATGCTCGAGAACGCATTTCGAGACGTCGTGGATTCTCTTGGTGATGTGCCGATCCGCGACGGACGAAGGTTTGTGGCAAGGTTCGGTGGTAGAGCAGCCCTGAACCTCAGCGCACTGCAAGATGTTGCGCTCCAACTTCCCGGTGGCTCCCCTGCCGACGTCGAGATGCAGCTTCTCGGTCATGCTGCAAGTGAAGAGGTCGACGTTGATGCTTCGGACCGGCGTAGCTCGTTCAGATCACAGTTGAGGTCCCGGCGAATGCAGAGTCGTACAGAGGATGAAGTCGATGTCGTGTCAGGAGCGATCGGGGGCATCCTTGATCTGCAGGTCGATCTGGCCGCACTTCCCGCCAGCGGCCTACTGGCGTACCAGCACTCTGTGCGCGATCTCGCCTGGCGCACCTACAGCGCTGAGGTTGCTGCGTCGAGTGCAGCAACGGCAAACTACCGCTCACTCGAAAAGCTCATCGGTCGTTGGCTCGACGATGGAGATGCCGAAGAGTGGGCCCAGCGATTGACGGCGGGCACTCTGTCTCAACACGCGGTTGGCGTGGTCAGGACAAACCAGCTACGGGATGTCTACAAACGTCACCTGGCGAACATCCCCGACCTTCGCGCATCACTGCTAGCCAGACCGAGATCGCGGTGCAGGGATCGTGTCGAAGAGCTGGGTGTACTTGGAAGACGATTCCTGGACGAGGTTGATCGCATAATTCGAGACCAGGGATCCCTGACGGTGTACGGGGGCTCGACCTCAAGCGACCACGCTGAGGGCGTGTGGCAGCAGCTTGTTGTGCATGCTGAAGTTGATTCACCACCCTCTCCGCAGATGACTCGCGAAGAGACTCACGACGCGCTCATGAACCTGATGAAGGGATCACGACGATGGAAGACGCTGCGGGTGCTCACCGGGCAGATCATAGATCTTCGAGAACGATGGATTCGTCGCCAAACCAACGAAGCCATCCACATGTTGAGGCTTCGTGAGCGAGCTAAGTCTGCACTTCTTTCGCTGGGCGGAGAGGAAAGGAGGATCATCCTCGAGGGAGCCGGAAGACTGGTGAAGTCACGGCAGCTAGTCGCTCCAGAGGACGCCTGGTTGCTGTCGGACAGAGAGTTTCGTTCGATGCTGGTTGGGACACCTTCACCGCCTGAGTCGGTGCTCCATCGTCGATTGTCGGTCAGGCAGGAATGCCTCGACGAAGGCCCTCTTCCTGCTCGATTTGTGGGATCACCGCGCAGTGCACCGAACATCGACGTCCCGGATGCCTCCACAATGAGAGGTTGGGCGGCATCGCCGGGAGTCGTGGTTGGGTGCGCTCGAATCGTGATGACGATCGACCAGGGCGGCAATCTTCATGGTGGTGACATTCTTGTGGCCCCAACAACGGATGCGTCCTGGACCCCACTCATGCTTACTGCTGGTGGCCTGGTTCTTGAGGAAGGCGGACCGTTGTCTCACGGAGCGATCATCGCGCGGGAGTTCGGTTTGCCTGCTGTCCTCAACATCCCTCGCGTCACTGAAGCCCTGGTCGATGGAGAAACGATTGAGGTCGATGGATTCGCTGGCCTCGTACGGCGAATCCATATGGAAACGGAGCGAAAGCAGGCATCATGATCACGTTCGGTGTGTTCTTTCCCGCCTTGATGGGCGCGGGCATCCTCGTGTCCGGGGTGTTGTTGCTCTCAGACACGGTTAGACGACTCATGCCGAATCGAGGTCAAAGACGTCGCCACCGTATCGCCGTCGGTACCTATGGTCTCATCGCTGCCACGGCACGGACGGTTGGTGTGAGTATTGATCCCCCTTCGTTCCTCACACGTCGGCCTCGATCCCGCGTCACATACCTTCTTGTGGCACTGATCGGCACCATTGCCGGCGCCACGGCGCTCTCGACAGGACTCGACTTCTACGAGGACCCGCTTGGCGTGTTCTTCAGAAGTCCCTGGGCGATTGGGCTGGGGGTGGCTGGCCTCTTCGTATTCCTCCTGATTGCGGGTGTTGCGATCACTCTCGCTCTCTTCAGAAGCTCTGACTCCGTTGTTCTGACGTGGGTCGTCGAGCACTCGCCATACGGCCATCTTGCGATTCCACAGCGGATCGCGGGACACGTCGATCTCAGAAAGGACGAATCGTGAAGCGATCACTTGCTCTGATTGCCCTCCTCGGATTTCTGGTATATACGGGCGCATACGTGTTCGTGTATCTGTTTCGTGCCTTCCGTCTGTCCGAACCGATCGATGAGCAGGTTGTGTACATCTGGCACGGGGACCCCATGGCGAGAGCGTTGCTTGCCGCTGTGCTGCTCACCATCGGGCTGCTTGTGCTGCTCTTCCTGTGGTTGAGCCAGGATCGTGTCCACCGGGAGGGTCACGTCCGTATTCGGCCCGACCTTGCGGAGTGGGTGAATCGCCGCGCCGAGGACACGAACGAGACCCCCGGGCGGATCACTGAGAGGGCTATCGCTGCATATCGCGAGCGCTTTGACGCCGCGGACGGGTGAGAGTTTGGTCGTGAACCGACACGCTCGTTCCCACTTCTCTCTCGCTCCCCTTTGAGGAATGAGGACTTCGAGTGAGCGAATCCGTCGCCAGGAAGCCGCATGCTGTCACGGCCTGGATGTATCGGATTGGGCCGAAACTCCCCAGGGCCATGAGGGCCAAGAGCATGATCATCTTGCATCACATCGGAAGGCGTTCCGGCCGGCCACGAATTGTGCCGGATATGGGCGGGTTCGGCTGCAACCCGAATGCAACCCAACACCGTCGGACTGGGCGGTACTCGCTGGTACCAGACGGGACGACGATCGGTGGAAGTCTCTGCAGGACATGACTCGACGGGACTCTCTGGTACCGGCTGGTGCCCAGTTTGTCTGACTATGGATCAGAAGGTTGGGGGTTCGAGTCCTTCCGGGCGTGCCACGGAAGCCCTTGCGCTGCAAGGGCTTGCCGAGCCCAGATACCCAAGCTTGAACTGGGAATTACTGACTAGCAGCCATCGGTAGTCACCATGGTCTGCGCGGGGCCCGAACGGTGCGTGCGACGCCACCACAACCATCCGACCCAGCCGGTTGTGGGCGGGCCACCTGTGTTCTGCCGGGTCGCGCCAATGAGAGCCACGGTCAGGTGCGGGCGCCGATGAGGAAGTGCGTTGACATCTCGCCCTTGCCTTTGATTTCAACGACTCCTCGCGCTTCGAACTTGAAGGAGTTGACGAGTCGCGAGTGCACCTCGTCGGTGCAATGGATGCGGCCTCCCTCACCGTAGGACTCCATGCGGCTCGCCGTGTTGACTGTGTCTCCCCATAGGTCGTAGATGAAGCGCTGGCGCCCAATTACGCCAGCGACGACGTTGCCAGAGTGGATTCCGATACGCGCCGAGAGCGGTAGGTCGAAAGCGGTTCCGACCGCATCGATAACTGGGAGCATCTCAAGGGCCACCCGCGCAACGGATTCAAGGTGGTCTTCTCGTGGGACGGGGACACCTCCGACCGCCATGTAGCTATCACCGATCGTCTTGATCTTCTCAACGCCGTACCGACCGGCGACCGCATCAAAGCGTGAGAACAACACATCAAGCACCTGAACAACCCGGGGAGGGGTGAGATGTGACGAGAGCGCGGTGAACCCAACGATGTCGGCGAAGAGCACGGTCGCATCCTCGAAGTAGTCAGCGATGAGCTCTTCGCCGGATTCCAGACGTCTGGCGATTGCGGGAGGAAGGATGCTCAGCAGCAGCTCCTCAGAGCGATCACGGGCCTCTGCCAATTCTCGCGTGCGAACCTCGATTCGATTCTCGAGTGCTTGGTTTGCCGATGAGACATCGCCGAGGTACTGCTTGATGTAGATTCCGCTGAGCGGGCCGGACACGTCAATATCTTCTGCCTGACCAACCTTCGGCATCTCGATGATGCCTGCCCGAGATAGCGGTTCAAACGGGTCGGCAATATGGCCGTGGTACTCGTCTGCGTGGGAGATCGCGTATACAAGGGCGGTTGCGCAATGATCGACCGGCATGAAGCCCTCGTAGCCCGGGTTCTGGGCGACGATGGCGAATGCCTCCTCCTCCGTGACGCCGATTATCTGTGCGGTCGTTGGAACGGCCTCTTGCATTAGCGGGGTGTCAACGATGCCAGGAACATATGGGAAGATCGACACACCGGAGTCGTTGCCAATCTCGCGGGCCACGGAGAACGCGAGAGAGCGAAGCGCAAGCTTGGTGCCAGAGTACGCGCCAGCCAACGGCGTGCCTTCGTATGCGATCATGTTGACGATGACACCGCGATGCCGCTCAAGCATCCCAGGCAGCATCGCCTTGATCAGGAGAAACGCCGCGCGAGCATTGGTTGCGAAAGTCCTTTCCCACTCCTCAAGAGAGATTGCAACAACTGGTGCAGCACTCAGATGGAGGGCGTTGTTGACGAGAATGTCGATCGGGCCCACTGTGTCGGCTATCCGTGCAACCACGTTCTCGACTTGCGTGACCTCACTCAAATCGCACTGGAAGAAGATGGCATCTCCGCCTGACGCGTTGATGGCAGTGGCCGTGTCGAGACCCTCTTCAAGAATGTCGATGACCACGACACGCGCACCGAGATGAGCGAGCGTAATCGCGGTCGCCTGCCCAATCCCACGTGCGGAGCCCGTGATGACAGCTGTCCGTCCTTCGAACGTGCCCGGTTCAACGCTCAATGTCTCAAGCAGGTCTGTATTGACAACGAACATGGGCGGCTCCTAGTGCGCGGGGGACCTCGGCCATCCTACGACGCGGAACGAGGGGAAGCCGCACATATTGAGGCCACACCGGTTACGGGCGGGTGATGAGGTCTAGGCCTGGTCTGATGGATCGAGTGCGGCGAGGGCGGTTAGGAGGGCTTCGCGGGCTCTTCGGGTCGAGTCGGCATCGAGACTGTTCGGGTCGAGGGATACCTTGAAGTCTCCGATCTCCTCTTCGACTCGGAGATCTGGGCCAAGGTCCTTGAATTCTCCTATGACCTCATAGGTTCGAAGCTCATGGCTGATCCCCTTCACGTTCACGTCGCCGATAGGTCGGCAGTAGAACTCGTCCTTGATGAGTGAGTATGTGGCATGGGAGATCAGTATCTGGTCCGGGTCAGCCGCTTCCTCGAGGCGGGCTGCAGCGTTCACCGCCCCTCCGACGATCGTGTAGTCGAGCCTGTCCTCTGATCCGAAGTTCCCGACGGTACAGAACCCAGAGTTGATGCCAATGCGTACTTGAAGCGGGTCGGGTCCGATGAGGTCGGACCATTCGGCGTTGAGTTCCCGGATGCGGGTCCTCATCCGGGTTGCCATTCCCACGCATTGAGTAGCGTCCGCACGGCGCCCGAGGGTCCTGGGATCACCGAAGAAGATCATGATGCCGTCTCCGATGAACTTGTCGATGGTGCCGCCACAGTCGTCAGCGATCGCGGCCATCTCGCTCAAGTATCGATTGAGTACGCCGCTGACCGCCTCTGCTTCGAGTCGGTCCGTCAGGTCGGTGAATCCCTTGATATCGGAGAAGAACACCGTGAGTTCCTTGCGGTACGACTCGACGCGCACGTCTGTCTTTCCCTCGAATATTGAGTCGAACACTTGACGAGAAAGGTACTTCGCAAGCTTTCCCGACAGAGCTTCGAGTTGGTCGTTCTTCTCATTGAGCGACTTGTTAGCAACCTGGAGAGCATCTTCGGCGATCTTTCGTTCCGTGATGTCGCGAATAATCCCGCTGAAGAACCGCTGGTCTCCCGCATGCCATGTCGCCAGAGATAGCTCTATAGGGAACTCCCGCCCATCACGATGCAAGCCAGCGAGCTCGACAGTCGAGCCGATAACACGCTGTTCGCCGCCCTCAGCGACCCTCGCGACTCCTTCAGAATGGCCTTCTCTGAAGCGAGAGGGAACAACTGCTGATACCGGTTCGCCGACCATTTCGTCTGACGAGTATCCGAACATCTCAGCGGCGCGGGCGTTCCAAAGCACGACATTGCCGCGGTCATTGATCGAGATAATCGCGTCGTTTGCTGATTCGAGAATGGCCTCCATCCGTCGCTCAGACATCATCAACGCGCTGGTCATCTCAGCCCGCTCAGAAATATCGCGAATGATCCCGCTGAAGAACCGCTGCCCACCATCGATCCACGTGGCCAGGGCCAACTCAATCGGGAACTCGTGACCGCCCTTGTGAAGACCAAACACCTCAACGGTCTGGCCCACAATCCGAGTTTCTCCAGTCTCGACCACTCGGGAAAGCCCAGCCGAGTGAGCTTCCCGGAATCGTTCAGGGACGAGCATCGTCAAGGACTGGCCCATGACCTCCTCGACGGAATAGCCAAACATCCGCTGCGCAGCCGGATTCCACGCCTGAATACGCCCATTATCCCCGGCCATGATGATCGCGTCTGCAGCCGACCGAACAATCGCGGCAAGTGATCCTGTTGACCCTGAATCCATGTGCTCTTCCACCCGGCAACCATAGGACCATCCACCCCAACTATGCACCAAACGCCAGCCACGACGTATCGCCTCGGATATGGGCGGCTTTGAGGTGTTGGTTCTGGCTCTTCACAAGGACGGTTGAACTATCTTCTTCTGAATACGCGTCAGGATTTGTGCCCTGTCGGACCTATTTGGGCAGGGAGGCGTTGGAGAGGTGTGTCGATCCCACTGCGGATGGACGGTTCACCCGGCTCTATGAGCTGCAATACCTGGCTGTGCGTGTGTACTGCGCTCGGCGGGTGAACCGTTCTGATGCAGAAGACGTTTCGAGTGAGGTGTTCACGGCGAACAATCGAATCCTCAGATGCACTATCTCAAGTGTGCTGCTTGCACCCAAGCCCGCACATAACGGCTGCGGTTTCAAGGGGTCATTGCATCGCTTCGGCGAGTTTGTCTGATGGTGTCATCCTGCCAAGGGTTTGTCCAGGTCTTGTGTTGAGGCTGTAGGCAGCCTGATCAAGGTCTTGATGGGTGTGGATGGAGAGTCGGTGCCTATAGCGAAGTACTGGCGCAGCAGTCCGTTGGAATTCTCGTTCGGTCCTCTCTGCCACGGAGACTTCGGGTCACAGAAGAACACGTGGACACCGGTATCGATGGTGGAGGTGGCGTGCTGTGCCATCTCGGTGCCGGACAACGCCAGATGATAGCCAATGCGACAGCCATGGCCGCGAGCCGTCCCGAACGGAGGTGGACTTCGCCGGACACAGAACTGCGGTGTCCCGCACACCATCCGACGACTTGCCCACAGGCACACAATCCCCCGCTTCTCGATGTGGGATATCGAGGCTTCAGAAGCGCTGTCCGACGTACCCGAGCAGTAGACATGTCACCGCTCTCGAAACTGAGTTGGAGCTCGCGATCGCGCCTATCCATTCCTGGATTGATGCATCTCCGTCGGCTTTCAAACCGCCCACAGGTACAGCACACGAGCGACATATGGGCGGGTCTTCGAGGGTGTGCAGCGTGAGAGATTGGTGAGATACTGGAGGCATCGCGTTCGCAGCGAAGTCTAGGAGCAAGCATGGAGACGGATGGAATCCCCAACGAGACCGACGAGGGAGTAGATGACGAGAATAGGCGGCCAGACGGATCCGCTTCCGCGATCAGGAGGATCGTTGGGTTGGTCGTTGCTGTGGTCTTGGTTCTTCTGGCGCAGCGCGATCTCCGGAAGCGTCCCGCCGAACTCGTGCGCGGCAGCGTCCGGGTGTGGAAGGTCGTAGCGATGGTAGGACCTGGAGCTGTGGCCTACCTACTCTTCGGCCGTCGCGGGGTGGCACCGACCGTCGTACTCGATCCGATCGATACCTGAGACCGCCAATGGTGACACATACAATGCCGGCGGGCATCGAGGGAGACCGCAGCCCCCCGCACATATGGACGGCTTGTTTTTCGTGTGGATTCGGTTGCTAGTGCTAGTTGTCTTTGTGTGGACGGTTGGCTTCGGTGATGGGAGCTATTCCATCCCTTGAGACAATGCTCTCGTGACCATCGTCCCACTCGACTTCGACACTGTGTTCGTCGTGAATTGCGGTCACCTTGCCCGTCTCTGCAAACTGTCCGACCTTTTTCGTACGTCGTACAATCCGTGTTCCCTTCCGAATCATGTTCCACCTCCATGCCCAATGACCAGGTAGCGCTTCGCGAGGGAGTACGAGGCTCTCTCACCAATGATACCCAACACAAGAAACCGCGCCCATAACGGCTTTGAGTTCAGGTGGTCGTTGCATCACTTTCGATGAGACTTGTCTCGATGGGGGTGCACGATGGTTCGAATGTCGGAATCTGAGCGGAGCGAGTTGTGGGATAGGTGAGAGGCTGGGTTGAAGGAGCTGAGATTCAACGGTGTTTCGTGAGGTAAGACCAACGGTGGCCGTGACCAGTATCGGGATGAGGGATTTCCACAGATGGTCGGGAAGCCGGCTATTCGAACCGGGAAGCATCGATGAGACATAGCCTCGCTTTTGCCACTGTCACTGCGACAGTCTTGACCTCTCTCGGCTGCAGCGGTGGCGGCGAGGATGCATCATCGAGCATTCCGCTATCGGCGTAGACGATAATGCCGAAGCCGTCGAGGCGTTCGCCGCTGTTGAGGCCGCATACGCATTGTTCAATAGTGGTGACGAGGCTTGGATGGAAGTCAGAGAAGGTCACAGCGATCGGAGACGGCAAGGGTGCCTCGAGCTTCGACGAGGGTGATCGACTCATTCGGTTAGCGCGGACGGACATCCATACGATCTCGTTGATCGGTCTTGGTCGGTGATCTTCCCAGCGGGGCGCCATGGAACATGCTCGTCCTTGTGCAAGAGCAGGCATTCGGGGATCTAGTCGTCGTCCCAGCCGACGTTCCAGATGCGGTGCCGGGGCGTAGCTATCCCCTTCGACCACCACGTCAGCCGTGAAGGGAACCGAACTGATCCCTCGAAGGGCCCGCATCGCCCTAGCAAGCGCGGGGCTGCCGCATCCTGTGGTTCTCCATGACTTCACAGATGCAACTGGATCCCTCGAGGCCACTTGCAAATATGGACGGCTCACCGAAGCTGACGGAGAGCGTCGCGATGCTGGACTGTCTCGACGGCGAGCATCGCTACCAGAGCCAAGCACACCACCGCACCGAGCACGACCGCAGTGAGATTGCCCAGAGCGATGCCAGCAACAGCGAGGAGGACGATGGTGACAACCCGGACCCATGCCGTGTGTTTGGTGAAGAGGCGCGCCATCACTGACTCCGACGCCAGGAAGACGATGAGCCCGCCAACGAATGCCCATCTTGTCGCGGTATCGAGTGCGACTCCAGGATGGGCCAGAAGTGCCTCAGTGCCGATCGCGAACAGGATGACACCCGCAACGAGGGGGTAATGAGCGATCGAGTAGGCACTACGGGCCATTCGACCCTGGGCAATCCCGGCCGCAGCTGTGAGAGCCTTCTCACCGACCTGGAACAGCCAGTCGAAGTATGACCACCACATGGCAAGGACGGTGAGCAGCATCGCCGTGCCTGCTGCGTAGAAGGCAAGTGATCCCGTGCTGCCAACGATGCCAACACCGATGGCAATGAGCGCTTCTCCGAGAACGATGATCACAAAGAGCCCGTGCCGCTCAGCGAAATGGCTGGGGACTATCGGGTACTCGTTCTGTTCGACAGCGAGTGTGCTCACGAAGTTGACGATCACGGCTGCAACCCAGAACCAGACCCGAATGTCCTCGGAGACGAACCCTCCAATCAGAACAAGAACCGAGCCTGCGATGACTCTCGATGCATACGCCACGAACCCTGGAATCTGGTCGGTGCCCCAGATGAGGGACAAGTAGAAGACGGTCCAAAGGCCCATCACTCCGAAGTACGCCAGGGCAAAGATTGCGCCGTCCTCGGCGAACGCGCCTTGAACTGCCGTAGCAAGAACGAACGAGGCCGCAGTCGCAATGAGCAGGACAATCCGCGGTCCCAAATCGTCGAAGTCCGCGTTTCCGGCAGCCCAAGTGAATTGCGTCCACGCCCACCAAAGCAGGATGAGGACAATGGCGGCCCTACCCAGAGTCGCCCAGTCAAGGTGGCCGTGGATCGAAGCCGCGACCTGTGTCACGCCGAACACGAACACCAGATCGAAGAAGAGTTCGACGAAGCTCGCGCTGCGGTCCTCGTTCATGGCGAGACTCCTGCGTTGGGGATGACACTGTACCGGCGATGGACCTCGTGACCGGCCCCTGCCGCTCGTTGTGAAGGGTTTCCGTGACACCCAAAATCTGTGCCTCGGACGCAGTTGCGGAACGGCATCCTGCGAATCCGACTGGCGCGGCACTCATCGACTTCGGTGCCGAGATAGCGGTTGAGGACTGAGGAGGAACTGTCATGCCCCCAGTGAGAAGCAGCATGAGAAGACAGCACGCAGGACCTCGCGTCGGACCGGTCGCCGAACGCAGCGTCGTCGGTAGACAGGGTGTCGCGCGCCTCGTGGAGTCGGTCTGCGCCCTGGTTCTTGCTGCTGATGAATGGGCTGGGGTTCAGGTCCTTCGGGGCGGGCCGATATCTGCGGATTCCGTGGCGTGCTATCGCAACTCGGAAGACTGTTCCACAAACCACGTCTTCATCTCGCCCTTGCCTTTGATGTCGATCGTACCGCGCGGTTCGCAGACGAACTTCCGGTTGATCAATTTGTACGTGGCCTCTGATATGTGAATGCGGCCCGGAACTCCGTGGGACTCCATCCGCGCCGCAGTGTTGACGGTGTCCCCCCAGATGTCGTACTGGAACTTGTGCGTACCGATCACGCCCCCCACGACTGGACCGGAGTTGATGCCAATCCGAAAATTGACGCGGTGTCCGCTGATCGGTGGTAACGACGCGAAGTGAGCCTTCATGTCGAGTGCCAAGCGAGCAAGCGCAGCGGCATGATCGTCTCTCGGGAATGGAACGCCAGCAGCCACCATGTACCCATCACCGATCGTACGGATCTTCTCAACATCGTGATCCTGTACCAGTGTGTCAAACACGGAGTACACCTCGTTGAGCCACTCAACCATCCGCTCAGCCGAGAGCGTCTCTGAAAGTGGGGTGAAGCCCACGATGTCGGAGAACAGCACGCTGACGGAATCGAAACGATCTGCAATGATTCCAGGCTCATTCTTGAGCCGCTGTGCTATCGCTGCGGGCAGAATGTTGAGCAGCAGGCGCTCGGATTCGGACCTCTCCTCGTCCAGCTCAGCCATGAGAACATGCATGAGGTTCGCATTCTGCTGCTGGAGGATCTCCAAGGTCTCCAGTTTCCGTTCGGCTCTCGCGAGTTTCTTCTCCAGGGTGCGATTCAGCCTTTGGAGCGGCGCAGGATCCAGCGCCTCATCCTCGGTCATGTTCCGATGAGAACTGTCACACAGGTCTCATTGTGAAAACTCGGAGTCGAATCCAAGCCGAGCGGCGCGATTTCCCCAAAGGCATAAAAGCCGGACACCGGAACATCCTTATCCAAACCGTCTCTGATGCGCTCGATCTCCCCTTTTGTGCGAGTTCCGAGAAGGAAACTCCGGACCGCACATGACGCGATCAGGGCACCCTCAGGCACTGTGTTGCCTGGGAACCCAGCCGTTGCCTCGGCAAGTGAAGCTTCTGTTCCACGCAGAATCTCGTCTGTAGTGGCCATTGCCAGTTGCACGGTGGCGCCCTGCGGGACAGAGCCGAAGAATGTCGCCGAACCATCACTTGCGTCGTACTCCAAGGGCGCACGGAGATAGTATCGACCAGTTCGGTCGTCGAGAATGGCGAGGGGGTTCGCTATAGCGGGTTCGCTTTCGATTCCCAGATAGTGCCGGTAAAAATCCAGAATCGGCTCGCCATCTATCTCATACACCTTGTAGTCGTTAGATCGTGTGACGACCGCCGTCTTGCCCACCGGACTCCACCCGTGGGCAACTCCAACCGAGACGTTCAACGGTCCTGAGATTAGAAGGACAGGAAGCGAATTCGTGAGAACCTGATTGCCATAGAACTGGATTCCACCGAGCCACGGCATGGCGATAGGGAAGTCCGGCGCCGCTCCACCGCCGAATACCGGAACCGTACGCCCAAGAACCTCCCCTATCTCAGACATGACAGCGTTCGGATCAAACTCTTCCACAGAGGGTGTGAGGATGAGTAGTGCCGGCTCCTTATCGGTCTTCCCGGTCGCCTCCTCTACTGCCTGTCGAGTCGCCGACTCGACACCGGATACGACATCGGTGCCGAGGCCCGCAGTGAATCCAAGTACGTCGGATGCGAACAGCGTAAGAGTCGTAGAACCTTCGGCGTAACCCGCGACCGATGACATCGGTGCCATTGTTGTGCAGCCGATCAGGTCCATCGCTGGATATGCTGCGGCAACAGCTGAGAGGAACTCCTCGAAGTCCAAATCGTGGGCGGCCAGCAGGAGACCAGCCTGTGGCTCCTGACCGTCAAGCGCGTCTGCGCACTGCTTCAGGATCTCTTGAGCGGCAAATTCACCATCGAGTTCGTCAGTTTGCCCAACGGCCATTCTCAGCAAGGCAAGTTCTCCATTCGTGGTCCGCGGCGATTGTACGTGCTTTGTCTGGTGCATGTCGTTCACTGGCCATATGGAGGCCCACGTTCCGGCGCGGCAGGTCAGTCGCTACACCCAAGCGCTCTCCCCGCACCTCCCCCGAATCCGCTGGAGGTGATGTCAGGACGAGTCGTTTCACCGACAACGTTGAGTTGACGGTGCTACGATCGATTCATGACCAGTTCAAGTAATCTCTCAGACCTCAAGGATCAGCGGAGGAAAGCGGCCGCGGACCTCGCGACAATCGAACATGCGATCGCTTCGCTCGAAGCACTTGAGCACAGCACGATGGTCGACGCTTCGTGCCCTCACTGCGATTTTGTCGTCCAGACCGATGGAGGGATGACGGTTCACCTGAGGGATGTCCATCCCAACCCACTCATCTACCCGGACGCAGAGCTCCAGTAGCCACATTCGTTCGCTGCCGTGGGAAACCGGTGGTGATCTGCTGCCAGGTCAAGCGACCGGTCGAGGCTTCACAGCGATATCCATGGCTGGACCTGATACGGGCTGCTGAGTTGCACATATCGGACGCTGGAATGCTCCCCTGCGTGTAGCGGAGGAGCATTCTCATGGCTGCTGAAGGAGACAGCTACTGGTTTCGTTACGGGGTGCCCCCTGGCCGTTGCCATGCATCCGCTTCTGGCCGCCACCGCTGCCAGCAAGATCACAGACTCCGTCACCGTCTGCGTCTACGAAGTTGTCGTTGACATCATCGCCATCGACGTCGACGAAGCCGAAACCACAGTCGATGCCCGATGTCGAGCCAGCAGCGGGATAGTCACGGACACCGTCACCCGGAACTGCTGCCATTGCTGCCGTTGTCAGGCCCGCAACCAGCAGACCCACTATGAGGGGGAGGTCAAAGGTCCTTTTCATGATGCTGATCCTTTCTCGATTATGGCACCAGTATCGGAGCCAAAGGTGCAGGCAATGTGCTGTGAAGATGAAGTTTCGATGAAGCGAATTGGAAGCCGCTTCTGGCGACGCAACCAAACGTCGCGGCAATCGTCGATACGGCGCGGTACGTGACAGCACGGCCACCGGTGGAAAGTCATACAGGACATCGCTGGTCGACACTGGGTGGTATCGGCTGCTACGAGCGCCGTGTGACTATGGATCAGAAGGTTGGGCGTTCGAGTCCCTCCGGGCGCACCCACCGGGAGCACTGCTCAACATGGGCCACCGAGTGGCGTTGCCAGATGGCCGGAGCGACCCACGCAGCGGGATATCAGTGGTTGCGTTGGTTGGCGACGGGTAGCGGAATGGTGTTTCATGCGTTCCCATGGATGACTTCTCCGATACCTCCTTCCCCAGCCGGATTTGGGTTGGTCCGTTGGCGATCACGGTGATGGTCGGATTCGGGGTCATCCTCTACGGGTTCTCTGTATACGCCACTGATCAGGCAGCAGGCGCAGAATTCTCCACGACGACGTTGTCGCTCGCCTACGGCGGTGCGGTATTCGTTGGGGGATTACTCGCTCTCCCTGTTGGGCACTTTGCCGACAAGCATGGAGTGAGGATCGTTGTCGCCGCGGGAGCATTGCTCGGGGGGTTGGGATTGGTCGGTTTCTCTATTTCAAACCACGCGTGGCAGGTCGTTGCCGTCTGGTGGCTCTTCATTGGGCCAGCCCAAGCCATGATCTACTACGAACCGGCTTATGTCGCCATCGAGCAGTGGTCCGCACCACAAGACCGCGCTCGAACGCTGGCAACCATCACGCTGATTGGGGGACTGGCCGGGGTCGTATTCATCCCTCTGGTTGCATGGCTCGTCACCCAACTCGACTGGCGATCGGCGGTCTCTCTCCTGGGACTGCTTCTGTTCCTCGTCGGCGGATCAACAGCTCTGTTGGCGCTACCACGGTGGAACCACAGGATCAGTGGTAGTCCCAAATCGGGAAAGCTGAATCCCGCTGTCTTTCGTGATCGCCGATTCATTCTGTACACCGTGGCGCTGATGCTCATACTCCTCTCCACCCAGGGTGTCATTGCCCATCGTGTTGCCCGATTCGAGGAGATCGGCTTCTCACTGGCAACTGTCGCGTTCTGGGCAGCTGTGGCATCAGCACTGAGTCTCCCCGGCCGGTGGATCGCGCCAAGGCTTGCTGAACGATTTGGAGCGACACGAGTTCAGACGGTCATCGCGTTGATCGTGGCCGTCAGCGTCCTGTTGATGGTGAACAGCACTTCGACGTCGCAGATGATTGGACACTTCTTCCTGTTCGGTCTGGCCTTTGGCGCGCTTCTCCCGTTGCGAGCAATGGTCATGGCCGGTTGGTTCTCGGGACCGACCTACGGGCGGATCATGGGAGCCCAGTGGACGGGGGTTGTCCTCACTGCCGCCGCCGGCCCGCTACTCGTTGGTGTGGTCCGAGACACCACTGGTGGTTACGGCGCGTCGTTTGCCGTACTCAGCGCCCTCTTTCTCATCGCATCGGGTGTGATTCTTGCGAGCGGCCACATGCAACCGAGTCACTCCGCTAGCGATGCGATTCCGACCGCAATGCCGAAGCCGAGAGATTGATCCGTCGAAGACGATTTCCATGAGTTTCATGGGTGCAAGGAAGGCGAGTTCCAGACCGGTCGCTAGCGACGACACTCTCGGCGTCCGTCTTGCATGACGCCACGACGGGGCATCGCAAGTCCTCCTGGCTAACGGTTGCCATCGGGATCATCCCCTATGGCGGATCTGGACCGTGTGCGGTTGACTGGTGGTGCGACGTCGAATGGTGATGGACGGCTGTGCCGAACGGCGCCGCGAGACCGGTGACTAGTCGCTGGCACGCCGTGTGGTGAGGAATATCTCCGTGCTGGTTTGGCGAGTCGCCCATGACGCTACCGAACGGTCAATTGTGGCAGACTCGGACGTGGAGCGAGGAGTTCATGGATCACAGAACCGACCTCAACCCGCCTGACGACCTTGTCGAGCCGCCGAGCTCAGCGGGGTCGAGGCGGTGGAAGCCGTCGAGTACGACGGCTTGGGTTCTCGCCATCGTTGCCCCGATTGCGCTGTTCATCATCACTCAGCTCGATGTCGTGCAGAACGCTGAAGGATGGTTCATCCGGGGCCTCACGAGCTGGGATCTCGGCAGGAAGGAGATTCTCGCCGACATCTTGGCTCCCATCTGGGTGGTGTCGATCATCGTCGTGGCGGCACTTGAGCGACGCATGCTGCGTTACTACGCCGATGCCCCGAACCCACCGGATGCGACGCCGGTCCCGATGCTCACGCCGGCCCGTGTTTATGCCTCGACCTGGATCGCCACGGCGGGTGCCAGCGTCATCGTCGTGATGGCATGGACCAGGGAGTGGGCCCGGTTCAACCAGCAGCCCGATGCCTTCTGGTTCGTGCTGACAGTCGTGGTCGTGCTGGTGGTGGTGTTCATCCCCGTGTGGTGGGAGCGCAGGAACCTCTTCCACGACATCCATGACGCTGTCGCCCAATCGAGATTTGCCCATCGCATCGACGTCTACCTGTTCGGCTCGGATGATCGTCGCGGCCAGCGTTGGCTCGTGATGTTCAGCTTCGCAGTCCTCACGGCGTTCATCATGTTCACCGTCCTGAACCAGTTCGATTCGCTTCTCAAGGGCATGCATCCTTCCGGCGGGGCGGCCATAGGGATGAACGGACTCGCGTCGGTGTTCGAGCTAGACCTCAGCCAGAAGCCCCTCCAGATTCTCGAAAGGGTCGACGGCTGGGCGGCGTATGCCGTCGATGTTGGGCCGGGGTTCGCAACCGGATATGCCGTGGCTACTGGATATCTACTTCTCGACAGCCTCGTGATGATCCCCGCATACACGGCGTGCATCGGAATCCTCCTTCTCCAGGTTCGTCGCACGCCTCCCGAAAATCTTGACGACGAGACTCTCGGCAGCTACGACCTCGTGAACGGTGTCGGGTTCCTCGGATTGGCGGTATTGGCCGTCTCCGATCTGGCAGAGAACTTCATGACTTGGGTTGTGATCGACAGCGCCTGGTTTCCGCCAGCCACCCTCTCGGACTGGACGGTGCGTCTGATGTGGTTCGCATCGCTGTTCCGCACGCTGGCGGTGTTCCTCCTTATCGCCGTCGCCGTGCTGTTGATCGCTTTCCGAGTATCGCGTTATCGATGGCTCGGCGATGCTCTCGTATCGGTGCGTGGCCAGATCCTGGTGGTTGTGTTCGTTGCCGCTGTGCTTGGAATGGCGCAGATGGAGGACGTTGTTCGACGTTGGACGGTGTCTGTGGCCTTTCTGACGGTTGCGATGGCAACGGCCCTCGCCGTCGTTGTTCACTGGACATCGGCGTCCGCCCTCAACCGGATCCGAGCCGAACAGGCAAACGCCGACGACGCCGACGAACCCGAACCCGCGCAGATCAAGCTCCCGTGGCGATCGTCGGCGACCCCGTTGCGCAGAATCGTTGTGCTGAGCATCTTCGGTATCGCCCTCGCACAGATAGTCCTCGTGGGCGCCCTCGGCTTGCCGGTAGGGCTCGGCTTCGTGGTGCCTGCAGCGCTCATCGCTGTGCTGTGGATGTTTGGGATTCCCCTCCCGGATGCCCCATTCCTGCGGGGAGACCGCACGATCGACCGCACAGTCCAGCAGTGGTTCCCGAGGATTCTGGGGTCGATCGTCTACATCATCCTCGGGATCGTCGTGATTCGTGCAGCTACCACACAGTTGGTGTTCGCCCGCCACGTCGATCCATGGATGCTCTTCTGTCTCGTACCGCTCGTGCTCGGCATCTACCGAATCCACACGAAGACGTGGTCCACCATGGGCTTGCTCGAGCTCATCGCCGTCACCGGAGTCTCGCTATTCGGTGTCGGATGGTGGATCGCTCGATCTGACCCCGAGCTCTCCTCGGTGGCACTCACGTTCCTCGGCATTCTGATCGCGTACGGGGCGATGCCGTTCTACTACTCGTATGAGCCGGCATCCCTGCCGAGCACTTTCGTGCGCGAGCGGTTGCCGGGTCTGCGTGTCCAGCCGCTCATCATCGTCGGCGGCGCGATCGCCCTCGTGACCGGTCTTGCGATCGTGGCGTGGCCGCTTCGTGTCCCTGCTCGTATTGGGACAGTCGCCGTCGTACTGCTCGGCGCGATGCTGTTCGCCGGATTCGCAGCGCTCGCCGTTGCATATTCAGAGCGGACGCGGCCCCCCAAGATCGTCGCTGCGTTCCGCCTCAAGCGGACTCCAGTGTTCGTGTTCATGGCGGCTTGGTTGGCGATGGCTGGTGTTGCTGCGACGGGTGCCAGCAATGATGTCGCCGTCCAGGAACTCCAAGGCGCAACGGCGCCCGGCGAGGTGACGATCGATGACGTGTGGGACCGGTGGGTCGAACACAACACCTCTGACATCGGAAGCAGGGAAGCGATCCCGCTCGTGTTCGTTGCGAGTTCTGGTGGCGGCATCCGAGCAGCTGCCTGGTCGTCATATGTAATGGACTGCCTGTTCGTGGATTCCCTCGACATTGAGGCCTGTATCCCAGCCGACGACGGGCACGAACCGGTAGCTGTCATGTCCGGTGTGTCGGGTGGGAGCCTGGGTCTCGCTGCCTGGAGTGCCTCGGTGACGGAGCCCAATGCCCTGGAGGATACTGATGACTGGGTGAAGGATCGCCTCGGTGACGATTACCTCGCCGGGGCGATGGCGTGGTTGCTCCTCGTCGACACCCCGCGTAGCTTCATCGGGTTCGGCCCGTCGATCCGTGACCGCGCCGAGATCATGGAGCAGACCTGGGAGGCCTCGTGGGACATCGACGGTGGCAGCCTGCTCTCGCTCGGCATGTTCCAGCTGTGGGATCGACATTTGGACCTCCCGCTGATGGTGTTCAATGGGACGAGCGTCAATGACCCCTGCCGGTTCAACACGTCGGTACTGTCGGCCACGGCCCACGGTGCCGATGACACCTGCACGTCGCTATCGGTGTTCGAGGGCCGTACCACACCAGTTCCCGGAGCTGCTGCGCTGGCTGCCACGAAGGACCTTGCCGACTACCTGTGTCCCGATCAGGATGTCAAGGTGTCGACAGCGGCGCTGATGTCCGCCCGGTTCCCGGTCATCAACCCGTCAGCTCGCATCGGCGGATCCCTTGCCGACTGCACGGATGAGCCGTTCGAGGCCTTTGTTGTCGACGGCGGATACAACGAGGGGAGCGGTGCTGGCACGCTCATGGAACTGTGGCAACGGCTCGAGTCGGACGTCGAAGCATTCAATGAGGCAAGCGACGCGTGCATCGTCCCGTTCCTCATCCAGATCGACAACGGCTATGAGAACCCCGGTGCTGCCCCCGCCGGTTCGACGCCCATCGAAGTACTAGTGCCGGTCCGCACCCTCATCGCCAGCCAGTTCGGGCGCATGGCGAATGCCCGTGAGCAGGCAGCTATCGAGTTTGATCGTCCCCTTGAGGTCGCGGGCAAAGTCGTGGTGGTCACTGATCCGGCAGGGTCGCCGATCATCAGCCGCTACGCCCGCATCACCACTCGCGCCCACCCAGGGGTCCAGGCGCCACTTGGGTGGACGTTGTCCAATGCTTCCTTCGATGATCTGCGTTCCCAGTTGACCATCGCGGAGAACCGGGAGGAACTCGCCGAGATCCAGCAGTGGCTTACCCAGCCACTGACATGTCGCGACCAGGGATAGGAGCACCGTGAACGCATACCTCGCCTACACACGCAAGATCGCAGACGCTACCCCGTCAACACGAAACCGGGTAGTCGACACGGTGCGTGCGGTGTCGATCCTGGTGGTGGTGTTCGGGCACTGGCTCGCCGCGTCCATATGGCTCCAGACCAACGACGAGATCGCCTTGAAGAACTCCTTGGAGTGGATCCCCTACGCGGGGTGGGTCACGTGGGTAGTACAGGTGATGCCAATCTTCTTCCTCGTCGGCGGCTATGCCAACGGACGGGCGCTTGCATCCAAGGTCGACTCGTTCGACTACGGAGGTTGGGTGACACAGCGCGTGCGCCGCCTGTTCACCCCGGTGATCCCGCTTCTGGTGGTGTGGA
>Ga0209013_10001407_pt1 | contig 22169 bp, 18 predicted proteins | sample Cruoilmetagenom2_FD_187291 | JGI IMG/M metagenome (GOLD analysis project Ga0209013, IMG submission 187291) | Oil polluted marine microbial communities from Coal Oil Point, Santa Barbara, California, USA - Sample 2 (SPAdes) (version 2) | ecosystem: Environmental > Aquatic > Marine > Oil seeps ... | reverse complement strand
TCGAAAAAATATACATTGATATTGTCAATATCAAATTTATTTTGGATCGATTTTATCTATAACGCATTCAGCCGCAATTGGGCGCTGGATTAGGGTTACTCTCAATTTTTCCAAGAAAGGTTTGAATGAAGACCATAAGATCAATACTTCTTGCGATGGTTGTCGTTGCCATAACTATCGGCACCCTTTGGCACCAAAACCGTCCTGCTGAAACTAAAGAGGCAACATGGGAGGATGTGCTGGTCGAAGCCGAAAACGGTGCCTACCGGATTATCAGCAATATGGAATTATGGGAACTGTTTAAATCAAAGCCGGACAGCCTTTTATTGGTGGATACGAGACAGGAATGGGAATATCGAACCGGACACATAAATGGCGCTTTAAATTTTCCCATGGAACCGACCTGGTGGTCACGATGGCGCAAACAAAAGCCTCTCGCAAACTTCCTCGGGCCGGATAAAGAGCGTTTAATTGTTTTTTACTGAGCGGGATTGGCATGAGTTCGAAGTGACTCGGCGGCCAGGGTGGCCGTAAAACTCGGCTACCACAACACCTTCCGTAATCCCAAAGGATATCCCGAATGGCAGAAAATGGGATTGCCGATACTGCGGACACCGGCAGGATTGACCCAACCTTCCGCCGAACCCGAAGCGCCCGGCCCCCTGCACGGTTGGGCCATGATTTGGACCCTTTTGGGAATATTCATGGGGGGCATGGCCCTTAACCTTACCCCCTGTATTTATCCGTTGATCCCCATTACTGTTTCTTATTTCGGAGGACGGAGCGAAAAAAGCAAGGGGATCGTGATCAGACACGGTTTATGTTATATTATGGGATTGTCGTTGACAAATTCCGTTCTGGGTGTGATTGCGGCGTTGACCGGGGGCCTCATGGGGACCATGCTCCAAAGTCCTGTTGTACTCGGGCTGGTTGCAGGTATCTTGGTCTTTTTTGCTGCCAGCCTGTTTGGATTTTGGGAATTGCGATTGCCTCACGGTTTAACTCAAGCTGCCTCAAAATCCTATACCGGTTACTTTGGAAGCCTTTTTATGGGCCTGACTTTAGGGGTCGTAGCAGCCCCCTGTATCGGCCCTTTTGTGCTTGGACTGCTCACTTGGGTGGCCAAAATCGGAAGTCCGTGGCTGGGGTTTGTCATCTTTTTTACACTGAGCCTGGGCTTGGGGGTGCCTCTTTTTTTTCTCGCTTTCTTCTCGGGACAATTAGACAGACTTCCCCGTTCCGGTGAATGGATGCTATGGGTACGCAAGCTCATGGGCTGGGTCCTGATCGGCATGGCAGCTTATTTTATTCGGCCGATTTTGCCCAAACCGATGGACGTATTTCTTATGGCGACCATCGCCTTGTCAGGGGGGCTGCATTTAGGATGGATTGACCGGAGTAAAGCCGGTTTTCGATTCTTCGAGTGGATCCCGATAGGCGTGGGATTGGCAGGTTTGATCATTGCTACTTTTCTCATGGGCTCATGGTTGATCCAAGGCTCTGGTGTGGAATGGAAACCGTATTCGGATCAATTGTTAACAACGGCCAAAAGATTAAAAAAACCTGCGATTATAGATTTTTACGCGGGCTGGTGTAGTCCCTGTCGAAAACTGGATGAGGTGACGTTTCATGACCCCGAGGTGGTAAAACAGGCCAAGAGCGACTTCATCATGATCAAGGTCGATCTTACCCGAAAAGGCAATTCTGTTTACGAGCATTTATTGCGGCATTATGGGATAAAAGGGGTTCCAACGGTTGTGTTTTTAGACCGTGATGGAACCGAAAGGCGTGATCTTCGCTTGGTCGATTTTCTACCTCCCGATCAGTTCCTGATCAGAATGTTTGAATTAAAAAGATCATAAGGAGGCACTCATGGTTACAGTAAAATTCTTTCTCAACGAACCCAATGGCAAGCCCTGAAAGCATTTCAAAAAGATGATGCCCAGGCTGGGTGAAAAATACAACATCGAGATAGAAACCATATCCAAGCCCCCGGAAGAATACCATACGGATGAGTATTTTGAATTGGATTTGCCGGTCGCTCCTGCTGTTATGGTGGAAAAGGAAATTGTGGTGGAAGGATCTGACGTATCGGAAAAGAACCTGGTATCGGTAATACAGCGGCATCTGGGACTTTCAAAACAGGAATCATCCGGGAAAGGGATAATTGAACGTTTGTTAAAGCGATAGTTTCTGTTCAACGGCGGCAATGCCCCCTCTCGGTTCTTGTATCAGAACACGGTTTCGGCCAGAAGTTCTGCAATATGTTTGACCTGAATCTTTCCCCTTCGTTTATCCATCCCGCCGCGGAGCTGTAAAACACAGCCCGGACAGTCCGTGACCAGAAGCTCGGCCGGGGTATCTTCCACGTTGTCCAGCTTCTTTTTTAGGATCTCGGCGGATATCTCAGGAAAATCGATTGAATAAGATCCGCCGAACCCGCAGCAGACATCTTCATCTTTAGACCTTACATAGGTGTAGCCCGCCAATTGGATAAGTTTTCGGGGTTCCGTGGTGACCTGCAGTCCCCGGCAAAGATGGCACGGGGCGTGGTAGGCGACTTTTTTATGGGTTGCCTTGAATTCATCCGAAGATACATCGAGCACCTTGACCATAAAAGAACTGAAATCGATGATTTTATCCGAAAATTCTTTTAGCTTTCCAAGCCAACCAGAATTTTTTTTGAATATCTTGGAATTATTGTGCTTGAGATGAGACGCACAGGAAGCGCACAGGGTAAGGATGTAATCATAATTTTCAGGCTGCACGGCTCGAATATTCTGAAGCGCTACTTCTTGGGCGGTTTCCTCCTCAGCAGCCATCAATGCCGGTAATCCACAGCAGGTTTGATCCTTGGGGAACTCTACTTGAACACGGTGTCTTTCAAGTAGTGTAAGGAGGGCTCTGGCGTGTTCAGGGTAGATGAAATCGACGGCACATCCGGCAAAAAGAGCGACGGTATATTTCGGACGGACAACCTGTTTGCGCAGGTGTTTCCATTGATCTCTAAACGGCGTTTCGGCGATCACCGGAAGGCTTCGAAATCCGTGTCTTTTTTCAAAAAAATTCGGTAAATGCCGGATCATGGAACCCTTTTGGGCCAGCGGCTTCTGGGCAAGATAGCCTTGGCGGAGGATAAAATGAAAAAGGCGACGATTCTTCATAACCCTGGAAAGAATTAAATTTTTTGCGGGTGTTTTTCCGTCTTGATCCAACACCGCACGATACGTCTTTTTAATCAGATGGGGAAGATCGATGTCCACAGGACAAACTTCTCTGCACGCTTGGCAGTTGATGCAGTTTTGTACGATCACCCGGTCATTTTCTATACCATGGTAAAAAAGGGTTAGAATCAAACCGATTGCGCCGATGTAGACATGGCCATATTTATGGCCGCCTACCTTGCTGTAGACGGGGCAGACATTGGCACAGGCCCCGCATCGAATGCACCTGAGAGCTGGTGAAAAGACCGGGTCTTTGGCAAGGGCAAGACGTCCGTTGTCCAGAAACACGATATGCATGACTTTCCGGTTCGATGGAGAAGCGCCGCATTCCACAGCGCCCTTTATCCACGTGACATAAGAGGTGATCGCCTGACCGGTGGCGTTTCTGGGAAGAACTTTAAGGATTCGAAGCATCGTCCTTAAATCCGGAATCAACTTGTCAAAACCGACCAGTGCCACATGGACCCTCGGCATTGTCGTCACCAGACGCATATTCCCTTCATTGGTGACCAGACCCAAAGCCCCGGATTCCGCAATGGCGAAATTGGCCCCGGTGATCCCCATATCCGCCGCCAGATACGTGGGTCTGAGTTCTTGCCTGGCGACTTTGACCAGTTTGTCGATATCTTCAGAGTTTTGCTTTTTCCCGGTGACATCTGCAAACAGATCGCCCACCTGATGGCGGGAAAGATGGATAGCAGGAAGCACCATATGGGACGGTCCTTCTTTGCGAAGCTGGATAATCCATTCACCCAGATCGGTCTCCGTTACCGTAAAGCCCTCTTTTTCTAAATGGTCGTTGAGGAACGTCTCTTCGGCGGTCATCGATTTGGCTTTGACGATCTTTTCTACATGATTTTCCTTTGCAATGGCAGTGATAATTTCATTGGCCTGCTGAGCATTTTTAGCAATATGAACTTTGGCACCGGCGGTTTCTGCATGGACTTTGAATTCTTCATACAGGTCTTCAAGATACGGCAGTGCGCCGTCTTTTCCTGCTGCAATCTCTTTTTTTATACCTTCAAAATCTATACCGTCATAAACTGCGGGGCGGTTTTCCCGATACGCTGTATAAAAGTTGTCCAATGCAGCTCGAAGAAATTGATCGGAAAGCGCCTCTTTGAGCTGCTTTTTATACGATTTCATATCCTGGGCGGTTTTGATCATTCCCGATCTTCCTTCACAATAAGAATATGTAGCTCCTGGGGACCGTGGACCCCGATGGCAAGAACCCTTTCGATGTCCGCCGTTCTGCTGGCACCGGTAATGAACGCATAATAAGACGGCGTATCGGCCATCAGGACGGCATTCAATTCCGCTTCCAAGCTTTCGCTGTCGGGTTTGATTTTTGAGGCCGGTAAAACAACGATATGGGTTTCGGCCAGCATGGTTGCAATACGAACATCTTCCGAAGAAGAATCGATCACCAATGTTCCGGTTTCGGCAATCCCCCAGTCAACAGGCGTAAGAGATGTGTGAATCCCACCGGCATGCAGCTTTAAAGGAAAATCAAGCAACTCGAGTTGAAAAGTTTCGCACGCTTTTTTCAGAAAGCGCACTTCGTCGGATGTTAATCCTGAAGCAGCAACGGTTTTGCCTCCCTGTTTTTGGGTTAAATCGACGGTATACCGAAACGCCTGCTCCATAGTGGTGATTTTCGACACGATGGCCTGAACCGTTTCTGCTCGTTGTTTCATAATCTGGATGAGATCTGATTTGGACATGTTTTTTTGGAGGACGATAGGGTGGTCCACTGAAAATTGGACCGTTTGAACTGTCACAGCTTCGCCCCGTTGAATTTCAAGGATTCAACGGGGCTGCAGGAAGTTTCAATACAATTTTTTTAAAAGGGCTTACATCATGGACGAATATCTATTGTTGGATAGAAGCCCTTTTTCGGTCCCTTTGAATAGGGATGAATGATATTAAATGAAATATCTTGCGTTTTCTGAGCATGTCCTTTGTTTTGCCGGCCGTCAAAGAAGGCACCGTTGGCCTCTAAGATATGCTCGATTCGATGTTTAAAGCCTTGGACGAATTGGGCACCGTTTCCCTTAAATCTCATGGCACCCAGGTTGAATTTACCGTCAATCTTAGAAAGTGCTTTGATGGAAATGCTGTGTCGCGCAAGGTCCTTGGCGTTTCTGATGTAGCCCCATGCAATATGCCCTGCCGGGATCTTTAAAGGTTCATTCAGATCCATGATGGTGTGCGGCATGATGATACACCCGGATCCCACCGTCAATGGGAAATCCCGGGTGCCCCGGAGAAATGAATTAAAGCCGACAAAAACATTTTTCCCGAGACGGGCGTGGATAATTTTCCCACCATGGGCTGTAATGTTGTTGCCTTCAAGCCGGGAATTGATGATGTAGCAGTTCTCCTGGGCATTGGCACCCTTTCCCATCCATGCATTTTTCAGATACGCCCGCTGTGCCACCAGCACGTTTTCGCCGATATGGCTTTTTCCTCTGATGACAGCGTAGCGATTCAAGGATGCACTGCGTGGAATGGCAGGGGGAGCTTTTAGGTCTACGACATCAAAGATACTTTGAAAATCTGTTTTTCGGGCTCTCACAAAGTCGATAAATATTCCCACCGGCTTTTCTCCGGGATTTATGGAAATATAATTGTCGAGAACTTTTTTGGGGAAAGTGTAGCTAAACTCGAATAGATCTCCGGCTTTGATCCAGACCTTTCCGGGTTTCACATTTTGATGGGACAGTTCGCCCACCTGCACATAAGCGAAGGCGCCGATAATGGAGTCGTGGACCGTTGTCAGGTCCACAGTACTGAAAGGTCCGATAAAACATCCTTCCACCGGAGAACCGTGAATGTTGGCGTAATGCATGGATGCCGTGTTTTGGACCAAAAACTCTTCCAGGGTCTCCGGATCATGGGAATAACAGTGAACCAGTGTTTTGATCAGACAGGCGTCTTTGATTCGAATGACCTCGTCATCGTAAACTGGAAGTTCAGCATCCTGAAAATGAAACCGATCCCCTTTGGCCTTGAGTTCATCTCCCCGGACATCACTTTTATAAAGTATAGAGTGTTCCACCGTACATTTGCCATAAAAATAGCTCCCGGCCAAATTGGAACGGCTGAAATGGAAGTGAATCGGATGCTGGGGTGTAATTCCGCAAAAGGCGTAAAATTTACCCAGTTGACGCAATGGAATCGTCTCACGAACATAAGGATCCGCATCGAACCCGAAATCCCGGAGGTTGATATTAATCCGTTCGACGATTCGTTCAATCAGATTCCCAAGCTGTTTCATATTCACCCCTTAAAATAGATTTATAAAAGATTGTTGCCTTGTGAAAAGATAAAGCGAATTGTTTCCCATCACCAGTATCTACAAGAAAACGACAATAAACCACCCTCTTCATATAAAAATTCGATGAAACAAAGGAAATAAATTTTATATATTGGGTTAGGGTTCTAAATGTCAAGAATGATTTGCAAGTGAGTCCGGGGCCTTCCTGGATAGGAAGTGAAGAATGAAAAAATTCAATACCACCCTAAATTTTTTCTAAAAGAATCCCCTATGTGAGAATTCCCCTTATACAATGGACAGGCGGCACCGTTCATACAAAGGCGTTCAAAATTCAGAGAACAGAATTTTATTTACATAAATTTTTGGTGATAAAAATTTTATCTACGTATATTTTCACGTAAACTTAATAAAGGAACCGGACAGTGACGGAACATTTTTTCTGTCCATCCATTTTATTCGTTTACCCGATGCAATTTTGATTGCTGTTTCTCAACATCCCACTTTTTTTTCGGAAAACGGATAATGTTTTGTTCGTCTATACCTTCTAATGGGATGCTGTCAGACATCAGCTCTTCTACAGCGGGTTTATGATGCTCTTCTTTACTTGAAATTTTATTGATCTCAAAGGCATCGGCATGTTGCCGGTTAACCAACGGCCGCCGCAGCATCTTTTCATAAAGATCGATGTATTGTTGGGCGGTGACCTGATGATTAAATGTAGCGGCGCTTTCGATCATTATTCGACGGATCTGCCGTTCTCTTTGGTTAGAGGGCATCATATAAAACTCCATGGCCTGATCAATGGCCCATGACAGACCACCTGAATCGAATGTTTTAAACAAAAACCCATTGCCAATATCTTTAGAAACGTCCAAATGGGTGACCGTATCGTGAATGCCTCCGGTATCGTGCGCCACCGGAAAGGACCCGTAAATAGGCCCGATCATCTGGGGAAGACCGCAGGGTTCAAAGCTCGAAGGCATCAACACAAAATCCGACGCCGCGTAGGCCTGGCGGGCCAAACGTTCGTTGAAGCCGCATATTGCCACGCGACCAAACAAATTATGGTATCGAACGATGTTTTTAAAATGCCTTTGAAACTCCCCGTCCGCAACAAAAACAATCTGTAGATTCTGTTTCCGATAACGGGTAACGACCTCATAAAGGATATCAGCCAGCAACTGACACCCCTTTTGAACCGGGTCCAGACGGGAAGGCCAAAAAAAGATAGGGGCTCGTGTGTCCTGAATCAAGCCTAAATTTTTTTGAAACGTCCGTTTATTGGTCTTTTTCCCCAAAACATGGTTGGTTGCGGAATACATGCAGGGTTGGACCTCATCTATGGATGGGTTATAAGAAGGATCGGGGGCATTTAGAATCCCAACGGCACATCCGGCGTTGCGCTTGTTGGCCAGCTCTTGCTGCATGCAGTTTTCCACAAAACCGGGCCGGCCTTCGATCATCTCTTCCAAAAATTTCGGGCTCACGGTATTTACAAAATGGGCTGCAAAAACAGCGCTGGCAAGAAAATCTACTCGAATGGAATTTCTGGTATTTTCGTAGTCGGACGGAAAATATTCATAAAAAAGATTCTGCCAGAATGAAGCGCCGTCAATACCCCTGTCCTCGATTTCAGAAAGGGTGCTTTTCACCGTATGGATGTTGTGAATGGTAAACAGACAGGGAATGCCCAGTTGTCTGGCCATGGCCGGAATCAGGCCGGTCATCCAGTCATTGCAATGGATTAAATCCGGCTGAACTCTGGGAACAATATTGTTGATGACCTCCCGCTGAAAGGCCAGTGAAATTTTGACGTTTTCAAACCCATCACCGGAATAGATATGATTGCGATAGAAAAAAGCCCTGTCCTGGGCCAGATGGATTCTTTCGTCCGGAACGCTTTTCCTTATTGTACTGAGTTCCCTTTTAACAAGTGGAGACAAATTCCCGTTGAATATGGATCGATAGTCCGGGAGGGCCACATGAACGTCGGCGCCCTGATTGTAAAGCTCACTGATTAAAGCCGCCGAGACATCTGCAAGCCCTCCGGCCTTGGCATTCAAGCCGTTGGCATGTTGCCCCATGCCATCGGGAAGATAGGTGACTTCAGGGGTCACCATCAAAACCCGGGGATTGGTTGATACATTGATCATGATCTTTTGCTCCTAATTTAGAGCAATTTTATGTCCATTTTCCCCAATAAAAACGAGGTTGTAGAATTTCTGTTTAAAAGTACCGAGTTTCTTTTGAAACACTTCCCTGCCAAATGGATGGATGGTTTTAAGGTCATTAGTGTCAATAAAGATCTGATAAAAATCACTACCATACTTTTTTAGAGTTTCGAGCAGTTCGTAGGCGGAATTCCCATCAAAATCGCCCTCCAATTTTAGATGAAGACTGTCGCGGGTTTTATAAGAAAACATTTGGAAATTTGAAGCCATTGTTTTCCTCCTTATCGTTGGCGCAACGTTGTGTCTTTGTTCGAACTAATGCTGTTTTCCCGTCCGGCGAGAGCGTTTTTCAACCCTGATCGGCCCGTCTCGCCTGGCTATCAGGCTGATGCGGGCAGGCCAGCCGGAAGGGATCTGCCGGATTAAGCTCCGGGCAAGTTCATAACACTGTTGTAAGTTCCGAAGCAGTTCGAGCATGTGTGGTTGTTTCGAGGGTCTTCTCTCCACTGCCCATCCACCAGAAACTTGTATTCATAGTTTCCGGGTGGGAGCATCACCACCTTATTCCACATCCCATTTTCATCCCTTTTCATGGGGTGCTTTTCCGGGCTCCAATGGTTAAAATCTCCCGTCAAGAAGACCTCTTTGGCCTCGGCCGCTTCCACTGAAAACGTCCATCTTCTCCGTTTAATTTTCTGTTTTGATTTGCTCTTAGACATGTCATACCTCCTTGTACAAAGCGGTGATCGTATGAAAGTGTTTTTCATAACTTTGAGCTTTCAGCTTTGAGCGATTGGCTAATTTAATCTTTTTGTGTTTTTTTCAGACAGTATTCTCGCCAGAAGCAGTCTTCCTGGTCACAGTTCCCGTCTGCCTTGCCAAAACAATCCGGGTTCCCCTCAATATGCTGAACGCTTCTAATAAGGCATGTTAAATCCGGGAAATTATCTCTTGAGTTATGGTCCGTCTTGTCTGCCATTTACACCTATCCAGATTTCCAATATTCTTCCGCTCCAGTGGGATGATCAGAGCGAAGCAACTTGAATACATTGATGAATCATTTATTATCGACTTTATTGATTTTGTCCATAGGGGGGCGGCTTCATTTTTACTGAGGAAATCTCCTAGGCAGGAATTTCTCCTAGCGATGGAGAGGATATTATAGGGGTTAAACATTAATGAGAAGTTATTCTTTCCATAAATCGATGTCGATGAGGCCGAGCTTTGCAGCAAAACGTGTCAGTTCAATATTGCTGTGTACATCGAGTTTTTTCATAATGCTGTGACGGTGGTTGTCAACCGTTTTGGGGCTGATGAAAAGTTTATCCGCAACCTGGGTTGAAGACAGTCCTTCGGCCAAAAGGCCCATGACCTCTTGTTCCCGAGCGGTCAGCAAGTCGTATCCGGTACCCGCCATGGCGATCTGTTTTTCCGGCAAACCGATAAGCTTTTTGATCACCTTATGGGAAACCGAAGTGTCCATAAAATAATGCCCTTTTAGCACATACTCAATTCCCTCCAGGAGCAAATCCGCAGCCGATTCCTTTATCAGATAACCCATGGCACCGGACTGAAATGCTTTTACGATATAGTCTATTTTGGAATGCATGCTGACAACCATGACACGGATTTTGGGGGAACATCTTAAGATATCACCGATCAAAACAAGTCCTCTTACATCCGGCAGGGCCACATCCAATAAGACCAGATCGGGCTTGAGTTCTCTGGCCATTTGAAGTCCCTGACGCCCGGTACCTGCTTCCCCCACCACTTCGCAGTTGGGATTGTTCCCAATGATCGCCTTAAGACCTTCCCGGAAAAGAGGATGGTCGTCAACGATTAATATGCGTTTTTTCCGACTCATCTTTTTGTCCCTTATAAGGAATTTTTATGAATACTTTAGTTCCCTGCATCAGGCGTGATTGAATGGTCATTTGCCCTCCAAGCAGATTGACCCTTTCTTTCATGCTGCGAAGTCCCATCCGTTTCTCATTACACAATCCAAGTTCCCGTGCCTTGACATCAAAACCTTTGCCGTTGTCTTCTATGCGAAGGATAATGTTCGGGAATGAGCCTATCAGCGTGATGGTGGCCTGTTCGGCATCGGCATGTTTACGGATGTTGTTCAGGCCTTCTTGAGCCAAACGGTAAAGATGGATTTCAGCATCAAAATCCAAGTCTAATTTATGTAAACCTGCCGGTTGAAAGTCAACTTTCACGCCGCTATTTTCAGAAAACTCTTCACAATACATATCAAGGGCCTGTACAAGCCCCATTTCATCCAGGCCGGGCGGTCGTAAATCATAGGCCAGATTCCGGACAGCTGTAATGGTTTGTTGAATCAGTTTGGATAATTTCATCCTTTTCTCGCTTAATTCAGGAGGTATTTCTGATTGTCCGTCGAAGAAGGTATCACAGCTAATTTTCAGTGTAGAAAGGTTTTGGCCGATGCTGTCATGCAACTCGAAGGCAATCATGTGCCGCTCACGCTCCTGGGCATGGATGAGCATTTGAGAAAGGTTGCGAACGAGATCCTCGGATTGCTTGCGCTCGGTGACATCGGAGAGAAAATTCAGGCTGGCTGGATGGCCCTCCCATTGGAATACAACCCCTTTGTTCTCCAGCCACTTTGTTTTGCCATCTTTGCTGATAATTTTAAAAAGATAGGTTTCGGGAACCTCTTCGCCTTTAAGTCTTTTAATGTGATATTCCGCTGTCATTGTTCGATCATCCGGATGGATAAAATCACTAAAATGCCTGGTGGTTAATTCCTCTTGTGAATAACCTGATATATGGGCAAATTGCGGGTTGACAAATTTAAAAAATTCATCCTGGACCAATACAATGCCTATGGTGGCGCTGTCGAGCACAAGGCGGTATTTTTCCTCAGACTCTCGCAGGGATTGCTCAAGTTTTCTTTCACGAACCACTTTCTCAATGACACCGGGCAGCAGATTAAAAACGTCCCCGGATTTAACTAAATATTCCTTGACCCCCAATTTCATGGTGCGTACAGCAATATTCTCATCTCCCTGACCTGTGATCATAATAACAGGGATATCTATATCTTGTTGATTTAAAGCTTCCAAAAACTCGATGCCATTCATGCCCGGCAAGAGGTAATCCGTTATTATTACAGTAGGTTTGATTTCATCGAGCCTTTTAAGACAGTCGTTTGCTTCCTTTAAATGATACACCGAGGCGTGCGGAAATTTTTTAACAATGGCGCGATTCATGAGGGTGAAATGAGCTTCGTCGTCGTCTATAATAATGATCGTTAACGGTTCCACTACCAATCCTCCTTGTCTTTGAGAGTGAAGAAAAACGTGGTCCCTATCTGTTCCAAAGAAGATTCTGTATGCCGCAGGACAAGCTCCCATTCGTGTCTGTTTTGATTTTGCCACAGCAACACCGTAATGCCGGCAAAAATCAAAAATGCGAAAAAAGGGGACAATTTTTTCAAATGTAACATGGAATTCTTTCACCTAAACCGATTTCAAAGTTTGGCGGCAGTGATTTTCTCACAATTCACTTATGGTAATGAATCATGATACACATGCGCTCGGGTTATCGGCAAAGCATTGTTCAACCCGTTGGAAAAAAGAATCTGGAACAAGCGAGACTCACCATGCTTAAACCCGGCTGCCGCACTGTATAAAAATAATCGCCATTGCCTTACAAACGCGTCGTCAAACAATTCCCTTACTCTCGCAACATTTCGTTCGTAATTTTCTCCCCATTTTTCAAGGGTTTTTGCATAGTGCAATCGCAAGTTTTCTACATCTATCACGGAAAAACCGGCTTTTCCCATCCCGCATGTGATTTCGTGGAGAGTCGGAAGGTAGGCTCCAGGAAAGATATAATTAAATGTCCAGGGATCACCTGAAGACGGGGTATCTTTCCCAATTGTATGCAATAGACCCAACCCACCGGTTTTCAATAAATCCGAAACTTTTTGGATAAAGATGGGTATGAATTTTTTCCCCACATGCTCAAACATACCGATGGAAACCACTTTATCGAACTTTCCGCTTAATTGCCGGTAATCCTGATACAAAATCTTAATCTGATCTTGGAGCCCCAATTCCTTGATGATACGGTTACCAAACTCGTACTGATTTTGCGACAATGTATTTCCAACCCCGGTTATCCCGTATTTTTGTGCGGCATAGATCAGCATTCCGCCCCAGCCACAGCCGATGTCGAGCAGAGATTCGTTTGGTTTTAGTAAAAGTTTGCGACAAATATGCTCGTATTTATTTAATTGCGCCTGTTCCAAAGAATCGTCTTTCTTTTTAAAATACGCGCAGGAGTACGCCATGGTTTTGTCAAGATAGAGCGCATAGAATTCATTGCCCAGGTCATAATGGTAAGAGATATTTTTGGGAGCACGCCGTAGCGTATCCCGGTTAAGTAGTGAAAGGATAACAAGCCGATATTTTTGCCAAAAAGGCAGACGGTGATCGTCAAAATTAATAGCTAATCCCAGGCGGAGAAGCTCTTTCAAGTCGTTATCTACTTCCAGATCTCCCGTCATATATGACTCGCCAAACCCTAAGAAACCTTTTTCGATGATCCTTTTGGCGCAACGTTTGGTTTTCAAGCGCAAGGTTACCCTGGGTAAATTTCCGAAACGTATTACATCACCATCCCAAAAATCGATGTTGAAGCATGCCTGTGGATCAGAATGATGCATCATCTGGGCTATATTCTTTATCGCTTTTTTCACAATGACTTTCTTTTGCCTTGAATTCTGTTTATATGATTTAATACCAATCGCCGCTGATAGCCATTATTCCACTTGCTTCGAAAAATAAATTCGTTTGTCTTGTTCGCCCCTTCTTCGACGAATGACAACATCTGTTCTGCCTCGGGCTTGAAATTGATATTGCTCAGATGTCATTTGCCTGGGGGGCTTATCCTTGAGAAAAAATGCTGTCTCTTTTTTCGTTTTCATTTCTATCTCTGCATACCAGTTATGCTGTAATTATGGATAAAATCTCTTAGCTTCGTAATTTGGGCAGGTAACGGCCCCTCAAACTGCACCCGATTCAACCGCATCTTAAAAGAGTTGATCGCGAATTCGTCATCCATTTCAAAATCGGCAATGTTTTTAAACGTCAAATTTTCAAGGTAAAAACCAGAATCAGCCACCAATATGTCCAACACCAGTGACTGGAGGGATCGCTCCTCGCCAGCAATATAACGAAACGAAAGCCCACCCATACTTATGTTATTGATTCTGCCGAACTTGATCGGCTTCGATCGGTATACGGTACACGCGATCTCTGCCATACTTTTATCTGCGACACGTAGTTGCTCGGCAGCAGCAGGCCTGATTAACGCAACTGCGTCTTTATTGACCTGAAATCGTTTGTGCGCTCTCTTCTCAACGCCTTTCACCGTGTTTTTATCCATCAATTCCAGCAACAGTGACCTGCTCACACTCGTAACATCATGATCAAATTCAGATAATTCGTTGGCATAATTCATGCGGTCGGGTGGATTATCCTCAACAAAATAAATCTTGTCCATTTTACCCCCTAACCCGGATAAACCGGAAATAACAAATCACAAGCTCCAAATTCCAAATACTAAAGAACTAAACAGTTTTAATTTTTCCAGTATTGATGAAGATATCTTTTCCAATTCCTTTGCCTTTCTTCAAGATTATCTACTGGTTTGTTTTTTTGTATTTTTGGTCATTGGTATTTGCTTGTTATTTGAGATTTGTCATTTGGAATTTCCACTATCTCAATTACTCCATGAATGGATACGAAAAAGTCTTGCCATTAAAGGCAAAAAAATCACAAATAAGATACTAATATCTATCGTTTTTCTACTTTGAGTTGGTCCACATATTATTTATTATCAACTTGGCCGGTTTTGTCCATAGGGAAAAGCTTCATTTTTTATAGGAGAATCTCCTATGTGGGGATTCCTCCCATATCCTCTTTCCTCTTTCCTCTTTTCTCTTTCCTCTTTTCTCTTTCCTCTTTTCTCTTTTCTCTTTCCTAATTTTTGGCTTAAGGGTTAATGTAAAAATAAAATATTAACGGCCGGACACATTCTTCACAGAGATACTTGCTAAGACCAGGTAATCAATCGGGGGAGAAATTTAAAATAATCGTCACCTGCGGGCATGGCCCTGACCGTAAATCCATACCGGCCGGACAGCCGACAAGGAACCTGGCAGCCGTAACGATAATTTCCATTACCGAAATGTTCAACGACGGTCATAGGGATCGTATTGATACCCTCCAGCGAATCCACCGCTTTCATGTGCCCATTGTAAAGTTCTACACTGACTTCTTCGGGATTGAGTTCTCCCAAACTGACTTCAGCCGCGACTTCGAAGCTGTCGCCGACGCGAAACGGTCCTTTTCGGGTCTGGACCGGCAGCCCGATGCGGATGTTTTTCCACAGGTTGTTCAGCCGCTTTTCCTGGAGCGCCAGTTTGCGGGCTTCCAGACCGTTTTTCTTCAGCAGCGTTTTCAGCCGGTGGATGATAGGGATATAATAGCGCTCTTCATATTCTCCAACCATTCGCAGGCTGCAGAAATCCTTCATGACCATTTTCATGGAGGCCTTCATCATTCGAATCCAGCGCTTGGGAAGTTCGCCATCGCGCTCTTCATAGAAACAAGGGATAACTTCATTTTCCAACACATTGTACAAGGCCTGACTCTCATTGGCATCCTGGTAAGCGGGATCGACATATTCGTCACCGCTTCCGATCCGCCATCCTCGTTCTTCGGAATAGCCTTCACACCACCATCCATCCAAAATACTAACATTGAGCACACCATTGATGGCGGCTTTCATCCCAGAGGTGCCGCAGGCCTCGAAAGGTCTGCGGGGAGTGCTCAACCAGACATCGGCGCCCTGAACCAGAGATCGTGCCAGGGCCATGTCGTAACCCTCAATAAATACTGCGTGCTGACGAATTTCCGGTCGGCGAATAAATTCAATCAAACGTTTGATGATTTCTTTGCCTTTTTTGTCCTGAGGGTGGGCTTTGCCGGCGAAAATGATCTGCACCGGACGGGTTTCGTTGTTGAGAATCGCCGCCAGCCGCTCAGGATCCTGGAGCAGCAGATGCGCCCGTTTGTAAGCAGCAAACCTGCGGGCAAAGGCAATGGTGAATACATCAGGATTCAGGACAGCTTCGATCTTATCGATGACGCTTTTGGGCGCATTGCGTCTTTCGTATTGTTGTTTTAATAGTCCCCGGCAGGTGCGGATCAACCGGGAACGGCTCATCTCATGGGCCCGCCAGAGCTCGTCGTCGTAAATCTCGTCAATACGGTCAATGTTTTCCGGTCGCCGTGAACTCATGTACCATTCCGGCCCCAGATAACGTTCAAACAACGGCCAGATTTCCTGAGAAATAAAAGTGGAAACATGCATTCCGTTGGTCACGTGCGAAATCGGAATCTCGTCTTCCGGACGACCCGGCCAATGATGAGCCCACATCTTTCTGGCGGTGCGGCCATGGAGGCGGCTGACGGCGTTACGATACTGAGACATTCGCAGACCCAGAATACACATATAAAGCGGCGCGTCTTTACCTAAATCCGCAGGCTGCCCCCAAGATAAAATTTCTTCTTCATCGGCCCCCAGACGTTCTTGCAAAGGCCGAATCCAGGGTTTGACCAAATCGGCGGGGAAGGAATCATGGCCGGCAGCAACCGGGGTGTGGGTGGTAAACACCGTGCAGCGGGGAACAATTTGTAAAGCAGTCTTTAAATCGATGTGGTAACGCTCCATGAACAGTGCAAGGCGTTCCATAGCGGAGAAGGCCGAATGTCCTTCATTCATATGGCAAACGGAAGGAAAGATGTTCATGGCCGCTAACGCCCGCATGCCGCCGATACCCAACAGCACTTCCTGAGCCAGCCGGATTTTGGGTTCACCGACGTAGAGGCGGGCCGTAATTTCCCGAGCTTCCGGGGTATTTTCAGGTAGATTCGTATCGAGCAAGAACAGCGGGGTGCGGCCCACCTTAATTTTCCAGACAAACGCGTGAATCTCACCTTCGGGCCCGGTAATTGAAATTGTGATTTCATTGCCCTGGGGATCCCGGGCGCGCTCCAACGGAAGATAATAAAATTCTATTTCCGGATATTTTTCCTGTTGCAATCCCTCTTGATCAAGATATTGAAGTAAATAGCCCTTGCGATACAGCAACCCGACTCCGACAAGGGGCAACGCCATGTTGGAGGCGGCTTTTAAGTAGTCTCCGGCAAGGACACCCAGTCCACCGGCGAAAATGGGAATATTTTCATTGACACCGAATTCCATTGAAAAATAGGCCACCGGCCCCATTTTCTCGTAAAGAGAGTTAGACGGTTCCACATTATCGGCAACCCGTTTTTTATAACGATCCTTGACCCGTTGCAAATGCGCCAAAAAACTGTCATCTTCGGCCAGCTCCTCCAAACGCTTCTGGCTGACATTGGACAATAGATGAATCGGGTTTCCTCTAGATTCTATCCAGATTTGTGGTTCAACGCGCCGAAACAGCGTTATTGCATCCTGTTTCCAGCACCACCAGAGATTTCGAGACAGTACTTCTAAAAAGGCCAGCGACTTTGGTATAGAGGGATAGATCTGATATGTGAGAATGCGTTTCACGGATGTTTTCCTATGTTGCGGCAATCGCTGAATGATAAAAGTTCAGCGATTGCCGTAAATTTTTAGAAAATTAGGATTCATAAAAAATCGGCTCTCCGAGCTCTTCGAATGAAAAGTTTTTGTTTAAAATCATATAAACACATCAATCCGGTGCTTTGGAAATTGTGATTACGTGAGACTTTTTTCGACTTTGCCCGGTCGCTCATATTCGCAAACAAACCAGCAAATTGCGCCGAAAAAAAAACTACCGCCCACCATGTTTTCCATCGTCACCGGAACGAGATTTAGTAGAGGGGTAAAATATTTTCTCCATAACCTGGGAAAGCGTTGATGATATCCTCCTTTAATGCCCGAGCATCAGGATAGCGGTTTTCCGGGCTCTTTTCCAGACAGTTCAATATGATGCGCTCGATTCCCGGATCTAATTCTTCGTTGAATTTGCTCGGTGGAGACGGTGGAACCCTAAGGATTATGTCCATGAGCACCTTCTCCACTTCATGATAGAAAGGAAACATCCCCGTGTAAAGCACGTACATAACTACGCCAAGAGCCCAGACGTCTGAGCGCCTCTGGCTTTTTCCCATAATCTGTTCGGGTGCCATATATGGCCGGGAGCCTGTTACCGTTTCGGACATCTCTGTCTCTCTGAGTTCTTTGGCCGCGCCGAAGTCCAGAAGCTTTATAGTCCCGTCAGGCTGAACCATCACGTTTCCCGGCTTTATGTCCCGATGGATGATCCCGATGTCGTGGGAATGGGCCACCACGTCTGTAAGCTGAATCACTACCGACTCTATTTCCGCTTCCTCGAGCTCTCGTTCAATCACCTCATAGAGTGTTTTCCCAGATATAAACTCCTGAATCATTGCTCTTTTGTTTTTTATTTCTATCATCTCAAAGACCTTTGGAACCCCTTTATGTCCGGCGAGTTTTCTTAATATATGGGCCTCTTTTTCAAACTTGGCATTAAATTTTTTGTTCAGGGGAATCTTGGCAACAAAAATCTTTGGCGGGTCCTTTGTTACGTCTTTGATCTTCCAGACCTCGCCGAAGCTCCCGATTCCCAACCTGTCCAGTCTCTCATACCCAAGGTCCAGAAGCTCTTTTTCAGTTGACCCGGGATATAAACCTCGAAAAATCCATTTGCGGAATCTCGAAGCGCCGCTGCCCTTTTCCATCGGGGCGCATACGTCTATCCTTAACCGTTCATATCCGCCGTCGTCTGCCATACGGACGCATACTCCCAATCTTTTTACAAGTTCTTCAGAATCCACGGGACAGATAAGAAAATCTACCGCACCGGCTTTCAAAGCTGAAGCTGCTAATTCCTCGGAGAATCTTTCGAGAATCACAATAACCGGCTTTCCGAGTTTAAAATCTTCAATAATCTGCTCAGGGGCAAGATCGAATCTTTTCAAGGATAAAAGGGCAACATCTATCTTTTTCTTTTCTACAAGGATCCGACGGGCTTCTTTCAAATTCAGGGCAATATAGACTCGGTAACCGTATTTGTTAAGAATCCTTTTGAGCCTGGCACCTCTGGCCGGGTTGCTGTCTATAACTAAAACAACTCTTTTTTTACCATACAGGGCCCGATCCATTTTTAAACACCTCCAGGAAATTCGTCAGTCAGAACATCGTTGGACAGTTCAATGTTTTGAAAACCATATCACAACAATTCTGAAGCCCTGGTTTTTAGAAAATCATACCATAGCTACGAAACCGCATAGCAGCGACTTTTTATATGGATTTTTCTTAACCTTATCACCAGACTTTTCTAATCTTCATTTTTCCTTTTCTTTGATCATGTGGAATATGTGAACTACCCCGCAGCAGAGCTGCGAGGAATTCTTTTGATTAAACTTTTTTAAGTCATCATTTCTGACAATTAATCATGTATACCAAATTAGTCCGAAGGGACACTTATTGGAACTCCCTCATAAGGAGTTCTTCTTGTAGATCTATGGGTCTGAACTTCCCTCATCGTTTTCAGAACATCAATGCTGCTTTTTAATCCTTTAGTATACCTTGCCATATTTATAGCCATTCCAGCAATTTGAGCCAAAGATTGGACGAAATTTACATCTTCCAGCGTGAACTCCCAAGGTTCAGACGTATACACACGCATAGCCCCTATTAAATTGCCACCGACCACGATAGGCACCGACAGTAGGGAAGCAATTCCTTCTTTCTGGGCTTCATTGGGATATTGAATTCTTGGATCATCCATAACATCATAGATCGCCACAGGCCCTTCTTTCAAAGATTGGGCAATGGAGCGCAATGCACTTACAGGGCCTTTATTTATATACTCATCACTCAAACCGTAGGATGTTGCCAACTTCAGTTCATTGTTTTTACGATTGAACAGAAACAACGCACACCCTTTGGCACCCAAAGCTGTTTTGATGCTTTCTACCGTCATAAGAGCAACTTCTTCCGGGTCCTTGGAATGAGAGATTGCCTTCGTAACCTTTAGTAATGTTTCATAATTTATGAGCTGTTTTTTCATGATTTTTCTCCTTTCGAAAGGTCGTTGGAAGGTCTTAAAAGCCTTTGTCTTTTCGGGATGTTACTATAAGCTCCTAACTGATAAAAATATTCTGTTAGGAGCAAGGCCTGCACATTTTGAGGGGTTTCTTCATGGAATAACCTTTTTAACGGTGATTAAACGATTGAAGGCAGAAACCTTCATTTCATTAAAAGCAATGATTCGTATCGCATAGCCCTTGCCAGCTATTAACATTAGTCATTATCTTGCTATTGCCGAGTTTTTCTCATTTCAGAACACGAGGTTCTGTCGGTAATGATTAGATTTCAGCAACTCTGTCTGGACGATTTACACTTGCAACCGGCTGTGTTGCGCGGAGAACTACTTGTTCAATAGTGCTTCCGAATGACGCTAAGGAAGATTCGATTATTTTAGTGTGATGCGCTAAGACAATGAGATCGCAATTCTTTTGTCGAGCGAACTTTAAAATTTCAACGTACGGGATGCCTTCCCAAACTTCGATTTCATAATTATCAAAACCATCCAATTGAGATATATATCTTTTTTCAATCTTCTCCCGGGCATCCTTTATCATTTCTTCAATCTCTGCCTGCTGACGGACTTGGCCGGCATCGCCGTAATAGACATTCAAAGCATGGAAAAGGTAAAGCTTGGCTCCAACTTCTTTGGCCAATTTGTACGCAAAGAGAAAGGCCGAATCAGATGGTTTGGAAAAATCGGTTCCAAATACAATATTTGGAAATAATTTCCAGCCGGATACAATATTTGAAAATAATTCCCTGCTGGGAGTATATGGCCTGCCAATAATCATAACTGGGCAGCGAGCGGATTTCGCAACCCTTTGCATTGTGTTTCCTACCACACTCCTGAACCGCAAAGGGCCAACGCCTTCCTCGCGCGTGTGGGCACCCATGATAATAAGGTCAACATCCTCTTCGTGCGCCTTCTTTAAGATTTCCTTGTCAGGCCGACCGACTTTGGTTTCAAGGACAACGTTTTCGGTATGCTCCAACTCCTTAGCATAGATATTTTTCATCTCTTTAATCACCAAGGCCGCATATTCCTCATCCGGAACTTTCTTTCTGTCAATTCTGCTGTCCTTGTCAAAAGGAGAATAATTACTCCTATGCACGCCAAAGACGTGAAGAACGATTAGTTTCGCCTCCCACTTAAGCTGCATATCAAGCGCCACTTTGGTCGCGTTGTCACAGTTAGGTGAAGCTGTTGTGGCGAGCAGTATTTTCTTAAACATATGTCACCTCCTTATTTCACACTTTTCTGGGACACCATAAAAACTAACTTCCCAAGCTATCCCGTCAATAAACTCAAAAAGAGTGTAGTTCGCATCAAACTCGAAAATATCTACTCGATCTCCAAAAAGAAGTGCTTTAATTTCCCAAGTATAGTTCTAATATCCAGAAGGAGTTCAAGGTAATCTATACCTTTGCAGACTCAATAATCAAAGTTCATATTCCCCCTCCATGTTGAGAATGAATTCGCCTGGCACATCCCCGAAAGTTACTTTAAACGTACCCTTGCCTTTGATGTGATCCAGTTTGCCTGTCCCTTTATAGGTCTCCCATGTACCTGTGGTGAGCTTGCTTCCCCCGTCACGATGACCTTCAAACTTGCTGAAGACTGAACCGTACTGGAAGTTGGTGACGGCATAACCCTGCATATTGCCGCTGCCACCTATGCGGTCATGAAAGTTTACGCTTCGACGGGAGACGAATTCACCGGCAACTCCCACTTCATAATTTAGGGGACGACCTTCCATTTCAACCAGCATCAGTTGGTGGTCGTATTCATCATGAACATGAAGGGATTCTCTCCGGGTAACACGCAAATTGTAAGTCGCTTTCCGTTTCATAGCTTTCTCCTTTCATTCAATAGTGTAGAATATTAAATAAACTCCTCGTAAGCGTGGAGTGTGTTTAATTTGTAACACCTGTTAGTTGAAACAAGCATTACATGATAAAAAGTATTTTACAGCATCACGAATCACCCTGCGACCGGATAATTAGCAGTGGCCGATCTATCAGATGCAGCACACCGGCCGCTACACTTCCGTAAAAAGCCCGGGCCAAGCCGGTTCTACCATGGCTTGTCATTGCAATGAGATCGGCATCTTCTTGCTCAGCACAGTCAATAATCGCTTTAACGACCGACCCATTGACGACACGGGTCTTGGTCTTTATCCCTTTCTCTCGGAATTTTCCCTTCAGGGCTGATAAATAAGACTCTGCCTGCTTTGTCAGTTGTTTTAGATCTTGACGGAAAAGCAAAATTTCAGTCTCCTTGTACCCCACAAGATTGGGATAGCTGACAACTTGCAGAAAAATGACCTT